>Ga0194131_10007175_pt1 | contig 15097 bp, 19 predicted proteins | sample TA2KigO120mmetaG_FD_148631 | JGI IMG/M metagenome (GOLD analysis project Ga0194131, IMG submission 148631) | Freshwater microbial communities from Lake Tanganyika, Tanzania - TA2015053 Kigoma Offshore 120m | ecosystem: Environmental > Aquatic > Freshwater > Lake | place: Tanzania: Lake... | reverse complement strand
AGTGACTGTGGCAAGCCCAATGGAGCGCGGTGTGTTCACAAGTACATATGATACGTAGTATCAGAGACAGGCCTTGGAGCCAGAAAGGACACGGGAATGGAGTTCTACGATTTTAAGCACAGGAAGAAGGTCACAATAGCCGATGGACAACTCGAGAAAACCGTCATCCAGCAATCGGGTACCCGCAAGGTTTACGGTGTAACGGCCACGAAGGACGGCCTCAAGCTGTTCCGGATTGTCAGTAAGAGCGTTTGGGATGCTTTGAAGGTGCCAGAGGTGAAGACTAAACCGAAAGCCTGATATGTGGTGGTTCAAGCAGGCGGTGTTGCATCAGACCGAACCCGAGGTGCAGCTCATGCACCCCTGGTACCTGGATTACTCGAAGCTTGACGTGTCCATCAGAGGACTTGTGTACGCACTGAACTGTACCGATCTGGTGGAAACCCTCTGCTCCTGCGGAGGGCATCCAGAATCACGAAGATGGCAGGAGGAGACGGGGGCCGCGTACGTGCTCTACCGGGTGTTGCATCCTTGCCGATGGACTGAGGTAGTGTCGCGACTAGAAAGAACGTCTGGTTCATGGGACGGAGTGCGGTTCCTGACGCAAGGAAAGCGGGAGCAGTGGATGGCATTCCAGGCGAAACAAGGGCCGGCAGACCACGTACGGCAGAGACTGGATACAGCCATCTCACAGACGACCATACTGGTCAGCCAGTACGAGGCCGGTGAGATGAATGGGGTGTTCCAACGCCATCTCGACCCGGGAATTGCAGATGAAAAGGAGTTCACTTTGAGGGAGGGAAAGTCAGTATGAACATCTATGTGGGGAATCTGGACGAGAAGGTCACCGAGCAGGAACTGCATACCGCCTTCGCCGCATTCGGCAAGGTTGACACCGCCCGGCTCATCACCGACCGCTTCACCGGCAAGCCAAGAGGCTTTGGGTTCGTGGAGATGCCCAATGCGACCGAGGCAAACGCCGCCATCCAAGGTATGAACGGCAGGCCGCTCCAGGGCCGTCCGCTGACGGTCAACGAGGCCCGCCCGAAGACGGAAGGCGGCCCGAGGCGCGACAGCCGTGGCGGCGGTGGCGGCGGCCGCTGGTAGTCTCCTTCCGCGGCAATCTCACCACTACGAGGAGTCGCGAGATGACAAAGATCTTGGCGTATTGCTTTAAGATACGGAGGCAGTCCGAGGTCATCGAACCGAAGATTGTACAACTCAAGAACGGCCGCAAGGCTGTGCGGGGCACGGCCAAGGACGCCCCCGATTGTGAGGTTTTCCGTATCCTCGGCACGCTGGAAGCGGAACAGCTTGAAAAGGAATTAAAGAGATAGGTCCGGCGTTGACAGTCTCCGCTGTGAATGATACCGTGTCTCAGCCGAGTGCATCCATGTGACGTGGAGGACAAAGGGCATGGCGACACGGGTGGCTCTAAAGGCTTCTGCCGCGCGTCCCGACCTCACCAGCGTTCTCGAAGACAAGGGCTACCGAGTGACGGGGCCGCGGCTGAACATCATCCGTCTGCTGGGGAAAAAGAACGAAGGCTTTTCCGCCGAGGAGATCAACTACGCGCTGCCGGGGGTGGGCCGCGCGACGGTGTTCCGCACCCTGAAGCTGCTGCTGGGCGCGAACGTCATCTGCAAGCTCACCACCCGTGACGGCGGCGTCAAGTACAGCCTGGCGCGGGTGGAGCACCATCACCACACCGTCTGCGTGAAATGCGGCACGGTGGGCGACTTCCGGGACGTCACCATCGAACGGTTGCTACGTACACTCGGTGACGAGATTCAAGGACAGATCGTGGGGCACCGCATCGAGGTGGATGTCGTCTGCCCCTCGTGCCAGAAGGCCTCCCGCAACTAAGACATCCTGGATTGGACCCCGAAAACCAAGACTCATAAAAGGACACACACTAATGATACTACGTCTCATAGCCCTGAAGGCACGCGCGAAACCGCTTGTATCCTTGCTCGCCCTTTGCCTCATCTCTGCGGCGGCGTTCGCGTGCGAACAAAATGCCTCCTCCGACATCACCACGCCGACGTCAGCCAGCCGCATTGCGGACACCTCCGCCGGGACAGATGCGGGGCCGGGCAGCCTCTCTGGAACGACAAGAGAGGTCGGCGTGGTGACAACCCTGTACCCCATCGAATACTTCGCCCGCCGTATTGGCGGCGACCGGGTGACGGTGGTGAACCTAGTCCCGCCCGGCGTCGAGGCGCACGACTTCGAGCCGTCGGCGGGCGACATCCGGGCCATCACCAACGCGGAGCTGGTGCTGTACAACGGCACGGGCTTCGAGCCATGGATGGGCCGGGCGCTGGAGGCGGCGGACGCGAAAGCCCGCGCCATAGAGGTCAGTGCGAGCATCGCCGACTTGGAGGGTGGCGAAGACGAGCACGTTGAGGAGAAGGTTGGGCACGAAGAAGAGGCGGAGGAGCACTCCGGCCTAGACCCCCATGTCTGGCTCGACCCGATGAAGGCCGCCGAGCAGGCCGAGCTTGTCCGCGAGGCCCTGAAGCAGCTCAGCCCATTCGATGCTGAAGCATACGACGCTGCCACCGCACAACTTTTAGGCGAACTGGACGCGCTGCACCGCGAGTTCCTGGCCGGCCTAGCCGACTGCCGCCTCGACCACTTCGTCTCCACCCACCGCGCCTTCGCCTACCTCGCCAAACGCTATGGACTGGAACAGCTTTCCATTTCCGGCCTGTCGCCTGAGGCCGAACAGACACCAACCGAACTCGCCCGCCTGACCGACCAACTCAAGGATCTGGGCGTGAAGCACTTGCTTGTCGAGCCGAACATCAGCGCCAAGCAGGCTGAGACCATGGCCCGCGAGATTGGCGCGGCCATCCTGCCATTGCATCCGCTAGAATCGCTGACGCCGGACGAGGTGCAGCGCGGTGAGTCCTACTTCACCATCATGCGCGCCAACCTCGCCAGCCTGCGGACCGCACTGGACTGCAAGTGAAAGACGCAACCAACAAAGGCAACGGCCTTGTCCCCCAGGGCGGCGCTCCATACCTGGAGTTCCGCGACGTCTTGTTCGCCTACGGCGCCCATACCGTCGTCGAGAACCTCACCCTTAAAGTCGAGCGCGGCGAGTTCGCAGCCATCCTCGGCCCCAACGGCAGTGGGAAGACGACCTTGCTCAAGCTCGCCCTCGGCCTGCTGACCCCATCACGTGGTGAAGTTCTCATCATCGGCAGCCCCCCCGAGAAGTTCCGGGAGTGGGGCAGGGTAGGGTACGTCCCGCAGCGCCTGGATAGCTCACAGGCCGACTACCCCGCGACCGCCTTCGAGGTCGTGGCCCAGGGCCTCTACCGCGGCCCCGACCCGCTGGCGTTCTTGCGGCTCACTAGCAATGCCAAAGTCACCTCGGCCCTGGGAACGGTCGGCGTGGCTGACCTAGAGAGGAAGAAGTTCTCCGCCCTCTCCGTCGGCCAGCGCCAGCGCGTCATGCTGGCCAGGGCGCTGGTTCGCGAGCCCGACCTGCTCGTCCTGGACGAGCCGGTCGCCGGTGTGGACATCGCGGCTGAGGAGCGCTTCTATGCCCTGCTGCGACGCCTCAACCGCGAGCGCGGTATCACCATTATCTTGGTCACCCACGACATCGGCGCCACAATGTCGGAGGCCACCACCGTCGCTTGCATCAACCGCACCCTCGTCTTCCACGGCCCGGCCCACGCCATCACCCACCACGAGCTTTCGGCCCTCTACGGCATCCCGATGGAAGTCCTGCTCCACAACGCCCTCCACGAGCACAGGTAGGGGGCAGCCGATGGACATCTTCACCTACGACTTCATGGTCCGCGCCCTCATCGGCGGCGCCCTCGTCGGCCTGCTGGCGCCCGCCATAGGCCTCTTCCTCGTGCTACGCCGCCTCTCCCTCATCGCCGACAGCCTCGCCCACGTCGCTCTGATGGGCGTCGCCATCGGCCTCGCCACCGCCGCATTCCCGCCCGCGGTCGCCCTCGGCTCCACCTCCGCCGCGGCGTTCTCCATCGAGCAGCTCCGCATCCGCCGCATACTGCCCGGCGACGTCGCCCTCGCCGTCGTCCTCTACTGCAGCCTCGCCATCGCCGTCGTCGTCATCAGCCTAGCCAACGGCTTCAACGTTGACCTCTTCAGCTACCTCTTCGGCAGCGTCCTCACCATCTCGCCCAGCGACCTGTGGCTCGTCGTCGGCCTCGCCATCGTCGTCGCCGCCTTCGTCGCCGTCTTCTACACCGAGCTGTCCCAGACCTCGTTCGACACCGACCTCGCCCGCACCACCGGCGTCCGCGTGAACCTCGTCAGCCTCGCCTTGGCCGTCCTCACCGGCGCCACCATCACTCTGTCCATGCGCATCGTCGGCGTACTGCTCGTCGGCGCCCTCGTCGTCATCCCGGTCATGGCCAGTCTGCGCCTAGCCACCGGCCTGCGCGCCACCACGCTCCTGGCCATGGCCATCGGCGTCGCCAGCGCCGTCGGGGGCATCATCCTGGCCTACTACGCCGACATCGCCGCGAGCGGCTCCGTCGTGCTCATCTCCATCGGCTTCCTAGTGATCGCCTCTGGCTGGTCCTGGGCAAGGAACAGGCTAAGTAGGGCAGGGTAGGGGCTGAGAAACCCCTCGCCCAGTGAAGGAGGGGAGAGCGCCTTTGCAACGTCCGGCGCTAGAAAGGGGTGAGGGGCGCTAAAGCAGCTCTGGCCCTTCCAGAAACGCCTCCAACTGCGGCGGCAGCGGCGACGCGAACTCCACCATGCGCCCTGTCGAGGGCAGCGCGAGCTCCAGCCGCGCCGCGTGCAGGAACTGCCGCCCCAGCTTCGGCTCCGCCTTGCCATACGTCGCATCGCCTACCACCGGATGGCCGATGGACGCCAGATGCACCCGAATCTGGTGTGTCCTGCCTGTCACCGGCATCGCTTCCACCATCGCGTAGCCACGGAACCCCCGCACCACTCGATAGTGCGTCACCGACGGCCTGCCATCCTCCACCACCGCCATCCGCTTGCGGTCGCGCCTGCTGCGTCCCACCGGGGCCTCGATGGACGCCTCCTTGGGGTGAGGCGTACCTTGAACCAGCGCTAGGTATGTCTTATGGACATGCCTCGCCTTGAACTGCGCCGTGAGGCTGGCGAAGGCCGCGTCGTTCTTCGCCACGACCAGCAGCCCCGAAGTGTCCTTGTCCAGCCGGTGCACGATGCCAGGGCGCAGCCTGCCGCCGATGTCCTGAAGGTCGTGGATACGGGCTAGCAGCGCATTCGCCAGCGTGCCGGCCTTGTGGCCTGGCGCTGGGTGCACCGTCATCCCCGCTGGCTTGTCCACCACCAGGATGTCCTGGTCCTCATACACGACCTTCAGGGGAATGGCCTGAGCCTCCAGATAGCTCGTCGTGGCTTCGGGCACCTCGACGCGCACCGTCTGGCCCGCCTCGGGCTTCAGGGACGACTTCGCGGGTGCGCCGTCAACGGTGACATGCCCTTCTTCGATGAGCCGCTGCACCCGCGCTCTCGACAACTCCGGCCTCCGCCGCGTCACGAACAAGTCCAGCCGCTCTCTGGTAGCGTCCACGGTTAGGATAAAGGCGTCAGTCATGGCTGCAACTCTGTGAAAACGGGTAGCTGCCTTGTCATCCTGAGCGGAGCGAAGGATATCTTCCTGCCGCTCCTGAATATCAGGCCGCCTGGCTTGCTACCACTCCAGGGAGAGATGTCCCGACACATCGGGACTCGCGACACTTATGTCGGAGCCTCGGCAGCGCCTCAGCATGACAAGCCGGGCAAGCCGTCTTACGCGCCATCGCCGGGGGGCGCGTTCGCCTTCTGTCCCGGCTGCTCCGTCTTCGTCGTGAAGACCGACAGCGTCACCATCAGCGCGATGCCCACCACGATGGACGAGTCCGCTACGTTGAAGATGGGCCACGGCCCGATGTCCACGAAGTCCGTGACCGTCCCCATCCTCAGCCGGTCCAGCAGGTTGCCGAAGGCGCCGCCCAGAAGCAGGCCGATGGCGAAGCGCAGGAACGGGCTGGGCAGCGCGTGTGTCCTGTAGAAGTAGAACAAGAAAGCGATAGCCCCGAAGGAGAGCACGGTCAGCAATACAGTCTGGCCGGAGAACAGACCGAAGATGGTGCCCGTGTTGGTCCCATGCGTGATGCGCGCGAAGCCCTCGGCCGGCCACGACTCACCGAGGCGCAGGTTCGCCCGCACCAGGTATTTGGTCAACTGGTCGAGGCCGAACACCGCGCCCCACGTCGCCGACAGCACCCAGTCCGTGAAGATGCCGGACCACCAGTCGCTGCGCCCGCCGGCCTTCGGAGACTCAGCCTCCGGCCTCTGTGTTACCTGCTCATCCAACCTCGATTACCTGATGTCTTGATGATGAACACGATAACACACCATTTCTTCTCACGCGAACCTTGCCGCTGTTTCGGACAGGGAGTATGGCCGCAAGAATCCTCCTGCACCCTGTTCCGGGCGCAGGAGGACGATGATTGGCAACCGAAGCTTTTAGCCCGACGTGGGAGAGAGCAGTATGAGAAAGTTTAGACTCTTACTACCCCTTACTCTGGTCGCCCTCCTCGTAATCCCTCTGCTTACCCTGGAAGCGGCCCCGGCAACGGAGCCGCCGGGGAACGGGGACGTCGCCATCGTCCACCTCGGCAAGGCCAAGGACAAGAATGGTACAGAGGTGGAGGGCATCAAGATCATACACTACAAGAAGGGCTTCGCCAAAAGCGGCGGTGGAAAGCCCGGCGGCACTACCTGCTATGCGTTCCTGGCCAGCGATGCCCGCTGGCGGGCTACTACCTGGTGCTCTTCTTTGGCGGCAAGGGAGACCGCTACGGCCCGCTGAACGAATTCTTCTCCGCCACAACACCCGTGCTACTCATCCTGCTCGCCATCTGGATCTACGCCATTGCCCGCAGGGAGACCGGGCCGTGGTTCGACATCGTCACTTGGCTGGCGGTAGGCGGCATGGCTGTCGCCGCCACCGGCCAGTTCCTCCTCATCATGGGCGGCATCTCCTTGGGGACGTCCTTCATGACGGGCGGAGCGGGGATCCTGCCAGTCTTCGCCCAGTGGGCCGCCCTGGCCCTGCTCGCTGTGGGACGACACCTACTTTGGGCCCCCATGGGGTGGCTGGCTATCGCCTGCCTCGGCCTGAGCGCCCTGCTCATGGCCGTGTGGGGCCTTCGTCTTAAAGCCGCTATCCGGCCCATCGGCGTTGCCCTGACTCTCGCGCTCGCAGCCTGGATGGGCACTCTAGTCTGGGACCTGCTGCGTAACGCCTAGCCCCAGGCATTTTCACAACCTCAGTGTCGCCAGCAGCTTGGCCACGGCTTCTAAACTCCAGCAGCACCGATGACAACATGAAGCCGTCAGCTGTTTATTACTTTCCCGACTACGGCCATAGTGTTGTGAGGCCAGAGGGGCAGTGGCATGATTTCGTCCGATCCCAGGGGAGCAAGAATGAGTGAACTACATTCACTTTGGGGATAACCTACCCATACTACAAGGCATTGAGTCAGAATCTGTTGACCTAATCTACATAGACCCTCCCTTCAACTACTTACCCTTAGTGGTGTTAGACGAGAATACTGATCGCTGGTATGTCGTGCCTTCCCAGGAAGTTGCGCGGATGGTTGTGCGTAAGCGTCGTGGTCAGCATACTGAGAATCCCTTTAAATCTGCGACTCTACGAACGAAAGACATCAAGAGATTAGTTGTAGCAGACCAGGCCAATCTCCGAGATGAGACCTTACAAGCCGTCACGATGGGGGACCAGTATCCGAAAGTGCGTGAGGCCATGCAGGCTATTCTCAAGCAATCTACCAATCTTGCTTCGGAGTCCAGAGAACTGGTGCGAAAAGCCCTGAAGTAAAGCGGATTTTCCTCATAAAGGGGTTGCTAGGGTGCCCTACAGCGGCTCGTCGGAAGCGAAGCGGCGCAGCACGTTATCCGTCAGGCGCGACACGTTGTTGTCGAAGTTGTTCATGGGCAGCGAGCCGCACCACGAGATGGAGCCCACCGAGAACACACCGCCGCCCTTGGGTGTCTCGAAGAACACCAGGTCGCCGCGCACCATTGGACTGACGGTACCCCCGTGTAGCCCTGTGATGGCCGGGTTCTCCTCCCGCACGTGCTGGTACGCATCGGACAGCCCCGTCGTCGTCGCCAGCAGCAGCGCGTGGCGCGGCGTGCCCAGGCTATAGTCTAGCCGGTCCACCTCGAACCCGCCCGCGCCGTACTCGACCACCAGCGACGGGAAGTCGCCGATGAGTTCGTCGTCGCCGATGCCCTCGAAGATGAACGCAGCCCGCGGGTCGAAGCTCCCCTCGAGCCGCTTGTACGGCGCATTGCGGTCGAATCCCTGGGCCGTGAAGCCCACGCCCAGCATCTTCTGCGGCGTCCGTCCGCTGTTGCGCCAGATCCCGCCCAACTCGCCCGTCGTGCTGTGGAACCACTCGCCGGGCACCACCTGAGTCGGCCCCGTGCCGTGTGACTTACGCACCTCGACGACGTGCGGCTTGCCCGGCGCGAAGGACGTCACCCAGTAGAACCCGTTGCCGCCCAGGTACATCAGCCGCCCGCCGTTCGCGAGGTACGCCTCGATCGCGTCCAGCATCTGGGCCGACCAGTACTCCGGGTGGCTGCCCGTGACCACCACCTTGTACGGCGATAGCGCCGCCAGTCCCTCGTAGTGCAGGTCCTCGTCCGTCGCCACGTCGTAGCCGTGCCCCTTCGCCTCCAACCAGCCCACCAGGTGCAGGTCGGCGTTGAACTGGTGCGGCGAGCCCTTGCCGGAGACCAGCGCGGGCATGTCGTACTTGGGCCGCATGTTCGCGATGGGGCGCAGCCGCGACGAGTAGTGCACGTAGCTCCTGTCGGCGTGGTAGTCGTACAGGCTGTTCAGTTTCTCCCTGACGATGTACTTGTCCTGGAGGGAGACTGGGTACCTGATGCCCGCACTGGTCATTATCTCCTTGACCAGAGGCAGCTCCATGACGTGCTCGTTGGCGTAGGCCAGGTAGCTGTTGGTCGGAGCCAGGAACAGGATGCGGTTGGTGGCCGCGCCAGCGGCGGGCCGCACGAAGAACGGCACGTAGTCCTCGCCCCTGGCTGTCGTGAGCTTCGCTGCATAGATCCCGCTGCGCATCTTGGCGGGCACCTTCAGCTCGAAGTCCGCCTCCCACTTCGCGTCCTCTAGGTCGTCGTCGTGGAAGTGGATTGCCCCATACTCGTGCGGCGCCAGCTTCCAGTCCGGCTGCCTGCCCGTCCAGGCGTGGCCTGGCGTCGCCCTCAGCGGCATGTTCACCACGCAGCCGTGGAGCCGGTTCGGGCCGGTGTCGCTGACCTTGTCGGCGGAGATGTCCTGCGAGAAGTCCCACGCTGCCGTCAATGCTTGGCCGAACGACGCGGGGCTTGCGCCGCGGGCCAGCGACTCCATCTCCTCATACGACAGCGCACGGCTGAACAGGCGCGGGCTGTCGAGCTTCCCGTTGAAGTGGCCCGCTACCGCAGGCCTGCCTGCATCGTTCTTCGACCAGAAGGCCGCCATGAGCAGGGCCGCGCCGTCGCCGCCGACCCCGATGGCGTCTACCTTGCGCTCTATGGCCACGCTGGTGTCCTCCAGTACCCCTGGGGCAGGAACCACCGCCTGTTGCACCACCCGCAACATCCCTCCCTCAGCATCGTAGGCTGCCGCCGCGAAGTACCACTCACCCTGACGCATCGCCCGGCCGCTGGATACGGTCTCGAACGTCCCTTTCCCGTCGCCCAGCGACAGCGCCAGCTCGCCCCGCTCGTTCAGGAACAGCCCGAAGCCGCCGTCGCCGTCCCACTTCGCCACCAGGCCCTGCAGCCCTTTGGCAGGCGTCGTCGGCAACACCCAGGCAGCGATGGTGAACCCCGCACCGAACGCGAGCGCCGGGCTGTTCTCCACCACCGCGTAGGAGCCAAGGGGAAGCGCCTGCTGCCGCCCGCGGTACTCGCCTGAGACCGCCGTCCGCACCGCCTTCTCTTTAAAGCCCGGCCCTCTCGGGTTGGGGTCCCCGTGGATGAGCCGCACGATGTCCGCGCGGTACGCCCGCTGCGTGCAACTCACCATGAACCGGATGGTCTCGCCGGGCCGCACGCTGAACCTGTCCGTATACCCTATGACTTCCATGACACCACTCCTGAAAGAGCTATTCTCTCAACGCCATCAGTCACCCTCACCCTTTGCTCGCGGAGCGCGAGCAAAGGCCTTTCCTGTCGAGGGAGGGGACGGGTGAGAGGCATCCCCGGAGGCCCTACGTCAGCGCCTGCTCGAACGCCTGCACCAGCTGCTTGTTGGTCCTCCGCAGCACCGTCGTGTTCACGTGCAGCAGCGTTGCGCCCTCGAACGCCTCCTCCTTGGGGTAGATGTACACCCCTTTCTTCCGCAGCCGCTGCGCCAGTCGCTCCACCTCCACACCCTCAGCGACGCGCATCGGGAAAATGTTCGACCCATGCTCGAAGGGGTGGATGGCGATGCTCTCCAGCTGGTTCAGATCCTCGAACAGCTTGCTCGCCTTGTCCATTGCCTCGGCGAACCGCTCCTCGAAGCCCTCGGTGCCCTGCAGCGCCAGGCCCGCGATGAGGTAGGCGAACGGGATGCCCCCGCCGAACCGACGCCGGTCGTGGTACAGTCCCTCGATGAACGCGGAGCCGCCAGCGAGTATCCCACCGAACGGCGCCCCGAAGTACTTGTACAGCGACACATACACCGAGTCGAACATCGCCGTGTACTTGCGCACCGGGATGCCCGTCGCCGCCGACATCATGAACAGTCGCGCTCCGTCCAGGTGGCTCCCGATGCCCTCCTTGCGGCAGAAGGCAGTGATGGCCTTCATCTCTTCGAAAGGCACGATCTGGCCGCCCTGCCTGCGCACCGGCGACTCCACCACCACACAGCCGACCTCGTTGAGCACGCGGCTGTCCGCGTACTTCTTGTGCGCCGCCGCCAACTCCTCGGCGGTGAAATACACCCGGTCGGTCGCCAGCGGCACCAGGTTGATGCTGCTCAGCCGCTGGATGCCGTCGCCCTCGTCCAGGTACATGTGGCTCCGCTCCTGGACGAACGCGCGGCCTTTCGTCCCGCAGTGCCGCCGTACCGCCAAGTGGTTCGCCAGCGTCCCCGTCGGGCAGAACATCGCCGCTTCCTTGCCGAGAATCTCGGCCATCCGCTGCTCCAGCAGCCCCACCGTCCCACCCCGCGACGACAGGTCCGACTCGTACCCATGCTCCCGCTGGTAGTCGGCCATCCCCTGGATAAGAGAGTCCGGCGTGCTCGGCTCCCAGTCGAGGCGGAACATCACCGCCTTGGGGTCGGTCGGCTGGGAAAGTCCCTCTTTCGTCACCTTCGCCTTGGCCATGGATAACTCCTCCTTCGATGGCGTTGTTTTGTCATCCTGAGTGCAGCGATGGACCCCTCCCGCGTAGAAAGATGCTTCGCTTGGCGTGCGGATGATACCACTTCGCTCCCTGGACTGAACAACCCAGCCTTGCCGCAACACGGCCGCACTGCTACCATCGCCTCATGCCTCACTACCGCCTCGCCTGCACCGCCTGCGGCAAGAGACACGACCCCGGCGTTGACGCGCTCCGCTGCCGCTCCTGCTACGCGCCCCTGGAGGTCGCCTACGCCGTCGGAGGCCGTCTCGGGCCGATGGGGATGCCTACGCCGGTCCACGATCCTGACAACGCCGTCTCCCTCGGCGAAGGCCGAACCCCCTGTATCGAACTGCCCCGCATGGCCCATGCGCTTGGCGTCGGCAGGCTCGTCGCGAAGCTGGAGTACGCCAACCCCACCGGCTCCTTCAAGGACCGCGGCGCCGCCGTCATGCTCAGCGTCATGCGCGAGTTCGGGGTGAAAGAACTGGCCGAGGATTCATCCGGCAACGCGGGCGCCTCTGTCGCCGCGTACGCCGCCCGCGCGGGCATCGTCGCCCACATCTTCGCCCCGGCCACCGCTCCAGCCGCCAAGCTCGGCCAGATCAAAGTCTATGGCGCTCAGCTCCACGCCATCCCGGGCCCACGCGAGGCCGCCACCGACGCCGCCGTCGCCTTCCAGCAAGAACAGCGCATCCCCTACGCCTCTCACAACCTCAGTCCTTACTTCGTCGAGGGCACCAAGTCCTTCGCCTACGAGGCCGCGGAGCAGCTGGAGGATGGCCTGCCGATGGACGTCGCCATGCCCGTCGGCAACGGCTCCCTGTTCATCGGGGCCTGGAAGGGGTTCCGCGAGCTGCTTGCCGCGGGCCGCGCCACCCGCATGCCGCGTCTCCACGCCATCCAGGCCGTCGCCGCTATGCCCATCGCAGCCGCCCATAAAGACCAGCCCTGGTCGCCGTCGGGGCAACGGACCATCGCGGGCGGCATCGCCTCCGTCGCGCCGCCGCGCCGCGACGAGATGCTCCGCGTTCTGCGTGAGACACGCGGCCACGCAGCCGCGATCGAAGACGCCGATATACTCCGCTGGCAACGCCTCCTCGCCGAGCAGGAAGGCGTGTACTGCGAGCCCACGTCCGCTGCCGTTTTTGCGGGCATCGCCCGGCTCGTCGCCGAGGGCGCCCTCGATGCCAAGAGCAGCATTCTCGCCCCAATCACCGGCTCCGGCCTCAAAGACGTGCCGCCCACAGGAAAACCCCCTAGCAGATAAACAGGTGGTTCCTGAAGTTTGTGCAAGTCTTCACACTTCTTCACACCCCCCAACGCCTTGTTCATGCCACGTCCTTAGCGCCATACTTAGACTGGACATCGGCCCCCATGCAGGCAATGCAGGAGGCGATTCTAAGCCCGGATAAGGAGGCACCATACACAAGCGAGTTCATCTCATAGGTCTTGTTAGGGGAGTACAATCTCTGGTCGTCGCAACAATCGTGGCCTCATCAGCCCTCATCGCAGTCGCGTGCAGCGAAGAAGAGGAGTCCGAAGCCGCCATCGTGTCTGCCGCTGCGCCGACGGCCACCGCTGGCCCCAGCGACGCCAGCATCACCACGGCCCCGGCCATCACCGAAACCGACCTGCTCAAGTCGCCGCCCGACGTCCCGGTGCTCATCACGCGCAAAGAGGCGGCCCTTGCCAAGATCGAGCTGGAGACGATCAAAAAGACCATGACGCTAGCCGAGGGCATCGAGTACGAGTTCTGGACCTTCAACGGCTCGGCTTCCGGCCCGCTGCTCCGCGTCCGCCAAGGCGACACCATCGAACTGACAGCCAAGAACAACGCAAGCAGCAAGTTCGCCCACTCCATAGACCTCCACGCGGTCACCGGCCCGGGCGGCGGCGCTGTCCTCACGCAGACCTAGACCGGAAAGTCCAAGACCTTCAGCTTCAAGGCTCTGAACCCGGGCTGTACGTCTATCACTGCGCCACTCAGCTTATCCCGCAGCACATCACCAACGGCCTCTACGGCCTCACCATCGTCGAGCCGAAGGAGGGGCTGCCTCCCGTGGACAAGGAGTTCTACGTCATGGAGGGCGACCTCTACACCGAGTGCAAGGTGAACGAGCCTGGTCTCCAGAGGTTCTCGCTGGACAAGATGCTGGCCGAGCAGCCTGGATACATCGTCTTCAACGGCGCCGTCGGCTCCCTGTCCGGCGACAAGGCCCTCAAGGCCAAAGTCGGCGGCCGCGTTCGTATCTACTTCGGTGTCGGCGGCCCGAACATCGTCAGCAGCTTCGACGTCATCGGCGAGATCTTCGACGAGGTCCACCCCGAGGGCGAGGGCCTGCACGATGTCCAGACCACCCTCGTCCGCGCGGGCGGCGCCACCTGTGTTGACTTCACTATCGAAGTCCCAGGCAACTACATCCTGGTTGACCACAGCCTCAGCAGGCTCGTCAGAGGCGCGGCGGGCTTCATCACCGTCACCGGCGCCGACGCACCGCACATCTTCAAGGCCATCGACGACAACTAATCCAGTGGCGAGGGCCACTAAGCCACAACGCGTAAAGCACATCGGGACCTGCGCTCCGGTCATGCCGGAGCACAGGTTCTTACATCATGCGCCCCTCTATCGCTCTGCTGCGCTATGATCCTCCAACACAACATGCCTTCCAGAGAGCGCGGCGGGTTCACCTGAGTGCCGCCCTTCCACTCCGTGGCTGAGTGGCGGACGGCCCGCGCCGTTGACCCTTTCGCCGCAGCGTAGCCTTTCCGGCTTCCCGCCCGGTTTTCACTTCCCCCATTTACCACCCACCATCCGGAGTTTTTGCGTCTTGCTTTCCTTGGAGTTCTTGGCAGGGCGGTGCAGTGCAGCAACAGCAACATGCGTGGATGCTCCGGATAACCGCAGGCAACGCCGCGCCCGCCAGGGTGCACGTCCGCAAGCAGTCCTTCGCCGTCGGCGCGCCTTTATCGTTCGACGAGGAGTACACACACCTCACCGCTCTTGAGTGCGCCCTCGGCGCCATCGGGGCCGACGTGGTTGGCGGACTCAAGGCCGCCGCCAAGCGCCGCAGGGTCAAGCTCGACAACATCGAGGCCACCGCATCTGGCAAATTCAACAACCCCTTGACGTACCTCGCCGTCGTCGGCGAGCCCGGCCACCTGGGCATCGAGCGTGTATCCGTCTCGGTGTTCGTCAACTCGCCCGGCCCTAAGGAGGCCGTCCGAGCGGTCTGGGACGAAGCCCTGGCCCGCTCGCCTCTCGTGCATACGTTCCGCTCTGCCGTCGCCCTCGACCTTGCCATGAAACTCGTCACATAAAGGGGGTCTTGTTATGGATAAGCCAGTGCTCGTCGGTTCCGTGCTCTACGACCCCAAGGTCGCAATGATCTGGGACATCATCAGCGACTAATTCAACGAACAGGGCGTTCCCATGGACGTCCTGTACTACACCAACTACGATATGCAGGTAGATGCTCTGCTCAAGGGACACATAGACATCGCGTTGCACTCGCCCATAGCCTGGGTGGATACCCAGCACCGCTCCGGCGGCACATGCCGCGCCATCGCAATGCGCGACTCCGACCTCGACAGGGTCGCCTACATCATCGTGAAGAAGACCAGCTCGCTCAAGCGGGTAGAGGACATGCGAGACAAAACCCTTGCCGTCGACGTCCTCGATTCGCATCAG
>Ga0194131_10007174_pt1 | contig 15099 bp, 17 predicted proteins | sample TA2KigO120mmetaG_FD_148631 | JGI IMG/M metagenome (GOLD analysis project Ga0194131, IMG submission 148631) | Freshwater microbial communities from Lake Tanganyika, Tanzania - TA2015053 Kigoma Offshore 120m | ecosystem: Environmental > Aquatic > Freshwater > Lake | place: Tanzania: Lake... | reverse complement strand
GAAGAACTGGAACGCCTGGAATCCACCGGCGAACTGTCCCGACTGCTGGCTGAAGCCGGCCGGAGGCGCTTGCAGCAGCGCGCGGAAGTCGACGGTCGGTGGACCGCCCTGCCCGGGGGTGCCCGGTGTTCCCGGAGCACCGGGTGGAGGAGCGGCGGGCGCGCCGCCGGGCTGCCCAGGCGGAGGCGCCGCAGGCGGACCGCCGAACTGACCCGGCTGGCCGGGCGGAGGAGCGGCGGGAGCGCCACCGGGCTGACCGGGCTGTCCCGGCGGCGGCGCGGCAGGACCGCCGAGCGGGGGCGCGCCGGCGCCGAGGAGCACGTCGGGTCGAGCGACCTGTCCACCGCCGAACGGCACTGGCGGGCCACCGGTCTGCGCCTGTGGGATCGATGCGATCCGGGGCGCGCTGAACTGCTGCGCCATCTGGTCGGGAAGGACGACGACGCCACTGGTCGTCACGACGACGCCGCCGCGCGCGGTGCCCGTCTCATCCGGCTGCCGCAGCTCCACGGTGTTCGCGACGATCGCGCCACCGACCTGGACCTGAGTCTGGATCGGCACGGGGGTGGTGCGGTCCTGCGTCTGCACGACGGTGCTGATGCGCTGCGGCTCGCGCGTCGGGATGCTGATGACGAGACGTCCTTCCGGTGAGGTCGTGACGGTCGAGCCGGGCGCGTAGCGCACGGCCTGCCCATTGACGACGCCGACCGAGCGTCCCGCGGCATCGACCGCGGCCGCGCTCGTCGTGGGGGTGACGGTAGGGTCGATGGTGACCTGGACCGTCGGCAGCGGGGGCGCGGCCAGCGGTGCCGCGGGCGGAGCGGCCGGCGGGATCTGCGTGATCAGTCCCGGGCCGACCGGCACCTCGACGCCCTGGGCACGGGCTGCGACGACGCCGTCCGTCGTGATGATCGCGGAGGTGCCGTCCTTGGCGACATTGCTCTCGAACGCCGTGCCTCGGACGGAAGCGGTCACGCTCGGCGTGATCACGCGGTAGAAGGACTCGCCGGTCAGCTCGTGCGCGATGACGTGCCAGCTATTGCCGACGGCCTGGACGATCTCGATGAAGACTTCGCCGCGGCCGTTGCCGCTGACGGTCGCGAGCGTGAGCTCGCTGTCCTCCTGCATCGTCACCGTGGACCCGTCGAAGAACGTGATGACCGCGTTCGTCTCCGGGCCCGTGCGGAGTACGGATCCCGGCAGGATCAGGGCCTGGTCCTCGAGCGCGACGAAGTCCGCCGCGCCCGGCGCCTTCGCGGCGACGGAGCCGGTGAGGATCGTGATCGTGCTCGCGGCGGCGAACGTGCGCCCCGGCAGGATGATGACCGTCGTGATCGCGATCGTGACGACGAGCGTCACGACGACGCCGGCGGCGAACGCGGCCCGACCACGTCCTTTCAGGCGACGGAACTTCGCCAGCAAATATCCTCCACTCCGATCGGGGGATCGCGCGCGGAGTATGCGCCTGATAGACGGAATTGTCGAGCATCGATCCGGCATCTAACCGAGCGCGCCGCTCGCCCGCGAGCGCGTGCGCCTCCGGCGAGAGCGCGTCGTCGGCGCGCCCCTCGGCGAGCGAGAGGTCGGCGGGCCGGTTGCGCGGCGACGCCTTCGCGCGGTTGATCGCCTCGTTCGCGACGATGCGCAGGATCCAGGGACGCACCGGCGCGCCCTCGCGGAAGCGCCCGAACGCCCTGAACCTTGGCTTCCTCAGTTCGTAGAGGCGCGAAAGTCCCTGAGAGGCCCGTCAATGAAGGCGAAGCCGCGTGTCAAGGCTGGGGCCGCGTGTGCCTATGCGGGCACGGCCGCGGCCGGGCGAGGCCCAGGAACCGGGGCGGCTCCTTGGCCCCGACCGCCCGCAGGATCCCGCTCTGCCGCGCCGTCAGCTCGGTCCGCTGGCTGACCGTGCCGGCCGGGCCGGCGAAGCGGCCGAGGTGCAGGCGCGCCGTCTCGTCGGCGATGTTCCGCCAGGTGCCCTTGACCTCGCGCTCGGCCATCCGGATCAGCAGGAGCCCGAGCCAGCAGAGCAGCACGTGCGCGCGGATGCGCTCCTCGGTGCGGTGGTACACCGGGCGCAGGTCCAGGGCGCGCTTGAAGGCGCGGTCGACCTCGAGATGTCCGCGCGTGCGGCGCAGGTAGCGGCCCCGGGTCGGGTGGGCCGCAAGGAGCGCCTCGGCGTCGCGCCGCGCGTCCGCGGCGCGCTTCCTGGCGATCGCCGCGAGTTCGGCCTCGATGCGCTGGACCGCCTGAGCGCGCCGCTCGGCGTCGCGCGCGGCCTCGTGCTGGTTGCGGCAGACGATGAGGCGCCGGCGCGCTGCAGGTGGCGGCGGTCCTCGGCCGAGGCGAACCCGCGGTCGAGGACCCAGACCACGCGCGAGAGCCGCCAGGCCAGCAGGTCGTCCTTGACCGTCCTGATGAGCACCTGGTCGCTGGCGTTGCCGGGGAAGCTCCACACGCGGACGGGGAGGCCGTCCCGCGTCACGGCCATCCCGATCACGACCTGGGGCCGGTCCGCTCGGCGGTCCTTGGAGTGGCCGAGGCGGCGGAAGCCCGCCCTCTCTTCGGTGGATGAGTCCTCCTCCTCGGCCTCGAAGTACGTGGAGGTGGTGCCCAGGAAGATGAGGTCGGCCTCGAGGTCGAGGAGCGTGGCGACGGAGGACCAGACGCCCTCGCTGATCTCGGCCTCGCATTCGCTGAGCGCGTCCATGGCCCGGTACGCGTCGTCCTCGCCGAACGCCTCGACGCCCGGCAGGGCCACCTGATCGCGGGCCCAGCGCAGGGCGCGGCGCAGCTTGGAGGAGGGCGCGCGTGCCCTATTGGCGGCCAGGGCGAAGAGCGTGCGCCCGATCTCGGCGGGGTGGCGGCGCTTCGACAGCGCGCGCTCGATGGCGGCGTCGGCCTGCAGGCGCCGCCACAGGCGGTCGATCAGGTACGCCCCGCCGAGGGAGCGCGAAGCGCGGAAGCGCAGCTCCTCGGGCGCCCCGGCGGCGAGGGCCTGCCCGGGGGTGAGGACGCGCGAGATGGAGCGCGCCAGGCGGGCCAGGGCCCCTCGGTCCAGCTCCTCCTCGCGGCCGAAGGTGTACAGCACCTCGGCCTGCGACCAGCCCCTCGCGTTGCGGGCGTTGTGCGCGAGCTGGTAGTACCGCGCCACCGAGCCGTCCTTGTTGCGGCGGGCGATGGTGCGCAGGTACATGCCTGCGTTCTACCTACATCATGCCGACCTATAGAGGCCTCTCCGCCGCATTCGCACGTCTACTCTTCTTGCTGCGCGGAGGCTCTGGCCACGCGCTTTCCCGAGGGCTTCCCTGCTTCAGCGTCGCTCGCGTGCCTCGGAGCTGCGGAGGTCCGGTGAACGCCTTCGCGAACGCGTCCTGGGCGGCGTCCTTCGCCGCGTCGGCGTCGCGCAGGATCACGAAGGCGGCCCGCCGCGCGAGGTCCTGGTACCGCGCGACGCTCTCACCGTAGGCCTCCACGTCACCTCGCCTGGCGCGCTCGACGAGCCGCTCTTCGCTCTCGCCGGATCGGCCCGACGGGCTCCGCATCTCGTACGGACGGGCGCCGCGAGCGGTCCGCTAGCCGTGCGGAGGCGGCGGCGCGGCCTCGGCGAGCGTCTCCGCCCCGATCGTCACCAGCGCGCGGAGGCCGCGGTAGCGCTCCTCGATCGCGTCCGCCGTCGCGCCCTCGATGGCGTCGACGCTGAACGACTCCACGGCGAACGACGCGCACACCGTCCCGTGCACGACCGCGCGCCGCAGCGCGTCGTCGTCGAGCCGTCCGCCCGCCGCGAGGCTCCCGAGGAAGCCGCCGGCGAACGAGTCGCCCGCCCCGGTCGGGTCCCGGACCTTCTCGAGCGGATACGCCGGGCACCAGAACACGCCGCCGCCCTTCAGGAAGAGCATCGCGCCGTGCTCGCCGCGCTTCACGATGAGCGCGCGCGGCCCCATCTCGAGGATCCGCCGCGCCGCGCGGATGATGCTGAACGTCACGCACAGCTGCCGCGCCTCGGCCTCGTTCACCGTGACGACGTCCACGCGCGAGATGACCTGCTCGAGGGTCGCGCGCTCGTGCTCGATCCAGTAGTTCATCGTGTCGAGCGCGACGAGCGCCGGCCTCCGCACCTGGTCGAGCAGCTCCAGCTGGATCGCCGGGTGGATGTTCGCGAGGAAGACGAATGGCACGTCGCAGTGCGCGTCGGGGAGCCGCGGCCGCCAGTGCTGGAACACCCCGAGGTCGGTGTTCAGCGTCTCGGCGGTGGACATGTCGTAGTCGTAGCGCCCGAACCATTGGAACGACCTGCCCGGGCGCCGCTCGATCCCGCTCGTGTCGATGCGCCGCGCGCGGAACCGCGCGAGATCATCCTCGCGGAAGTCCTCGCCCACGACGCCGACGATCCGCACCGGCGCGTAGCGCGAGGCCGCGAGCGAGAAGTACGACGCGGCGCCGCCAAGGATCTCGCGCCGGTGCTCGAACGGCGTCTGGACCTCGTCGTACGCGAGCGAGCCGACGACCAGGATCTCGGACACGGGCATCCGATGGTAGGGGCCCTACACGGCGCCGCCCGCGCGCAGCCGCGCGATGTCGTCGGGGCCGTAGCCGATCTCCGCGAGCACCTCGTCGGTGTGCTCGCCGAGCTCGGGCGGGTGGCGGCGGACGGACGGCGCGGTCGCGCTCATGCGCACCGGGATCCCCGGCGCGCTCACGCGGCCGGCCGAGGGGTGATCGACCTCGGCGACGAGGCCGAGGTGCTTCACGACGGGATCGCGGAACACCTCGCCGAGATCGCTGATCGGCCCGACGGGCACGTTCACCTCGCGCAGGCGGCGCACGACCTCGGCGCGCGCGAGCTCGCCGACGCGCCGCCCGATGAGGCCGGAGAGGACGTCGCGGTGCGCGACGCGCCTGCCGTTGTCGGCGAAGCGGCCGTCGTCGAGCAGCTCCTCGAGCTCGAGCGCGCGGCACATGCGCTCGAAGAGCCCGTTGTTCGCGCAGCAGATGTTCACGAAGCCGTCGGACGCGCGGAACGTCTCGTACGGCGCGATCGACGCGTGCCGGTTGCCCTCGGGCCCCGGCACGGTGCCGTCCGCGAAGTAGCGCGCGGCCTGCCGCGAGAGGAGCGCGACCTGCCCGCCGATCATGGACGCATCGATGACCTGACCCTCGCCGGTGCGCTCGCGCGCGTGGAGGGCGGCGGTCACCGCGTACGCCGCGAACATCCCCGCGACCATGTCGGCCTGCGGGACGCCGACCATGGCCGGCGGGCCGCCCTCGTGGCCGGTGAGGCTCATGATCCCGCCCATCCCCTGGACGATGAGGTCGTACGCGGTCCACGCGCGGCCGGGCCCGTCCTGGCCGAAGCCGGAGATGCGGCAGACGATCGCGCGCGGCTGGATCGCGCGGATCCGCTCCGGCGCGAAGCCGAGGCGCTCGAGCGTGCCGGGGCTGAAGTTCTCGACGACGACGTCGGCGCCCTCGATGAGGCGCTCGAGGGCGCGCTTCCCGTCGGGATGCTTCAGGTCGAGCGTGACGCTGCGCTTGTTGCGGTTGATCGCGAGGTAATACGCGGACACGCCGTTGATGTGCGGCGGCGCCCACTCGCGCGTCTCATCGCCGGTCCCGGGCATCTCGACCTTGATGACGTCGGCGCCGTGGTCGCCGAGCATCATCGTGCAGTACGGCCCCGCGAGCGCCCGCGTCAGGTCGATGACCCGGATGCCCGCGAGCGCGCCGGCCGCGTCCCCGCCGCTGATCGCGGGGATGACCTCGACCGTGTCCCCGTCGGACAGGCGGGCGGTCGGCTCGCACTGCTCCCCGTTCACGACGTAGGCGGCGGTGGCTTCGCCGGGCACGCCGAGGCCGGCGAGGAGCTGGGCGACCGTGCGCCCGGCGCCGCTCACCTCGACGACCTTCCCCGGCGCGTACTGCCGGAGCTCGCCGTGCAGGACCAGCCTCACCGCCACTTGGATCGCGACGCTACACCGCGCTAGGGTGCGGCCGTGGAGGCCGACGGCATGCCGACCCGCGCGGGGACCGAGGCGCTCCTGCCCCTCTTCCCGCTGAACAACGTGCTCTTCCCCGAGATGCTCATGCCGCTGCACATCTTCGAGCCGCGGTACCGGCTCCTCGTGCGCCGCTCCCTCGAGCGCGGCACGCCGTTCGGGATCGTCCTCATCCAGGAGGGCGAGGATGTCGGGCCCGCCGCGGTCCCGCACCGCGTCGGCACCGTCGCGCGGATCGTCGCGCACGCTCCGCTCGCCGACGGGCGCTCGCTCATCACGGTGAAGGGCGGGCCGCGGTTCGAGATCGACGCGGTCATCGACGACGAGGAGCCGTACCTCATCGGCCGCGTGCGCTACTTCAGCGATGCCCCGGAAGAGGGGCAGCGCACGCTCGCGCAGACCGTCGCCGAGGCGTACGCGGACTACGTCGTCGGGGTCGTCGCCGCGACGGGCGGTGTGCGCCGCGAGGTCCCGATCGTGGACGAGATCGGCAGCGGCTCGCCCTGCGACGTGTCGTTCCGCATCGCGGCGGGGCTCGCCGTCGACGACGACGAGCGGCAGATGCTCCTCGAGACGGCCACGGCGCGCGAGCGCCTCGTGCGCGAGCGGGAGATCCTCTCGCGCGAGTGCGCACTCCTCTCAGAGATGCTCGTGCGGATGCGCGCCCGCGGCGAGGGCCCGACGCTCCATTAGCCCCGACCCCGGGTCTACGCCAGCCCGTCCTCATAGCGCACGACGCCGTCGGTGACGGTCGCGCGCACGCTCACCCCCGGCCACTCCGGCGGCGCGACCCGCGCGATGTCCGCCTCGAGGATCGTCGCGTCGCAGCGCATGCCCGGCTCGAGCGTGCCGTGGTCGCGCTCCTGGGCGAACGCGTACGCGAACCCGGCCGAGTAGGCCGCGAGCGCCTCGTCGAGCATGATGCGCTGCCCGGGGTACCACGGTCCGCTGTCGCCCGGGCGCATCCGCGTCACCGCCGCGTGGATGCCGAGGAGCGGGTCGATCGGCTCGACGGGCGCGTCCGATCCGAACGCGAGGACGCCGCCGCCGATGGCGATCGTCCGCCACGGATAGGCGCGCGCGCAGCGCGCGCCCCAGTAGCGGTCCGCGAGGTCGCGGTCGCTCGTCGCGTGGAGGGGCTGCATCGACGCGACGGCCCCGAGCCGGCCGAAGCGCGCCAGGTCCTCGGGCCGCACGAGCTGGATGTGCTCGACCTTCTGCCGGAGCGCCGGTGCGCTCGTCCGCGTCGGCGCGATCGCATCGAGCGCGACGCGCACCGCGCGGTCGCCGATGGCGTGGATCGCGACGGCGATCCCGGCGGCGGCCGCGCGCGCCACGGCCGCATCGAGGTCGCCCGGCTCGATCGTCAGCACGCCGCGGTCGTCGGTGCCCTCGTACGGCTCCTCCATCGCGGCCGTCTGCGACCCGAGCGCCCCGTCGGTGAAGATCTTGACCGGGCCCACGCGGTGCCACGCGTCGCCGTGCCCCGTCCGCAGGCCCTGCGCGATGGCCTCGTCGAGGCGCGCGAAGGGGATCCCCGAGTGCACGCGGATCGCGAGCTCGCCGCGCGCGCGCATGCGCTCGAACGCGTCGTACGGCCAGGTGCCGGCGAAGTTGTCGAGGTTGCCGATCGCGGTGATGCCGCGCGCCCACGCCTCGCGCTGCCCCGCGACCGCGTGCTCGTAGCGCTCGTCGGCGTCCGGCTGCGGCAGCACGCGGTCGACGAGGGCGTTCGCGTTCTCCTTCAGGACGCCGGTCGGCTCGCCGCTCGCGTCGGTCTCGACGACGCCGCCCGCAGGCGACGCCGTGCCGCGAGCGATCCCGGCGAGCTCGAGGGCCCGGGAGTTCAGCCAGTGCGAGTGCCCGTCGCGGCTGCGCAGCGCCGCGGGGCGGCCGTGGGTGACCCGGTCGAGCTCGCGCGCGGTCGGCCAGCGGCCCCAGCGGTTCTTGTCGAAGCGCCCGCCGATGATCCACCGCCCCTCGGGCAGGGAGCGCGCGTGCGCCTCCACGAGCGCGAGCGCCTCCTCCACGCTGCCGGTCGCGCTGAGGTCGATGCGCCGCATCTGCTGGGCCCACCAGACGAAGTGGACGTGGGCGTCCCCCCACCCCGGCGCCATGAGCCCGCCGCGCAGGTCGACGCGCTCGGCGCGTCCGGCGTCCTTCGCGAGGTCGGCCGCGCGCCCGACGGCGACGACGCGGCCGTCGCGCGCGAGGAGCGCGTCGGCCGACACGCCGGCTCGCACGTGGACGCGCCCGCCGCGGAAGAGCGTCGCGCTCACAGCCAGCGCTCCACGACCGCCGGGAGCTCCGCCATCTCGCGGATGACCGCGTCCGGCAGGGCGGCGACGTCCTGGGGCGGGTCCGCGACTCGCCGCCAGACCGCGCGGATCCCGAGGCGCTTCGCGCCCCACACGTCGGCGACGAGGTTGTCGCCCACGTGGACCGCCTCGTGCGGGCGCGCGCCGGCGATGGCCAGCGCGCGATCGAACATCGCGCGGTGCGGCTTCCGCCAGCCCGTGCCGTGCGAGCTCACGATCCCGTCGATGACGTCGGCGAGCCCGAAGCCCCGCCAGTCCGCGAGCGCCTCCTCGTCTCCGCGCGCGAGCGTGTTCGTGACGAGCACGATGCGCAGGCCCTTCGACCTGCACCAGCGCAGGACGTCGAACGCGCCCGGCACCGGCTCGGAGATCTCCGCGAGCGGCACGCAGAGCAGCGCGCGGAGCCGGTCGACGTCGAGGCCGTCGAGCTCGTGGCCGCCGCGCCGGAACCAGTCCGCGTACCACGCGCAGGTCTCCTGCCGCTCGTTCTCGGCATCGGACGGCCAGTACACCTTCGCCTGCGCCGGCTCGATGTCCGCGTCGAGGAGCGCGTCGAGCCACGGCGGGTCGCCGAGCGTGGCGCGGAGCCGCTCCCGCGCCTTCCGCGAGATCGCCCGGCTGTCCGCGAAGTGCTCGACGAGCGTGTCGCCGACGTCGAAGAGCGCGGCCTTCAGCGCCACGTGGCTAAAGTAGCCGCGCGGGGATGAGCATCGACTTCGAGCAGCTCGCATTCATCGAGAAGTGGCGCGCGAAGGCGGCGCGCGGAGTCGTCGTCGCGCTCGACGGGCGGCGCGGCGACCTCGTCCTCACCGTGCGCGTCGGCGACTTCGGCGAGCAGCTCGACCTCCGCGGGCGCGACGCGACCGGCGCCGCGCGCAAGGCGCGGCTCGCGATCGGCGACCGCGTCACCATCGCCATCGAGTACAGCGCCGCCGACGCGGTCCCCGGCACCGGGCGGCCCGCGGTGACGAACGGCCACGTGGGTCCCGGCGCCGTCGTGGAGGGCACCGTCGCCTCGACCGGCGAGATCGCCGTCGTGCGGTGCGGGGCCGAGGTGCTCGTGCGCGGCGAGACGCTCAGCGGGTTCGCCGCGGGCGACGGCGTGCGTTTCACGGTCGCCGACGAAGGAAGGGCCTACCTCATCCCGACGCGCTAGATCCGCGCGAGCTCCTCCTCGATCTCGGCCGGGTCCGGCACCTCGCGCAGCGCGTGCACGTCGACGTACCGCACGGTCCCGCGCGCGTCGATGATGAAGATCGAGCGGTTCGGGCGGCCGATCTCCTCGTTCATCACGCCATAGGCCCGCGCGACCGCGCCGTGCGGCCAGTGGTCGGAGACGAGCGGGAACTGGATGCCCCCGAGGTGCTCGGCCCAGTCGCCGAGGGCGTACACCGTGTCGCACGAGATGCCCACGACCTGGGCAGCGGCGCCGACCTTCTTCTGGAGGTCGTTCAGCGCCGGGATCTCACTGTTTCAGGTGTTCGTGAACGCGAAGTGGAAGAACGCGAGCACGACCTTCGTCCCGCGCAGGCCCCGGAGGGAGATCTCGCGGCCGTCGTGCGAGCGGAGCGTGAGGTCGGGTGCGGGATCGCCGGCCTTCAGGGTCGGCGTCTCGGATGCGAGCTTCGTGCGTCCGACGGGAGCGCTCACGGGTGCGCGGCTAGAGTACGGGCGTGACCGAGGGGACGAAGCGGCGCATCGAGGCGCACCGGGCCGACTTCCTCGCGTACGCCGTGAGATGCCCGTTCGACGGGACCGTGGTGGGGCCGCGCTTCGTCACGAGGGAGCACGCCGACGTCCCGCCGGACCCGCCGTACGCGGCCACCGTGCGTTGCCCGAAGGACAGGGAGCTGTTCGAGGTGGTCTTCCGCCGCTGATCGCGCGATGCCGACGCGGCCCGCCCGCCGCGCCTCATCGCCTCAAAGAAGGGCTACTTCTTCTTGCCCTTCTTCGCGGACTTCTTGGCTGCCTTCTTCTTCGCCGGCATCAGTGATCACCTCCCTTCATCCAAGAATGCCGAGCGGTCCCCGCTAGAACAGTCGGCGCTGACGCCCGGCCAGGCGCTGGGCCTGCCCGGAGCGGGTCAGCCATTCCTCGAACTCGCGGCGGGGGATCCGCCAGACACGACCGACCCTGACCGCGGGTATCCGCGCGGGGTCCGCGTCGTCCATCGCGCCGAGTCGGCGCAAGATGGTCGTGGGGTGAACGCGCAGGCGCCTCGCGACCTCGTCGGTCGTGAGGTATTCGTCCTCATCGACTGGCCCGACTGCGCTGCCTGCGGTAGCCGCGTTCCCGGGCCCTCCCTGCTTCACCTGCGCCAGCACATTCTGCCTGCACGCGTCAAGTCGCGGGGTGAGCGAGCGCTGCCCCGCCGCTTTGTGCGTATATAGAAGGATGCCGGAGACCATCGGGGCGCGGCTCGTCGACGGCGCCAAGGGCAAGGGCCTCGACCGGCTCGGGCGCCTCTTCGCCGCCTTCGTCGGTGCGGTCTACCGCGTCCCGGGCACGCGGCCCCTCAAGAACGCGCTGCACGGGACCTGGCTCCTGCGGCATCCCCTGCACCCCGCGGCCACAGATGTCGTGGTCGGCGGGCTCACCGTGGTCGCTGCCCTCGACGTCCTCTCCCTCGCGCAGCGCGACCCCACGCTCTGGCGGGCCACCGACATCGCGCTGCTCGTCTCGCTCCTCTTCGCCGCGGTCGCGGGTCTGAGCGGCTACACCGACTGGAACGAGACGTCCGGCAACGAGCGCCGCCTCGGCGTCTTCCACGGCGTCCTCATGACGCTCATCACGCTCGGATACGTCGCGTCGTACTGGATGCGCGTCGGCGGCGGGCCCCGCGAGCCGGCGGTGTGGCTCGCCCTCGTCCTCTGGGTCGCGCTGGCCCTCGTCGCGCATCTCGGCGGCGAGCTCGTGTTCGGCTTCGGGACCGGCGTGAACCGCCACGCCTGGACGTTGCTCCCGCAGAAGTGGCAGCGCACCGAGGTCGCCGAGGCGTCGCTCGAGGACCGCAGGCCCGTTCGCGTGAAGCTGAAGAACGGCGTGAGCGTCATGGTGGTGAAGCTCGATGGCGTCGTGAGCGCGATCGGTGAGACCTGCTCGCATGCCAGCGGGCCGCTCGCCGACGGTGAGCTCGTGGGGCCCGAGCGGCGCGACATCAAGTGCCCGTGGCACGGCTCGGTGTTCTCGCTCCGCACCGGTGCTGCGCTGCGCGGCCCCGCGACGATGGGCCAGCCGCGGTGCGAGCTGCGCACCGCGGCCGACGGCACGCTCGAGCTGCGTTCGCTCTCACCGGGTCGCTGAGCCTCGCGCGCGGCCGAGCGGAGGCATGCACGCCGAGGACCGCGCGCCGCGCGGGTAGGATGGACGTCTCCAGCGGGGTGTGGCCCAGTCCGGTCTAGGGCAACAGTCTGGGGGACTGTAGATCGAGAGTTCAAATCTCTCCACCCCGACAGTAGAAGCCTAGGCGACACTCCCGGTGTCCCGCCGCCGGTCGAGCGTGAGGAAGCGATACGCGTGCGGGTTGCGCTCGTCGGCGGCGAACTCCTCGCGCTCGACCTCGCGCCACTCGCGCTCGTCGATCTCGGGGAACGTGCGGTCGCCCGGGATGTCGGCGTCGATCTCCGTGATGTACAGGCGGTCGGCGCCCGGGAGGAACGCCCGGAACACCTCGGCGCCGCCGAAGACGATGGCCTCGGGCACGTCCCCGGCGAGCGCGAGGGCCCCGTCGTTGCTCCGGGCGACGAGGACGCCCGGCGGACGGAAGCCGGGATCGCGCGTGAGGACGATGCTCGTCCGGCCCTCGAGCGGCCGCCCGATGGACTCGTACGTCCGCCGGCCCATGATGAGCGGCTTCCCCATCGTGAGCGTGCGCACGCGCTTCATGTCCGCGGGGAGATCCCAGGGGAGCGCGTTGTCCCGGCCGATCACGCGGCCCTTCGCGTACGCCACGACGAACGCGATCCGCGGGCGGCCGGCTGGTCCGCTTGCCGTCAGGGGCGCTCCGTCGCCGCCGCGCCGAGGCCGAGGAACTCGCGCGTCAGTCCGTACAGCCGCTCCCGGTCCTCTTTCACCGCGGGGCGGAGCCCGTAGTGGTTGATGACGCGGATCTGCGTCCGCAGCCACTCGCCCCAGCATTCGGCGCAGATGCTCCGCTCGATGTCGTCGCCGAGCGCGCCCGGCAGTCCCACGCGGCCCGCGCCTTCGCGCGTCCGCCCGCAGCGCGCACACGTCACCTCGGCCATGCGTCGATGGTATGGGCGATCTGCGCGCGCGCCGCGCGCCGCCGCTATCCTCGCTCCCATCCGCGGCATCACATTCGCGATCCCGCTCGCCACGCTCGCCGTCGTCGCGTGCGCCGCGCCGGTCCCCGAGGCCGACATCACCAAGGGGCAGATCCGCGCGGACATGCGCGAGTACGCGATGGGCCTGACGTCGGCCGAGGTCCGCGGCGGCACGGTGACCTTCATCGCCCGCAACGCCGGCAGCACGGTCCACGACCTCGTCGTCATCAGGACCGACCTCGCGCCGGACATGCTCCCCGTCGACGCGCAGACGCAGAAGGCGAAGGAGGACGGCAAGCAGGGCGCCGTCGACCAGATCGCGCCCGGCAAGAGCGCGAACCTGCGCCTCGAGCTACCGAGCGGCGCCTACGTCGTCATCTGCAACGTGCCGACGCACTACCAGCTCGGCATGCGGAGCGCTCTGACGGTGAAATGAGCCTCGTCCCCTAGGCGCGCAGACCGAGGCGCGAAGCGACGAGGTCGAGCACCTGGGCCGAGCGAGCGGGTCCCCCGCGAGCGAGGTTCAGAATCTCGGCGCCCACCACTTCTGCACGGTCAGCACCGCGGCGAATCCGAGGGCACCGAGGACGACGAAGGCGAGCCCGAGCCCCATGTCGTCGAGCGGGTTGTGCGACGAGCTCGCCATGAAGAACAGCATCGGGAACGAGAGCGAGAAGTTCGTGCGCGAGGCGTAGAGGGCGTTGCGGGCCCACAGGGGATCCGGCTTCGCGCCGGTCCGCGTCGCCTCGATGACCCGCCGCTGGTTCGGCCAGACGATCATCCAGACGTTGAACAGCATGACCACGCCGAGCGCCATCCCGAACATGATCGTGCGGGCGCTCTTCGACGTCACCACGTCGCCGTTCGCCCAGTACAGGCCGTAGATGAGCACGAGGCCGGCGACGACGGTCACCCACGCCGAGTGGCGGAACCACGCGAACGCCCGCGGGTTGAGCGTCGTGACGAGGTGCGGACGGGCCGTCGCGTCGATGCTCGCCATCGTTCGTACGCTGACGAAGTTGAAGAAGTAGAGCAGTCCGATCCAGGTGATACCCGCGACGAAGTGGATCCAGCGGGTGACGATGAGGACCTCGGGAGACATCTTCCCCTCCAGGCTGTTTGTCTGTCGGGGAAGATAGCGATCAGTCGGGCTTCGCGTCGGGCAGCACCACGTCGTACCCGGTCTCGCCGGTCACCTCGATGCGCTGCTCCACCGCCCCCAGCAGCGGCAGGAGGCGCGGGGCGAACACGTCGATCGTGTACGAGCCCGGGCGCACCGCCACGCTGAAGCGGCCGTGGATATCCGTCCCGGCGAAGTAGCGCGGGACGCCCCCGTCGTTCACGTTCACCGTCGCGCCCTCGACCGGGGCGCCGCGCACGTCGCGGACCGTCCCGCGGACGATGAGCCCTCGCGGGAGGACGATGTCCAGCCGCGCGTCCGACCGGCCCACGACCACCTCGCCCGCGCGCGTCCAGTCGGGCTGCGCGTCGGGCCAGTAGCCGGCGATGACGTCGCTCGAGCCGGGCGGGTGGACGCTGACGACGTACGTCTCCGGGCGCGTCGCGATCTCGTACACGCCCGAGCCGTCGGTCTCGCGGCAGATCCGTCCCGTGGGGAACGGCGTGTCGGCGCAGACGAGGGCGAGGACGACCGGCTCGCCGTCGGCCGTCGTCACGCGGCCGCGCAGGAGCTGGCCGTCGGGGAGGGCGATGTCGAGGGTGCGGTCCTGCTGCAGCGCGAGCGGCGTCGCCCGGACGCCCTCGAGCACCCGGTCGTGCCGCTGGTACATGAGGCGCGAGCCGCGCTCGCCAGGGGGGATCGTCCAGACCCAATACGTCCCCGGCTCGCGCAGCGCCGCGTAGGCGCCGAGCTTGTCCGTCCGCTCGCACTCCCAGCCGAGCGGCGCGGCGAGCGTATAGGTGCACACCTGCGCGTCCTTCACGGGACCGCCGCCGTTCGCCGCCGTGACCCGTCCGGAGAGGAGGACGCCGCGCACGAGGGTCAGGTCGAGGCCGCTCACGTCGGCCGCGCGCGTGTCGACGAGGTCGGCCTCGAACGAGCCGACGCGGCCGCGCGCCCACTGCCCGAGGAGCCGCGAGCCCGGCGGGCCGCTCGCCTCGACCTTGTGGATCCCCGGCCGGACCTCGACCACGTACGTCCCGTCGGCCATCGTGCGGGCGCACTCCACCTCGGCGCCGGTCGCACCGTGGGCGCACACCTCGGCGTCACCGAGCGGGCGGCGCGACTCGTCGCGGATCGTCCCCGCGATCGTCGCCTTGCCCTCGAGCAGCACGAGCGCGCTCGACGCCTCGCGCAGGTCCACGCTCGCCACCCCCTCGTCGAGGCGCTTCCCCTGCGGCGGCACGGCCCGGACGGAGTACGTGCCCGCGACGAGGCGCACGAGCGCCCGGCCTTCCCCATCGCTCGTGGCGCACTGCTCCTCGCCGCCGATCCGCGTCGCGCACACCCGGGCCTCGGCGACCGCGCCGGCCGGCCCGACC
>Ga0194131_10007171_pt1 | contig 15103 bp, 9 predicted proteins | sample TA2KigO120mmetaG_FD_148631 | JGI IMG/M metagenome (GOLD analysis project Ga0194131, IMG submission 148631) | Freshwater microbial communities from Lake Tanganyika, Tanzania - TA2015053 Kigoma Offshore 120m | ecosystem: Environmental > Aquatic > Freshwater > Lake | place: Tanzania: Lake... | reverse complement strand
AATGGCGCGGACCTTTCTGCGCGGGATGCGGGTGGCGAGTTGGCAGGAGATGAAAGAGCGCATTCTGCGGGGCGTCGCGGAAATCAACCAGGCACCAGTGGTCCATCGTTGGAGCAACTTTACCGCCGCCCTGGAGACGCTGCCGTGATTGTTTACTTGTCACAAAAACGATGTGCTAGGACTTGTTGGCATCACATGGATTGGTTATACGATCTCTGACGAAACCCATTAAGAAGTGATGGCACTGACCCGCACAGTCCTTTCCTGGCTGCTTGGCGCATCGTTCTGCGCGGCCAATGCAGAAGCCGCCTTGCGCCCACCTGTGCATCCGCGTCGCAACGTGGAGGATTTTCCGGCGGTGCCGGCAAAGTACATCCGGTTCACGATTCTCAAGGCCAGCAGTGCGCAGCCTTGCGTGGATGAGTTGGAGATTTTTCCCGAGGACGAGGCGACGCGCAATCTGGCACTGGCCAGTGCCAGTGCTCGCGCTACGGCTTCGGGCTCCTTGCCGGGCTACCAGATTCACCAGCTCGAATTCGTCAATGATGGCCGATACGGTAACGGGCATAGTTGGATTGCTGACAAGGCCAGTGCGTGGGTGCAAATTGAACTTCCGCAAGTGCGGTCTATCAACCGGGTCGTTTGGGGACGCGACCGCGAGAGCAATTTCGTTGACCGCCTGGCAACAGAGTATCGCATCGAGGTTTCCACCGACGGCAGCACGTGGCGCACGGTTGCTTCGTCCGCCGACCGCTCGCCGCTGGTCATCGGCGACACGTTTGCTGGTGTGCAACCGATGACCCGTCAAATCGTAACTCGATTCGCGCCCGTCAACAGCGGTCTCTCGTTCGAAGCTCAGAACGACTCGCCTGATTACCGCATTGATCGCTGGCAGACCGAGGACGGCCTGCCGGGGAACACGGTCACCTCGATTCTACAGACGCGGGACGGATATCTTTGGATTGGTACATTTGGGGGCCTAGCTCGTTTCGATGGTGTGCAGTTCAAGCGATTCGGGGAGGCAGAAGGGCTGAGAAACAACCGCGTCCTCTCCCTCTGCGAAGACCGGCAAGGCAATCTCTGGGTGGCCACCGAGGGCGGCGGACTCTTTCGGCTTCGCGATGGGGCATTTACGGCACTGACAACGCGCGATGGCTTGCGGCACGATGTGGTGACGGCAGTGGCGGAGGACGGGCTCGGCCAACTCTGGATTGGCACCTATGCAGGCTTGCAGTGCTGGCAGAAAGGGCACTTCATTCAGGCGGCGGCAGAGCCGTTTCGCTTTTCCCTGCCGGTAACCCGGCTGCTGGTGGATCGTGGCGGCACGATTTGGATGGTCGTCAATGGCCAACTCCGCAAAGTGGAGGGCAATCGCCTCCTCACTCCGGAACTGGTAGGCGAACCAAGCGGCCAATTGGCCATCTCAGCCCTGCACGAAGGGGGATCAGGGCAGCTCTGGCTCGGCGGCAACAGTGGGTATGTCGCGTCGTCCAGCAACAGTGTGCTGAGGGTCTTGCGGCTGCCGGACGAAGCGCCGCCGGACAATATTTGGGAAGTGTGGGAAGCCCGCAACGGCGATGTGTGGATGGGCACCGCCTCGAGCGGCTTGAGGCGCTGGCGCAACGGCCGGCTGTTGACGCTCACCACCCAGGAGGGATTGGCTGAAAACTCCGTGCGCTGCCTTTTCGAGGATCGCGAAGGAAACCTCTGGGTGGGCACCAATGGCGGCGGACTGCAGCGGCTCAAGCCTAAAACTCTCCGACTGGTGACCACACGGGATGGGCTGGCGCACAACGTCGTCATGTCGCTTGCGGAGGATGCCACCGGCGACCTGTGGATTGGTTCCAACTGTGGGGGCTTGAGCGCGCGACGCCATGGCGAGTTCGCGCCGGCTTACTTGAATTACCTGCTCGACAATGAGTGCATCTGGTCGGTGTTGAGCGCTCGAGACGAGTCGCTGTGGGTGGGCACCTGGAGCAGCGGGCTGTTTCGCAAGCGAGGTGAAAAGCTGGAGCAGTTCAAGTTGGCGAACTCTCCCCGGGATGAACCGGTCCTGGCTCTATGCGAAGAGCGCGCCGGGGGATTGTGGGTGGGCACGTATCAGGACGGACTGAAATTTTTCCGGGACGGGAAATTCACCTCGTATCGCACGACGAACGGATTGTCGGCCAACTTCATCACGGCATTGGTGCAGGACGCGAGCAGTCGGCTTTGGATTGGCACTGCCGGAGGTGGGTTAAATCGTTTCGCGGACGGCGTGTTCAAGGTCTTCACGCGCCAGGACGGATTGGGCAGCGACTTCATCCGCGCGCTTTACATCGATGGGAGTGGCGTGCTGTGGGTTGGCACGGGTGGGGGTGGTTTGAGCCGGATCAAGGACGGGCAACTGGCGACCATCGGCACGCGCAAAGGGTTGCTCGACGATGTCATCTCCCAAATCCTCGAGGACGACCGGGGTCATCTTTGGTTTGGTTCCAATCGTGGCATTTTCTACGCCTCCAAGGCGGAATTACACCGGGTAGCCGATGGAGGTTCCGCCGGGTTCAATCCCATCACTTATGGCAAATCGGAAGGAATGGAGAATCTCGAATGCACCGGCGGCTACTGCCCGGCCGGTTTGAAGACACGCGATGGCAAGTTGTGGTTCTCGACCGTGAAGGGTCTGGTGATGATTGACCCCAAAAACACTGCTGCCAAAGAATTGCCACCTCCGGTAGTGATCGAGCAAGTGGTGGTTGACGGAGCGCCAGCCGTTGATCCGAAGCTGCTCACTTCTCCAATCCACAATTCGAAATTGGACCTGCGAAACAGTCTGGGCGTCTTCGCATCGAGTGCTCGGGGTTTGAGAATCGGACCCAGGGCGAGACGCGTCGAATTGCATTACACCGCGCTGAATTTCACTGCGCCGGAAAAGGTGCGTTTCCGCTACCGCCTCGACGGTCTCGACGCGGACTGGGTGGAAGCCAAAGGACGCCGGGTCGCCGAATACCCATTCCTGCCCCCGGGACCGTACCATTTCCGCGTTACCGCCTGCAACGAGGACGGGGTCTGGAGTGAGAGTGAGGCGGGTCTTTCGCTGACCTGCCTGCCGGCCTTCTGGCAGACTTGGTGGTTTCGGTTGTTGGTCGTGGCAATGGTGTTGGGCGGGGCCGGTTGGGCGGTAAAAATTTGGGCGACGCGCCGACTGCAACGCCGCCTCACGCTCCTGCAGCAGGAGCATGCGCTGGAGCAGGAGCGGATGCGGATTGCCCGGGATATTCACGACGAACTGGGCGCCTCACTGACCGAAATCTCCTTGTTGAGTGACCACGGCCAGAAACGCCTCGACCGGCCCGGAGAGGTGGAGAATGATTTGCAGAGGATTTCGACCACCGCACGGGAAGCCGTGCAGACCGCCGATGGCATCGTTTGGGCGGTGAACCCCCGGAACGATTCGCTCGATCACCTGGCCAACTACCTGGTTCACTTCGCCGAGGACTTTTTCCGGCTGACAAAGATTCGGTGCCGTTTGGACGTGCCGGCCAATCTGCTACAAATTACGCTCCCGATGCAGCATCGGCACCATCTCCTATTGGCGGTCAAGGAAGCCTGTAATAATGTGGCGCGCCATTCCGAGGCTTCAGAAATGTGGCTGCGCATGAACCTTACCGACCAGGAATTCAGCATCATCGTCGAAGATAACGGCAAGGGATTCCGCGCCGAATCGACGCCGGAAAGCAGTAACGGTTTGCGCAACCTGCGTGAGCGCATGGCGGAACTGGGCGGGCGACTGGAACTTTCCAGCCAGCCGGGCCGGGGAACGCGCGTGAAGTTGATTGCGCCCCTGAACCAACTCAACCAATTCACATGTCCATCAGCGTAGCCATTGTCGAAGACGAAACCCACGTGCGCAACCAGCTCGCGAGAATCATCGGGGAAACCGCCGGTTTCAAAGTCCAGGGCACTTTTGATTCGGCCGAACAAGGCTTGCAGGAAATTCCACGCCTGCCGCCAGACGTGGTGTTGATGGACATCAACCTGCCGAAAATGTCCGGTGTGGAATGCACCTTTCGGCTCAAGAAACTGGTACCGCAGGTGCAAATCGTCATGCTCACGGTCTATGACGACAGCGAGCAGATTTTCAAAGCGCTGGAAATGGGTGCCAGCGGTTACCTGCTCAAGCGCACGCCGCCCGACGAAATCCTCAAGGCTTTGGCGGAGGTGCATCGCGGCGGGGCGCCGATGTCCAGCTACATCGCGCGCCAGGTGGTGCAATCATTTGGGAAGCGGGCCAATCCCGAAGCCCCAGTTCTTTCTCCGCGCGAGGCGGAAGTGCTGGCACTCGTCGCCAAAGGCTACATCAACAAGGAAATCGCCGGCCGGCTGGGCGTTGGCCTGGAAACCGTCCGGTCCTATTTGAAGAGCACCTATGACAAGCTCCATGTCCGTTCACGCACCGAAGCCGCCATGAAATTCTTTCAGAAATAGTCTCGTACTTGGTTTGAGTTCGGGCGGCGGGGAACGATCAGTCGGCGTGGAAGTTATGACGAGCTGTTCACCGGCTTGCCGAGGCCGAGAACTCAACAGTTTCATGCGAAGACATTCCTTTCTTGTTTGAGCAGTCTTTTCGGCAAGGATTGCAGGGATGGGAATAATGGCGGCGGCCGGTGGGTCAAAAGATCCGTGCGAGCAAGGACACTTTTTGATCCACATCTAGCATCAAACTTTTTCCAACGCGGGACGCGGGTGAATCGAATTCTTCGCCGAGAATCTCTCTTGGTTCACCCCCCCCCGTACGGGGGATGTTCCAACCTTGGCCAATTTGCTAGATGTCGACCGATGCGAAGCGAATCACGACTTCAATCTCCGTCCGCCCGGTTTGGCCGCCGGTCATTTCCTCCCTTGGAGGGGTTCACCTTGATCGAACTTCTGGTGGTCATCGCCATCATCGCCATTCTCGCGGGCTTGCTGTTACCGGTTTTGGGCAAGGCAAAACATAAGGCCCTCCAGATCCACTGCGTTTCCAATTTGAAACAGTGGGGCATCGCGTGGACGCTTTACGCCGATGACCACAACAACTCCTTCAGCCGGGGCTACACCGTCGATTGGGCGCGAGGCGAATGGGTCCTTGCGCTTCACGATTACTATCGAAAAAAGCCGGAGCTTCTGATCTGCCCTGATGCCAAAATGCGACGGGGACCCGGTACCCGAGAGGTGCAAGTGCCGCTGACCAGTCTCAATTTCGTGGAGCATGGCGGACCCCATACCGTTTACCATTTCCCGATGGCCGATCAGACCGATCTTCAGGGTCGGTTTCTGGTAAGCAGTTATGGCATCAATAACTGGGTCTATAATCCCGAGCCCAATATCACGGATATTCAAAACCGGCCGACCCGCTTAAACTGGCGCAAGCTGGATGTTCCGAATCCCACGGAGGTTCCATTATTTGCCGATTCCATGTGGCGAGGCGGAGGACCTCGGGAAACGGACCAACCGCCTGCCTTCAATGGCGAGTGGCTTGGCGGCGATGCCGAATTCCATCATTTCGCCTTCGCCCGCCACGGCAAAGGAATCAACTTGCTTTTTTTCGACAGCTCGGTGCGTCCCGTGCGAGCGAAGGACCTGTGGAAGCTGAAATGGCATCGCGAGTTCGACGTGGATTACTACGCGCGCGTCAAATTCCCAGCATGGATGAACTGAAGGGCTTGGAATGACGACAACGAACAGGTCAATAATCCCAATGACAAACAATGTCCCATCTCCTCAAGCCCCGAGATCAGTTTCTGTTCGCCCGAGTTGGAATTTTCGGCAGAAGGCGTTCCTCGTCATCGACCAGCATACCCCATCCAAAGATGAAACACTTTAGGGTGCGTCCACACGGGGGTGAAAAGTTCAGAATAATTGAGATAACGATTGAAGTGTCAGAAAGTGATGACCAGGACGCGCGTCATCAAAACTCAACGGGACGCACCCACGTCAGGATTGTTTGACGTGAAACTGCGCAGGCAATGGCTGAAGACCAAACGCGACCCGTTAAACCCGCTGGAAGCGGTGATTGATTGTGCGGGTTCTCGACCGCGGCTGGCGCAGGCGCTGGCCAGAGTAGCCAAGTAAACCGCGTAGCGTCTCGAAGTCATTTACCATCAGCAGGCGCTCCAACGCTGAAAGCACCATGAAATCGACGCTGGTACATTACATGATCACACTGGCTTTGCTTTCGGTCTTTGCGTCGGCGGCCGGCGCAAAAGAGAGCTGGCCGACTGCCGCACGCCCCAATGTCATTGTTATCGTTGCAGATGACCTGGGCTATTCGGATCTGCCCAAATTCGGGAAATCGGAGATTCCCACCCCGCATATCGACCGGCTCGCCGACCAGGGAGTGCTGTTTACCGACGCCTATGTCACGGCGCCCATTTGTGTTGCGTCACGCATGGCCTTGATGACCGCGCAATATCAGCAGCGTTTCGGCATGTACGACAACATTTATGGGAAAGACAAGAACGCACTATTTCTTCGCCAGAAGCTCCTGCCGCAGGTGTTTCAGGAAGCCGGCTATCAGACTGCGCTTGTGGGCAAATGGCATCTCAGCGGCAACAGCGCCCACGTTTGGGAGCAGCCCGGCCCGCGTGAACGCGGGTTTGGCGAGTGGGTGGGTTTCCGCGGTGGCGGCTGCGACTATTGGAAGGGCGCCACCCTGTTCCGCAACGACGCGGCGTTCAAGGCGCCTGAATACTTGACCGATTACTTGGGTCGCGAGGCCTGCCGGTTTATTGAACGCAACCGAAGGCAACGGTTCTTTCTTTACCTGGCCTTCAATGCGGTTCATGCCCCACTGCATGCGCTACCGAAGGACGCGGCAGAGTTTCAGCTTATTAAAGATGACAATCGCCGCGCGTACGCCGGCATGTTGTCAGCGATGGACCGGAGCATCGGCAAGGTCCTGCAAACGGTGGATCGTCTCAAGCTTCGCGACCAGACGATCATTGTGTTCCTCAATGATAACGGCGGGGGCGGCCGAACCAGCCGCTATGCGAGCCATTCACGGAATTATGCCAATAACCTGCCCTTGCGAGGTCATAAGTTCGATGTGTTTGAGGGGGGCGTGCGCGTGCCGATGATCATGCGTTGGCCGCACCGCTTGCCGCACGGCCTCGTCTATCGTCAGGTGGTGTCCAGTATGGATATCTTTCCTACTCTCGTCCAGGCGGCCGGACTGAAAATGCCAGCCGGTCAGCCCTGCGACGGCGTTGACCTGATTCCTTTTCTGACGGAGGAGAACAAGGGCGAACCGCATCAGTGGCTGTGCTGGCAAAATCGGGACTGGTCGCCGGAAACGCCGGGCGGATACGCAGTGCCCCAGAAGTTCGTCCATAACTCCGCGATTCGCAGGGGCAAGTGGAAGTTGGTTCGCCTGGCTGAGAAGATTAACTCGAATGATCCGCCCCCGGCGTGGCAGTTGTTCGATTTGTCGCGCGACCTTGGTGAGCAAGAAGACGTTGCGCACGCAAATGTGGAAACGGCCCGCGCGTTGGAGAGCGTGTTCACGTCGTGGCGTGCGTCAATGCATCCGAGCATCGAGTAGAAACTGGCGAGCTTGAAATGACACATCAATGGCAGCCGTAACTCCTCAATCCTCATCCCCCAATTGCCCCCCGTACGGGGGATACCGCAGTTTTCCACAATTCTCTAAGTTATGTTCATAAACCCAGTTTGGGACAGATAACCGATCAGCATATCAACAACCAACCTATGAACCGACAAATCAAAACCTCAGGAGCAATCAACTCTATCATGGCGCGCGCGGCGCCGTTCGCAATGACGGGAGTCGTTGCGGCGGTCTGCTTGCTCACTAATTCAGCGCAGGCGGCAGTCCTCATTCAACCGGACCTGTTCTCCTTCTCATCCCAGCGCACGAGCCCTCCTCGCCAGGCGATCCATACGGTGGACGGTTCCGGCCTTACCAACGGCCCTTCCGGAATTTTGGGAGCTGCAGACTCCACTCACAATGTGGACCCTAATGCAATGTGGTTGACGTACGGCAATCTCATAGTGCCGATCGACGTGCACCCGTCCATCGCGTTTGATCTCAAAGGGTACTACGATCTCGTAACCACGCGCATCTGGAACTATAATCAGGTTAATTTCACTGCGGGCGGAGCCATGGATGTTCAAGTGGCTGTGTCGTTAGATGGCACCACCTTCACCCCCATCTCTACAAATACCTTTGCCAGAGCTTTCCAAGACCCGGCTGAAGTCGCGCAGGATTTTGCCACCGCGGCTTCCACCGTCCGGTATGTTCGCTTCACCATTTTCACCGATTACTTCGGGAACGATTTCCTCAACGGGGTATTTACGACGAGCGGCGACCAGCGCCGGCTGGTCGGGTTATCGGAAGTGCGCTTTGAGGGGAATCCGAGCAGTTCCGGGCCGCCCTTCATCACGCAGCAGCCGGTCGGAATGACCAGCGTCTCTGGCCAATCAGCGGTGCTCACGGTGGGTGCCACCAATATCACCCGCAATCCCTCTGCCGTGGCTTATCAGTGGCGGAAGAATGGGACGAACCTCGTTGACGGGGCCAAATATTCCGGCGTCACCACGGGCAACCTCTCCGTCAACAATCTGCTTTTGCTCGATGCCGGCAACTACGATGTCGTGGTCCGCAATACCGAAAACAACCAGACCATCACGAGCGTGCCGGCTTTCCTCCGGGTCGTGCTGCGCCCAACCGTGAGCCTTACGCTCGTCAATACAAATATCCTCCTCGCCCCCAGCATCACCTATGCTTCTCCCATCCACCCGTTCGGCGATTTCGCTGCCAGCCATCTCACCGATGGTTCGGGACTGACGGCCGGGCCCTCGGGAATCCTGGGGGCGGCCGATTCCACGCACGGTAATCTTGCCGATGCGGCGATGTACCAATCGTCGGGTGTGGCCACTGCCAAGGAGGCGATCATCATATTCAACCTGGGGGCGATTCTGAGCCTGCACACCACACGCATCTGGAACTATAATGAGTTGTTCAACAATTCCCCCAATACGGGACTCGGGGCGGCCGACATTGAGGTGGCCGTATCCCTGAATAACACGAATTATACGGTGCTGACCAATCTGGCCCCGATTCGATCCACCGCGATCGCCAACGAATCCTCGCAGGACTTCGGCATCTCGGCCACCGGGGTTCGGTATGTTCGCTTCGACCTGACAAGCTTCAATGGTGGTAAACAAGCCGGGCTTTCCGAGGTGCGGTTCATCTCACCCAACGCGGGGACGGAAATCAAGCTCGATAACCTGGAGGTCGGCCTGCGCTATGCGGTGGAGTACCGCAACTCGCTGAATCCTGCCGATCCCTGGCAGGTGTTAAGAGACATTCCAAAGTTGTATAATCCCGCGCCCTTTGTGGTTACAGACCCAACCCCAATTCAGACACAACGATACTATCGCGCTGTGCTCTACCCTTAAGGGGTTGCCGGAGAACCCGCGTTTGACGATGGTCAAACGCGGGTTCATAAAATGCAAAACTTGAAAATCTCACGATCACTTTTCATGCAAGGTGCTGGGCGAGGCCCGCGGCGGACGGGCTTTACCTTGATCGAACTGCTGGTGGTCATCGCCATCATCGCCATTCTCGCGAGCTTGCTGTTGCCGGCCCTGAACCGGGCCAAGCTAAAAGCGACCGGAGCGGCCTGCCTCAATAACCAAAAGCAACACCTGATGGCATGTTTGATGTACGCCGATGACCATCAAGAGGCAATTATTCCTTCCATCTTCTCGGTGAAAGGAGTGCCTCAGAGCATGATCGGGGGCGGCTACTGGCCGGGGCCTCTGGGTGTCGCTGTGAATAATAGTGTGGACGACAACTTGCGACGCGTGACGGAGGGAATTCGACACGGACCGCTCGCCCATTACAGTTTAGCCGTCGGTTCTTACCATTGTCCCGGCGATACCCGCGCCCGCAATGTGCCTGGTCGTGGCTGGGCTTGGGACAGCTACTCAAAAGTTGACCCGATGAATGGTGGACTTTGGGGGACGAGCTTTAAGAAATTCTCTGAGGTTTCCCAACCGGCCAACTCCTTCGTCTTTATCGAGGAGGCGGATGGGCGCGGATATAACCTCAATACGTGGGTGTTCAATAACAATCCGCCTGGCTGGGTTGACGTCTTTGCCCTCTTCCACGGAAATTCGAGCACCTTGGGCTACGCTGACGGACACGCCGCAAGCCACAAATGGACGGACCCAAATACCATCAAAGCCGCGCAGAATGCCGCCCGAGGGATCGACAGCATCTACTGGCAAGGCGGCAACAAGAACAACCGCGACTTTGTTTGGGTGTGGGATGGCTACCGCACTCCGGATTGGAAACCGCTGCAATAAGCGTGGTTTCCCCACATCAAGTGAACGCGCCTTCAACAATTTCACCACGAGCCGACCCTTCAAGGCGAGGTGCGCAGCCGACGGGCTTCACCTTGATCGAATTGTTGGTCGTGATTGCCATCATCGCCATTCTCGCGGGCTTGCTGTTGCCGGCCTTGAGCCTGGCCAAGCTAAAAGCGACCGGAGCGGCCTGCCTCAACAACCAAAAACAACACCTCATGGCCAGTGCGATGTATGCCGACGACAACCAGAATGCGATTATTCCTTCCGCTTACTCCGTGAACGGAGTCTTGCTGGGTATGGCGGGAGGTGGCTACTGGCTGGGACCAACACAGCCAATTGTCGGGATCGGGATCAGTGAGGCGCTGGCCTTGAAATGGGTGACCGAGGGAATTCAGCAGGGACCGCTCGCCAAATATGGTCTGGTCATCGGTTCGTACCATTGTCCGGGCGACACTCGGAGGCGCAATCCGGTCGGTCGCGGCTGGGCCTACGACAGTTACTCAAAAGCCGACCCGATGAACGGCGGTGGCTGGAATGGGCCGGTATTCAAGAAATTCACTGAGGTTTCCCAACCCGCCAACACCTTCATGTTTATTGAGGAAGCCGATTCGCGCGGCTACAACATCGGCTCTTGGGTCCTGGAAACGAAGACCCCCGGCTGGATCGATGTCTTCGCCATCTTCCACGGAAATTGGAGCACCTTCGGCTACGCTGACGGACACGCTGCGGGCCACAAATGGAGGGACCCTCTGACAATCGAGGCCGCACGGAAGGCGGGCAAAGGCATCGACAACGTCATCTTCTGGAAAGGCGGGGACAAGAACAACCCCGACTTCGTATGGGTGTGGGACGGTTACCGTCACCCCAATTGGCAACCGTTGCCATGATTGGGTTCTTGTTCTGTTGACGCCATGAAAAAGCATCACCACGTTCTCACCGTAATGGCGCTGCTTGGGGCAGCGGTTTGCCCCGCCGCCGCCGAATCGCCTTTTCGCGTCGGGTGTGAGGCATTCACTTTCCACCGCTTTACGGTTTTCGAAGCGGTCGAAAAGACCGCGCAAGCGGGCGGCAACCTCATCGAGTTTTTTCCCGGGCAACGGCTCAGCCCGCAGGACAAGACCGGCATGAGCCACAACCTTACCGAGGCGCAACTCGCCGCGCTCAAAGAGCACCTCCAGAAACACGGCGTGGCCGCCGTCAGCTATTACACCGACATCCCTAAGGACGAAACGGAGGCACGCAAGGTGTTCGAGTTCGCGCGCAAGCTCGGCGCAACGTCACTGAGCACTGAGTCGGATGAAGCCATCGACACCATCGAGAAACTGGTGAAGGAGTTCGACCTGCGGGTCGGTTTTCACGAGCACGTCAGGAATCCCGCCAAACCTGCCTATAAACTCTGGGACCCAAACTACGTCCGCGATCTGATCAAAAATCGCGACCGCCGGATCGGCGCCTGCGCCGACACCGGCCACTGGGCGTCCTCCGGCATCGTGCCGATGGAAGCCTTCAAGGTACTGGAAGGTCGAATCATCAACGTGCATCTCAAAGATCGCGCCGTCATCGGCAAGCCTGACCATGATGTTATTTATGGAACTGGTGTCTGCGACATCGCGGGCCTCCTGACCGAACTGCGCCGGCAGAAGTTCGACGGCAACATCCTGGTCGAATACGAACATAACTTTGAGGACAACGTCGCGGACGTAAAGCAGTGTATCGAGTTCGTGCGTGCCCCAAGAGATTACTCGCTCACCGACCCGGAATTGAAGCTCGTCCAGATTGACTCCGACCCAAAGGAGTCATTCATAGGCCTCGCCGTCGATGGCTTGGGTCGAATTTTTGCGGGCGGGCGCGAAGCGTTGTTTGTCTATGAGCCGGATGCCAAGGGTCTCTATCAACCGCGTCGGGAATTGTACCGGTTCCCAAAGAACTCGTGGATTTATGACATCGCGGTGCGGGGGCGCGACCTCTACGTGCTTACGGTCGGCGCGCTTTACGTCTTCCGTGATGGCGTGGTCGATCGCGAAGGTCTTCAGCCGGAGCGACTCATGTGGGGCATGCCTATGTCGCATGTTCATCAAGGGTTGCACGGCATGACCTTTGGCCCCGACGGCGACCTCTACATTTCCCAGGGTGACCAACTCTGGTATTATGGCGACTTCAAGCAACGGCCCGACCATTGGGGTCATTGGACGATTTATCACGGCCCGGACAACAACCGAACGCCCTACACGGGGGCGGGCGGCGTCCTGCGTCTCAGCCCGGACGGCAAGCAGCTCGCCATTCTTGCCAACGGCACGCGCAATGACTGCGGTCTCGCGTTCGACATACACTGGAATCTTTTTGGCAACGATAACGACCATGAGTCGGGGCCGGCGGAGTACGTGCCGGGCCGTCTGCTGCACATCACGCCCCACGCCTATTTCAACTGGCCGCGCGGCTGGATGCCAGAAAAGCAGCCGTGGCGTTCCGATCTATTGGATACGATGACCCCCAACCTCGGGCGCTACGTGCCGGTGGGGATGTGCTATTACCATGACGATTTCCTCCCGGAGAAATACCGTCACTCCCTCTACGTCGCCCGCTGGGGCGCGCATACGGTTCCGCGCTATCCGCTCCGGCCTGTGGGTGACACATTCAAGACTGACGAGCAGCCTTTCCTGGTCGGTCGGAATGATGCCCGACCGGTCAACGTCACCGTCGGACGTGGCGGCCGCCTCTTTGCTGCCATTTGCTACATGGCACGGAATGAAGAGTCACCCGTCTATCGCAGCGATTTAGTCATGATAACCACCGCTGCCGACGCGTCAAAGTCGCCGTTCCGTGCCTTCGACGAAACGCAGGCCACGACGGAACAGTTGTTGGCGGAGCTGAATACCTCGGCGTGGAGCAGTCGTTTCCGCGCTCATTTGGAACTCACCCGGCGTGGCGCTGACAGTTCACGCGCCGCGGCCGCAAAGCTGGATAACCTCGACGCCAAGGCCATCGCCACGCCCCACCTCATTTGGCTCGCGGGCGCGGATGCGAGCACGGCCACGCGCGCAAAGCTTGCCGCTCTGACGCGTCATGCCGACGCGAACGTGCGGTCGGCCGCCGTGCGTGCCTTGGCGCGTTTCGGCGCGGGTGAGAAAACGCATGACATTTTCATCCGCGCATTAAAGGACAGCGACCCGCACATCCGCCACGCCGCACTGGTCGGCCTTTTCGACCACACGAAGGATCTGCCTTCCGACGAAGTCATTGCCGCCGCGTGCGAAGACGGCACCTACATTCGGCAAACGGCTGCGTTCCTGCTCGCCCGCCGCGCCAGCCTCCAGCAACTTTTTGCGCTCTGCGAAGACTCCGACGCACGTCGCCGCCGTGCCGGAGTGCTCGCCGCCGGCTTCCGCCTCACTGTACCGGAATTCGACAAGCGTCTAGATCAAACCATCCCGCTCGACCTTGGAATGAAGCACGCCTATACCGTCACTTACGCGGGCGGTGTCCAGGAAGACCTGCGTGCCAAGGGACTGATGGGCAACTTCACGCTGGCGGACGCCTGGGCGAAGCGCAACAAGACCATCGAGGACGAAACCCTCTTCACCTTGCTCAAACGGCACATGTACGATGCGAACGAGAATATCGCCAAACAAGCCGCCTTCTTCCTTCGCCTGCTTAAGGACGAGCGCAGTGATGACCTGGCCGCCACGGTGCTGGGCCTGCCCGCGCTTTCCGGGCCGCAAGGCAGCCCACTCACCAACGCGACCACTACAGGCGCAACCGAATTGCCCGAAGCCTTTCGCCACTTCGACTGGACGAAGGAAGCTGCGCAGAGCGACGTCAAAAAGGGCCAGGAGCTCTTCAATACCCGCGGCTGCGCGGTCTGCCATTCCGCCAATGATGGCGACCAAGGCAGTGGCGGTCCGACTCTCATCGGTGCCGGCAGCCGCTTTACGGTGCCTTATTTCGTTGAGTCCATCATCACGCCAAACAAGACCATCTCGCCGGTTTTCCGCTGGACTCTCTTGAAACTAAAAAACGGCGAGGAGTTCGCCGGCCTCATTACGAGCGAAACCGGTGCCGAAGTCGAAGTGCTGCTCCCCGCCGCCATCCGCCGCACTGTGCGGAAGGCCGAGATCGACTCCCGCGAGGTCCAAGACCGTTCGCCCATGCCGGAAGGCCTCATCCAAACTCCCGCTGAATTGCGCGACCTGCTCGCCTTCCTGCTTGCGCAACCAAGGGAAGTTTCAAGATGATCTGGCTGACTCAATTCAATGTGATCGACTCAAGATTGAGATCAAGCGTTACGGTGCGTCAACCTTTCAACTTTCCGACTCGATCCGTCTCCGGCGAACACGACCGGCTTTAAACAAACGTCACCCCATCACAATCAAGCCAATCGCCAAACTAGCACTACAGCGAAATTTGCGGTTGATCGGAGCGCGGACTTCAGTCCGCCGGGATGTCGATCGTAAGGGCGCTTGGAGCTTCGCGAGCACCTGTCTGCGGTACGGATGTTCCTGCGGGTTGAAACCCGCGCTCCGTCTCGAAAGTCTCGCTCTAGTCCTGCAACAAGCGTGATTATTTGGCTTGAAAAAACGAAAAAGCTCGAAATGCCCGCAAATATTGGTTGTATTGCACAGATCAATGCAGCATGCCGCCTTAAAAGGCGGCGATTAGGCCGTCCAATCTTGAACTGATCTGGGTGAACGTGGATAGAATTCACAACGAACAGCGAACACAACGAAATATGAACGAGGTCTTGAACCAGCCA
>Ga0194131_10007170_pt1 | contig 15104 bp, 11 predicted proteins | sample TA2KigO120mmetaG_FD_148631 | JGI IMG/M metagenome (GOLD analysis project Ga0194131, IMG submission 148631) | Freshwater microbial communities from Lake Tanganyika, Tanzania - TA2015053 Kigoma Offshore 120m | ecosystem: Environmental > Aquatic > Freshwater > Lake | place: Tanzania: Lake... | reverse complement strand
TTCTGACGACGGACAGTCACGGCTTCGTCGTCGTCGGCTGCGACGACTTCGCGAGCGATCCCGCCAGCGATCCCGACCGCGGCGTGTCGCTGGAACTGGGCTCTGACGCGGCCTTGCAAGCCACGATCGAACGCGGCGGCCGCCATGTCCTGATGCAGGCCAAGCGGATCGTCGACGTGCTCCGCGGCCTCGAGGGCGGCGCGGTCCCGGCCACCCTCGCCGGTCGCCTCGATCTCACGCGGGTCGGCGCCATGGGCTTCTCGGTGGGCGGCGCCGCGGCCGTGCAGGCGGGCTTGATGGACCACCGCATCGTCGCCGTCCTCAACATCGATGGCGCACTTGTCGGACCGCCGGCCGACCAGATCGGCCCGCAGGCCTATTTCCTGCTGTCGAGCCGTGAGGCATTTCCCACCGAGGCCGAGGCGAACTCGGCCGATCCGGTCATTCGGAACTACGCCTATCTCAGCATCGTCGACATACCGCGCAACCGGCGACGCATGGAGCAGCCGCGCAACTACTGGGCAATGATCGCGCCGGCCGCCCACGACGATCTGGCGGATGATCTGTTCACGCTCCACAGGAACACGATGTTCCGTACGAGCTTCCGGCGGTCGGCCATGAACAGCGCCATCCAGCGACTGGAGGTCGCATACTTCCGCAGCACGCTGATGGGTGACGATGGACCACTGCTCGACCTTGTCGGCAGGAGCGATCAGATCGTGCAATGGGTCAGCCCGACGTCACCGACGCCCGGAACCGCTAGAGCGAGGCAATAGCCGTCCATCGTCGCCTGCTGCAGCCACCATGTCCGTGGCGCGTTCATGGGCGCACGAGCCATCGCCGGCCGGGATGAGGCGATCGAAATCTCGAACGAATCGAGTGGCGTTGAAAGGCCGGTGCCGAGAGCCTTCACGACCGCCTCTTTCAGCGTCCAGATGCGAAAGAAGGCATGATGCTGCTCTTGCGTGTCGCGCAGACGCTCGATCGCCGCCACCTCGTTGCGATGGAAGTAGCGCCGCGCCAGGTCGACATGCTCGATCGCGCGTATCTGCTCGAGGTCGATGCCGACCTCGACGTCGTCACTGACTGCGAGAACAGCCCGCTCGCCGCTATGGCTCAGGTTGAAGTGGACGGGTTTGCCGCCCATCAGCCGCGGCTTGCCGAACTCGTTCGAGCTGAAAGACAACGCGCGCGGATTGCGATCGAGATGTCGCGCCAAGACCAGTCGCAAGCCGGAACGCGCGGCCAGGAAGCGACGACGCAGGTCCGGCGTCAGGAAGCTTTGCCGGCGTTGCCTCTCGTCGACCGACAGCATCGCCTCCGCGTCGTCGCCGACGAGCGCCGCCGCCTCCAGACTCCACGACCAGACGAGCACTTCTTTCCTGCGGAAGTCGCCCATGGCCCGCCAGATGTCACACGGCATCGAGCGATGGCAAGCCCCTTCCAACCGCCGGTCCTACGGCCGCGCAGGGACGGTCGAGGATGCCGCCCGGCGTTACAGGCCGAGAACGGCCTTGGCGATGATGTTGCGCTGGATCTCGTTCGAGCCGGCGTAGATCGACGCCGCGCGGTTGTTGTTGTAGAGCGGCATGGCGGTGACGCCGTAGTCCGGCGTCACGGTCGGTTGGTTGTGGCCGAGCATGCGGGCTTCGGGTTCGAACGGCGCGGCGTACCAAGCCAGCGCCTCGACTCCCAGGTGATCGAGCTTCTGCAGCGTCTCGCTGCCGCGGATCTTCATCGCCGAGGACGCCGCCCCCGGGTTCTTGCCGCGGCTGAGGTCGGACAGGACCTGCATCTCGATCATCTCTAGCGCCTGGATTTCCATCTCCGTCTCGGCCAGGCGCTCGGCGAAGGAACGCTCGCCTGCCAGCCGACCGCTGCCGTCGGCCGCCTCCTCGCGGGCGATGCGGCGGATGTCCTCGATGCGGGCATAGAGATTGGGTGTGTAGGCATCGCCGCCGCGTTCGAACTCGAGAAGGTACTTCGCCACCGTCCAGCCGGCATTCTCCGGGCCGATGCGGTTGGCGACCGGCGTGCGCACATTGTCGAAGAAGACCTGGTTGACCTCGTGGTCGCCGGCCAGGGTCATGATCGGCTTCACCGTCAGGCCGGGCGTTTGCATGGAATCGATCAGCACGAAGGAGATGCCATCCTGCGGCTTACCCTCGGTCGACGTGCGCACCAGGCAGAACATGTGATCGGCGATATGCGCCCCAGTCGTCCAGATCTTGGTGCCGTTGATCACATAGTCGTCGCCGTCGCGCATGGCGCGCGTCTTCAGGCTGGCGAGGTCGGAGCCCGAGCCCGGCTCAGAGTAACCCTGGCAGAAAACGAGGTCACCCGACACGATCTTGGGCAGGTACTTGGCCTTCTGCTCGGGCGTGCCGAACTTCATGATCACCGGCCCGACCATGCGCACGCCCATGGAGAAGATGCGCGGCGCGTCGGCGGCGATGCACTCGCGGGCAAAGATGTAGCGCTGGGTGGCGCTCCAGCCGGTGCCGCCATGCTCCCGAGGCCAGGTCGGCGCCGACCAGCCGCGCTTGGCCAGCACCTTGTGCCAGCGCAGGCCGGCGGCGAAGTCGGCGAACACGCCGCCGGTCTTGCGCCCGGCTTCACGCAGGTCCTCGCTCAGATTGTCGTCGAGAAAGCGGCGCACCTCGTCGCGAAAGGCCAAATCCTGCGGGCTCAGCGCCAGGTCCATGAACGTCCTCCAACCACACTGTCCACAAGGCTAACGGCCGGCCCGGCGACAAGTCCAGCGGGCGACTGGCCGCGGCTTCCGACGGGCGGTATGGTTGTTGCATCGTCGTCGGCGTCCGACCGGGGAGTCGCCTGATGGTCAAGCTGCTGCGCCTCGTTGCGCTGGTGATCCTCATCGCCGCTCCGGCGGCTGCCCAGGAACGCAAGGAAGTCGATCTCGCCTTGGCGCTCGCCATCGACATTTCCGGCAGTATCGATCCCGACGAGGCCAAGCTGCAACGCGAAGGCTACGTTCAGGCCTTCCGCGACCCGACGATCGTCAAGGCGATCTTGGGCGGCAGCAACGGCCGTATCGCCGTCGCCTACTACGAATGGTCGGATGCCTGGGTCCAGCGCCTGCTGATCGACTGGACCCTGCTCGATTCGAAGGCGTCGATCGCTGCCTTCGCCACCCGGCTGGCCAACGCGCCGATCTCGATTGCCCGCCGCACCTCGATCAGCGGCGCCATCCGTTACGCCATCCCGCTGTTCGGCCGCAACCCGTACGACGCCGAGCGCAAGGTGCTCGACATTTCGGGCGATGGCTCGAACAACGACGGTGGATTGGTCACCGACATGCGCTACGAGGCGCTCAAGGAGCGCATCGTCATCAACGGTCTGCCGATCATGAACGACCGGCCCAACCCGTTCGGCTTCCCGAGCGAAACCGACCTCGACAGGTACTACCTGCACTGTGTGATCGGCGGGCCGCGCTCGTTCGTCGAGGTCGCGCGCAACTTCGAGGATTTTCCCCGCGCCGTGCGCAAGAAGCTGTTGCAGGAGGTGGCCGATATCGGCCCGCGCCACGACTTCGATGCCGGCGACCTCGGCCCGCTCGCCGACGGGGTGCAGTTGGCGCAGAGCGGCAGCCGTCGCGCCATCCGCGGCGAGGACGACTACACCAAGTACGTCCGGCCCGAATACGAACTGGGCTGCGACGTCGGCGAGCGGCGCAGCCGCGAGTTCTGGCAGCGCCGCTTCGGCGTCACGCCGGACTGAAATCACTTCCGCAGCGGGTCGCCGTAGCGGACAAAGCCCGCAAGCCACGCCGCCTCGGAACGCCGCCACTCACCGGTCGGCGGACGCGGCCAATACCACTACCTGTCGCGCTCACTCGACAGGACCGGCAACGCACGCAGCCGTCGGGCGGTGAATGAAACGAAGGCGTCGATCTTGGGCGCGCGATGGGCGCGACCCTTGGTGACGAGGCACACCGGCAGCGGCGGCATTTCCCAGGCCTGCAACAGGCGAACAAGCTTGCCCGCCGCGAGGTCGTCGGCCACCTGGTAGGATAGGAGCTGGGCCACGCCGCGCCCCTCGCGCGCCACCCGCAGCCGCGTTTCGACATCGTTGACGCGCAGCCGCCCCATCAGGCGCGGCGAGGTACGCAGGCCGGCAAAGCGCCAATCCATGACGCTCCGTGCGGTCCCCAAGATCGTCTCGTGGCGCGCGAGGTCGGCGGGCGTGCGTGGCGTGCCGCGGCGGCCAAGATAGGCCGGACTCGCCACCCACAGTCGCCCGACTTGGCCGACCCGCAGCGCCGTCAGAGTCGAGTCGGCCAGCGGCCCGATGCGCAGCGCCACGTCGATGCCTTCCTCGAGCAGATCGACATTCCGATCGTTCAGCAGCAGCTCGACCTCGACGCCCGCCTGGGCGTCGAGGAAGCGCGTCACGATCGGCGCAAGGTGACGGCGGCCGAACTGCACCGGCGCGGTGACCCTGAGCAGGCCGCGCACTGGCGCCTCGCGCGCGCCGGCCGTCGCCGCCTCGTAGTCGGCCGTCAGGCGGCGCGCCTTGTCGTAGAAAGCACGACCCGCCTCGGTCGGCGCCAGCCGCCGCGTCGTGCGGTCGACCAGTCGCGTGCCCAGGCGATCCTCCAAGGCGGCGAGCGCACGCGTCACCGCCGGCGGCGAGCGGCGCAACCGGCGCGCCGCGCGGGCCAGGCTGCCCTCCTCCACGATGCGCACGAAGATCGCCAACTCGTCCAACCGGTCCATGATATTATTCCATAATCAGGAAGAGTCTATTCTACATTGATGATCTACAGAAGAACACTCAATTCGGCTGGAATGGACCGAACGGGAGAGCCCACATGTTAACCGGAAGCTGTCTTTGCGGCGCCGTCGCCTACCAGGCCGACGCCGCCATTCGGGGTATCGTGCACTGCCATTGCCGCACCTGCCGCAAGACCCATGGCGCGGCGTTTTCGTCGGTGACCGCCGTGCCGCGGCAAGCCTTCCGTTGGACCGGCGGTCAGGAATTGCTGACCGCCGTCGAATCCTCGCCGGGCAAGTTCCGCCGCTTCTGCTCGCGCTGCGGCTCGCACCTCATGGCCGAACGGGTCGACCAGCCCGTCGTGCTGCTGCGTCTGGGCTGCCTCGACACCGCCATCGGCGAGGTGCCGCAAACCCACATCTGGCGGTCCGACGCCGCGTCCTGGTACGACCCCAAACGGCCTTTGGCCGAACGGCCGGAAGGTATCGCGTGAGCCCGCAGGACGAGCCGGGGTTCCTGCCCTTCCATGCCGACGAACGTCAGGCGCAGGCGCTGGCGGGCGCGCGGACAGGCAATGCGCCCATCCGTGCCTTCATGCCCGACCAGCATCGCGCGTTCTTCGCGTCGCTGCCCTACCTGTTCACGGCAACGCTCGACGACGCCGGCTGGCCGGTTGCCTCCGTGCTGACGGGCCGTGTGGGCTTCGTCCAATCGCCCGATCCCGCGACGCTCCGCATCGACGCGCAGCCTGCACCGGACGATCCTGCGGCCGCAGGTTTCCTGGCGGGCGCCGAAATCGGCCTGCTTGGTCTCGACTTGACCAACCGTCGGCGCAATCGCGCCAACGGCCGCATCGTCGAGATCGACGAGGGCATGACCGTGCAGGTCGCGCAGAGCTTCGGCAACTGCCCGCAGTACATCCAGACGCGGACGCCCATATCGCGGGCCGCGATGCCCGCGCCGGCCGAACCGATGACCGGCCTGGACGAAGCGGCACGCGCCTCGATCGCCGCCGCCGACACGTTCTTCGTCGCCAGCCGATCGCGCGGCGGCATCGACCAGGGCGGCCTCGACGCCTCGCATCGCGGCGGCCAGCCGGGCTTCGTCGGTGTGCGGGGCGACACGCTGGCCATTCCCGACTTTCGTGGCAACCGCCTCTTCAACACGCTTGGCAATCTTCTGGGCAATCCGCGCGCCGGCTTGCTGTTCATCGACTTCGCTTCGGGCGATCTCCTGCAGCTTCAGGGCGTGGTGACGATCGATTGGCTGACCGGCGGCAGCGGGCCGTCCGGCGCCGAGCGCCTTTGGCGCGTCGCGATCGAACGCGCCTGGCGCCGCCGCGGCGCCCTGCCCTTCACCGGGACCTTCGACAGCTATGCGCCGACGACGCTGGCAACGGGGACCTGGTGAACGCTCAGCGCCCCACCGGCTTGCGCAGTCGCGAGACCATCGCTTCGAGCGCCAGCAGATAGGAATCGACGCCGAAACCGGCGATCATGCCGACCGCGGCTTCGGCGGTGACCGAGCCGTAGCCGCGCTTCTCGATGTTGGTCATGTGGATCTCGATGGCAGGCGCGCGGATCGATCTCAGGCAATCGCGCAAAGCATGGCCGGCGTGCAGGAAGCCCGCCGGGTTGAACAGCACGCCGTCGACTTCGGCCCGGTCGGCCTTGTAGATGGCCGAAACGGCTTCGCCTTCGGTGTTGGTGTAGAGGATGTCCAGAGCGACATCCAGCTCGCGCGCCCGTCGCCGCAGGATGGCGTCGAGCTCCTTGGCGGTGGTGGTGCCGTAGAGCTCGGGCTGGCGGCGACCGAGATACTCCATGTTGGCGCCCTGGATCAGCAGCAACTTCATCGATACCCCAATGTGAGGCGGCAGGCTGTCCCCACAACGGCCTGCCACCGACGCTGGACGAACTGTAGAGCAATTCGCGTCCCGACTGGAAGCGTCGTAATGCCGGTACGCGCCGCGAGACGACCGCCCCGCCGTAGCGGATGGCGCTGCACACCGCACCACATGTCCGTGGACGATGTCGTCGCCCTTGCCTACCCTCCGGCGCACAATGGGAGGAAGACGATGCGGAAGCGGCATGTTTCACGGCGGTGATCCGACCGCTGCGCTGCGCCGACGGCTGGCGCACATCGTCAGGACGGCCATCGGCCGTTACCGTGCCCTCTCGCTCGACGCCATTCGCTTCCGCGGTGCGTTCCGATCGCATGACGAGGCGCTGCGGCACGTGCGGCAAGGCGAGCTCAAGGGCTACGACGACGACGGGGTGTCCGAGGTCTCCAAGACGTTGATGCAGGAGGTTCCGCTCTGGGACTATCCGATCCTGTACTGGCTGAAGAGACTGTCACCCGACATCGAACGCATCATCGACGCTGGCGGCCATATCGGCGTCAAGTATCGCGCCTTCGCCCGCTATGTCGCCCTCGATCGCATCGATTGGATCGTCTACGACCTGCCGGCTCAGGTACGGGCTGGGCGGGCCGAATTGCGGCCGCAGGACAGTACCCTGTCCTTCGTCGAGCGCATCGAGGACGCTCCACCTGCCGATGTCCTCCTCGCGTCGGGCCTGCTGCCCTATCTCGACGAGCCGTTCAGTCGCCTGGTCGACCGCATGCACCAGCGTCCGCGCTACATTCCTCTGAACAAAGTCACGACGCGCAACGGCCCAACGGTGGTCACCCTGGAGAATTTCCGCTTGGCCGAGGTGCCCTATCATGTCCGCGACGCACGCGAGATTCCCGATGCGCTGGCCGCGCTCGGCTACGACATCGTCGACAGTTGGACCATCGATTCTCTGACGCACCGCATCGACACCCACCCGGAGTTGGGCCTCGTCACCTATCGCGGATACGCCGCACGGCTGTGTGCCCCATGATGGTGCTGCAAGTCGCCCTGGTGGGCCTGATCGCCACCAGTTCCGTGATGATCGGCGCCGCGCTCGGCCTCTATTTCCCGACGCCAAGGAAGGTGCTGGCGGGAATCCTGGCTTTCGCCGCCGGTTCGCTGATCGCTTCACTGGCGATCGAACTGGCGTTCGGGGCGGCGCACGAGCTGACCCAGAGCGGCACCAACGTCCACGTCGCTTGGGCGGCGATCGCCGGCGGCTTCGGCGCCGGAGCCGCGATCTACTACGCTGCGGCGCTCTTCCTCGAGCAGAAGGGTGCAGCGGTGCGCTATCCCTCGCGCTTCCTGGAGCACGCGCTCAGGCGCAAGCGTCGGGAAGCCGGCGATCGCCTGGCTCCCCTCTCCAAGTGCCAGCTGCTGCGCCATCTGCCGCCGGAGCACTTGCTGCCGCTGCTCGACCGGATCCGCGAGCGGCCCGTCAAGACGGGCGAGGTCGTGTTCCATCGCGACGATGTCGGCGACGCGCTCTACATCGTCGCCGCCGGCAGAGTCGCGGTGCTCGACGAGCACGGCAGGGTCATGGCGACGCTGAGCGAAGGCGAAGCATTCGGCGAGATGGCGCTGCTGACCGGCGCCCCGCGCACCGCTACGGTGCGCGCCGAGATCGACTCGCGGCTGCTGCTCGTGACAAAGCAGGACTTCGACGAGCTGTGCGCCAGCGATCCCTTCCTCGACGCCGAGGTGCGCCAACTGAGCCACGACCGTGCTCTGGCCAACCTGGGACGCGCCGACGTCGATCCGGCGATGTGGGCGAGGACGGCGCGCCACAGCATCAACAGCCTCAGCCGCAGCGAAGAGCACCGGCCTTGCCATCGTGTTCGGCAACATCCTCGACACCATTCCGGGCTGCTTGGTGATCGGTGCGAAATTCTCGGGCTTCGAAAGCCTGTCCATGACCTTGATCATCGGCATGTTTCTGGGCGGCATCCCCGAAGCGGCGGCGAGCGCGACCATGCTACGGCGGGCCGGCTACAACGCCCGCACCATCTTCTTGCTGTGGAGCACGGTGCTGCTGGCGGGCGTCGCGGCGGCAATCGCCGGCAGGCTCGCGATCAGCGGCTCGGCCACCGAAGCCGTGCTGGCTCAGGCGGTGGCCGGCGGCGCCATCCTGGCGCTGGTGACTCACGCCATGATCCCGGAGGCGCTGCACAAGGGCGGCTCGGGCATCGTGCTGCCGGTGGTCGGCGGCTTCCTGCTCGCCCTCTATCTGTCGCTGCTCGAAACGGCGCTCGTCCTCTAGGGCGGAATGAGATGAAGTGGAACCGCTTGCGGTTCCACTTCATCTCATTCGCGCGCAGCGGTGTTACGTGTTGCAGCAGGCATTATGAGTTCAGCTGATTCCAGCTGAACTCATAATGTTCTAGGCGGCACGCTTCAACGCGGCAAAGTCGTCGACCCGATCAGGCATTCGTCGATCGCCCGGGCGCACTGGCGACCTTCACGGATCGCCCACACGACCAGCGATTGGCCGCGCCGCATGTCGCCTGCGGCGAACAGCTTGGGCACGCTCGTCTTGTAGTCCACGACGTTGGCCAGGATGTTGCCGCGCGGGTCGAGCGTCACGCCCGATTGTTCGACCATGCCGGGCCGGCGCGGCCCCAGGAAGCCCATGGCCAGCAGCACCAGGTCGGCTTTGAGCTCGAAGGCACTGCCCTCGATCTCCTTCATGGCCATACGCCCGTCGGCGCCCCTGACCCAGTCGATGCGCACGCACTGCAGCGCCTCGACCTTGCCGGCCTTGCCGACGGCGCGCTTGGTCAACACGGCGAAGTCCCGGCCGACGCCTTCCTCGTGCGACGACGACGTCCGCATCTTGAGCGGCCAGTCGGGCCAGGTCAGCGCCTTGTTCTCGTGCTCAGGCGGCTGCGGCATTACCTCGAGCTGAGTGACCGATGCCGCTCCCTGCCGGTTGGAGGTGCCGACGCAGTCCGAACCGGTGTCGCCGCCGCCGATCACCACGACGTGCTTGCCCTTGGCGCTGATCGTGCCGCGCGGTGCCGCCCGCGCTTCGTCGTCGCCGGCCACGCGCTTGTTCTGTTGCGTCAGGAAATCCATGGCGAAATGGATGCCGGAAAGCTCGCGACCCTGCACTTCGAGATCGCGCGGCCACTCGGCACCGCCGGTCAGGGCCACCGCATCGTAGCCTTCGAGCAGCGACTTGACCGACAGCGTGGCGCCGACCTCGACGCCGGTGCGGAACTCGACGCCCTCGGCCTCCATCTGGCGCATGCGCCAGTCGATCAGCTGCTTCTCCATCTTGAAGTCGGGAATGCCGTAGCGCAGCAGCCCGCCGATGCGATCGGCCTTCTCGAACAGCGTCACGGCATGGCCGGCGCGCGCGAGCTGCTGGGCAGCGGCCATGCCGGCAGGCCCCGAGCCCACCACGGCCACGCGCTTGCCGGTCTTGCGGGCCGGCGGTTGCGGCACGATCCAGCCCTCCTGCCAGCCGCGATCGACGATCGAGCACTCGATCGACTTGATGGTGACGGGGTTGTCGTCGATGTTGAGCGTACAGGCCGCCTCGCACGGCGCCGGGCAGATGCGGCCGGTGAACTCCGGGAAATTGTTGGTCGAATGCAGGACGTCGAGCGCCTCGCGCCAACGGTCGCGGCGCACCAGCTCGTTCCAGTCGGGGATCAAATTGTTGACCGGACAGCCATTGTGACAAAACGGGATGCCGCAATCCATGCAGCGCGCACCCTGCTTCGACAGCTCGGCGGCCGGCAAGGGCAACACGAACTCGCGCCAATGCTTCAGACGCGCCTCGACCTTCTCGTAGGGCCGGTCCTTGCGCTCTATCTCCATGAAGCCGGTGGGCAAACCCATGGGCTTGTTCACTCCGTTTCGTTCTCTGTCGTCCCGAGCGCAGCGATGGCTCTCATGCCGGTTGTCGGCGGAATGAGGTCCTTCGCTGCGCTCGGGACGACAGAAAGGTTATTCCGCCGCGACCGCTTTGGCTGCCGCCCGTTCGCGCGCCTGCACCAGGGCGCGCTTGTAGTCCTTGGGCATGACCTTGATGAAGCGCTTCAGCGCATTGTCCCAATCATCCAGCATCTCGCGCGCCCGCGCGCTGCCTGTGTACAGCAGGTGACGTTCGACCAGGACGCGTAGACGTTCGGCGTCGAAAGCCAGCACATCGCCCATGCCGTTGTCCTCGACATTGGGTGCGCGCTGCTGCGGGCGGCCCGCCGCGTCCTTGTCGGCCGACGGCGGCTGGATCGGCTCGAGCTCGACCATCGCCGCATTGCACAGATCCTTGAAGCGCGCCTTGGGGTCGTAGACGTAGGCAACGCCGCCCGACATGCCGGCCGCGAAGTTGCGTCCGGTGTCACCCAGCACCGCCACCACGCCGCCGGTCATGTACTCGCAGCCATGATCGCCGGTGCCCTCGACGACGGCGACGGCGCCGGAATTGCGCACGGCAAAGCGCTCGCCGGCCACGCCCTCGAAATAGGCTTCGCCGGCGATCGCGCCGTAGAGCACGGTGTTGCCGACGATGATGTTCTGCAACGGGTCGCGCCTGGCGGTCTTGGGCTGACGCACCACGACGCGGCCGCCCGACAGGCCCTTGCCGACATAGTCGTTGGCATCGCCCGCGAGGTCGAGCGACACGCCATGCGCCAGGAAAGCGCCGAAGCTCTGTCCTGCGGTCCCCGCCAGCCGCACCGAGATCGCTCCGTCGGGCAGCCCGGCATGACCGTAACGACGCGCGACTTCACCCGACAGCATGGCGCCGACCGTGCGATTGACGTTGCCGACCGGCAGTTCGATCACGACCGGCTGGCGCCTCTCCAATGCCGGCTGCGCCGCCTCGATCAGCTTGTGATCGAGCGCCTTGTCGAGGCCGTGATCCTGGCTTTCGCTGTTCCAGATCGCCACGCCTGGCTTGGCAGGCGCGACGTGCAGCAAGCGCGACAGGTCGACGCCGCCGGCCTTCCAATGGTCGACCGCACGGCGCATGTCGAGCCGGTCGACCCGGCCGATCATCTCGTTCAGCGTGCGGAAGCCGAGCCGCGCCATGATCTCGCGCAGTTCCTCGGCAACGAAGAAAAAGTAGTTGATGACATGCTCGGGCTGGCCGGTGAAGCGCTTGCGCAGCACCGGGTCCTGCGTCGCCACGCCGACCGGGCAAGTGTTGAGATGGCACTTGCGCATCATGATGCAGCCAGCGGCGATCAGGGGCGCGGTGGCGAAGCCGAACTCGTCGGCGCCGAGCAGCGCGCCGATCGCCACGTCGCGGCCGGTGCGCAGGCCACCATCGACCTGCACGGCAATGCGGCCGCGCAACCCGTTCAGCACCAGGGTCTGCTGTGTCTCGGCCAGGCCGATTTCCCACGGCGAGCCCGCATGGGTGAGCGAGGTGAGCGGCGAGGCGCCAGTGCCGCCCTCGAAGCCCGAGATCGTGACATGGTCGGCGCGCGCCTTGCTCACGCCGGCCGCCACCGTGCCGACGCCGACCTCGGCCACCAGCTTGACCGAGATGCGGGCGCGCGAGTTGACGTTCTTGAGGTCGTGGATGAGCTGCGCCAGGTCCTCGATCGAGTAGATGTCGTGATGCGGCGGCGGCGAGATCAGCCCGACGCCGGGCGTCGAGCGCCGCACGCGGGCAATGTTCTCGTCGACCTTGTGGCCAGGCAGCTGGCCGCCCTCGCCGGGCTTGGCACCCTGCGCCATCTTGATCTGCAGGTCGTCGGCATTGACCAGGTATTCGGCCGAGACGCCGAAACGACCGGACGCCACCTGCTTGATCGCCGAGCGCATCGAATCGCCGTTACCGAGCGGCTTGAACCGGTCGGCTTCTTCGCCGCCCTCGCCAGTGTTCGACTTGCCGCCAATCCGGTTCATGGCGATGGCGAGCGTGGTATGCGCTTCGCGGCTGATCGAGCCGAAACTCATGGCGCCAGTGGCAAAGCGCTTGACGATGTCGGCCGCGGGTTCGACTTCCGCCAGCGGCACCGGCTGCTCGGCCCACTTGAACTGCATCAAGCCGCGGATGGTCAGCAGCCGCTCGCTCTGCTCATTGATGGTATTGGCGAACGCTTTGTATTCGTCGGGCAGGTTGCCGCGCACGGCATGCTGCAGCCTGGCCACCGATTCCGGCGTCCAAGCGTGATCCTCGCCGCGCAGGCGGAAGGCATAGTCGCCGCCCGGATCAAGCATGGTGCGGTAGATCGGATTGTCGCCGTAGGCGTCGCGGTGGCGCCGCACGGTCTCCTCGGCGATCTGCTGCCAGCCCGCGCCCTCGATGGTGGTCGCGGTGCCGGTGAAGTACTTCTCGACGAAGCCCGAATGCAGGCCGACAGCGTCGAAGATCTGGGCGCCGCAGTAGGACTGGTAGGTCGAGATGCCCATCTTGGACATCACCTTGAGCAGGCCCTTGCCGACACCCTTGATGTAGTTCTTCCGCACTTGTTCGGCCGAGAGCGGCAGGCCGTTCTGCACGCGCAACTGCTCCAGGGTCTCGAAGGCGAGGTAGGGATTGACCGCCTCCGCTCCGTAGCCTGCCAGGCAACAGAAGTGATGGACCTCGCGCACCTCGCCCGATTCGACCACCAGGCCGGTCTGGGTGCGCAGGCCACGGCGGATCAGGTGATGGTGCACGGCGGCGGTGGCGAGCAGCGCCGGAATCGGCACACGTTCGGCCGACACCGCGCGATCCGACAGGATCAGGATGTTGCGGTCGGCGAGCACATGGTCGGTCGCCTCGGCGCAGACCCGATCGAGGGCCTTCTCGAGCCCCGCCGCGCCTTTGGCCGCCGGCCAGGTCGTATCGATGGTGGCGGTGCGGAACGAACCGTCGAGCAGGTCTTCGATGGCCCGAATCTTCTCCAGCTCGGCGTTGGTCAGGACCGGCTGCGACACTTCCAGCCGCTTGTGCATGCCGGCATGGCGGCCGAGCAGGTTGGGCCGCGGGCCGATCATCGACACCAGAGACATCACCAGCTCCTCACGGATCGGATCGATCGGCGGGTTGGTGACCTGGGCGAAGTTCTGCTTGAAGTAGTTGTAGATCAGCTTGGGCTTCTTCGACAGTACCGCGATCGGCGTGTCGGTGCCCATCGAGCCCACCGGATCGTCGGGCTCACGGCTCATCGGCTCCAGAAAGAACTGGACGTCTTCCTGGGTGTAGCCAAAGGCCTGCTGGCGATCGAGCAGCGTCGTCGGGTCGTTCGACGGCGCGGGTAGCGGCATGTCGGGAATCTCGGACAGCTCCTCGAGCTTGTGCTGCGTCTCCTTCAGCCACTCCTCGTAAGGCTCGGCTTCGGCCAAGGTGCGCTTCAGCTCCTCGTCTTCGACGATGCGCCCCTGCTCGAGGTCGATCAGCAGCATCTTGCCGGGCTGCAGGCGCCACTTGCGCACGATCTTGTCCTCGGGGATCGGCAGCACGCCGGCCTCCGAGGCCATCACCACCTTGTCGTCGTCGGTCACCAGGAAGCGCGCCGGTCGCAAGCCGTTGCGGTCAAGCGTAGCGCCGATCTGGCGACCGTCGGTGAAGGCGATGCAGGCCGGACCGTCCCACGGTTCCATCAGAGCGGCGTGATACTCGTAGAACGCCTTGCGCTTGGCATCCATCAGCGGATTGCCGGCCCATGCCTCCGGGATCAGCATCATCATGGCGTGCGACAGCGAGTAGCCGCCGGCGACCAGCAGCTCGAGCGCATTGTCGACGCACGCCGTGTCCGACTGGCCGTGCGGGATGATCGGCCACATCTTGTCGAGGTCGGCGCCGATCAGATCGGATTCCATGGTGCGACGGCGGGCATACATCCAATTGACGTTGCCGCGCACGGTGTTGATCTCGCCGTTGTGGGCGATGAAGCGGTAGGGATGAGCGAGCCGCCACGACGGGAAGGTGTTGGTCGAGAAGCGCTGGTGTACCAGGCAGAGTGCCGACTGGCTCAGCGGGTTGCGCAGGTCCTCGTAGAAGCTCTCGACCTGCGGCGCGAGCAGCAGCCCCTTGTAGACCACCGTACGCGACGAGAAGGACGGCATGTAGAGCTGCGCGAGCCCGGGCAGCTTGTGCTTCTTCTCGAGGTCGGCCAACGGATTCTGCGTTTGCTTGCGGATCGCCAGGATCTTGCGCTCGAAGGCATCCTGATCGGCGAGCTTGGCGCCACGGCCGACGATCGCCATCTTGATCACCGGCATGCGCTCGATCACCGCCTTGCCGAGGCCGGTGATGTCGGTGGGCACGTCGCGCCAGCCGACAAGCTTCTGCTTCTCGACCTTGATGAAGTGCTCGAACCGTTTGACGGCGAAGGCCCGCGCCTTCTCGTCCTGCGGCAGAAAGCACATGGCGACGGCGTAATGGCCAGGTTCCGGCAGGTCGACGCCGGCCTTGCGCGCCCAGTCGCGCAGCAGGGCATCGGGGATCTGGATCAGGCAGCCGGCACCGTCGCCGACCAGGGGATCGGCGCCGACCGCCCCACGGTGGTCGAGATTGACCAGAATG
>Ga0194131_10007168_pt1 | contig 15106 bp, 14 predicted proteins | sample TA2KigO120mmetaG_FD_148631 | JGI IMG/M metagenome (GOLD analysis project Ga0194131, IMG submission 148631) | Freshwater microbial communities from Lake Tanganyika, Tanzania - TA2015053 Kigoma Offshore 120m | ecosystem: Environmental > Aquatic > Freshwater > Lake | place: Tanzania: Lake... | reverse complement strand
GATACATCCGAATCCCATGTGTCGAACCAGTCCTCGCCGTCGAAGGCTTCCACGAAGATGCCCAGTACACCGTCCATGATCGGATCCGCTGTCCCACCACCCTCGTCGTTCTCGTCTGGCACTGGATCGTCGCGCATCCAGAGTGCGCTCCCGCCATCATCGTCCTCAACACGGAACTGGATCTCGTGCTCCAGACCAGACCCCTCAAGCGTCTTGTTCCGAACAGGTGCGATCTTTGTGGTGTAGACGCGGAGCGTGCTTCGGAACATCTCGCCGCCCTCGATCGGCGCGGAGACTGTCGATTGTTCGATCACGATGCGCGTGTCAATCAGGTTGTCGCTTCGGATGACCGCCTGCAATTCACGGCGAACGCGCTCAAGAGCCGAGTAGGCACGGAGGTGGGCGGTTAGGCGGACGCGCGCTGTCGCTCGTGCGGCGGCAAGTTGCTGCAGTGATCCGCCGATGGTGCCGACCACGATCACAGCGATGATCCCCGCGATGATGAGTTCCACAAGGGTGAACCCGCGGCGCCCACGGGCGAAAGAGCCCGCCGACGGGCGGTCGGACCAGCGGCCCGACCGGAAGCCTGCGCAGTGAAGTGGCTTACTTCGCTGCACTTTGGTCTTCCTCAAGAGACTCGAAATACGCCTGACGATCAATCGCCTCGCTCGGACTGCGCTCTGGATCCGGCTCCTCGCCGAGCCGCAGCGCAACACGGGTCGCACATCGGTACTCGCGCCCGAGCGGATCCGTCACGATCAGCAGAACATCGCACGGCATGCCTGGCGGGGCATCCTCAATCTTCATGTCGTACTGAAAGTCCGCATACTTGTAGTCCGGATCAAAGGACGAGAACGCGCCCGATGGCTGATGTTGCCTGTTCCACTCCACTGGACCGAGCGCCACCAGACTGCCGAGCAATTCGTCCATCAGTGCGGCAGCCTGCACGGCATGCTCGCCGCGCTGCTGCGCAGTCAACGACTGCATCGAAAGGGAGATCGCTGCGCCAAGGCCAATCGCCAAGATCACCCCAGCCACAATGACCTCCATCAGTGCGAACGCACGCTGTTCATGCCGATGCGGGATGCGCGCACCGGACTCGTCGCTGGACGGCATCACCAGCGTTCTCCTCGAACTCCGCGCTCCAGATCAACCTGCTCGCGGGAAAATGCCTCGCGCCTGCCTTGCTGCTGCCGCATGGGCGTCATCGCGGATGATGGGAGCGAAACGGTCGCCTCGACAAGATCAGATTCGAGCCTCAGTTCGATGGAGGGGCGTCCACCACCCGGCACACTCGGTGCCATCCAGTCACTCCCAGTCACGGGTTCGCCATCGATGACAACATCCGCAAGGCGGAGCGCCGTCGGTAGATGCACCGAATCACTCATCCAGTCCTGCTTCCACTCTTGGGCTTCTGGAACGTCGCCCGTTGTGCTGAGGGCTGACCCCTTCACCAACAGCGAAAGATCGCCCGACTTCGGATCCTGCCAGAGCGCGACCTGCTGACCAGCGGACGTCGCCTCGCGAAATGCGTATGTGGCAAGCAACTCCTCAACCGCATCGATCGCAGCCTCATGCTCCATCCGCGTCGTGGTCGCCAAGCGCGGCACGACGATCCCGCCGATGATGACCATCACCAGAATGGCGACGATCAGTTCGATCAGAGTGAACGCACGATGCATCAGTCATCCTTCGCGTCAAAGATCATGGGGCACAGAGCATCCGCTCACTGTGCGCTGGAAATGTCCGCATTCTCACCTTCACCACCCGGCTGCTTGTCGGCACCGTAGCTCACGATTTCGAACGGCATGCCGCTGTCGCCTGGCACCTTGATGGTGTAACGCCCGCCCCATGGATCATTGAGCGACTTGGCTCCCCCCTCCATCTGAGGATTGTCGCCCTCCGTCAAGACGATGAGGTCATCGGGCGGCGTACTCGAGCCAGATGCCACCATGTACAGGCGAACCTGACTGTGGATCTGCTTGACGCCCGCCTTCGCGGACTTCGTCTTCGCATCACCGACCCATTTGAATACGTTCGGTGCAACGACGGCAGCAAGGATCGCGACGATGGTGACCGCCACGATGACTTCAAGCAAACTGAAGCCGCGTCGAGTGCGGTCATTCGTACGCCGCTTCGAACGGTTCTGCTGCGTGTGCAGCGAGGACGAAACTGTGGGGTGATGAGTTGGGTGCATGACTTGGTTCTCCAGATGAAATCGGTTCAAAATGAGGAAGGGGAAAAACATGAGGTATTTAGCCAGCGAGACCTTGCTGCATCTTCAGCAGCGGCAGCAGGATCCCACTGAGTACGAAGCCAGCAACGGCGCCCATGACGATGAGCAACACGGGTGGCAGTGCTTTGGTAAAGACTTTCAACGACTGGTTCACTTGGCGGTCAAACGCAGTCGCAGCGTGCAGCAGCATCGGTTCCAGACGACCCGATCTCTCGCCGATGTTCACGATCTGCACGAGCAGCGGGGGGAACAGCCCTGACCGTTCCAGCGGATCCGCCAGGGACGATCCGGTGGTCACGCGTTCAAGGACTTGGTCGATCGCCGCCATCATGGCGGCGTTGCCGAGCGTGTCGCGCACGACGCGGAGTGCCTGAAGGATCGGAATGCCCGCCGAGACCAGCGTCCCGAGCGTGCGCGTGAAGCGCGCCACGGCAACATCGCGAAGCAGCGTTCCAAGGATCGGAATCCGCAGCAGGAGGAGGTCCACCTGCAATCGGTTCGTGGGAACGGCGATCCAAGTCCGCCACGCAAGCAGCGCGACGACGATGGCGAGCAGCATCAGCCACCACCACGACGCGGTGAAGTCGGCGACATTCAGCAGCACCGTGGTGGGCAATGGCAACTCACCGCCGCCGGGCTGACTCATGAGTGGCTTCATCAGTTTCGGAAGAACAAATGTGACGAGGACGATCACACTCGCCACCACGAGCCCTGCCACGATCATGGGATACACGGTGGCGCCCACCAGTTCGCGGCGCAGTTCGACCGAGCGGTCGAGCAAGTCCGCGAGTTGGTGCAGCACTTCCGCATTTCGTCCCGACGCATCGGCGGCTCGGAACATGCCGACGGTCATGTCGTCAAAGGGCGGTCCGTACTCCTTCGCTGCCTGATGCAGCGTGACGCCAGCCTCGACGCGCTCAATGATGAAGTCCAGAATCACGGGGAGCGCGCGCCCTGCCGCCTGACGGCGAACGGTGCGAAGCGACTGAAGGAGCGGGAGACCAGCCTCCAAGGCAGTCGCGAGATTTCGAACCAGGGTCGCCAGCTCCGAACGGGTGATCGTCGGCCTGCCGCGCGCTGTGAGTCGGATCGGTGCTGCCGCGGCACCTTGGCCTCGGACGCGCTGACCATTCTCACGCACTTCCTCGAGCGAGGTTGCCACCACGCCCTTCACCGACAGCATTCGCATCGCCTCGGAGCGATCCTGCGCTTCGATGACGCCTGCGCCTGCAGAGCCAATGCCTTGGTACCGAAACGAGGGCATGGGAGGACTACGCGGTCAGATCTTCGACATCCTGTGTCGCACGGAGTACTTCGTTGATGGTGGTCAACCCAGACTGCGCCTTGCGTATGCCGTCATCGCGCATGGTCATGAAGTCATCGTCGAGCAGCGTCTTCAGTTCCGCAAGAGGAAGTCCCTTCGCGATGCCCTGTCGGAGCGCCGAAGAAATACGGATGAGTTCAAAGAAGCCGATACGCCTGCGAAATCCGCTGTTCTTGCACTCATCGCAGCCGCCCGGCATCCACTCCTGTCCACCGAAACCGCTGATCTCCGTCGCGGTGAGACGAACCCGCGAGTCCTCGGTCATCGGCACTTGCTTGCGGCAGAGACCACAAAGCCGCCGACCGAGTCGCTGTGCGAGAAGCCCCTCGAGCACGCTCGCGACCAGAAACGGTTCCGCGCCCATGTCCGTGAGTCGTCCGATGCTCGAGATCGCATCGTTCGTGTGCAGCGTGGACAGAATGAGGTGGCCCGTCAGCGCCGATCGGATGGCAATGTCCACCGTCTCGTTGTCGCGGATCTCGCCGACAAGGATGACGTCGGGATCTTGGCGGAGAATCGCACGAAGTCCGATCTGGAAGGTGAGTCCACGCTTGGGGTTCACGGGAATCTGATTGACGCCTGCCAGTTCATACTCGACGGGGTCTTCCACCGTGATGATCTTCAGCGTCGGGTCGTACAGCTTGCTGAGCGCTGCATACAGGGTGGTGGTCTTTCCAGATCCCGTGGGACCAGTCACCAGCAGCAGGCCATGCGGTTTATCGATCAGCCGGTCCATTGTGGCGACATGCGCATCGCTCATGCCAAGACCGCGAAGGTCGAGTGGCAGGTTGCTCTTGTCGAGGATTCGCATCACGATGCTCTCGCCGTAGATCGTGGGTACCGTCGAAACACGAAGGTCCACCTTGCGTCCCTCAAAGCGCAGCGTGATGTGACCGTCCTGCGGGATGTACCGCTCGGCGATGTTCATCATCGACATGATCTTGATGCGACCTACCAGCGCTGCCTGCAGGTGCTTTGGCGGCGATGGCTGCTCGATCAGCACGCCATCGATGCGGTACTTGATCTTGATGTCGTTCTCGAACGGCTCGATGTGGATGTCGCTCGTTCGGCTCTGAATCGCTTCCAGAATGAGCAGGTTGACCAGGTTGATGAGGGTCGGCTGCTCCGCCATGCGGTGAACATCAGCCGCTTCGATCGCATCCACATTGTGAACGCCCTCCTCGGCGGGCGCATCGCCCGTGCCGGCGAGCGACTCCGCGATTCGGGCGGCGGTCGTGCCATACGCCTTCCGCATCAGATCGCCAAAGGGCGCTGATTCAAGTCCGATTCGTGTGACCGGCATCCGTGCGAGCGTGGCAATCTCATCCGCTGCCATCAGATCAAGTGGGTTGAACATCGCCACATGAACGCGCCCCTTCTCGATGCGGAAGGGAACCGCGCGAACGCGCACGGCGACTTCAGGCGTCAAGAGGTTGATCGCGGCGGCGTCCGTGTCGGGCGCCTTCTCGAGCCACTCGATTCCAAGTGCCTTGCACCGATCGCGGATTCGCGCTGCTTCCGCCTCAGGTCCGCCCGCCGGCTTCTCGCCTGGCTTGATGCCATTGGCGGAGAGTTGCAACTCGGCAGCGGGGGGCGGCGTCATGACTTCATTCAGCGGACTTTGGTGCGTCCTTGTTCGAGCTGCGGGTCCCTGATGATGGGAGCGCGCGGCTCTCCTGACTTCGGCTCCTGCCGCGAGGTTCTGCGATGCCGCCACTGGGCGCGAGATTTGGCTCCGACTCATTTCCCTTCCCTGCGCCCGTCATCGGGCGCTGCTGCGCTGCGGCGACCTTCGCCGCACCCGGCAACTGCTCGCACAACTCGGGACCGACAATCTTGCAGATCGCCTCGCGGGTCTGCTCGTCGTAGCGGTCCCGTTCCTCGTGCATGGGCCTGTAGGGATCCGTGGGCTTCGGGACGTTGGCCTGACCTTGCGTTGCGCGGCGCCGTGCCTCTTCGGACTGCTTCTTCGGCTCTTCCGTGCGGTACAGCTGTGCGAGATTCGTCTGCCACTGCGCGTACCACTTGCTGTACTCCGCTTCAAGGGCGTTCAGTTGTGTGGTCTGGTCTGGCGAGAGCCCCGGCAACTCGCGAGCAGCCGCGAAGTAGGGAATCATCGAACTCGGGCGGTAGACGGTTGGGAACGCCTCCCGAAGCGCGCGGTCGCGAAAGGCAGGGCCGTACTGCGGACCAAATGCGGTCGCAAGGATTGGGATGTACTTCTCCTGCAGATCTCGCAGGACAACACGCTTTGCCACGATCAACTCGATCTCGCGCAGTCCCGCACTGTGGTCGTTGCTCACGAGCGCCGCCTTGATCCGTTCCTGCGACTCGGCCATCTGACGTGCGCGGTCGGCGAGCGCACCATCGATCGCAACCTCGTAGGCGGTGATGTCAGTGGCGGAAGCCCTCATGACTTCGGGTGGCACTTCGGATGCTCGAGCGATTGCCACGAGGTCAAGGCTCTCTCCACTCAAGACGCCGCGCGGCAGTTCCTTTTCACGCCGCATCGCCCACTCAAGTTTCGGCCAGCGAGCCACCTGCTCATCACTCAGAATCGCCTGCACATTCTCGACGAAGCGATCATGCAACTTCCGCTTCTCCGCAGTCCAGGCATTGATCGGACCGAGGATGACGCCCATCGCACCTTGATCACCGGCTGCGAGAATCTGATCCTTCATCGCCTTCATTCTGTCCTTCAAACCTTCAGTGCCGAGTTTGAAACTGTCGGCGTAGTCGTTCAGGAGGCTCTCAAGAACCGCCTGCTGCGAGTCATCGAGTTCGAGCACATCCGCAAACACCACCATGTCCCGTGAGAGGAAGTCGGGCTGGAACGCCTCAACGAAGCCAGCGTTCGCTCCCAGTTGCGCGTGGGCGACTGAGCAGGGGGAGACAACATGGATTGCGGCAGCAATGGCGCATGCAACAAGTCGTCGCGGTGTCCTCATACGGGCATTCCTCCGAGGTGCAATGTGGGGAAAGGTCTTTCTCACCAATTCATGAACGAACAAGTCGGAAATGTATGCCACCGACGGAGAGCGTCTCGATCGGTCTGGGCCTGCAAACTCCATCGCCCACGCACGCATCATACAGTTATCAGACGCTAGGTTGCACTTCGTACGGTGCGCTGCTCGATTCGTTTCTCGCTGACGGTTCTCACAAGGCGGTCCACAAAGATGGCGGGGGTGTGGATCTGATCTGGGTCAAGTGTCCCCGCAGGCACAATCTCCTCGACCTCTGCGATGCACACTTTGCCGCAGGCAGCCACCATCGGATTGAAATTGCGGGCGGTCTTTCGGAAAATCAGATTGCCGACCGTATCGCCCCGCCAAGCTTTCACGAGCGAAACATCCGCGCGGATGCCGCGCTCCATCACGAACGTGTCGCCATCGAACACTTCGTGCGGCTTTCCCTCGGCAACGAGCGTCCCGACGCCCGTCTTGGTGAAGAACGCCGGGATGCCAGCGCCGCCTGCCCGAAGGCGTTCCGCAAGGGTGCCTTGGGGAGTGAATTCGACCTCCAGTTCACCCGCCATGAACTGTCGCTCGAACTCCGCGTTCTCCCCGACATAACTGGAGATCATCTTGCGAATCTGCTTTGTTTGCAGCAGCAAGCCGAGCCCCCAGTCGTCCACGCCCGCATTGTTGCTTGCCACGGTCAGATTGCGAACGCCGCTCTCGCGCAGCGCCAGAATCAGTTGCTCAGGTATGCCGCAGAGCCCGAAGCCTCCGACGGCGATCAGCATGCCATCCTTGACCACGCCTCGCAGCGCATCCGCACATGATGGGAACACCTTTGTTGCAGCCATGGCGCGAGTGTAAGTGCCTGCCGAGATGTGCAGTGCTAGGCTCGACCCGTGCATCCGCTGCTCCTGCTGCTGATCCTGCTGTCCGCCATCCCCGACACCATGGCGGCACCCGTGGTGAAGGAACTGCTCGTGGATCGCTACGGGGCTTCAGCGCCAAGCGCACAGATTTTCAACGGCATCAATCTGCTCGGCGCGCTCGCCGCCGTGCCGCTCTTGTGGGCGACGCGCCGCAACTGGGGATCGCGTGCTGTTCTCATCACCGCATCACTTGTCGATGGCGCACTTCTTGCGGTGATGGCCTTGCCGCTCGGTATCGCGTGGACGCTCGCGCTTCGCTGCCTCGAGGGGGTGACGGATGTGCTTGTGTTCGCGGCGCTCTTCGACATCGTGCGCGGGCGCTCCGCAGGTCGTGTCGGAGTCGGGCTTGGCATCGCGTCATCGCCGCTGCTCATTGGTCTTGGTCTTGGAGCTGTGCTTGGCGGAGTTGTGGTGCGGCAAGCGCAGGGCGTTGGCTCGGCGATGTGGCTCTTTGGAGTCTCCGCTGCGCTGAGCGCACTTGTCGGAATCCTCGCCTGGCGCTGGCAGCGGATCGACTCGTTCCCGCGCACGCCAATCCGTGCCGCGGATGAATCGGTGGCAATCGGCTCGATGACGGAGCGAGTGTGGCCGCCGCTGGCGATGGCGTTCGCGGATCGCGCCACGGGCGGACTGCTCACAGGAACGCTGCCGATCGCGCTTGCGCAAGTACTCGGCTACTCGCCGTTGGTTCGCGGTGTGTTGGTCGGGCTGCCGCTGCTCCTGATGGCCCTCGGCACCGGTCCCTGTGGGTGGCTCTGCGATCTTGCTGGTGCGAGGCGCATTCGGCTCGTGTCGGGGCTGTGCTACGCGGCATCCTTTGCGCTCCTTCCTGCCGCGAGCGCCAACCCTGCGGCGCTGGGTCTCGTGATGTTCATCGTTGGCGTGTCGGCGAGCGGACTCTTCGCCAGTTCCGTGTCGCTGACAGTCCAGTCGGGCGCGTCAGCCGTCACACTCGGCGCATTCCGCGCTTCGGGCGATCTTGGATTCCTCAGTGGAACGATTCTCTCGGTGCTGCTGCTGGCATCACTCGGAGGTGCGGAACCGACCTTCGCCGACTATTCCGCGGTGCTCATCGTGTTCGCTGCATTCCACCTGTTGACGACAGTCGTCACGACGCTCGCACTGCCGCGCCGCGCGAAGGCAACTTCCTAGTTCGGCGGGAGCGAGGAACGACTCAGTTGCGGGTGACTGCCGAAACAGCGGTCCACCGCGGCGACTCGGAGACCAGCGCAAAGCGCAGTTTCTCCAGTGCCTGGTTCTGAATCTGCCGAACGCGTTCCTTCGTGACGCCGAGGATGCCGCCCACTTGCTCGAGTGTCAACTGCGACGACTCGATCGGACGGTCCAGCCCGAAGCGGTGGAAGATCACGCTGCGTTCAATCTCGGTGAGCCCGGCACGGTCCTGCGAAATCAGATCGGTCATCTCACGGACGGCATCGGCTTCGCGTGACGAGCGGACTTCGCTGACATGGTCGGCGCGCTCCAACTCCGGGTCGAACTCCACGGGGAAGTGCTTGCGGTGCTTCTGCGTCTTGATCCCGAGTCGGCTGTACGCCTTCAGGATCGCGCGGCATGCGTACGTGGAGAACTTGAACCCGCGGCTGAAGTCAAACTTGTCCACGGAGCGCATCAGCGCCATGTTGCCTTCACTGATGAGGTCTCCGAAATCGAGCTCAGCCGATCGCACCCGCTTGGACATCGCCAGCACGAGCGCGAGATTGGTCTCCGCGATTTGCGTGCGGATCGCCTCGGCTCGATCGAACCAGCCGAGCAGTTCACGCGCCAGTGGAGCGTTCAGGCCTTCGCGCTTGATGCGCCGCTGCACCTTCGCGGCGCAGAAGCGCGCGAAGTTCAACTGCGCGAAAATCACACGCTCCTGCGCTGCGGTCAGAACCACCGAGCGCGGAGCGTTTGGCATTTGAAGGCTCCCGCTCCCAAGTCGATCACTCAAGAGAGGCTGATACCACTTCGTGTCGGGGCAGGGGACCGGCGATGGATCTTCCATGATGCGGCGCTGCGCGTTGGCACGGCGGAAGTCCGCACTGTCCACAAAGTCAATCTCCTCAAGCATCAACTTTTCCACTGTTGCGCGCTGCGCGTCGGTGAAGTTGCCCTGAAGGCGGGTGGTGCCGAACGCAATGGACATCGCTGAGCGTCGAACACTCAGTGAACCCTCATCGCGAATCGCGGCGCGTCCGCGGGGTGTCTTCTGTCGGGGCTGTGCGCTGATCTTCGGCATGTCGATTCTCCGTGGGTGGTGCCAGTGTGGGGCGCAGGACCGAACATGTGACGCCTCCATGACTTTGGCCGTCACAGCGGCTCCGCACAGCAGCACCGCCTCTTGTATTGATACGGCTGCGATCGTCCGAGGGTTTCCTACTTTGTGATTTTTTTCACAAAGTCCCCCCGTGCCCCCAAGACAACGCTCCAGAGGTCACGCAGCATTCAACAACAGGCGCGTTTGTTGCTTTTGCAGCAGGGGCTGGCGCTCAGGCGGTGGGTCGGTGGACACAGCTTTCGGCCGGCCTCCCGATCGAGCTGGGCAGAGGCATGAGCCAGCCCGCTGCGTGCAGCGACGGCTCCCCGAGGCTCAACGGTCGGTTGCCTTCACTCAGGCTTGCCGCTGCCCTGGTCGTACACCCACTGGTCGATCGCGCGCTTGCAATCAAGGACTTCGCCTTGTTTGAAGAACAGACCGAGTTCTCGTGCCGCGGCTTCTGGGCTGTCCGAACCGTGCACAAGATTGAAGGAGTTGGAAATGCCAAAGTCGCCGCGGATCGTTCCCGCAGCAGCCTTTGACCCAAAGGTTGCGCCCATCAGGTTGCGGCAGACGCCGATGGCGCCCAAGCCACGGAGGGCGAGAACCACGACGGGTTCGCTTGTCATGAAGCGCACCAGACCCGCATAGAACGGCTTGCCAGCGTGATCCTTGTAGTGCTCCGCAGCAAGCTCCTGCGAAATGCGCATCAGTTTCATGCCGACCACTTGCAGACCCTTCTGCTCGAAGCGGGAGGTGATCGCGCCGATCAGACCGCGCTGAACCGCGTCTGGCTTCAGGATGATGAGGGTGGTTTCCATGGGGAGATGATCCTTCACAGTGGGGGGCGTGAACTCCGTGCCGAGGCGCATTCGATCGCCGACGGGGGGGGGATGGTAGCGGCGAGTTTCGGCCGCGTGAGCAGACGCGCGCGGCGGGTCGGTTGCATTTCCGCATGGGTTTTTGCCGATGCTCGGGCATGGCTAGTATCGCCGCCGGCATGGACGCCTCACCCAAGACCCGCTCCAAATCTGCCGTTGCGCGCCGCGGCGCCACGGCGGAAGAGATGGCGCAGAAGCAGCGCGAGATCTCCGTCAGCGAGTTCTTCGCCAAGAACCGCCACCTGCTTGGCTTCGACAATCCTCGCAAGGCGCTCATGACCGCGGTGAAGGAGGCGGTCGACAACGCGCTCGATGCCTGCGAAGAGGCGCACATTCTTCCAGACATTCGTGTGGAACTGCTGCAGCGCTCCGAGACGCGCTTCAAGGTCACGGTGCGCGACAACGGTCCGGGCATCGTCCGGCAGCAGATTGAAAACATCTTCGGTCGTCTGCTCTACGGATCAAAGTTTCATCGGCTGAAGATGAGCCGTGGGCAACAGGGCATCGGTATCTCCGCGGCGGGCATGTATGGACTGATGACGACGGGCCAGCCCGTGCTCATCATCTCGAAGACGAGCAAGAAGAAGCCCGCGGTCGAGGTGCTGTTGAAGATGGACACATCGAAGAACCGTGCCGATGTGGTGAGCGAGACGGAGCACCCAGAAGACGATGGTCTCTTCTCCGAAGGACGCGGCACACAGGTGAGCATCGAGATGGAGGGGCGGTATCAGGGCGGTCGGCAGTCCGTGGACGAGTACCTCGACCAGACGGCGATCGCGAATCCGCATGCGCGCATTACCTTCGTCAATCCATCGAACGAGACGATCGAGTACAAGCGCGGCACAAACGAGCATCCACCGGAAGCGAAGGAAATCTTGCCGCATCCGAAGGGGATCGAACTCGGCACACTGATTCAGATGGTGGAACGCACCGAGCGGACGCAGATCGGCTCGTTTCTGCAGGAGGAGTTTTCGCGTGTCTCGCCGAGTGTCGCGAAGGAAATCTGTGAACGCGCTGGAGTCACGAACCGCACGTGGATCAAGCAGGTTGGACACAAGGAGGCCGAGGCGATCTACAAGGCGATCCAGGAGGTGCGCATCATGGCCCCGCCGACGGATTGCCTCGTGCCGATTGGCACCAAGGCGCTGCTGTCAGGGCTTCTCAAGGGCGTTCGCGCGGAGTTCTTCACCGCGTGCACCCGCCCCGCCGATGTGTACCGCGGCAATCCGTTTCTGATCGAGGTCGGACTCGCCTACGGCGGCGAACTGCCCAAGGATGAACTCATCCGCGTCATTCGCTATGCCAACCGCGTTCCACTGCTGTACCAGCAGTCCGCCTGCGCATCGTTCAAGGCGGTGCTTGAGACATCCTGGCGCAACTACGGACTGTCGCAGTCGCGCGCCTCGCTTCCCGAGGGACCGCTCGTGGTGATGGTGCACATGGCGAGCGTGTGGGTTCCCTTCACGAGCGAGTCGAAGGAGGCGATCGCCGACTACGACGAGATCCGCAAGGAGATGAAACTTGGGTTGCAGGAGGTGGGGCGCAAACTTGGCATCTACATGCGCCGCAAGCAGCGCATGCGACATGAGGGTGAACGCCGCAGCATCTTTGAGCGGTACATCGGCGAGATCGCGCAGTCGACCGAGTCGATCACGGGCACCGCCGCGAAGAAGGTGTACGACTCGCTGATGCGCGTCGCCAAGCGCAAGACCGAGGAGGCGGACGCCGTGCTCGATGATGAGGGGCGACGCGTGAAGGATGAGGACCCGCTCGGGAAGGACGACTCGGTGGTCATCATGGAGTCGCGCATCGCTGCGACGCCTGCGGAGGCGGGTGGTGATGACGAGGCCGCGCCTGCGAAGGGCACCAAGGTGCAGGGGTCGCTGTTCGGTGAAGACGAAGCGCCGCGTTCACGGCGCAAGCGCGGCTCAGGCAACTGAACGGGCGCGGAGGACGCATGGCACGCAAGACCACATCGGCATCGGGCGGCACAGGCAGCAGCGAGTCGGGCACGCGGCGCGCTGCGGGCGCGATGGGAAAGGTTCGCGAGGAGACGCTTGGCAAGATCGGATCGCTTGGCAAGGCGGTCGCGAAGACCGCGCTCGCCGAAGACGACCCATTCGTGAATGTGCCGATGCGCACGATCTCGAATACCTCCTACAACGAGAAGCGCCGCCTGCTTGAGATGGGCGATGCCACGCTCCGAAGGAACCTCTTCAATACGGCGCAGGCACGTAAGTTCATGCAGACGCTGCTGCTGTCGAAGGGCTGCAAGGATCTGCTTGAGGCGCAGAAGACGCTCAGCCTCCGCGGCATGTACTACAAGAGCCTGCACACGATCGCGGGCACGAAGGAGAAGACCTTCGAGGATCAGGAGGAGTCGGACACCATTTTGGAAGACATCGAGGTCGCGCTGACCACGCTGCGCGAGAACCTCAATCTCTTTGCCAAGAAGCGCGGCACGATGGTCGGCAACATCACGGTCGTGGACAATGGCGACACGATCGACTGCCGCCGCATGGGGACGGGCGGTTACGCCATCCCGTCGATCTGTGAGCCTTCGATCATCCAGTTCGGCAAGTGTGAGGCGAAGTTCGTGCTGCATGTCGAAAAGGACACGGTCTGGAGCCGCTTCAACGAGGACCGCTTCTGGGAGAAGCACAACTGCATCCTCACGGAGGGAAGCGGGCAGCCTCCGCGCGGCGTGCGTCGTCTGCTCTACCGACTCAACCATGAACTCGGTCTGCCGATCATCTGCCTGCTCGACTGCGACCCGTGGGGGCACTACATCTACTCGGTCATCAAGCAAGGGTCGATCAATCTCGCCTTCGAGAGTCAGCGCATGGCCATCCCCGATGCGAAGTACCTCGGCATCCGCTCCGCGGACTACACGCGCTGCGAACTTTCCGACGATGTGAAGATCGCGCTGAACGACCGTGACACGGAGCGCGCGAAGCAGATCGCCGAGTACCCGTGGTTCGCGGGCAAGAAGCACTGGCAGAAGGAGATCGCGCTGATGCTTCGCAATGGGTTCAAGATGGAAGTCGAGTCGCTCATTACGAAGGACATCTCCTATGTGACGGAGGTCTATGTGCCGGAGCGACTGAAGGCGAAGGACTGGATCGACTGACGCGCGATCAGGCTGGTATGGGGCCGGAGGCGGAGGTCGCAGTGGGGGCTTGCGGCGGCGCCGCCATCGGAATCCGAATCTGGAAGTCACTGCCCTTGCCGACTTCACTGAAGAGCGTCAAGCGTCCGCCGTGTTCCTCCACGATGCGGCGTGCTACAGGCAGTCCGAGCCCCGAACCGCCGCGGCGTTCCGTCACATAGGGCCGGAAGATCTCTTCCTGCCGTGCGGGGGCGATGCCGGGTCCCGTGTCGATGACGTGGATCACCGCCTCTGCTGGCTGTCGCGCGTGCGCGGGCGCGTTCTCCACACGGAGAATCAGCTCCTTCCGCGCGTCTGCTGGATTCGCCTCCATGGCCTGCATGGCGTTCAGCATCAGATTCAGCAAGGCTTGTTTGATGAGGTCCGCATCGACCGGTGCAGTCACTGCGTCCTGCGGCAGGTCCGTGCGCAGCAAGACGGACGCAGCCTCCGACTGGGGCAGCAGGAAGTCTCGCAGTTCGCCCACCACATCGCGGAGGTCGTGCGGCTGACGGTGCAGGCGGAATCGTCCTGCGTAGCGAAGGAAGTCCTCCAGAATCGCGCGGATCCGTGTGGTCTCGCGTGCGAGTGAGTCCACCTTCCGAATCAACGGCACGGCATCGGCTTCGGGCAGGTTTGCATCGATCACCCCCTCGCGCAGCAGCTGCGCGTTCAGCACAATGCTCGAAAGCGGATTCTTGATCTCGTGCGCCAGACCGCTGGTCATCGCGCCGAGTTCCGCCAACCGCTCCGCTTCGATGGACTGCCGCTCCGCGCGGAACGCACGTTCGATGCGGCGACCGACCACGGCGTACCAAATGATGGATGCCAACAGCAGCCCCAGCCCGAAACCGATGATCAGTTCAGCCGACGGCACGAGAGGACCAAGATAGAAACCAGACGGGTGATGGAATGAACAGCCAGACCGGGGTCGCGAGTGACTTCCGCTTGGAAGCCCGACCGACCTGTCTCACGCAGTTGCGGTCGGCGCGCGGCTGGTCGCCTTTGCAGCCGTTGCGGCCCAGCCCTTGGGACCGCACTGCGCGCTGTACTGGACCTTCTCGCCATCACGCAGGGTGCGAAAGCCATGCTCCTGATCGATCACGCTGAAGTGGACAAAGATGTCCTGCCCCTGCGGACCAACAATGAAGCCGAACCCCTTACGAGCGTCAAACCACTTCACGACGCCTTCACAGTTCACGATCTTCTCAGTGGTATCTGACATGCATTCCTCCACGAACCGGGAACTCCGCGAGAAATGAACAATTCGCTCGCAAGTGAAACCCACTTGGAAACTCCAGGTGGGGTGACGCTGGACAATGGGGATTGTGCATCAGAAAACGGCATTGTGCAACTTTGGCACCCGAAGAAGTG
>Ga0194131_10007161_pt1 | contig 15112 bp, 10 predicted proteins | sample TA2KigO120mmetaG_FD_148631 | JGI IMG/M metagenome (GOLD analysis project Ga0194131, IMG submission 148631) | Freshwater microbial communities from Lake Tanganyika, Tanzania - TA2015053 Kigoma Offshore 120m | ecosystem: Environmental > Aquatic > Freshwater > Lake | place: Tanzania: Lake... | reverse complement strand
CGGCGCACCGCATCGCGGTCGAGTGGGATGAAGGCGGCGTCACCCGCGAAGGTGTGTTCATCCCGCGCCGGGACACGGCGTCGATGCTCCACCGGCTTGCAGGCGGACGGGTGTTCCCGGGCGTTCACCACGCGGCGACGTTCAAGGTCTGGGAATCGGACCGGCGCTTCAAGGTGGAGTTGAACAGCAGCGACGGCGCCGTGTTCGTGCGCGTCGCGGCGCGCATCGCGGAGGCGTTTCCGCGAGGATCGGTTTTCAAGGCGCTCGACGAGGCATCGGAGTTTTTTCGCCGGGGCGCGGTCGGATGGTCGCCCCGCGCCCAGATCGCGGGTCTCCAGGTGTGCGCGCCCTGCGCCTGTGACGGCCTCGAACTCATGTGCGGCTCGTGGCGCGTTGAACCGCTTGCTGTCGAGCGGGTCGAGTCGAGCCTGTTTGAAGACGAGTCGGTGTTCCCGCGCGGGTCGGTCGAATTGGACAACGCCTTGTTGATGCGGGGCGTCGAACACGAGTGGCTCGCGCGCGGCCGGATGGAGGTGGTGGCATGAACCGGATCATTCTTGCTGGCGGCAGTGGGTTTCTCGGGCAGGCGCTCACGCGGCACTTCCTTGCACGGGGCTGGGAAGTCGTGGTGCTCACGCGACGCATCGAACCCGCGCGCGAGGGCCCGGTGCGACAGGTTGCATGGGATGGCGAGACCCGCGGCGATTGGTCCCGCGAGCTGGACGGCGCGGAGGCCGTCATCAATCTCGCCGGCAAGAGCGTGGATTGCCGCTACACCGCGGCGAACCGCCGGCTGCTCGTGGATTCGCGCGTGAAGCCGACCCGCGCCATCGGCGAGGCCATCGCGAATTGCAACCGACCGCCGCGCGTGTGGCTCAACGCGAGTTCGGCCACGATCTACCGTCACACGCTTGGCCCGGCGTGGGACGAGTCGGGCACGGACTTCGCCGCGACGGCGGAGGCGAAGGACGCGTTCTCGCTCGAGATCATCCATGCGTGGGAGGCCGCGTTGAACGCTGCGAAGACGCCGCACACGCGCCGCGTCGCGCTGCGCACAACGCTCGCGCTCGGGCTTGGGCGCAACAGCGTGTTCCCGGTGCTCCGCCGCCTCGCGCGGCTTGGCCTCGGCGGGCGGATGGGCGGCGGTGAACAATTCGTCTCGTGGTTGCACGAGGAGGATTTCTGCCGCGCGGTGGCGTTCATCATCGGGCGCGACGACTTGGGCGGCCCGGTGAATCTCGCGAGTCCGAATCCGGTGCCGAACCACGAGTGGATGCGCGCGTTTCGCGAGGTGGCGGGCGCGCCGTTCGGCCTGCCGGCGACGCGGTGGATGCTCGAAGCCGGCGCGTTCTTTCTTCGCACGGAGACGGAGCTGATCCTCAAGAGCCGGCGCGTGCTGCCTGGGAAGCTGCTCAAGGCCGGTTTTGAATTCCGCTACCCGGAGTTGCTCCCGGCCCTGTATGACCTGAACCAAAGGGCTGACCCATGAAACCGAAACTCTCCGACCTCTGGCGATGGGATGGCGAAGTGGACCGTGGCGCCTACTTGTTCTGGGGGCTGCTGCTGACGGCGATCAAGTTCAACCTCGACCGCATCGTGTTTCGTGTGTGGTTCGACACAGACATTCATGTCCTGAATTACTTCAGCGCGACCGGACCGGCGGCGATCGTCACGCTGCTGGAATCGAGGGCGCAGCAACTCGTGCTGCTCGCGATGGCGCTGCCATTCCTGTGGACGGGCGTGGTGCTTTCATTGAGGCGGCTCCGCTCGCTGAAGTGGCCGTTGTGGATGGTGGTGATGTTTGTGGTGCCGCTGTTGAAGTGGTTTTTCTTCGTGGCGCTGTCGATCCTGCCCCGCGCCGTCGAGCCGCCGCCGCTTCCGGGGCATCGCGCCCCGCGGTGGTTTGAGCGGCTGGTGCCGCGCAGCATGCTGGGGAGCGCCGTGATGGGCGTGGCGGTGTCCACGGCGCTTGCGATCGGGGCGACGGCGCTCGGCGCGGGCGCGCTCCGCCAGTATGGTTGGGGTCTTTTCGTCGGCGTGCCGTTCGTGATGGGGCTGGCCTCGGTGCTGGTCCATGGGATGCGGGAGCGTCGAAATCTCGCGGAGTGCATGCTCGTGGCCGTGCTTGCAGCGTTCATCGCGTCGGTGGGATTGCTCGCGGTCGCGTTCGAGGGGATCATTTGCCTGGTGATGGCCGCGCCGCTTGCGGCGGTGCTCGTGCTCTTTGGCGCAATGGTCGGCTACGTCATCCAGGCCGGTTCGTGGCGGCGCGAGTCCGGGCGCGTGATGTGCGCTGCGGTGCTGGCAGTCCCCGTTGTTTTGGGTGTCGAGAAGCTCGAGCAGCCGCTCGCCCCGCTGCTCGAAGTCACCAGCGCCGTCGAAGTCAACGCCCCGCCGGAACGCGTGTGGGAGCATGTGGTGACTTTTTCCGAACTGCCGCCGCCCACGGAGTTCCTGTTTCGCGCGGGCGTGGCGTATCCGATGCGCGCGGAGATTCATGGGCGCGGCGTCGGCGCGGTCCGGCACTGCGTGTTTTCGACCGGGCCGTTCGTCGAGCCGATCGAGGTGTGGGACGAGCCGCGGCTGCTCAAGTTCGCCGTCACCCAGAATCCCGCGCCGATGCAGGAGTGGACGCCGTATCGCAACATCCACCCACCGCATCTCGACGGCTTCCTTGCATCGAGCGGCGGGCAGTTCCGGCTCGAACCGCTGCCGGGCGGCCGCACGCGCCTCGAAGGCACCACGTGGTATCGGCATCACATGTGGCCCGTCGGCTACTGGCAGGCGTGGTCGGACTTCATCATCCACCGCATCCACCTGCGGGTGCTGAATCACGTGAAGCGGCTCGCGGAAGAAACGCCGGGGCCGGCGCATTGACACGTTGAATCGCGTGCGTTCGAGGCCGGGCGGCAGGACGAACACGGTTGCGGGAAAGTGCAACCGGCGTCGGCGGCGGCGTGTTCTTCCCGCAGAAAACAAATCTGACCATGGAAACACTTCTGAGCATCCTTGTGGGCATCGGCCTTGCGGCGGCGTGCGGGTTTCGCGTGTTCGTGCCGCCGCTCATCATCAGCATCGCGGCGAAGGCGGGGCACTTGAAGCTCGCCCCCGGCTTCGAGTGGATGAGTTCGGATGTCGCGCTGATCGGATTCGCCGTGGCGACGGCGCTGGAAATCACGGCGTATTACGTGCCGTGGCTGGACAACCTGCTCGACACGCTTTCCACCCCCGCGGCGTGTGTGGCCGGCGCGGTGGTGATGGCGGCGATGGTGGGCGACTTGAGCCCGTTCCTGAAGTGGACGCTCGCGCTCGTCGCCGGTGGCGGCGCGGCCGGGGTTGTGCAGGCGGCGACGGTCACGACGCGCGCCGCGTCCACGGTCACCACGGGCGGGCTCGCGAATCCCATCGTGGCGACCGCCGAAGCCGCCGGCTCCGTGGCGGCCTCGGTGCTGGCAATCGTTGCGCCGGTGCTCGCGGTGCTCGCGGTTGCGGGATTCGGCTGGCTGTTGTGGCGGATGTTCCGTCGGCGCGCGCCGGTGCAGGCGGTGCCGGCGTGAACCGGTGCTTCTCGGCGCTCGACAAGCGTGCGTCGGGCCGGTTTCCTCCGTGCAGCATTTCGCCGCATGGATCACTGGCTCCAGGTTTACAACCCGCTCGGGAACGCCGTCATCTCCACGCTCGTCGCCGCGCTGCCGGTCGTGGTGTTGCTCGGCGCGATCGCGTGGTTTGAAGTTCGCATCCATCTCGCGGCGTTGACCGGGCTCGCGGTGGCATTCGTGGTCGCGCTCGCGGCCTATCACATGCCCTTCAAGGCGGCGACGGCCACGGCGGTTTACGGCGCGGCCTACGGGTTGTTCCCCATCGGGTGGATCATTCTCAACCTGATCTTCCTCTATCAACTCACGGTCGAGCGCGGGTTGTTCGATGTGCTGCGAAGCCACCTGGCCGTCCTTGCGCCGGACCGCCGTGTGCAGGTGATCCTGATCGCGTTCTCGTTCGGCGCGTTCTTCGAGGGCGCGGCGGGCTTCGGCACGCCCGTGGCCGTGACGGCCGCGATCCTGATGCAACTCGGCTTCAAGCCGCTGCAAGCGTGCGGGCTCTCGCTCATCGCGAACACCGCGCCGGTGGCCTACGGCGCGCTCGGCACGCCGATCATCACGCTGGCGAAGGTCAGCGGGCTCGACGAACTGAAGCTCTCGCAAATGGCGGGCCGGCAACTGCCGTTTTTTTCCGTGCTGGTTCCGTTCTGGGTGGTGTGGGCTTACGCGGGCTGGCGCGCGATGCTGGGCGTGTGGCCGGCGGCGCTCACCGCGGGCGTGGCGTTTGCGGTGCCGCAGTTTCTCGTGTCGAACTTTCACGGGCCATCGCTCGTCGACATCGTCGCCTCGATGTGTTCGCTCGCGGCGCTGGCGGTGCTGCTGAGGTTCTGGCGCCCGGCCGACGGTTGGAAGCCGGAAGCCGCCGCCGGTGACGCGGCGAAACCGCAACCTTTGGAGCAGGGTGCCCCCGCGCGCCACGACGCGAAACGGCTCCGGCAGGCGTGGATGCCGTGGATTCTGTTGAGCGTGATCGTGTTTGCGTGGGGCTTGCCGCAAGTGAAGAAGAGCCTGAACGCGGTGTCCGCGCCGACGTTCGAGGTCGCCGGGCTGCACAACGTCGTCCAGCGCACGCCGCCCGTCGTGCCGGTGCCGACGCCCGACAAGCCGACCAAGCCCGAGGAAGCGGTGTTCGTCCTCAACTGGCTCTCCGCCACCGGCACGGGGATTCTCGTCACCGCGCTGCTCGTGGGACTGTTGCTGGGCTTCAAGCCGGCGGAACTCGCGCGGCACTACTGGCTCACGCTTGTGCGCGTGCGCTTCTCGCTCATCACCATCGCGGCGATGCTCTCGCTCGGCTATGTGACGAAGTATTCCGGCACCGACGCGACACTCGGCCTCGCGCTGGCGCAGACGGGTTCGCTGTATCCGTTCTTCGGCACGCTGCTCGGGTGGCTCGGCGTGGCGCTGACAGGGAGCGACACGGCGAGCAACGTCCTCTTCGGGAGCCTGCAGCGGATCACGGCGGAGCAGACGGGCGTGAGCCCGGTGTTGATGTGCGCGGCGAACAGCACCGGCGGCGTGATGGGCAAGATGGTGGACGCGCAGAGCATCGTCGTGGCAAGCACGGCGACAAACTGGTATGGCCACGAAGGCGCGATCCTGCGCTACGTGTTCTTCCACAGCATCGCGCTCGCGGCGCTCGTCGGCCTGCTGGTGTTCCTGCAAGCCCGCGTCGCGCCGTTCACCTCCATGGTCGTGCAGTGACTCGCCGCGAAGCCGCCGGCCGGTCCCCGCCGCCGGCGCCGAGTTTCTTTGAATCCCGGCCAAGCCGAGGTCCGTCTAGCCCACCGCATCGAGCCCTACTGGCTCCCGCCGGATCAGCGCACTGTCACACGCTTGAAACTCCGTTCCACCAACGAGACGCAGGCCGCCGAAGCCGTTCCCGGCGCGGGAAGTTCCGCGCCGCCCCGTCGCGGCCCTGCGCAGGCGTTGCGACTCACCGCGGCGGTTTGCGGATTCGCCCTCATCGGCTACCTCGGCTAGAAGGCCATCTCCAAGCGGCCGGCGACGGGCCAGCGGCTTGAAGGCGAGGTGCGTTCAACCAAGCGGGTGCTGTTCGGCAAGCCCGGCCCGTGGGGCGAGATCCAGTATGTCCGCATCAACATCGAGATGCCGGACCACTTCGTAACTGCGCACCAGATCGTGCAGGACGAGACGCGCTGGTTTTTTCGCGGCCACACCGAGGAAGAGGTGCGGAACCTGTTCCGGCACGCCACGCTAACCCCGTTGCAGTTGCGGTCTGTGCTCGACGGGGCGCGATGGGAGCGGACCACGAATGCCGTGGTGGTGATCCCTTCGCGCGAGCTCGTGCTGGAACTCAGCCCCCAGTCGCGCGCCTACATCTACTCGGTGCTTTCCGGATTCCCCGAGAATTTCACCCAGGCGTTCCCGTATTCGTTTCGCGGCAACGGGCTGTCGGATTGGATGGCGAACTCCGGCCTCTCGGCCGCGAACGAGAAACTGGTCCGCCAGCTCTTCTACCGGCGCGGGTCGTCGATCCTGTTTTCCGACCTGCCGGAGGTCCTGCCGCAACTCAGCTCCGTCGCGGAGCGCATCCGGCTCGTCAAGACGCTCACGCGCCGCTCGACCGTCCTCATGTCGCTGCACGTGAGGCCGGGAGCGGACGTGACCCCGCTGGTGAATTACTGGGGCAAGGCCGGCCGCGCGAAGGACCTCCAGCCGCTCCTGCAGTCGCTGGCTCAATTGCCCGACGGCGGCGACCTGGACATCGCCCATCTGCTGCCGCCCTTCGCCCGCAAGCGGCTCTACACGTATCCGCAGCCGGCCGACACGCGCGGCCCCTCGATGCCCGACTGCCACTACACCTCGCTCAACTTCTTCAACGATCCGGTTTCGGTCAGCTACGGCGGCTTTGACGAGTTCCGCAAGACGGTGGACGCCGACTATCACCGCGTGGAAGGCAAGCCGAGCTACGGCGACATTTTCCTCTTCGTTCGCGGTGGCAAGGATGTGCTTCACTCCGCCGTCTACGTCGCGGACGACACGCTCTTCACGAAGAACGGCGGCAGCTCGCGCGAGCCGTGGGTGTTGATGACGCTCGAGGATCTCAAGTCCATCTACCCGGACGAAAAGCCTGTCGAGGTCGTGGTGCTTCGACGCAAGGGAACTTAGGCGCCGTCTGCGCGCGTCACGGCCCGCCGCGCGCCGGGTTGAGCCACGGAGTGCCGGTGTAATACCAGACGTTCTTCAGCGCCTCGATGTGGCCATCCACGAAGAGCACCGTGCTGCGCGTTTGATGCCGGAGATGCTGGCCGCCCCAGTTCGGATCGCCGGGATTCACCGCGCCCTGCGAGCCCGCCACGTTCGAGCCGGGATCCGGCAGGATCCACGAGCCGGGTTTCTCGATCGACCGGTCGTTCACCGAGAGTTCCGGGTTCGTGCTGTTGGTGGCCTTGGTGCCGCCATCGGACACATGCACCGTGCTCGAGGGCCGGACCACGCCCTCCTCGCGGATGGGCTTGATCTGCCAGGACGGCACGCCAATCCAGTCCGAGCCGCCCAGTTGGTAATTGGCCGCATAATTCACGATGGTGCCGTCCGTCGGATACTGCACCTCGCCCTGGGAAACCACCGGCATGCCGGCCACGTTGACCAACCGTGGCGCCGTGAGCGGGCGCACCGGGCAGAGGAGCACCTGCCGGTTGCCGTAGTAAGGCAGCAGGTGCCCGAACCACGACGTGCGGATCATCTGCGGCGCCGTGTTGCTGAGCGAGAACGTCCACGGGAACCGCGAATCCTGCTCCTCCATGTAAAGCTTGTTCGCGATGCCGATCTGCTTGCAGTTGTTGATGCACTGCGCGGCCTTGCCCTTGGCCTTGGCCTTGGACAGCGCGGGCAGCAACAGCCCCGCGAGGATCGCGATGATCGCGATGACCACCAGCAATTCGATGAGGGTGAAGGCCAGCGTGCGGATGGCTGCCGGGATGGAACGCAGGTTCATGGTCGCGGATGATTTGTCCCAAACCTACCGGGCGCGGCAATTCGGTCAAACGCATTCTCTCCACCCGCGAGCCGCTCCTTGCGTAACTCGTCACGCGAATTCGCCGTCTCAATGTCCATGCGTTTGCACGTTTCAGGTTTCGTCCTCGCCGCGTTGGCGGCGCTTTGCCCTTCCGCGAATTCACTCCCTGCCGCGGAGCCCGCGCCCCGGCCGAACATCGTGCTCATCATGTCCGACGACATGGGCTGGTCGGACCTCGGCTGTTACGGCGGCGAGATTCCCACGCCCAACCTCGACGCGCTCGCGACGGGCGGGCTGCGCTTCACGCAGTTCTACAACACGGCGCGGTGCTGCCCCACGCGCGCGGCGCTGCTCACCGGCCTTTACCCGCACCAGGCCGGCATCGGGCACATGATGGAGGACAAGGGCCGCGACGCGTATCGCGGCGAGCTGAGCCGGAGCTGCGTCACCATCGCCGAGGCGCTCAAGCCCGCGGGCTACTCGGCCTACGCCACCGGCAAGTGGCACGTGACCAAGGCCACCGACCCGAAGTCCGACGCCGACCGGCACAACTGGCCCTTGCAGCGCGGCTTCGACCGCTTCTACGGGACCATTCACGGCGCGGGAAGTTTCTGGGACCCAAGCTCGCTCGTGCGCGACAACCGGCTGATCACCGCCTTCAACGACACGGACTACAAGCCGGCCGGCGCGTATTATTACACCGACGCCATCAGCGACCATGCGGCGCGGTTCATCGCGGACCACAAGCAGCGCGCGGCGGACCGTCCGTTCTTCCTCTACGTCGCCTACACGGCCGCGCACTGGCCGATGCACGCGCGCGACACGGACATCGCAAAACATCGCGGCCGTTACGAGGCCGGCTACGACGCCACCCGCCTCGCCCGTCTCGCGAAGCAAAGGCAGCTCGGCCTGCTCGACCCGCGCTGGACGCCGACGCCGACCGTCGGCGACTGGAGCACGGTGAAGAACCGCGAGTTCGAGACGCGCTGCATGGAAGTCTACGCGGCGATGGTGGCGAGCATGGACGAGGGCATCGGGCGCATCGTCGCCGCGTTGAAGAAGCAGGGGCAGTTCGAGAACACGCTCGTGCTCTACCTGCAGGACAACGGCGGCTGCGCGGAACTCATGGGCCGCGCCGGCGAGTTCAAGCCCCGCGCCGACAAGCCGACGCTCGAGCCGCTTTCGCCGGACTTCCTCCAGCACGGCAGCACGCCCAGGCAGACGCGCGACGGGTTTCCCGTCCGGCAGGGTTACGGCGTGATGCCCGGCCCGGCCGACACTTACATCGGCTACGGCCGCGAATGGGCCAACGTGAGCAACACGCCCTTCCGCGAATACAAACACTGGGTCCACGAGGGCGGCATCAGCACGCCGCTCATCGCCCATTGGCCGCGCGGCATCGCCGCGGCGCAACACGAAAAACTCACGCACACACCCGCGCACCTCATTGACTTGATGGCCACGTGCGTGGACCTCGCGGGCGCGAAGTATCCGGCCGAACGTGACGGCAAACCCATCAAGCCAATGGAAGGCGTGAGCCTCGCCGCTGCATTCCGCGGCGAACCCGTCGCGCGCAAGAACCCCATCTTCTGGGAACACGAGGGCAACCGCGCCGTCCGCGATGGCCGCTGGAAACTCGTCTCCAAATTCCGCGGCGAGTGGGAGCTTTACGACATGGACACGGACCGCACCGAGACGCGGGACGTCGCCGCGGCAAACGGCGCAAAGGCACGGGAACTCGCCGCGGCCTACGACGCGTGGGCCGCGCGCGCCGGCGTCGTTCCGTGGGGCGAGCTGAACCCGCCCGCCGCCGCGAAGAAGGCGAAAGCCGCGAAGCAGGGCCTTGAGTGAGTCGTGCCGCCCCCGTTGTGAGGGCTGCGATTGAAAAGACTTCGTGCCATCAACCCGCACCACTGCTAACCTCCGCGCGTCGTGATTGAGTATTCGCTGCAGCTTGATGACGGGAGGTCGTTCCTGTTCCGGGTGGACTTGGACAGGGCCTTCGACTCGCAGGCGGACGCCCGGGAACATCCCTTCTGGGCGAAGCTCGAGTTCAAGCAGTGCGACAACTGCCCGCTTGCGAAGGAGAATTTCCGCCACTGCCCTGTCGCCCTCGACATCGAGCCCATCATCACCACGTTCCGCAGCATCCTCTCCTACCAGAATGTGGACGTGGAAGTCCGCACCCCGGAGCGCGCCTACGTCAAGCGCACCGACGTGCAGACCGCGCTCCGCTCGGTGATGGGGCTGATGATGGCCACGAGCGCCTGCCCCATCCTTTCGCGGCTCAAGGGCCTTGCGCGGTTCCACCTGCCTTTCGCCTCGGTCGAGGAGACGATTTTCCGCACCACGGGCGCGTATCTCATCCAGCAATTCTACGCGTTTCGCGAAGGCGGCACGCCCGACCTCGAACTCAAGGGCCTCGACGAACTTTACTCCGACCTCCAGCTCGTCAACCGCTGCTTCAAGGGCCGCATCGCCGCCGCGAGCGAGATGGACGCCAACATGAATGCCATCGCCTCGCTCGTCTACCTGGCGATGGGCGTGAGCTTCTCGCTCGCCGACAAGCTCGAGGAGATGCGCCCGCTGTTCAGCATCCCGCCCCCCGCCCGCAAGCCGAAGCTGCCGTCCGGCCTTTGAACATCCGGCGGCCCCGCGATAACCTTCGCCCCGCCGTGCATCTCGCGCATCTTCGACTCCGCGACTTCCGCAACTACGCGCGGCTCGACGCGGACTTCGAGCCCGGCTTCCACCTGTTGCTCGGCGGCAATGCGCAGGGCAAGACAAACATCCTCGAGGCGATCTACCTGCTCGCCACGCTGCGCTCCTTCCGGGGCGTCGGCGGCGCGCAGATGACGCGGCACGGCGTGAAGGGCCACTTCGTCGGCGCGCGCGTCGTCGGGCAGCGCGGGCACGACATCAAGCTCTACTGGTCCGTGGCCGAGCGGAAACTCTCGCTCGACGCGCGCCCCGTGAAGAAGCTCTCCGACTACCTCGGAACGCTTCGCGCCGTGGTGTTCTGCACCGAGGATCTGCTGCTTGTGAAGGGCACCGGCCGCGGGCGCCGGCGTTTCCTCGACCTCCTGCTCGCGCAAACGCACGGGCCGTATCTCCCGCTGCTCCAGCGCTACGCGGCCGCGTTGCGCTCGCGCAACTCCCTGCTCAAGCAGCGCGCGCCCGACGAGGCCGCGCTCGACAGTTTCACCAAGGAACTCATCGCCGCGGGGCAGGAACTCATCCGGCTCCGGCGTGAGCTCATCCCGCGCATCTCGCCGCTCGCGCGCCTCGCGTTCCGGCGCATCGCCGCGGACGCCGCGGAGGAACTGCGCCTCGATTATCATCCGGGGGTAAAGGCTGACTTTCTCGTCGAGCTTGGAAAATCCCGCGAACGCGAGCGCGCGTTCCGCTCCACGCTCGTCGGCCCGCACCGCGACGACTTGCGCCTGCTCATCAACGACCAGCCCGCGGCGCAGTTCGCGAGCGAGGGGCAGAAGCGCACGCTCGCCCTCGCGCTCAAGATGGCGCAGGCCGAGTATCTCACCGGCATCCACGGCACCCCTCCCGTGCTGCTCATCGATGACGTGATGGGCGAGCTCGACGCGAAACGCCGCGCCGGATTGCTGCCGCTGCTCGAGCGCGCCGACCACGCGCGGGGTCAGGTCTTCATGACCTGCACGGCCGAAAGCTGGCCGACCGAACTCGGCGCGCGCCTTCGACGCTGGGAAGTCAGCCAGGGCACGCTGGCGGCTCAGAGGTAACTCAGCCACTTCCCGCGCCGCCGCTGCTTCAAGTCGGCGAACCACTTGCAGCACGGCCACAGCACGAGAAGCGCGGCGACCCACACAAGGTAAACCCCCGGCAGTCCGAAGCCGTTCTCCGGCGGGACCGGTGTCGGCGGCACGCCCGGCATCTGGTTCGTCGTGAGCCAGTCGGACCGTCCAAAACGCACCTGCGCCACGAGGACCGCCGCGCCGTGCAGCAGCGGCAGGTGCAGCAGGTAATAGAACAGCGGCACGCGGCCGAACACGATGAGCGGCGACAGGAGCCGGGGCGTCCCGCGCTCGAGCCACGCGAGCGACATCAACAGCGGGCCGAGCGTCATGAGCAGGAAAAGCAACGACGGCGGATACTTCTCGCAGTGGATCATCGAGAAGAACGTGAAGACGGCGTTCTTCTGTGGCGACCACGCGTGGGTGTCGCCATACCCGTTCGTGAACCGCAGCGCGAAGAACACCACGGTCATCCCCGCGCCGATGCAGAAGAGCCACTTGCGCCGCTCGTCGGCGGGCCTTTGCCACAGCGCGCCGACGGCGAAGCCCAGTGCCATCACGCCCATCCACGGCACAAGCACATACCCCACCGCGATGTGAAAGCCGGGCGCGGGAGTGATCCCGCCCGGACTGTGCAGCACTTTCCACAGCCAGCCCAGCGCGCCCCAGTCCGCGGGCTTCACGTGGTCGAACAGGTTGTGCGTCGCGATCATCCCCACCGCGAACACCGCGATCCACCGCACCGGAAGCCAGACCAGCACACCGAGCACGACCAAGGACCACGCGATGGCCCACAGCACGCTCAACCCGACGAAGTGGTAATCGAAGTTGAATGTCCACCCGAGACATCGGACCCACGTCACTTCGAGCAGCGCGATCCACAATCCGCGCGTGATGAGAAACACCGAGAGCCCCCGGCGATCCATTCCGCGAAGCGTTGAAAGAAACGCGCCGGCGCCCGCGAGGAAGATGAACCCCGGCGCGCACAGATGCGTGACCCACCGCGTGAGAAAGAGCGGCACGTTGGTCTTGTCGAGGTCGAGCGGGTAGAAGGTCGCCTCCGAAAACCACCCGCGCGTGTGGTCCAGCGCCATCAGCGCCATGATGATCCCGCGCAGCAAGTCCACCGATTCGAGCCGCGCCGGCGCGGGTGCGGGCGGGTTGGCGTCGCTCATGGGTCGGCGCAACTGAACTTCAAATCTCCGCGAATGTCAGCGGCGATCTGCGCGGCGCGGTGTCGAACACTCTCCTTGCCCGCTCTGCCCCGGTCCGTCATTCTCCGCGACCATGAAGCCCGTCCTCATCCTCGCCGCGCTCGCGGCCGCTTTCGCCGGCGCGGCGCCCGCCGCGCAGTTCAAATACGGCGAGCACATCCTCACCGTGCCCGACGGCTTCGAGGTGAATCTCGTCGCGGCCGCGCCGCTCGTCACGCGCCCCATCTCGGTCGCCTTCGATGACCGCGGCTTCCTTTACGTCACCGACTCGTCCGGTTCGAGCGACAAGGGCCCGACGCAATACGAGCGGAAGGACCACCGCGTGTTGCGTCTGGAGGACTCCGATGGCGACGGCAAGTCCGACAAACAGACGGTGTTCGCCGACAAGATGATGTTCCCCGAGGGCGCGCTGTTCCACGACGGCTCGCTCTACGTCGCCGCGCCGCCGCAAATCTGGAAGCTCACCGACACCGACGGCGACGGCGTGGCCGACAAGCGCGAGGTGTGGTTCGACGGCAAGACGCTCACCGGCTGCGCGAACGACCTGCACGGGCCGTTCCTCGGGCGCGACGGCTGGATTTACTGGGCCAAGGGCGCGTTCGCCGAACAACACCACACGCTGCCCAACGGCAGGCCCTTCAAGACGCGCGCCTCGCACTTCTTCCGCGCGCGCGCCGACGGCACCGGACTCGAACCCGTGATGACCGGCGGCATGGACAATCCCGTGGACATCACCTTCACCGCCGCGGGCGAGCGCATCTTCAGCACCACGTTTTTCCAGCAGCCCGGCGGCGGCAAACGCGACGGGCTCATCCACGCCATTTACGGCGGCGTCTATGGCAAGGCGCAGGACGCCATCGAGGGCCACAAGCGCACCGGCGACCTCATGCCCGTGCTGCATCATTCAGGTGCATCCGCGCCGTGCGGCCTCACGACCTACGACTCGCGCGTGTTCGGCGACGACTGGCGCGACAACCTGCTCGCCTGCTACTTCAACCTCCGCAAGGTCGTCCGCCACCAGCTCGTGCCCGACGGCGCCACATTCAAGACGAAGGACTCCGACTTCATCACCTCCGACCAGGTGGACTTCCACCCGACCGACGTGCAGGAGGACGCCGACGGCAGCGTGCTCGTGGTGGACACCGGCGGCTGGTATAAGATTTGTTGCCCCACGTCGCAGATCGCCAAGCCCGACGTGCTCGGCGGCATCTACCGCGTCCGCCGCACCGGCGCGGCGACGCACGACGACCCGCGCGGGCTCAAGCTCGCGTGGGACACGATGAAACCCGCCGACCTCGCGAAGCTTCTCGCCGACGAGCGCCTCTTCGTCCGCGAACGCGCCGTGCGCGAGCTTGCGAAGAAGGGGAAGGACGCCGTTCCGCTTCTGCGTGAAGTGTTGGTGAAGGCTCCGCCAGCGGCGCGCCTCAACTCGGTTTGGACCCTCTCCCGCATCGAGGGCAGGCCCGCGCGCGAAGCGGTCCGCTTCGCGTTGAACGACGCCGACGCCACCGTGCGGCACGCCGCCATCCACGTCGCCGCGCTTTGGCGCGACCCCGCGGCGGTGGGCCGGCTCCAATCGTTCCTCGAAGAGAGCGACGACGCGCGCGCGCGCGCCGCGGCCGAGGCGCTCGGCCGCATCGGCGACAAATCCGCCGTGCCCGCGCTGCTCGCCGCGGCCAATCGGGTCCGCGGCTCGAAGCCCGAACTCACCGACGCCGCGCGCGTGCTCGAGCACTCGCTCATCTTCGCCATGATCGAGATCGGCGACCGCGAGGCCGTGTGGGGCGCGGCCACGCGCATCGGTGGGGCGCCGTTCCTGCCGCTGCCCTGCGGTGAAAGCGAGAAGCCGCAACCTGTCCGGTTCTCCCGCGCCGCATTGCTTGCCCTTGACCAGATGGATGGTGCGGGGCTCAAGCCCGAGACCGTCGTCCCGTTGCTCACGTCACGCGATCCGGTGCTCAAGCAAACCGCCTCGTGGATTGTCGGCCGCCATGCCGAATGGGGCGGCGCAGTCGCGAACCTCCTCCGCCAGCGGCTCGCGGCCGGCGCACTTCACGAGCCGGAGCGCGCGGACCTTCAATCGCAGCTCGCCTCGCTCGCGAAGTCGCCCGACATCCAGGAACTCCTCGCCGCCAGCCTGCGCAACGAAATCCTCCCCGCCGAATCGCGCGCGCTCGCGCTCCGCGCGATGGCGGCCTCCGGGCTCAAGGAAACGCCGCCGCGCTGGCACACCGAGCTCGCGCTCTCGCTCGCCGAGCCCGACGCCGAACTTGTCCGCCAGGCCGTCGCCACCGTGCGCGCGATGCCGCAGCCCAAGCAGCCCCACGCCGCGCTCGCCGACGCGCTCGCGCAGGTGGGCCGCGCGGAATCCGCCGCCGCCGCGGTGCGCCTCGACGCGCTCTCCGCCGCGCCCGCGCTCGCGACCGTCGAGGAACCGCTCTTCGACTTCCTCTGCGCGAACCTTGACGGCGCCAAGCCGATGCTCGTCCGCAGCGCCGCCGCGAGCGTGCTCGCGAAGGCGAAGCTCGCGCCCGACCAGCAGCTCTC
>Ga0194131_10007159_pt1 | contig 15115 bp, 9 predicted proteins | sample TA2KigO120mmetaG_FD_148631 | JGI IMG/M metagenome (GOLD analysis project Ga0194131, IMG submission 148631) | Freshwater microbial communities from Lake Tanganyika, Tanzania - TA2015053 Kigoma Offshore 120m | ecosystem: Environmental > Aquatic > Freshwater > Lake | place: Tanzania: Lake... | reverse complement strand
TTCCTTTTCGACAAGTGCGTGATTTTCTACCTGCAACACTTCCCGAGTGCGATGTGATTGTTGGGACATTTTGGACAACCGTATACGACGCCGTCCAGTCAGGGAAAGGTCGACCCGTCCACCTTTGTCAAGGCTACGAAGGGGATACTGCTGCATTTGCAATTGACCGACCGGCAATTGAAGCTGCCTACCGTCTTCCCACCCTGCTCCTCACGGTGCACGAACCCCTCACGCAATTGATTGCGCAGCGGTTCGGTAGAAGAGCACATACGGTTGGCCAAGGGATTAATCGCTGGCAGTTCTTTCCTGCTCGACAAGCAGCGTACGGTACAATGCCTCGGGTATTGCTCGTGGGGCCCTGCGAGATCGATTGGAAAGGAGTGCAAGACGGGCTCGTGGCTCTCAAAAAGCTCAAGGAGGAACTTTCGTTCCAGCTCGTGCGGGTCTCTCAATTTGCTTGCCATCCTGAAGAAGCCGCTCTACAAGTGACGGATGAATATCATTGCCACTTACCTGCCGAGAACATGCCTGCGATCTACCGCTCCTGTGACGTGATGCTCTCTCCATCGTGGACACAAGAAGGCTTTGGGCTTCCAACACTAGAAGCGATGGCATGTGGAGTGCCGGTGGCGATAAGTGATATTCCAGCGTTTCGTGCCTTTGCCGAAACCCAGGATTGGGCGCTGTTCTTCGCCGAACGTGATATTGCTGGCATGCGCTTGGCGTTGCGTCGCCTGTTGACTGATGACGAATTGCGCCAACGCCAGCGTTCGCGTGGGTTAGCGGTTGCACGTCAGTATACCTTTGCCCGAGTGGCAGAACGCATTGAGCAGGTCCTACAGTCAGTATGACCACCAAAAGAGTCGTGAGAGTTACGATTTCTTATGTTGTTAGCATTGAGTAAGGGTGCTGATAACTGAAAACTGATAGCGGACAGCTTACCTCATGCCGCCTCGCTCTCTCCTTGCAGTTCTGATTGTCAATTACAACACGACGGCCCTCACTCGTAGTTGTGTGGCGTCACTGCATGCGCAGACAATCCGTAGCCCCGATGGTACGAATGGAGCCCCGCAGATTGTTGTCTTTGATAATGCTTCGCGTACTGAGGAACGTCAGGCGCTCCTGGGCATCGCCGCCCAGGTGATATATAACGACGACAATCGGGGGTATGGGGCTGCGCTCAATCAAGCAGTTGCGTGCACTGATAGTGAATACGTTTTGTTTTCGAATGCGGATACCTGGTATTGCCCTGGCGCGTTACAAGCATTGATCGACGAAGCCCGCTCCTTGCCACGCTGGGGCGCGATCGGTCCACGAATTTGGTGGGATCGGGAGCGTAACTTCTTGTTGCCACCGAGCGATCCCGTGACGTTATCGAGCCGATGCTGTGAAGCGATACTCGGGAAGCGCAGCGAAGGGCAGCGGTGGCTTCAGCGCTCGTGGCGGAAACGAGCGCTCGACTATTGGCGTACCCAGCGGCCACTGTCTCAGGCGCTGCTTTCCGGTGCCTGCTTACTGACGAAGCGGGAAGTCTTGGCAGCCTGTGGTGGTTTTGACGAACGATTTCGCTTGTACTACGAAGATACCGACTGGTGTCGTCGAGTACGACAAAAGGGCTATCGACTGTACTGTGTACCGACCGCAGATGTTGTGCATCTGCATAACCAGAGTGCTCGACAAGAACGGGAAACGGCTCAGCTAATGGGCGCTGAGTCAGAAACCCGTTACTTTCAGAAATATTATGGTGCTTGGATCGGGACGAGGCTCGACCGATTGGTGACGCCGTGGCGCATGAATGAGGATGAAAAGTGGCAGTCGCGCGCGCACGTCGACTGTGGTACGTGTCAGCAGCCGCCGCATTTTTCCCTATCAATGCCGCTGCAGGGTGAATATCTGTGGCAACTTTCTCCATTTCCATCGTGTGTCCCAGCCATCGCACGCTTTGTGACGAAGGAGGAGGAGCTGCGGCTTCCGCAGCACATGTGGAACCTGCTCAGCAATGGCGCGTTCTACGCTGGCCTTTTCTCGTTGCCCACCATACAACCTGTACAGTATTGGCGATGGCAGAAAACGTCTTCTCCTGAGTAAAAGGGGCAATTTTGCGATGCCACACGAAGAAGAGAGGGCCGTATACCCAGGCATCTCGGGAACCAGAGCTGAACCTGCGACAGAAAACCGCGCTGACATTGAGCGATTACGACGGCTCGTCCGATTCTCCATCCCCCACAATGCGCCTATCATCCTGCTGGCACGGGAGACGCCAGCTCATTTACGGGGAGAAGGGCATACGGTCTGGCCATTAGGGCAGAGTGCGAGTGACCTCGTTTCTCCTGATGCTGCGGTTGTCATCGCACAATTGGAGGACTTGCGAGCCAAGGGCGGAGCGTTTCTTCTGATTGCGCGGTCTGCGTGGGAATGGTTCGTGTCACAGCCGCAGTTTCAGTATTATGTCGAGCAACGGTATCGTATGACATGTAGTGAGGAAGATACGGGCATCATCTTTGCGTTGCAACCTCCGCCAGATGTTGAATGGCGCGACCGTGGTGCACCGGATGGATTATTACTTCCCCCACCGGAACTCGTTGCGCTTGTTACCGGCCTGCCCCAGATACAGCCTTTTTACTGGAGTGGCGTCCTTGGCGCGCGATGTATTAAGGGGCTGCTGAAGAAGAACGGTATTGATATCAATCACTGTCACGCGATTCTTGATTTTGGTTGTGGCTGTGGTCGCGTGCTGCGCCACTGGAAAACCCTGCATGGGTCTCGACTTTTTGGGACCGATTATAATCCCTATCTGATCCGTTGGTGTCAGCAGGCATTCCCTTTTGCACACGTTTCCACCAATGATCTCTCACCGCCGCTCGTGTATGCGGATGAGCAATTCGACCTGATTTATACGATTTCTATCTTCACTCATTTAGAAGCGACGTTACAGTCAACGTGGATGACCGAGCTGACGAGGCTCTTGCGCCCTGGCGGTATGCTCTACCTGACTGTTCACGGCGCAATGCATATTCAGTCACTACCAGTGCTTCAGCAACAGCAGTTCATGGCTGGGCAACTGGTTGAGTATCGGCCTGAGTTGTCTGGGAGTAATCACTGTACGATCTATCATCCAGAAGCGTATGTCCGTGAGGTGCTCGCGAAGGATTTACAGGTGATCGATTTTGTTCCTGGTGGCGCAAAAGACGCCAACCAAGATGTGTTTTTGTTGCGGAAACCCATAAGAAGTTAAGGCAGAGAAATAGGGAGCGGAGCATGCGCAGAGCGCACGAAGTGACAGACAGTATGGCAATAATCCGTCCGGTGCGCGCTGAGGATGAAGCCGGAATCTTACGACTCTTCTCAACGGTTTTTCACAGTGACATGTCACCAGAAGTGTGGCGGTGGAAATACCTGCGTGACGAATATCCTATACCCGCGTTCGTGGCTGAAGAGGATGGTGAGATTGTCTGTCATTATGGCACGATTCGTCAGCGTATTGCCTGGCAAGGACAGGAACACGCTGCGTGGGATGCAATTGATGTCATGGCGCATCCGCATAAGCAAGGGCGCGGATTATTTCGTCATACCATCCAGGCGTTCATGCGTGAGGTGTGCGAGGGTTACGGACTTTTTCTCTATGGCTTTCCGACTGAACGCCATAAGCGTTTAGGCGAGCTCTTAGTTGGCTACGAGCCGGTTGCTCGGGTGCATAAAGTGAGCACGCTGCTTCCGGACACTCCTGCAAAAGCCATGCTGATGGACGTTGTGTATGATGTGTTGCCCCTCAATTGGGACGCGCACTGGCCCCTCATGCAGGATCGCTTTGGTATGCTCACTCTTCGTGATCGTGCCTACCTGGCCTGGCGTTATCTCGCTCGCCCGAATCGTCGGTATCGACTCGTGACGATCCCCGCGATGCCTGCATTGGCGATAGTGGGAGTACGGGATGGCGTTGCGCGCCTGATGGAATTTCTCGTGCCGTCGGAGGACAAGCGCCTGGCACGGCAGGTACTGCGTGGAGCTGAATGCGTGGCACGAGAAGAGGGGGCAGCGAGCTTGGAAGGGTGGTTTCCGACGTTTTCCTGGGAATGCCAGTTTCTCTGTTCAGATGCACAATACCGAGCAGAAGATACTGAGCACTGGCTTGAATGTCGCATATTCGATCAACGGGTCAGCGCGGGGTGGTTACGTGGAAACTTCTACTATTCATTTGGCGATTTTGATGTGTACTGAGTGAGGCGACGTTTGACCACGCTCAGTGCCGACCGGCGTGATGAGCCCGGAGGGAAAACGTACTCAAGGCACTGACGGAACAGAGAAGTTTCCTTCGTCAAGCACTCTGCCCGCGAATCTTGCGCAGGGGTGGCGCTCTTGTTGGACGCGAGTTGCAGCGCTGCAATGAGTGTTTCTTGATGTTGGAGCTTTTGTGTTGCTGCCGTGAGTTCGCTCCGTAGCGTGTGGATCTGTTGGTCGGTATTGGCAAGCTGCTGCATCTTTTCTTGTACCGCAAAAACGAGATCATCAACATCTTTCACTCGTTGCAGGGGACCCTGCCCGTTGTGAGACGGCTGGAACCCGTAGGTTGCCCACGCGATGATCTCGTGATCTGAAGGTGGCGCATGAAGCACCCAAAATGCCTCAAACAGGCCGGAGTGGTGAACAAAGGCCGACTTCGCCACATTGAGAGCACGAAAAGCGTCCCAGAAGAGCTGGGGCTGTTGAAAAAGGCTGCGTTGATAACAGCGAATGGCGGTTTCCTTGATCGAGGCGACGTCGGTAATATCTACCAAGGTATTGAAGCGTAGCGGTGCGAGAACTTCATAGAAGGCAAGTGTCCAACCAGGAGTCGTGCGCAACAGTTGTAAAGCAATACGACCAACGATGACATGATCTTGATGACCATCGATGAGGGACGGAGCCAATACCAGGTCAGGTTGCACAGTTGTGAGGTAGTCACTCAGTGCTGTATGAATCTGTGCTTCGTGATGTGTAAGCCGACCGTCCGGTAATTGAAGCGTGCGAAGATGTTGAATGCCTAAAATTTTCGTTGCCGCTTCCAGTTCTTGCGTACGCACGGCAACAATGTCCTCATGTCGTCCATCTGGCTCTTCGATTGCGGCACCGTCGGAGACCACCAGGAGACGGACCTCAGCGCCGTTCTTTGCGAAACGAGCAATCGTCCCACCGCACCCCAGACTCTCGTCATCAGGATGTGGAGCGATCACCACAACTCGCTTTGCGGGGGGGAGATCGGTGTTCACGCCACAGCTCCGTCTTGGTGCAGCGATAGGTGTTCTGGGTTCTCTTCTCGTGACGCTATACCCAGCGCTGCCAAGAAGTTATGCTCCCATTGGGGAAGGCTCAGGGTTTGCGCCGCAACACGCTGTCCGTGGTGAGCGCAAGCGTGACGGAAATCTCTATCGCGGTGCAAGCGAGTGATTGTCTCCACCGCTGCATTTATCACTTGTTGTGTTCCCGTTTCGTAGGAGGGAAGCTGAAGTGCGTGCAGTGGTGGCAGCGCCAGGAGCGACTGCGCGATTCCTACCGGTGGTGCAATAACGGGCAGACCGCACGACAGTGCTTCGGCCACCGCTAAGCCAAATCCTTCGTATCGTGAAGGATGGAAGAGAAAATCTGCGCACGAAAGGATGGTAGCGACTTCATTACGTTCGACGTTCTCGATAATTTTGGTGTTTGGTCGTTCGTGCAACGGGCATGGTTCGCCAGTGCCGAGGATGAGTACCCAGAAGACATCTGGTGTTGTTTTCATAACCTCTTGTAGAACGTCGATAGCTTTATCGACTCCCCAACGCGCAAGAAAAACGCCGACAAAAGCGTCTCGGGGAATAGCGAACTGGTCACGGAGTCCTTTCTTGTCGGGGCGAGGAGAGAAGAGAGTCTGGTCAACACCCGTGACAACCGAGACGACATCGATAGCACCGTAGTGCGCGGTCGCTTCACGTGCAACAGCGTCACTTACCGCAATGACTCTCTTTCCTATAGTGGATGCGTATTCTGCGCCCAACCCGAAGAGGTATTTCACTTCATAATACCATTCCTGGGAAAACAGCTCGCGGTTCGCTTCTGCGTACTGAGCATGGGTGGAATGAAAGATAGTAAACGTGGGAATGCGCGGAGGTGAGTACGCGAATCCAAAGAAAGCATGGGCAATGACGAAGTTGTACAAATGGTCGACACGATAGAAGGCTTGCCCAACCCGTGACAGGCTGTTCAAAAAAGGACTGTGAAACGACGGTCCTATGAGGTTAGTGTCTGTTCCCTCAGGCAGACACTGGGTGTGATAGATGTCGACTTCGTAGCTGGAGCGCTGCAGGAGATCGACCATCTGCTGAGTATAGGTCTCAATCCCTCCTTTGAACGCGTACGGGTCGAAGGAAGTGAGAATCGCACATCTTTTCTGCATACCGACTTTCGTATAGGATACACCCCTGCACGTCACTACCATTCGATGACACGCATGCGCATTCTGCAAATTGTCCACGGCTTTCCGCCAGACGCCTGGGCCGGGACCGAAATCGTCACACTCCACCTTGCGCAAGAATTACAAGCCCGTGGCCATGCGGTCACCGTATTGACACGAACAGAAGATTCCCATGCCGCAGAATTCTCGATGCGCGAAGAACAATACGAGACTGTTCCGGTTCTTCGTGTCGTCAACAATCACGGCCACACTACCACCTTTCGCGCGTTTTACGACAATTCCCTCTACGATCAGCTCTTTCTCCAATTGTTGAAACGGGTACAGCCTGAGGTTGTCCACTTCCAACATATCGCACATTTCTCAGCGAATCTCATCGGTCTTGCACGGGCGCATGGATACCCGACGATCCTGAGCTTGCATGACTTCTTTTTCCCTTGTCACCGTATTCATCTGATCGATAAGGAAGGACGACTATGTGCTGGTCCTGAACGTGGGAACCGCTGTGTTGCGTGTCTGCGGGACATCGCATCCGCGGAAGATGTTTCTCATCGCCTGGCGACGATGGAGCGGGCGCTGCTTGCTGCGCAACGAATTATTACGCCTTCTACGTTTTTGCAGGAGCGCATTGCCGACTACTTTCCTGCCGTGCGGGACACGTTACACACCGTTCCGTTGGGTATCAAGCCAGTGACTGCCGTGCCTCGATCGTCTCTGTGCCCAAGACCCTTACGTCTCCTCTATAGTGGGCTGCTTTTCCCACCCAAAGGTGCCTACATTCTGATCGAAGCTCTGCAAGGGATGCCGCCTGGCTCTGTTGCCGCCTCGCTCTATGGCGCAACGCTGCCCTATTGGCAGCCGTATGTTGACCAACTACATGCGCAAGCTGCTGGTCTGCCGATTCGCTTTCATGAACCCTATCGCCATACGCAGTTTTCCGAGATTTTGGCAGAACATGATGTGTTAGTAATGCCCATGATTTGTGAAGAAACATTTTCTCTCGTTACTCGGGAAGCCCTTGCCGCAGGACTGCCTGTTGTCGCTGCGCGTCGTGGTGCATTACCCGCAGTGATCGAAGATGGTGTGAACGGGTTGCTATTTGAACCTGAGAACCCTGCTGATCTGCGGCGGTGTTTGTTGCGGTTAGTGCATGAACCGCACCTGATTGAGCGTTTGCGCTCGGTGCGGCAACAGTTCAAAACCGTAAGTGAGTATGCGGCGGAGATGGAAGGAGTGTACCGAGAAGTCTGTGGGGAAGGGAAAGTGAAGAAAAGGGACGAAGGGGAAAAGGACGAAAAAGTCGCCCCTTCGTCCTTTCGTCCCTTCGCCCTTTCGTTTTCCTCCAACCCTGCAGCGCACGTCATGGTTACCGTCCCCACCGTGTCCGTCCTGATTCCTACCAAGAACGGCGTACGATATTTGGCTGAAGTACTCGATGCTATTCGTAAACAACAGGGAGACTTTCAGCTCCACGAGATCATTGCCGCCGATTCTGGCTCACGAGACGGAACCCTGCAGATCTTACAGCAATATGGTGTCACTGTCGTACAGATTCCACCGCAAGAATTTGGTCACGGGCGCACTCGCAATCTCTTGGCCTCACATGCACATGGCGAGATGCTGGTCTTTCTTACGCAAGATGCAACACCGGCGAATGAAAAGTGGTTGCACAACCTGTTATCTCCGCTCCGAACCGACCCACACGTTGCTGGCGTCTATAGCCGCCACATTCCGCGACCTGATTGTCACCCAATGGAATGGCACCGCATCGCTGAGTATGAGTTGCAGGGAAAGGTAGAGTCGCGTGTTCATGCGATGCTTGATAATCCCGACTATGAGCGCAATCGATATTTGTATCGTTTTTTTGCCAACACGAGCTCCGTGCTGCGGCGTTCTTTCTGGGAACGTTTTCCCTTTCCCGAAGTGGATTTTGCTGAGGACCAAGCCTGGGCCGAGCAGGTACTGAAGGCAGGATACAAAACCGCGTACGCTGCCGACTCAGTGGTGATCCATTCCCATAGCTATGGGCCGTGGGCGAATTTTTGCCGTCACTTTGAGCACGCGGCCGCTATGCACAAATTGTTTGGTGATGCACCGCAGCAGAGTTTGCGCGGTTGCATTGCTGGTGCTTTTCGCGTAGCCAAGCTGGATTTAATTTTCTGGCGGCAGCAGAATGGCCACAGTAAAGAAGCGATCGTGAAGCAATGGGCAGTACCAGCGGTGAGCTGGCATCTGGCCGGGAATGTTGGGTATTGGTTGGGTGAACAGGTTGAGCGATTGCCAGGATGGTTAGTGCGCCGTCTCTCTTTTCAGGAACAGGTGAAACGGAGATAATTGACCTATGCACATTCTCCAAGTTGTCCACGGCTTTCCTCCCAATGAATGGGCAGGGACCGAACTCGTCACGCTGCACCTCTCGCAAGCGTTGCGTGTACGTGGTCACGAGGTATCTGTATTGACGCGTATCTACGATCCACAACGTGCAGAAGGGAGCATGCACGAAACGAGCTACGAAGAGCTGCCTGTGTTCCAGCTGGTCAATAACTACACCATGAACACGGCCTTTCGTTTGCTCTATGACAACCCGCGGTTCAATCGGCCCTTTCAGCAACTCGTGGAACGACTCAAGCCTGATGTTGTCCATTTTCAGCATCTCTATAACCTCTCGGTCAGTTTGCTACGACTCACGCCGGCACTCGGGTACCCGACGGTCTTGAGCCTGCACGACTTCTTCTTCGCTTGTCATCGTATTCATTTGCTCGATGCGCAACAGCAACTCTGTGTCGGCCCCGAATATGGTGCTCGTTGCGTATCGTGCTTAGCGGATGTCGCGAGTGGAGACGACGCACGACGGCGATTCACTGATATGGAGCGGGTACTTCATGCTCCTGATCTTGTGTTGACTCCCTCAGTGTTTCTGGCCGAGAAGATGCGCTCGTTTTTCCCATTCTTGCAAAATCGCCTGCGCGCGGTACCGCTCGGGGTACAACGCGTGGCTGGTCTCAATCGACCTCGACCAGAGAACACATTGTATCTTCCGCTACGGATTCTTTATGTCGGAGTTTTAGCACCTCACAAAGGTGCACATGTGCTGCTCGAAGCGGTACGGGAACTTCCTGCCCAGTCGTTTTCCGTGTCGCTCTACGGTACCGAATGGAATCAATGGCACGCGTACGCTGAACAACTTCGCGAAACGGCAAAAGAACTCCCGGTGAAATTTTGCGGAACGTATCAGCACGAGCAGTTCGGAGAGATTCTGGCCTGTCATGACGTGTTGGTGATGCCGATGATTTGGGAGGAGACCTTTTCTCTTCTCACGCGTGAAGCGCTACTCGCGGGAGTGCCGGTGATTGCGGCGCGACGAGGGGCACTGGTTGAAGCACTAGAGGGCGGGGTGAATGGTCTCTTCTTTGAACCTGAGAATGCAAGTGACCTGCGACGTTGTTTGCAACGGTTGATTGACGATCCTACTCTCCTCTCGCGTCTTCGCCAAGCTGAACCTCAGGTGAAGACAGTAGAGGAATATGCCCACGATATTGAAACGATCTATACGGAAATACGTCGGGTGCGGACACAAAAAATTATGGAAGAGAAGCATACTACGCCTCAGACAACAGGGGATCTCAATAACCTGAGTGAGTCATTGCGAGCGCAGCGAAGCAATCTCGGTGGCGGTGGAAGTGAGGCACGATCAGAACTGTCGCAAGCGAGAAGTGGAGATAGCCCTACGGTAAAAGTCAGTGTTTGTATTCCGACCTATAACGGAAGTGCTTTTCTCGCCGAAGCCGTGCAAAGTGTACTGGCGCAGAGCTTTGCTGATTTTGAATTGCTGATCGTTGATGATGGTTCCACTGACGCGACCCTCGACATTGCCCGCTCGTTTGCTGATCCCCGTATTGTCATCCATCGCAACGAGAAACAACTTGGCATTCCTGGCAATTGGAATCGCTGTTTGACGTTAGCGAAGGGTGAGTACGTTTGTATCTTCCATCAAGATGATGTGATGTTGCCGAAAAACCTGGAGCGAAAAGTCGATGTATTGAAAGCGGATCCCGATATTGGTTTTATCCATTCGGCTGTCGAATTTCTTGTTGAAGGGACGATGCTGCAGCCCCCGGGGAGTTGGATTGAACCGACGGTAGATGATTTTGTCATGGATGGACGTCGTTATTTCCGTAAGCTCTTGTTACAAGGTAATCTGATTTGTGCTCCCAGTGTCGTAGCGCGGCGACAGTGCCTCGCAGAGGTGGGGATGTTTGACGAAGAGCTGGGATACGCGCCTGATTACGAAATGTGGCTGAAGTTGTGTGTCAAAGGGAAAGTCGCCTTTCTAAATCAACCGCTCTTGCAGTATCGCTGGCATGAGAAAAATGCTTCGCATCAGTACCGATTTTCGCGTGGGATTGAGGAATTACAACTCGCGGCGCGTCGTGCCTTGCGGTACGACGAAACGATATCCGGGCGTCAGGAGGAGCAGCAGATTCTTGCTGAGGTGATTGATTCTCTTGGTGTACTGCGCCAATGGACGGCGACTCTTGAGCAGGGAAAAGAATGGTTGGAGCAACAACGTGAGAATTGGCAGCGGGCGGCAAATGACCGTGATCTTATTATTCAAGAACAGAAAACCTGGATCGGCGAACTCGAAAAGGCCAAGAGTTGGCTTGAGGAACAACGAGTGAATTGGCAAACGATAGCTGGAGAGCATGAGAAAATCTGCAAGGAACAGCAGCAGAGAATCGGAGAGTTAGAGAAAGCAAAAGTATGGCTCGAAGAACAGCTACAACGATGGCAGACAGAAGCTGAACGATGGCGTGGACGAGCACAGGAGTGGCAAAGTCGACTGTGGACGCGCATCGGAGTGAAGTTAAAGACGGTTGCGCCTCCAGCCTCTATCGCGTCTGACCCTTCGACGGAGACGAAAAATGATTGATCCCACGAAACCCGATTATACGAATACTCCTGCTTATTTTCAGTACGCGCAGTTTTCCTACGTTCCGGAAAGTACTTCGGCATCACCGTGCGTTACTATATTGACTCCATTCTACAATACCGGAGCGATATTCCATGAGACGGCCCGAACCATTTTGCAGCAATCGTTGCAGCAATGGGAATGGATCATTGTTAACGACGGCTCGACGAATCCTGAAGCATTGGCCATTCTTGACCAATATCGTTTCTCTGACCCCCGCATTCGCATCCTTGATTTGTCCGTGAACCAAGGGCCAAGTGCTGCACGTAACCGGGGATTTCGCGAAGCGACAGCTCCTTTGGTGGTCTTGCTTGATAGTGACAACCTGCTAGAGCCGACTGCAGCGGAGAAGTGGGCGTGGTTTCTTGAATCGTATCCTGAGTTTGCTTTTGTCAAAGGATATTCTGTCGGATTCGGTGCTCACGAATATCTCTGGCAAGAGGGGTTTCATCGCCTCGATGTGTTTCTCGAAGAAAACCAAGTTGACATGACGAGTGCCATTCGCAAAGCCGTGCATAGTGCTGTGAATGGCTATGATGATACGATCAGGGATGGACTCGAAGATTGGGACTTTTGGTTACGATGTGCAGATCACGGGTATTGGGGGGACACGTTGCCTGAATACCTGGACTGGTATCGACGGAGAGCCTCCCATAGTGATCGGTGGGCGAACTGGGATGATGCCGAGCGGCAGCAAGCTTTCCGTGCAAAACTCCGCCAGCGTTATCCGCGCCTATGGAAAAAAGGCATTCCGCGTATCCAAGTTCGTCAACAGCAACCAATGGAGACTGTTCCGTATGAGGCGCCGTGGCAAAACGCCCTCCGGAAAGAGAAACCACGACTGCTGATGCTCCTCCCGTGGATGACCTGCGGGGGAGCAGATAAGTTCAATCTCGATGTCGTCGACCAGATGACCCGCCAAGGGTGGGAGGTGAGTGTCGCAACTACTCTTCCTGGCGATTCTTCGTGGTTTCCCCACTTTACGCGATACACGCCGGACGTTTTTATCTTGCCTCACTTCTTGCGCTTAGTGGATTATCCTCGCTTTCTCCGCTACTTGATCCAATCTCGCCAGATTGATGTCGTGCTTATATCAAACAGTGAGCTAAGCTATTGTTTGCTTCCCTATTTACGTGCGCATTGTCCAGGAGTGGTGTTCCTCGACTATTGCCATATCGAAGAGGAATACTGGAAAAATGGTGGCTATCCTCGGATGGCGGTGGAATATCAGGAACTGTTGGATCTGAATATTGTGTCATCCGAACATCTGAAAACGTGGATGACGGAAAAAGGGGCCGATCCTCAGCGTATTCACGTCTGCTCGACCAATATTGATGCGGATTGCTGGCGGCCTGACCCTGAGCAACGGTCGCGCGTTCGACATGAGCTGCAAGTGAAAGAAGACTTGCCTGTCATTCTTTTTACCGGCCGAATTTGCGCGCAAAAACAACCACGCGTATTGGCTGAGACCGTACTCCGCCTCGCCCGGAAGAGGCTCCCTTTTCTCGTACTGGTAGCGGGCGATGGGCCGGATCTCGAGTGGTTACGCTCATTTGTCAGGAAACAGAAGATCAGCGACTGCGTGCGGCTGCTGGGCACGGTCTCCAACGACCGAGTACGCGAGTTGATGGTAGCTTCCGACCTTTTTTTCTTGCCTTCTCTGTGGGAAGGGATCTCACTGTCGGTTTTCGAAGCAATGGCATGTGGCTTGCCGGTTGTCGGTGCTGACGTCGGAGGACAGCGAGAACTTGTCTCCTCGGACTGTGGGATACTGATGAAGCGAGGGGAAGAACTCGACGAGGCTGAGCGCTACGCAGAGGCGATTGGCTTACTCCTGCAAGATAAAGAACGGAGCCGAAAAATGGGTCAGGCTGGGCGCCGGCGTGTTGAAGGAGCTTTTCGGTTAGACCAAATGGGGAAACGGATGTCGGAGTTGATTACAGAAGCAATCCGGCTCAACTCTATCCAACCGCGAGTGCCAGTAGCACTGGCGGTTGGACAAGTATGTGCTCTCCAAACCATAGAGCATCTACGACTAGTGGCAGTGACCGACTGGTTGTGGCAGGAACGCGAACAGCAGCCTGCGGTGACCGGTCCCCTTAGTATGGGCAGTCCACTGCCCGCTAGTCGATGGCGGACTGCGGCGTACTTTGCCCTCCGGCGCCAGTTTTTAACGTACTACGAGCGTGCGCTGAAGCGAGACATCAAATGGCTCTTGCCCTTGAAGAACCGCATTAAAAGAACTCTGCTGCGTGGGGAAGCACTGTGAGCGATCTACGAGATGTATACATTAGCAAAGTCGTCAGAGGAAAATCCTTCGCTGAGGTTGGCGGCCTCTGGGGAACAGTGAACGAGAAAGTCTCGGTAGCACACGTGCACGGTGCGAATGACTTAGCGATGATTGATGTCTCTCCGCTGGATAGCGACCTTTGGAGTCTCTTTGAAGAACGTAGACGAGCACTACAACTTCCTGAGGTCCGTTGCATCAGTAGTGACCTTGTAGCACTGGCTGAAGGGGCTTCCTGTCCACGGTTCGATGTCGTGCATTGTTCGGGTATTCTGTACCATATTCCTGACCCTCTGCGTTTTCTACGGGCGTTGCGTGCCGTGACCCGGGAGTCTTTGGTGTTGACTTCTGTTGTTACTGCTTCACGTATCGTCAATGAACAAGGCTCGCTAGAGATACCGAAGGCTGCCGCTCTGTTCGTACCTGCTTTGCAAGGGAAGGATCGGGCTGTCATTCAAGCGTATTGGAAGCGTATTGTTGGCACTGGCGCGATCGGTTTGACTCAGGAGACAACTACCTGGAACCTCGACGATTTCGCGCCGTGGTGGTGGCTTCCGACCGTTGAGGCGTTAAAGGCGCTGTGTATGGTTGCCGGTTTTGATTTCCAAGAGGGGGGATATACCTGGAACGACAATGCCTATGTGCAACTGTTATCGGTTCGTTCCTAGCTAAGGTGGAGTGTTGGATTTTTTGCGTTTGTGGTGCGATTACGTGATACCTGGCTCTTTAAGACTGATGTCCTATGTCTTGCTGGGAGTAGCGCTTGTGCTTTCGGCATGCCATCTGTCGAAGTCTGAGCGCGGCACTGATAGAGAAAGATACGTCGGGTTCTCAGTTTTTGGACCGCACTGGCCGCAGGAAAAGACGTTCGCCAGTGAGTCTGAGCAGCTACAGTACCTTGAAAAACAAGGATATCTAGTTGCCCGGCATACCTCGCGTTTGTACGGGAATGCGATCAGAGTGCCGATCTCACCCTGGGTTATTATCGGACGAGACATCCTTGCCGAGGTCCCCGTGGAGTTTGCGACGCAACCCGCGTATCGCCTTGACGACGAGATGCTGATCGCCACTGTCAAGCATGTCCATAATGCTCTGCAGAGTAGTCAGGGAGCATTGGAGAGGGCTCCAACTGCTCAGGACAGTACCTTGTACTGGCGATGCTGGGATGCTTTTTTTCCGGGGTCCAAGCTTATAATCGAGAACTTGAAGCTTCGCCTCATGCGGAGTACCGCCCAATCATTGTCAACTTGCTTTTGGTTGACCGACCACCCGCGCTTATTCTTGAAGCGCCGGCTGGAGGGGCTCGCGCCCACTGCTGTAAAGGTCATTGGGAAGAGGGTTTCACTCTTTGTTTGTTATACGCAGCTACGAGGCGGTAGACTGAGGTCTGATTTCCCCGAATCGGTATGCGTGGTACGGGGACTTTGCGCTTCTT
>Ga0194131_10007156_pt1 | contig 15118 bp, 5 predicted proteins | sample TA2KigO120mmetaG_FD_148631 | JGI IMG/M metagenome (GOLD analysis project Ga0194131, IMG submission 148631) | Freshwater microbial communities from Lake Tanganyika, Tanzania - TA2015053 Kigoma Offshore 120m | ecosystem: Environmental > Aquatic > Freshwater > Lake | place: Tanzania: Lake... | reverse complement strand
GGTCAGTGCTTCGAGCTGCAGGTCGCGAACAATTTGCTGAGGCGTGTGAGTGGTACATGCGGCACCGTGAACGGCTGCCGGATGTGAATCTGGGTTAGGGCTGGCAGTCCTCGCGCATTCATTGGCAGCGCCAAGCCAGAGGGCTTGTCGGAAGATGGTCCGATAGGCACTGCCAACGGTGAGCCCTCTCAGTAGCGCTTGTGGTGAAGCTCGGGGCAGTACACATTGCGGTTCCTCCCGTAGACTGTGAGGATGGGGATGTCAGCCCTCGATCGAGCGCGGAGGTACCGGGCTCCTACCGCCATTCTTGTCGCCCTGATTTTTCTGGGCGCATGTTTGGGAGTCATGGGACTCATGGCTCCCGCCCCACAGGTGGCAAACTGGTTTCCGCCGCTGACATTTGAGTTGGTCGAAGAGAAGACTGATGTCGTTACGGACACGTCGAAGCGTCGCGCAGTCTTTCTCATTGACTGCAGCACGTCGATGTCGAAACCGGTGGGGACCCAAGCGAAGACGCGATGGACGGTGGCGCGAAATCGAATTGGGGATCTCTTACGTGACTTGCAGTCAAAGTCACCCTGCATCCAAGTTGAATTGCGGTTTTTTGGATACGAAAAGAGCGAGCTGCCAAAGCCTGCCACACAGCGGCTGTGCAAGCAGCAGGATGTTGATGTTTTGCTTTCTGCAGTACCCGAAACGCCTCCTAGGGCAGGCGGTACGCCGCTGTCCGAATCCTTGTACGAGCATCTCGGAGAAGCCCTCCGAACCAAGCCGAAGTCTGGGTACGACTGGTTTTACTTTTGCCTCGTAACAGATGCGGATTCGGATGACACCAAATCCGAAAAGGGAAAGTTCCTGAAAGTCCTTCAGCAAGCTTCGGCAGAGATAGGTGGTTTTACCGCAGTTACTGCAACCGTTGGAGATGACCAGAACATTACGGACTTTGCGAAGAGATACGGCTTCGGTGAAGCCGAGGACATCAGCAAAGTCCTCCCGAAGCCGCCACCTCCAAGAATCCGATTTCGGCTCCAGCTTGATCCCGTTGGGCAGACACTCATATCGAGCAAGATTGCGCGAGATGGAGATCAAGTACCTCTTGAGTTGGTGTTGGCGAAGGGCCAGAACCTCGTTGCAGGATTGGAACTAACTGCGGCGTTCCAAGAGAAGCCGCTTGAGGTGCAGAGTCAGGGCAACGGGCGCTGGTCAGCACAGTTGAAGTTGGGTGTGAACGTCGCATCTGGCGTGAGCGGCACCCTGCAAATCACACCACTGATCAAGGGAATTCCGATCGAGCGAGTCATTTCGATACCCGTTGTGTTTCCGGCAAGCAAGACTCTGCCCACCGATAAGTGGACTTGGGAAATGCCGCCGCACTTGCGCGTCGACACGCCGGGTTCTTTCGCGGCCACAGTCGGGCAGTTCAAGACAGCTGTCTGGGTGTTTACGTCGCCATCTGGAAAGGATGAGCGCGTTGAGGAGATCGCCGTGGCGCGACCGTTTGCCGAGGCGGGCACGTGGAAAGTTGGGATCGAGATCGTTGCCGACAATGGGGATAAGGTAAAGAGGAGTCTCGGTACTGTTGAAGTCGTCGATGCCAGTTTTCAATTGGGCCTGCCACAAGAACCGGTTCGTGCCGGCGATCCGAGTGCTCAGGTAGCGATTCAGTCAATTGGCAAGTCCAAGGTGGGGCAGTGGACGGCGGAGGTCAACGGGAAGCCGGCAGAATTCACGCCTGGCAATGGGGCAGTGATTGTGCCTGCCGTTGCGATCAAAGAGCCGGGCAGCTGTGTTCTCAACGTGAAGTCAAACAGCGACATCGGTAACTATGAGTGGTCACAGACCATTCTTTTGGATGTTCAAGTGAGGCCCCTGATCTCCTCCCTTGTTGACACGGTTTCCTTTGTCGAGGGGGAGAGGACCGTAGCGGTCCCGATTCGAGTCACAGGTGATGTCGGCGATAAGTTGCAAGTACTTGTCGACGGCAAGAAGGTTCAGACAGTCGACATTGGTTACCCGCCCGGCGGCCCCAAGCTTTTGGCAAAGACTCTGGTTGTGGACATTCCTGCAGACTGCTCGCAGAACCTGAAGGTGGAGTTGTTGCCGTCGATCGAGGGCGCATGTCCGACGACAACTGTGAAACTGGTCATGAGGAAAGCCAACCTCAAGGTTGTGAAGGTGAAGCCGGAGGATGGCAAACTTGTGAAGGCTGACGGGAGTGCGACATTGTCCGTCGAGTTGATTGGTGAGGACATCAAAGTTGTTGATGGAGTAGTGGTGGAGATTGCCTTCGACAGTTGGCCGACAGGGCAGTCAAAACCCTTGCGTGCTGAGATGCGCGGACAACCGCCAAGCGGCGCAGTGGGTATCCCTGCGAACTTGCCCCCGGCCAAACACGAAGTTTTGGCGAAGATCACCGGTGGGAGGTTGCGAGGTGACATCTTCCCGCGCAAGAAAGAGGTGATCGGGTCTGTCGAGATAGCAAAACCAGACCTGAGAGTCGTTTGCGATTCGACCAAGCCCGCGCTTGGGCAGCCACTTGTGTTCAAGACAACTGGAGTGAAAGAGGAAGAAGCCAGTGGGTGGACATGGACCGTTGAGGGGGCGGAGCTTGATCCAAACGATGCAAAAAAGCCAACTATTTCGCTCACTCCAGACAAGTGGGGCCCGATCAAGGCGCGAGTCGAGGTCACGGTTCGCGGCGGAGTGAAGGTTTCATCCGAACTCACAGTGGAGACGACTGGAGAGTCCCCCGGGGTCAATCCAACGACTGATACGGATCGCCCGAGACGCGGGCAGGAGTCTGTCCAGTTGCAGCCAGGGCTAACGGGCTCAAGCAAGGGTTGGCGCTATCGACTTTGGCGCACGGACGCGGAGGGAAACCGCGCCGACAGCCCTGAACGTGAAGAGGAGTTTGACACGAGCAGGACCTCCGTCCCGGTGAGCCTAGTGCCAAAGGACGGAAAGCCTGACCTCAATCACTATGAGATTGAGGTTGAAGTGATCCCGTTCTCTGGCGATCCGAAGCCGTTATTGCCGGCGTTGCTTCGTGGTCGGGTGCTTCCTCAGCCTCAATGGGTGTGGTGGGCGATCGCTGTCGCGCTTTTGCTTTGGGTCACGTACCGGATCTGGAAGTGGCTCTCTGGGAACGAGCCCATACGCTGGGAATTGCAGTTCTCCGCATCAGATCCGGGACCCGCAACGGGCGATTTTGCAATGTCGAGCTTGCGGATCGGTCCACCTCGTCGCCATCCGAATGGGAATAGCCCAGCGTACTCAGGGTGGAATCGCAGGGAAAAGGAGGCGTTAATACCGCTCTGGTGTCTCCGAGATCGATCGGACAGTGGCGACCTCGACTGGATAGCGGATGGCGGTGCTGAAAACCTGAAGTTGGTTGTTCGGAACTACTGGCAACGCCCGTTCTATCGAAGCCCAGGTCCCGAGGACGGATGGAGCGAAGCAGAGGGAGTTCATGCTCCGCTTGATGGTGATGTCCGCTTCAGCGAGACAAAGCGTCTCGTTGCAGCCACTGGGACCGATGGTCGCCCTCGCAGCATTTATGTTCGCATGCGATGTCCACGGGGCCGCGATCCGCTGTTCTGGATCTTTTGGGTTTGGAGCATTGTGGTACTCATCACGGGCGCAGCCCTGTTGCCCGTGTTTAACATTATTTTGTTGCGATGACCAGTTCTTTTTTCGTCTGCGTTTGAGCCATGTTCAATTGTCAGGTGTGCCAATTTGACGTTCAGTGTCAATCTGATCTCTGAAAGGTTTCCCATGCCCAATTCTTTGAATCGCATCTATGTCGGATTCGGTGGTTCCGGGGCAAAGTCCATTCTGGCCTTTGCAGAGAAGCTTGCTCAACACCACGAGTGGGGGCGCCAGTCTGAGGTCAGCTATGCGTTCATCTTGGTCGATACGGACAAAAATGATCTCAAAAAGTACGAGACGAAGATCAGGAATTGCCTCGGATTTCTTGGAGTCGACCCGATTCTCTCGGTCATACGAACGAGTGAGAGCGTGACGAGTTTTGGCCGTTTTGTGTCAACGAAGCTTGTCGAGGCAGGCCATCACGACGGCATCAAAAAGCACTGGCCTTACTCGCCTGCAGAACCACCGATCCCTTTCACTGCTGAGCACTTTACTGGGTCGCCCGAGGACGGTGCTGGGCAGTGCCCATTGGTTGCCATGTTTTTGGCATGGGCAAACATGGACAAAGTGCAAGCAGAGATCAAGAATGTCATCGAGCGGCTCCAACGTAGAAACACGCTCGCAGATGGGAGGCAAAGCAGAACCGTCAACGTGTCGTTGATTTCAGGACTGGCTGGTGGCACTGGTCGCGGATGCTGGTGGATGCTGAGTTTCAAGATTCTCGAAACCCTGACGAGTCTTGGTCTCCCATGCCAACCAGTCGGGTACTTTTTCGATTCTTCGGTCTTTCAGGAAGTCGGGAATACCGATCAGGGGCAGGCCACAAAGCTCAAGGTGAACTCGTTGACCGGATTTTCCGAGCTTGTCGCCCTGCTGCGCAATGAGACCTCCAAGCCGCCGTACAACCTCTCGCTCTGCAATCTCATGCGGCCAGGAGACGCCGCTTCAGATCACATCAATGTGAACCGGGTGGTCAGGCGGCCCGACGGTCAAGAGTTGCCCGGTGTTCATGGACAATCTCCAGTTCAGCAGGCATTTGTGGTCTTTCGAGGCGGAAAGGCAGGAGCGCTGGGCAGCCCTGAGAGCTACTACAAGGTTGTCGCGAATGCCATGTTTGTCCGCTTGGTCTCGGACGTGGCAAGTAGGATTGTGAACCAAGCAAAGTTTGGTGGGATTGGTGGGGCATCGATAACCATTCCCGTCAGCCGGATTCGCAGTTACGTCAAGCAGTATCTGCACAAGTTCCTGCCGCTCCAGATCGCGCGAGGTAGCGATTTGGAGACGATGGATCGATGGACGAAGCTGCTGACAAAACCGCTGCATGTCTCGAAGCCGTTTACGTATCAGCCGAAGGCTGACGGCGCGTTGCTTGAGCGGGTACTGCATGGTGTGATGGCTCAGAACCATCCCAGAATCCGTCACCTCACCGAAGCATTGGATCCAAAGTCACGCGACTACGAGCGAGCCAAGGAAGAGTGCAAGCGACTCGACTCTTGGGCAGAGTCGAAGGAGGGGCAGGCTCAAGTCAGGCAGATTGCCCTGAGAGTCGTACTCGAAGCTTTCTGGGGGCAACAGTCGGGGCCCGAAGTTGTGGGTACTGGTGGATTGCTTCGGGCAATCGGCACACTTGATAAGTTGTCACCATCGGAGTGGAAGGCACTCTATGAGCCCGAGGGAGTTGACGGAGCGGTGAATCCCATCTCGACTGCCTTCCGTCATGCCATATCCAAGCCGAAGTTGCAGATCACATTGGACAATGGACAGGCAGAACAGATCGACTTGAGTGGTTTCACCGCGAAGGCTGAACTTGCGCAGAGGCTGGCACAGTCGCTGCAGGACACTGTCAGTCAACTTCCCCTACCGCCGAGCGGCAGTGACCCAAGCGCAGTTGGAAGTCAGAGATCGCTCGAACTGTTCGAAAGAGCGAGAAAGGGGTTGTTTTCGAGTGGAGTCGATGCCAATGAGACTGGCGAAATCATTCAAGCAGCGACAAATCGGGTTCGGGTGCGCTGCATGGCAGCGGTAAAGGAAGTGCTTGAGAGGGAACTGAATCGTGCTGCCGACGAACTGATTTCGCTCTCCCGTCAATTGAAGAAGGTCGTCGAAGCACTCCGTGAGCATGCAAAGCATCACGCAGAGGAACTCAAAGCCATGAGAGAGGAGCTCTTTTGGACAGCAGAAGACTTCAGCCGTACTGTCAGCGCGGGTGGGGAAGCCCGCTATCGCGGTGACATCTTGGCAGAGCAAGTCCTTCAGCCAGTCGATAACGAGGCTGCTTTAGAGGAGGCTCTGGGACAGCGCATGCGCAGCGGGGATAACGAACGATTCGAGGATGGGCTCAGCGACTTCACGCAGAAACTCGCGACTTGGGTACGAAGTTGGAATCCAAGATCAGACGAGTCTGAGCGTGATCGCGAGTTGAGGCGCCTCGTTGATAGGTCAATCGATGGATTGCGGGAAGAACTGGTGCTTGGTCATGACTTTTATGTCAAACACTTCGGATTTTTCAATGTTGTTCGCGATCTGCTCATGGTTTGGGGGACAGAGTTCAAGCGATGTGCAGGATCAGATGCCGATATGCAGCGGCTGAAGCAGTCATTCCGCATTCAGTTCGGATTTGACTATCCGTTTGATCGGTATGGTCCGGAGCAGCCCCAAGGGAACGACTTGGAAGCGCTCGCGCGTAAGGCGTGTCAGCACATGGCTGTTGAACTAGGAAACAGATGTGATGTGCTGTTTGACGCACCTCGGTCTGGCAACACGCTCGCAACCGATGATGTTGTCCAAGTCGTCGCTCCGAGTGGTGCTGAGTTTCACCAGAGTTTCGGGGATGAGACCGAGCTCTTGGCTCGCGAGAAGGGGCGTTTCAAGAAGGCGGGGAGCTTTGACATCCTTTGTCTTACGGACAAGGAGGGGGTCGATCCCTTCACAATGGTGGCATACGCGCAGGAGAACTTTCCAAGTTGGAATTCAGAAGATCAACCTGACGGTTTGGATCAGGTGACCTCGCTCGGCTACCACTCAGACCCGAGCATTACTGAGTGGCTGGAGGCGTGTGAAAACCCGAGAAACAAGTCCTACTTTGATTTTATGGATCTTCCAAATGCGACCAATGTTTTCGGTCTCGGCTACACCAGTCGGGTCTTCGTAGAGAATGAACATTTGAAGAAGTTGCGTTGGAAGCCTTGGGTGAAGGCAGGCGCTGAGGCGATTGATAGGGCTGAGTCTTTCATGTTGGACGTCATTGTGTACGCCCTGATGGATGAGCCCAATAGCGAGTCGGGGAGTGCCCTTCGACGCGTGAATGACACCGAGGGGTGGAGCATGCCGGTGATTGAAGTGGCGCGCAATGAAGGGAAGAGCTGGATCTTTACTCGGAGCGCTTTTCGAAATCACTTGGGAGCATGGTCTGCGAATGATCCAACGTTCCGCGCCGGAGTCCAGTTCTCATCGATTGGAAAGTTGTTGAAGTACTTTGAGAGCGGACTGCCTCATCCAGGTGTTGCAGCACTCGCTGCTGAAGCCGCTCACTATTTGGGTGAGGTCCTCCCACAGCACAGTGAGTCTGTGTCGGTGGATGGCGTCGTTCGTGAGATGCTTCGGCAGGTCGCGCGTCTCTTGGAAGATGAGAGTGCGGCAGCGACTGGGCACACGCAAGACGAGCACCGAAAGCTCTATGGACGGCTCTTGAAGCGGATCGACGCTCTCAGCAACCTTGGCGGCGCCGCTGCGTTGGCCATGCACTTCGAGCGCCGTGGGCGCCCATAGTTTGTGCATCCGAGGTGGCAATGACTACGGCGCGGATACTGGTGGCGCAAGACGATGTACTGCGCCGTCTGGCTCTGGAGGGGGGGCTGCGCACTTCCTTCGCCACGCAGTTTCGCGGAACGCTTTGGGAGACCGCAGATGACTCAAACGCCGGCGATGGGCTCGGGTTCGATGATCTGCTGAGGCAGCACCAGCTCGTGTCTGTCGATATCGGGCTACTTCAGGAGTCCGACCAGAGTTCACCGTCCTTTCACCAGCGTGAACGCTATCGGTACAACTTTGCCAAAAAGATTGCGGGTCGGGAGACGTTCTGGATAGTCGTAATCGACGGTGGCGATGAGTCACAAGCCAAGATGGTCGTTGAACTTGGTCGGCAGCTCTGTTGGCTGCGAGAGATCAGCGGTGCAAAGGGTGCCCCTCCGAATGCAGTTCCGGTGCTTGTATTTACCCGACAGATCACCGCAGAGACTCGCGAAGCGATCAGGCAACTGACTCAAAACGCAGACTCAGGGGTCCAACAAGTCTATTTGATGGCACATCGACTTCAGCCAGCAGACAGAGGGAGCCGTGCTGTGTCAGCGCATGCGGTTTGGCCGGTGTGTGTGGCCCGCCTGTTGGCAGTTCGATGTGCAACTGAACGGCCCGTTCAGGGGGTTTCAAAGGCTGGAAATCGCCGCGCGCAGATCAAGGTTTGGCGGACAGTCCAGTGGGGCGGAGTGTCACCTACGTCCTCGACATCAAATTTGCGAGCCTTGATCCGAGAAGAGTTGTTGCCAACACTCGCGATCGAAGGAGAGGAAGACGCGATGGAACGGGAGCGCAAGCGGCCGTCCCCGAGCGGTCTCGTCAAACAAGACGTGACGAGCCCCGATTCAAAACCATACGAGTGGAACAACTCATGGGAAGACATCTGGGATAGGGCAAGGTGGTCAATTGATGATCCTGTCTTTGAGTCCATGCTTGAGGAGTCTGGAAGATATTCACGCGATGCGCGGACAATGACAGAAGGACTCGAGCGCGACAAGGACATCACGAGAAAGGTCGAGGACGACTGGGGGGCTGTTGCCGAAGATAAGCCCCAAAGGGGCGTTGGATTCCTGCGCCAGTTGCGTGATGGGAGGCTCTGGCCCGCGCCGGACGTCGGCAGGAGCTACAAGGACCAACGACAAAGGCTGGATGGGATCATCGATGAGCGCCGCAAGATTCATGTGGCGCGCGAAAACCATCGAGACGCAGCGGAGGAGCTGGCATTGGCTCGATCGAGGCACCTACGGCTGCTTTGGCGATTCATTGTGGCTGCGATTGTCATGCTTTTGATCGGGCAGATTCTGGCTGGTGTCATGGTCCCGCTTCGAGCTGATGATGTCATTGGGGACTCTGGCGGCGGAAAGATGATGGGAGTCACTCTCGACGACACCGTATTCGTGCTTGATCGATCAGGCAGCATGGGTGGCGAGCGTATTGACTCGTTGCGCGAGCACATGAAGCTGGCAATTGGTGGTTTGAAGGACGGACAGCACTTTGGCATCATTACTTTCAACAGTGGAACGCCGGATGATCCATCCTTCGTTCACCTCGGACCCAACCATACGCTCTGGGAAAGCACGGAGAGGACTCGGAGCGATGCAGTCAAGTGGATTGAGGCAAACTTGCAGGCTGGGGGGGGCACTGACCCCCGACAGGGTATTGGCATCGCACTATCGATTGGCGAGCCTGCCAATGTGCAATCGACATTGGAGAGTGGAGTGCGTGTGGATGAGCCGACGGATCCCCCTAAAGAACCTGCACGACTACTTCTGCTGACCGACGGAGTGTTCGCAGATACTGAAGAGATTTTTCAAATGGTTTCCAAACACAATGAGAGCCGAAAGGAACGAGGTGTGCCCGAACTCAGTGTGGACACTGTGACGGTGTGGCAGAGGGATGAGCAGCCCTTTCTGAAGTATCTCAGCAAGGAGACGGATGGCGAGTACAGGCATGATGGTTTTGATCTGTTTGCACCCCTTGGTTTTTTTAAGTTCATGCTCATTGTCCTGAGTGCGACTGCTCTCGGAGTTCTCATCGGTGTCTTTCTCCCGTACACGCTCGAGGTATGGCGGGGGCGTCGTGCTGTCAAGAAAATGACCGTGAGCACGGGAGGGCTCCTGAAATGGATTGCCATTGTTGCGCAGGAAACACAAGAACTCCTGCGAGGAGCAAACGAGGCCTTCCGCAACTATCAACTCAAGGCAATTGCAAGCCGGCAGCAGTTTTTCGCGCGTCGCGCGCTTGCCATGATTGAATCTATCTTCGCCGGAGGACCTGCAGCCGCTCCCGATGGCGCTGGGAAGCGTGGCGGATCGTTTGGTGCACTTGAGGGGGAGGATCGCCGAGACCTCCTGTCCTGTCTGAACTGCGGTGACATTCACCCATCAACGCGTAGTGAAGGGGAGGCCCTGGATGAGGCGAAGAGTAGTGCGATCAAGGCTGCAACAAAGTTTCGGGGTGCTTGGAGAAACTTTTGTCAGAAGCATGACAAAGCAAAGAGGGGGCACTTGCCGATTGCCGCAGTCTGTCGAGAGATGGGGGCCGAGTTGGATAGGTTGTGTGATGAAGCATCGGAAGAATCGAATGTGGGTCTGTGGACGTCCCGCCTTAGTGGCAGGCGGGAAGAGGAGGTGAAGCAGGCGCAGGGTGAGCAGTTGGCGAGCCTGCTCGATTGCGAGACGATTCCCGTTTGCTTCTCGGCACGTGTCGCTGATCCGAAGAGTGGCCGAATGCCTGAGAGACACCTGCAGTGGGTCAGCGTCAACCCCTCGGCATATCCCCCGAGCCTCAGTCAACTCGTTGATGATGTGTACGGGCGCTTGCGAGAAAGGCATCAGCCGAAGAAGTTTGAGGTGACGCGATCTGGCACTATCTGCCTTGCGTTGGTTCATGAGGAGATTGACGTTGACTTGACCGATGGAGACGATCTCCATGACGTGGTCGTCTGTGAGGGGGCATGAATCAAACTAGAACCCCCAGGTTGAGTGACATCAAAACCCCACGATCGCAGGGAGGTGGAGGTGCTCCGTCTGTTGACGTCAGCCCACCCCACGACTTCGATCGAAACGTCACTGCCACAGGGATGACTCGAACTCTTGGCTTTCTCTCTTCCCATCCCTTTGCCGAGGGGCGACGAGCTCTTCTGTGGTACATGCTCGCGATCGCCCCATTGGTGGTGGGTCTGCTCGTTGCCTGGTGGCTGTTGCTGGCGAACCAGGATGACGCAGTGAAGTGGCTTGCAGAAAACCGGCAATCGCTGCTGTTGTATGGCCTCTCGGCGGGGGGATTTGCCGCCGGTCTCGGACTCACTGCAGGACTGTCTGCTCGTGCGGCGCGGAATGGTGCGCTCGTTGCGGATGCGGCAAATCCACCAATAGGATTCATGCTTTTCCTGATGGGGTTGATAGCAATTGGCGCTTTGCCATGGGTGCTCTCGGAGTTCTTTGAGTCGCCAGTCTGGTGGGCAGTTCTGGTGGTCGTTGGAGTTCTTCCCATAGTGGTGCTGGTTGGGGTCATTTCGCTTGTGCCCCCCGATGGGCCAAACTGCGAACCAAATGTCCGTCCGATTCGATGGTGGACATTGGTGTTCCCGCTGTTGGTAATCGTTGGAGCTGTTGTTCTGCGGCTGCTTTACGCCGAGACGATTGAAGCATTACCTGCAGTGCAAGGGATTGTGAAGCTGCTGACTGAGTCCGAGCCAGATAAGAGCGGAAACTGGACGGTCGCAGGTGGTGAGTCGGCGAAGCGTTGGATTTGTCATGCCATCTTTGCCGTAGCTGCAGCACCGCTGATCTGTATCACGATGCTCTTGGTCGCATGGATTTGCGACATTTTCCACCCCCAATCGTCTTTCAGGCTACGACGTCGGCGAGAGTCCGCTGAGACAAGGGCTCGGGGTGCGGGAAAACCCCTTGGCGAGGACCGGTGGGGAGTCAGCGTTCCCGTGCGTTCTCTGCCAAAGAAAGGGGAACAGACGCCGGACAACAAGCCGCCAGACTGGATCGGGAAACTCAAGGCTCAGGTCGATCCTCAGGAGGAATGGGGTGATTGGCAGCCAACGAGGTATGCACCAAGTGAGATGTCTGCTTCCTACAACAAAGACTCACGACTGGCCGACTTCTTCGGTGGCATAGAGCCCTCTGAGGATCAGGCGCGAGCGTTCATCAAGGTGCGTCAACGGCACGCCGACCTTGTTTCTTCGGGAGAAGCGGTTCCAGTTTCACAGGACGTCTTGATCGAGGGCGATGCGGGCAGCGGTCGAACGGCCACACTCGCTGCTTCCATTATTGACACGGTTGTCACGCGTGGCTGTCTAGCGCTAGTTCTCGTCCCGAGCGAACACAAGCGGTGCGCAATGGTGCGTCGGCTTCGTCGCTGCGCGGTGCACAACTGCCTTGGTTGGTATCTCAACATAGACGACTTGAGTGTTCAGGACACGCGATATTGGACAGAACCACAGCGGCCATATCGAGGATCCTTTGAAGCTCCTGAGTCCAAAGCGTCTGCGGGAGTGGAAGTATCTCGCTCACTTTCAGAAAAAATTGAGGCGCAATCCAGTCAGAAGCAAGCGGATGCGCACAAGAGATCTCAGTGGGCGCCGGGGCAGAGCCCCGATGTGCTTGTGGGCACTCTGGCCGATTTCGAGCGAACATTCTTTTCAAGCGCGGTGAATCATGAACGCCTCCGAGTCGTTCTCCATCGGATTGGGCTGGTTGCAATCGACGATCTGGATCTTTTTGATGTGGGCCAGCGGTTTCACCTTCCGTTTACCCTTGACAAGTTGCGATTGATTCTCGCAAGTGAGGGGATGGAAGCGCAGGTGGTGGGTGTCACGCCGAGGATGCCAGATGTGGGACGACACTATCTCGCAGAGCGCCTGTTTACGAGCCGCGAGACCATTGATCCAGCCATCATTCGTGCCTTTCGGCTGCCCCATGACGTTGGAGAGCCATGGCAGATTGTCCTTCGCGCCTGTGAGCCAGGCCCCCGCGGTGTTTACGAAGTGATCAAGCGATGCGCGCGGGCTTGCTTAGGAGCCAGCATTGGAGTGATCGTCTTTGCACCCAATATGAGCACAGTCGAGCGTCGCAAACTGAAGGCAGAGTTGGAGGTCACGACAGCAATATCTGCTCAAGTTGTGTCTGACCTTGATGACTTGGCTGATGAAGACTGTGCAGACCTTGGCGCAGTCTTCCATGCTGCCACTTCTTCGCAAGGCGCGAGTGTGGCAATCCGTGCGCGAGCCTTGCAGGGAGATCGCTGCGATGGCAGCACCGTTGTGTTCACGGTCGTACCAAAGGGTGTGGCTGCTGTCGAGGAGCCGTGTCAAAGACCCATGATTGTTGTGCCTGATGTTGCTTCACGATCCTTGTTTGCACTGCACCTGAAGTCAGCAGCACGATTTCTGAAACGACTTTCCCCCATCGACCGAGATCGATGGAGTCGACTGGGACTTCCCCGAGTGGGGGAACTCTCGCACTTTCAGGTCATTTCCGATGGGAGTGACGGCTACGTTCGCGATGATGAGCGCGTCATGCTCATTGATCCACCTGACAGCCATAGGACAACTGACTATCCCCGCGAAGTGCGTCCGACCGTCACACTCAATGTCAATGCTCTGGGTTCAACGGATCCAGCCGCGCCGCATCCCGTGGATATCCACGGGCTACTGTGGTCCGGCGAGAGATTCGCATCGACGATCGGTGGAGAGCGAGTCGTGCCAGAATCACCCGGCAGACACGCATCCGCAAGAGATGCGGGGCGTGAGCGCCGTGTTGCGGAGTGGGTGGCGGCGTCCGATGGACAATCGCTGGCACTTACGGATTTGGCGTATGTGTCACGACTCGCTTTGAAGCACGGTGAATCACTCTTCGTTCCTGGGCGGATATCCCAGCCGGATGGTGATGATGGACAACGGATTCGAGTGGATGCAGAGTTGTGGCGTGATGTAGAAAGTCAAACTTCACCCCATCAACTTGTGCTCCAACAACTTGAGCAACTTGCCTTTCCTGACATCTACGGCATTGAAATGTCGACCCAGTCAGCACGCTCACGGAGTGTGCGTCTCGCTGGAGCGAGCCCAGATCCAGTCCGAGTCAAGGCGCACCGTACCGCACAGGTGGAGTCTGGGCAGCGTGCTCAAACTGATCAGATTGGCTTGACCGCAACATTTGTGATGGAAGGACTTGGCAACTCAGCTGGAGAAGTCATCCGAAATCAGCTTCGGATCTCTTATGAGGCGAGCGCATTCTTTGCTTTGTTTGGATTTTCACAAGATGAGCTTGAGAATGGCGCACTGGAAAGGACTCTGTTGGGGTCTTGGAGTCGTTCCGGTAATCACGCCTGTCAATTGGTCCCCGAGATAGGTCTGGCCATGTCGTATGCGCTTCGTCGACAGGCGCCAGGACTTGAGTGTCTCACACGTTGCATTGGCTTCCAAGTCACGAGTAACGCTGCCGAACGATTTGGCGTGCTGTTTGTGGAGCCATCGTCAACGCACCGAAGCGCACAACGAGTTGTGGAGTGGATCGTGGGTGATGCGACGATGTTGCGAGATGTCACTGCATCGATGACACAAGCCCTTCAGGACTGTTCGGGCGGGGCGGTCGGTTCCGAAGCAAAGTTGCTTGAACGTGGGGAGTGTTGTTTCGGCGCATCCCTTGGGGCAGACGGAACACTTCAGCTTGACCCCTTACGTGCTGCGAAGTTTGCACGCCATGTGCAATCCTTGATGGGTATCGAAGTGTGATTCGTTATGAATACTCTGTGGTCAGCGAAGCAGAGATCGTCGACAGTGCGCAGTCTGCCCCAGTCGTTCTTGATACGCTTCTCTTGTTGCAAAGACCGATTGGTTAGAAATGTACGAGACTGCAGTGACGAGCGGTTGATCGGGAAAGCGACACAACCCACAGCAAGCGATCCGTCAGTTTCGGGTTTCACTATCCTTCCGGGCTATACGGGATGAGCCAGTACTGGATCCGATTTCGAGATGGGCAGGAGTCTGGGCCATACTCCGCCACCAATCTGCGGACCATGATTGCCAGCGGGCATATCAAGCGGGACTGCCTGATCCGTCGACTGGGCGAGGGGGAGCCTTGGCGCGCAGTATCGGGCATTGCTGGGGTCAAGTTTCCTGATCATGCGCCACGCGACGCCACGCAGGGTGGTGGTCCAGTTCCTGCACCACCTCCACGCGCATCGGTGGCGCCCCCGATACGCCCACGCGTAGTGAGTGCCACAAACCCATCGGCGACTGCTCGTTCTTCGCCAAAGTCCCCTCAGGATCCCGCTGTTGGACACGGGTACCGCGTGCATCCCCAGCAGGAAGGCGCATTCTCAGACACTCATGCAACGGATTGGTACTGCACGATCGACAATCGGCAAATTGGACCGATGACGTGGCAGCAGTTAGCCGAACGTGCGGCCCGCGGTGAAGTCAAGGCGGACACACTGGTCTGGAGAACTGGCCTGCCCCAATGGGTGCCTGCAAGTTCGGTTGCGAACTTGCTTCCACAATGGTTATCGGGGGATTCACTGGTTGGTTCGGTCTCCCGCAAAGTTGCCCAACTGACTCATACTGAGGTTGTCGATCAAGGTCATTTCAAAGACCTCTTCCGCGAGGTCGGGCAACGCCACACTTCTGAGAACACCGAGGCGGTGTTCGCTGTGGGGCTGG
>Ga0194131_10007155_pt1 | contig 15119 bp, 14 predicted proteins | sample TA2KigO120mmetaG_FD_148631 | JGI IMG/M metagenome (GOLD analysis project Ga0194131, IMG submission 148631) | Freshwater microbial communities from Lake Tanganyika, Tanzania - TA2015053 Kigoma Offshore 120m | ecosystem: Environmental > Aquatic > Freshwater > Lake | place: Tanzania: Lake... | reverse complement strand
GGCGGGGGGGGGGGGGGGGGCGAGAACAGGGCTTGGGGCACTTTCTGCGAAGAGGCGGTCAAGGCATTCTACCCCGCGATGGCGTCGATGAGGGCCAATGGCAGGTTCACCGGCCATCCGAACATGTGGTCGTATCTCAGCGAATTCAACGAGGACTACGGCCCCGAGGACTACAGGAGTCACCTGTTTCACAAGGTGCGGGCGATGATGTCCTCGCGTGCGGGCAGGTCCTTCACCGACGCCGAGGCGGCGTTTCTCGCCGACCGGGTCCGCAACTCCGCGACCAGCCGTAAAGCGGGATCCTCGGCCAGACCGCAACCAGGGAAGCTGTTCACCATGGGGTTCAATAGGGGACTGGCCATGCACCGTAACCCCGCTATACCCGCCCCCTGGTAGGCGGGACCTTGGGACAGTGTGCCCTGCGCCGCCCTGGTCACAATATGTTTCATGAAACTATCGAAAACCACGACCGTCCTACTGATGCTCCTTGCCGCAGCCCTGGCGTGTGTGCCGGTGTATCTGTTTTTACGCGGGAAACTTTCCGGCAAATCCGGCAAGGAAGACGGCGATCACCCATCCGAGCATGACGAGGCCATGGTCAAGAAAGTGCAGAGCATGCTGAGCAACGATCTGTACGACATCTAGACCGTAGACGGGCGCACGCCCTTACAGGCTCTCCAGGATACTGTCAGCCTGTTTTTCCAGCACGTATATGGTGTTCTCGTAGTTCTGGTAGATGGTCTCCACCACCAGGAGGACTCTCTGTTCGCATTCCGCCCCGTCCGGCCCGTACACCTCTGCGGCAACCTCCCTGAAGTGGGCCATGGCCTCCTTGTATTCCAGCACGTTCAGGTATATGGTCTCGCGCCGCAGCCTGGAAGACTCCCTCTCCTCCGGTGTCACGCCGTCCTCGGCGGCCCCGCTGGCGTGAACCTGGAATTTCTGCCACGAGTAGGATATTGCGGCCTGGGTGTCGGATAATTCGTAGAGGGACTCGACGACGCTGCTTCCGCACAACTGTTCCATAGTTTTGGCGTCTGGAAGGCCGTTCAGTCCCGGGTCGAACTGTCCGACTTCCCGTTCAGGCGATCCGCCAGTAGACAGGATGTCCGCGCAGCCGGTTAGCAGCAGCAGCGCGAGGGGCCAGCAGCGTAGGAACTTCATGTACAGGCACTGTCGCCGCCTTCCCGGATACGGCACATATATCGGCGATGCCCGAGGTGGCGTGGTTCCGGATGGTTCCGCTTCGCTATCCGTGAAACCTGCCGCGCCCCCGGGCCACGATTGTGGCCTTCCGCGCCGCGCGCATTTACGCTTCTTTCACGCCGCGGTTTTCTTCATGTCTGCCCCTGTGTTTCTTGTCCCGCGGGACTGGTTATCTCACAGTTATGTCGTGCTTTTTGTCCCCGCAGCCGAGTTTCGTCGGTGTGTCCGCCGGCACCAAGAGGATGGCGGATAGGCGCCATACTGTCGGGACCATACGGGAGGTGTCCGCTTCAACGAACCCCGCGTACTTCCTGCCCTGGTTCTCCGCCGACGAGCACACCCGGGGTACCCAGTTCGAGAACCTGATGCGCTGGTGGTTGAAAGAGAGCCCTACCATGTCCACCTCCACGGGAAGGTTCGCGAAGATCGTCCTCTTCAAGGATTGGGATCAGCGCTCCAGCATCGACCTGGGAATAGATTTGGTTGGCTGGGACGAGGAAGGCCGGCTCTGGGCGATCCAGTGCAAGGCCTACGCACCGGACCATCTGATCGGTAAAAGCGAGGTCTCGCAGCTCGTCAGTGCCGCCACGACCGGTAGAGGCGGCCAGTTTTTCGGCCGGATCTTCGTTACGGCATCCGACGGCTACACGCCGAACGCGAAGACGATCGCCACAAGCAACGATGTCCTGCTTCTCTCCCGTGCCGATCTCGACCTCTCCGCCGCGAGCCTCCCGTGGCCGAAGTCCGAGAAGGAGCTCCGCTCCTGGCTGGCGGGCCGCACCCCGAAGCGCAAAACGGTCAAGCCTAAAGGTGACTTCTGGCGCCATCAGAGGACCGCTATAAAGAAGGTTGTTACACACCTGGCGTCTTCAGTCCGGGGTCAGCTCGTGATGGCGTGCGGCACCGGCAAGACGTTGACGGCCCTCTGGGCCAAAGAGCAGATTGTTGCGACGCTGCCCAAGAAACGCGGGAACGCCCGGGTGGTGGTGCTGGTGCCCTCGATCAGTTTGTTAGCGCAGACGCTTCAGGCGTGGGCCGCGAACCGCAACACTGACTGGAAGCGCCTGGCGGTCTGTTCGGATTCCACCGCCGCCTCGTCGAAAGACGAGAATTTTGAGGACATGGCCGCGGTAGACGCCGGTTTTGAGGTGACCACTGACCGCAAGAAGATCCGCGAGTTTCTCATAAACACTCCGGGCGAGCAGGTCATCTTCTCCACCTACCAGTCCTCGGCCGAAGTGGCTGCCGCCGCCCGCGCGGCAAACGTCGAGTTTGATCTGGTCATCTGTGACGAGGCCCACCGTCTGGCCGGACAGGCCGGGAAGACCTACGCCAGCATTCTCGATGAGAAGGCCTTCCCTGCCGGACGCCGGTTGTTCATGACCGCCACCCCGAAGGTGTTCACCTCGTCTACCAAGAAGAAGGCGGCTGACGGTGGGTATGCGGTCGCATCGATGGACGACCCGGCAAAGTTCGGCGGCGTAGCCTACGAACTTCCGTTCGGCAAGGCGATCAAGGAAGGCCTCTTGACCGACTACCAGGTGGTCATTGCGGTTACCACGGACAGCGAAGCCGGGAGGATTCTCAAGGAGAACCGTTTCGTGGACCTCGATGGTAAGACGATGACCGCCTCGGACCTGGCGGCGGCGATCGCGGTGGCGAAAGCCGCCGAACGTCACAAGACCACCCGGGCGATCTCGTTTCATTCTACGATCAAGCGCTCTATGCGGTTCGTGGACACGCTCGGGCAGATCTGCGGAGCAAAAGTCCCCGGGACGCCCAAGATCCTTGAGGCCGGACATGTCGACGGGTCGGTGTCGGCCAAGGAGCGTGACCGTCGGCTTGACCGGTTGAAGGCGGGGTCGACGGGTTTCAACCTGCTGGCGAACGCCCGGTGTCTCACCGAGGGTGTCGATGTGCCGTCGCTCGACGGGGTGGCGTTCGTCGATCCGCGTCAGTCGGAAGTGGATATCGTCCAAGCGGTCGGTCGCGCCATCCGTCTCTCCCCGAAGAAAGAAATCGGTACGATCATCGTCCCGGTGGTTTGCAGCGCAAAGGAGGTCGCGGAGGACAAACTCGACGCAAACGGGCACAAGAAACTCCGCCAGGTTCTCTGGGCTTTGCGGGCCCATGATGCTAGTCTGGCCGTTAAGGTCGACGATTTCGTGTTCGCGCAGGCTCAGGCCGCCGGTAAAAGTTTCACTATGGGTATACCGGAGAAGATCAAAATCGAGTTCGATGGTGATGACCTCAAGGGTTTCGCGGCGAAGATCCGCATCAGTATTATGAGGATAGGCTCCCCGGACGCCGAGTGGGCCCAGCGGTATGCGCAGGTCAAAACCTTTGTCGACAAACACAAGCGCTGGCCCGTGCGAGGCGCTGCCGGCAAGGAAGGTGTGCTCGCTGTGTGGGTCAATAACCAGCGTGCAAGACATAAGAGAAACAATCTCTTTGCAGAGCGCGTTAAGCGTCTAGAGGAGATATCAGGCTGGTCGTGGGACCCGTTGGAGGATGCGTGGGATCAAGGCTATACGGATCTGCAGGCGTTTACCACAAAACACAAGCGCTTGCCCGCGCAAAGCGCTGCCGGCAAGGAAGGTGTGCTCGCTAACTGGGTCCGCGTGCAGCGTGCAAGTCATAAGAGAAACAAGATCTCTGCAGAGCGCGTTGAGCGTCTAAAGGAGATATCAGGCTGGTCGTGGGATGCGCGAGAGGACGCGTGGGATCAAGGCTATACGGATCTGCAGGCGTTCATCAAAAAACACAAGCGCTTGCCCGCGCGAAGGGCTGCCGGCAAGGAAGGTGTGCTCGCTAACTGGGTCCGCGTGCAGCGTGCAAGACATAAGAGAAACAAGATCTCTGCAGAGCGCGTTGAGCGTCTAAAAGAGATATCAGGCTGGTCGTGGGACCTGTTGGAGGATGCGTGGGATCAAGGCTATACGGATCTGCAGGCGTTCATTAAAAAACACAAGCGCTTGCCCGTGCGAGGCGCTGCCGGCAAGGAAGATGTGCTCGCTAACTGGGTCATGGTGCAGCGTAGAAGTCATAAGAGAAACAATCTCTCTGCAGAGCGCGTCAGGCGTTTAAACAATCTTCCCGGTTGGCGTTGGTGACCGCGGCCCCTCTTTTCGCTCGGCACAGTTCACCGGGTGAGTCCACGGCCGCCTTGCTGCTTGCCGGGATTCGCCACCGCGGCACCTGTACAGATATGCGTATATCCCTGATCTTCAACATACCAGCCGCCGTGCGTGACGCCAAAGCCGAGCAGTGGGAGGAGAGTTTCGCCGACGTAAAGAAGTTCTACCAGGAGCACACCCGCCTGCCGCGACCCGATGCGTCGGGCGACGAGAAACTTCTCGGCATGTGGGCGGACAGGCAACGCTCAGCCAACCGCAAGAACAAACTTCCGCACACCTACAGCAGACGCCTGGACCAGTTCCCCGGCTGGCATTGGTGACAAGCCGCCTTCACGCGTACTTTAGGCACAAATAGTCCGGGTACTGGTCGACGCCGGATCCGGCGGCGCGGTGAAAAACAGCCCGGATCCCGGGAAGTACTCAACCGTGTTCGCGGGACACTGAGGCGGCGGTGTCCGCAAAAGCAGAGCGAGCGTATCCGGCAACACGCACTGGACCGTTGACGCCGCGGCCCGAGGCCGGGTAACTACCCCATAGCGGGGGTTGCCCGCCCCCGTAGGCCCTCAACGGTGGGGTATACTACTCACACCGCCGCCTCACAGCGGCAGAAAGGGGTAATCATGAACCTGAGAAAAGGTTTAATTATTTACAACGCGATAGCGTTGGTTTTGATGGGGGTTATGATCAGGCCGTCGGTCCTTCCTTTAGGACTACGGGCGGATCTGACCGCCATCTCCGCGCGACCATCGGTCGCCTACGTCCTGGACGTTCCATGGGCGGACCCGCGACTGGGCACACTGAGGCTCGACGGTCAAGCCGTCGGTACAGGTGACTGCCGCCAGTGGGCGTGCGAGTCAACCCTCGCAAAGAACCCCCAGGGACCCCATCCGGCCTTGTTGCTGGAGGTGACCCGCCAAGGGATGTTCTACCCCACCTCGCTGTGCACGGGTACGCTGCTAGCGGACCGTCGCAACGTGGTGACAGCGGCCCACTGCCTGGCCGGCAAAATCAAGAAGGTCGAGGTCAAGGTGTTCGGTACGAAGGAAGTGGTGGCGCAATCCATCCACTACCGTGCGCATCGAACCTGGAAAGCCGGGCTTCGCAAGAACCCCGGCGGGGGGATCGACATCGCTGTCGTGACCCTTTCCTCAACCCTACAAGGCGTACCGGCCTTCGAGGTCGGCGCCGCGGTCACCGGACCGATGGAGGTTTGGGGTATCCAGTACCTCCCACAGGCCGAGAAGTTTCTCGTCGAGAACCTTTCACCGGAAATTCACCGTTGCCGTCCATCTTTCGAAGACGTAACTGTGCGCAATTTCTATCTGCTCGGCCCGACTGTCCTGGTTCCCTGTAGCCTGTTGCCCGGAGCTTCCGGCGGCGCGGTCCTGACGGGGGACAAAGGCAGGAATCGACTGGTTGGCGTAGTGGTATCCGTTGACAAAAACGGATTTAACCACATCCACCCGATCGGCGACCTGCAAAAGGATTACGGCGCCCCCGTAATCCACACCTCAAAGTAGAGTTTATACGCGAAGACCCGCCCCCCGCAATACAGGGGGGCGGGTCTTTGTCGCGTTTACGGCCACGGGGTTCGGATAGGACCGGAAACGACGAAAACGCCCCTCTCGGGGCGTTTTGTATCGGACCTGAACACTCGTTATACGAGTTTTTTTGCGGTCTCTCCGGCCAACGGCGATACGCGGGGCTGCACATAGGGATCACCCACCAAGCGGCCGGTATGGCCTAACCGCCCAAAAATTTCCCGACCCCGTGACTTGCGTCCCCCCATAATAGCCTCAACGGTTTAGAACACGGTAGACGCATTAGCGTCAACATATTTTAAAAATCTCGCGCCACGGTATGGTATCTCCCCTTTCACCTTACCGTCGTGCGCGAAAAGAGACCGGCGGTCCCTCCTGCGGCCGCGCCAAGCGCGACACCCATGATGAGGGATCGCCGGTCCACCCCAAATTTACCCCTCGGACCTGATGGTCCTTGGGGTTTAAATTTTTTTACGGGTGTTGTTCACCCAGTTTGTTTTTCAGCGCGGAATCAGGGTGACCACATGCTGCTTGGGGGATTTCTTTACCTCGCCGTCGACTTTGGCGCTCGCCTGAACGAACTCGATGACATCACGGATAAGTTTCTCCGCCAGTTCCGGATGGCTGACTTCCCGTCCGTGCATGATCGCGCTCACCCTGACCTGGCCCTTCTTGCCGATGATCTCCTCGATGTGCTTGCACTTTACTTTGAAATCGTTGGCGCCGATACCCACCTTGAACTTTATGTCCTTGAACGGGGCGGAACTGTGATGTTTCACGCTCTTGGATTTCTCGTACTGCCACTTGGAATAGTTGATGACCCTGCACACCGGAGGGTTGGCGGCCGGTGAGACCTCCACTAGATCCATGTCGTACTCTCTCGCCACTGCCAACGCCTCGCGGATACCCAGGTCCCCTTTCAGGGAACCGTTCGGTAGCACGACCCTCACAACGGGGGCTTTTATGCCTTGGTTTACTCTGGTTACGGCGCTAGGCATTAACTACAGGAAGCATAGCACATTGAGGGGTTCGACCATACATCAAGTATAGTGCGACGTCGCCGTCTTCACGCATACATCCCTGCCGCCGCCCCCACCCCCGTGTGTTTTGCCGCGCCCGCCCTACAGTAGTGCGGACATGGAAGACGTCGACGCCTCCATATACGATCCTGCAATCGTGCCGGGCTGCGTACGTTCCCGGGTACGCGAACTATACGAGTACGCCCCCCGTGTTCGCGACGCCATGGTCACCGTCAAGGTCGACCCTCACGGGGTGCGTCATCTCCCGGTATTCCGGTCGCATGGATACCTCTGCGGTTCGGGTGCCCATCTGACCGACGCGGAAATCACCCTGGGAAACCTTTTGTCCGGACCCGGCCTCTGCGAGAAGTGCGTTCCCCGGGCCCTTGGTCCGGGTTCGGGGTTCTCCCAGGGGTACTTGGCGAAAACCGACCTGTTGGCCAACTTGGCGAACAGTCACCGTGGTCCGGAGATCGAACGTATGCGCGCCATAGTCCAGTTCATCTGGAACGGCAACAACAACGCCCTACCGGACGGGGAGTACCGTAGGATGGTCGCCACCGACCTGATGCCGGCACTGAAAACCTACTCGGCTGCGCACAGGGAACACGACGTTGGCGACAAACCCGGAACCCTGGTCGCCCTGACCGCCCGGGACATCCACATGGGCCACAGGGACAACCCGGAGATGTACGGTTACGCGATCACCGCCGCGGCACAGAGTACTTTCTATGCCGCCGAGAGCAACTCCGTGTGGTTGTTGAACGTGCGCTCGTGGCCGGGACTGGGCAGGTTTCCGGGGGGAGAGTGGGCGCTGGGGACCGTGCTCGACGACGATTTCCGCGAGGAGGACATGCCCGTGCAAGCATGGGAGATTTTCTCGACTTTTTGCGACGACGCCCTTCACGGCGCCGGGAACTGGGCCAATATACGCACGTTCTACCACATTGCGAAAAACTTGTCCGGATAAAACCTGCCCGGATAAGCAGACAAATCCGCCGAACACCCCCCTTACGGGCACGGTTAGTTCGACGGACTTGTCAGTGTAAAAAAGTTAGCGCTTGCGCTTGCGCTTCTTGGCGGAACTCTTCTTGTTTCCGCCCTTTATCTGGGAGATCAACTCATTGTAGTTGACCCCGGTCACGCCGTTTTCAAGACGCTCCCTCCAGATAGCCTCTAGGCCCGCAGATAGATGGACTTCCATCTCTCTGGCCGTGAAGCTATTGGCCTTGGTGCGGTTACATGGATAACAGCACCAATCAATCTCCTTGAGGTCATAGTCGCCGTCGTAACGACGGTCTATGCCCAGAGCTTCCAACACCTTATTGTTGGCCGACGGGTACTTCAAAGCAAAGTACTCTGCGTCGGTGATCTTACAGTATTTGCACCGCCGCGGGTTTTTCTTCACCCAGTTTTGCCACTGCTTTTGCGAAAAAGTCACTTCTCGCTTGATACCCGATCTCTTTCGGGCCTTCTGGCCCGAGTTTATCAGCATGTTGCTATAACCTTGACAGTTATAACACTGCTTCATCAACCCGGATTTGTACCACAGGTTGTAATCCGTGGTTCCGCATGATGAGCACGCCCACTTGTGGTGGGGGACGGGTTGCGCTACTTCCAGGTCTGTTGGCTGGGACCTGCTGTTTGCATGTCTTTTAGTCATTACCTGAATGACCTTTCTGCTATGCCACGTATAACCTTAGGCGCCCGGGGTGCGATAGCAAAGTGCAACTAGACCCCGAGGTCCCAGGCGGCCACCCCGGAGGGATCCAGGAGGGTCAACTTGCCGATGTCCTCCCGCAAGCCCAGTCCTTTGACGTCCAGGGTGTCGCAAATCTCGTACAGGGCCCAGACCGGGATACCCGTTTTCGAGTCCCCGTCTATGTACACGGTGCCCGCCTCGGCGATATCGCAGAGCCGACTGGCCAGGTTCACCGCCCGTCCGGTGTAGTCGTCGCCGTCCAGCAGCAAGGCCGGACCGGTTGACACACCCCCGCGCACCCTAAGCGGGTCTTCTTGTATCCGGGAGACGATATCCAGGGTGCATGCCACCACGTTGCCTAGTTCCACACCCACCAGCATCGCGCCGTCCCCCAACCAACGGGAAACCCTCACTCCCCTCTGGGAGCATATCCTCCGGATAAGTTTCCGGAAGCTGCGCAGGGCGATCTGGGCGTTGCCCGGACCGGCTACGTCACAATAGGTGGTGAATTCTATCAGGTCGACGAACCCGAAAGTTCTTACTATCTGGGGCGGTTCCCCGTCCAGGGCCACTTCCCTGGGATGCCGGGCGGGGTCGGGTGCGTTCTCATGGAAGTTCAATTTACCGGCCATGCGTATTATTGTGCCCGCCTACTTCCGCGCGTCATGCGTCGCCGCAAGGCCGGCACCCCCAACTTTTCCCGGGGTGAGACGACACTGTACAGGTGAACATGGAAAACAAAAACAAGATCAGCATACCCTACGGGATGCTTCCCTCCGACGGAAGGTTCGGGGCGGGACCTTCCAAGGTGCGCAGAGAGCAGATAGACGTCCTGGTTTCCCTGTCCGCCACCCTGCTCGGGTCGTCGCACCGCCAGGAACCCGTCAAAAACCTGATGGCCGCCATCAAGTCGGGGTTGAAGACACTGTTCACCCTGCCCGACGGCTGGGAGGTCCTCTTCGGTAACGGCGGCGCGAGTTTCTTCTGGGACGCCGCCTCCTTCGGCCTCATCCGCAACCGTAGCGAGCATCTGGTTTTCGGGGAATTTTCCGCCAAGTTCGCGGATATAGTTTCCCGCACCCCGCATCTGGATACCCCGGTCCTGCTCTCCGCGCCCGCCGGCGACGCCCCCCTGCCGGTTGCCGGCGACGTCGACGCGTATTGTTTCACCCACAACGAAACCTCCACCGGGGTCCGCGGACACATCGGTAGACCGGACGGGGGCACGGACGCTCTCCTGGTGGTGGACGCAACCTCGGCCGCCGGATGCATGCCCTGGGATACCGGGAGCGTGGACGTGTACTATTTCTCCCCCCACAAGGGGTTCGGCGCCGACGGGGGAACATGGGTGGCGTTGTGTTCCCCGAGAGCGGTTTCGCGTATAGTCGAACTCGGCGGCTCCGGACGCTGGTGTCCCCCGTCCCTGGATTTGGGGGTAGCGTTGACCAACTCCAGGGCCAACCAAACCTACAACACCCAGTCGGTGGCCACCATGATCCTGCTAAACGAGCAGATACGATGGATGCTGTCCAACGGCGGTCTGGGATGGTGCACGGAAAGGGTCGGTCTTTCGTCGGGCATACTCTACGACTGGGCCGACAGTCACGACGCGGTCAAACCTTTCGTGACCAACCGCGCCCTGAGGTCCCCCGTGGTCGTCGCCTTGGATTTCAAAGACGTGGACGCCGCGGCCCTGGGCAGGACCTTGCGGGACAACGGCATACTGGATGTGGAGCCATACAGGAAAATCGGCGGCAACCAGTTGCGCGTATCGGTTTTCCCCTCGGTGGAGCCCGACGACGTGTCCCGGCTGGTTACCTGCATGGACTATCTTATCGGGAGGATGGGGTGACCGGAAAGAAAGTCCTCGTGACCGAGGACATATCCCCTGACGGTTTGCGGATTCTAGAATCCTCGGGCTTCGACGTGGAGGTCCGGCTGGGGATGGACCGCGGGGAACTGCTGAACGCGGTGCGCGACGTGCACGCCATGGTGGTACGCTCGGCGACCATCGTCGACGAGGAGGTCATGTCGTCGGCAAAGAACCTCGTGGTCGTCGCCCGCGCCGGGGTGGGGGTGGACAACATAGACGTGGAGTACGCCACCCGCGCGGGGATAATGGTGGTCAACGCCCCCGAGTCGAACATAGTTTCGGTCGCCGAGCATACCATGGGTTTGCTGATATCCCTCGCGCGCAACATCCCCCAGGCCCACGCCGACCTGAAGGGTTCCCGCTGGAAGAGGACGGACTGGGTCGGGGTGGAACTTTCCGGTAAGACCCTGGGCGTACTGGGCATGGGCCGCATAGGATCCCTGGTTGCCCGTAGGGCCAAGGCGTTCGACATGAACATCGCGGTGTACGATCCGTACGTCTCCCCCGACACCCTGCAAGTCCTGGGTGCCTCGTCGGTTTCCCTGGAGGATCTTTTCTCCCAGTCGGACGCGGTCACGGTGCATCTTCCCAAGAACAAGGATACTTTAAACATGGTAGACGGAAGGCTCCTGGGGTTGATGAAACCTTCCGCGTACATAGTCAACGTTTCACGGGGCGGCATAGTAAACGAGGCCGACCTCTATCGTGCGCTCGTCTCCGGCGGGATAGCCGGCGCCGCCCTCGACGTTTTCGCAAAGGAGCCGATGGTCTCCTCCCCTCTCTACGACCTGCCCAACGTTGTGGTAACCCCGCATCTGGGTGCCAGCACCTCCGAGGCCCAGCTCAGGGCCGGTAACACCGTATCCGAGATGGTCCGTCTGGCGCTCAGCGGCGAATCGGTGCCCTACGCGGTGAACGTGGAGTCCGGCGCGATGGACGAGCAAACCAAACCATTCGTGCACCTCGCCGGCCGTCTGGGCGGGCTGTTCGCCTCCCTGTTCGGGGAGGTTCCCGGGCTGTTGAAGGTTTCGCTGACCGGGGACATAGGCGGCCGCGACTCCACTCCTGCCACCCACGCCGCACTAACCGGGGCGCTGACGGTCTGGTCCGATATCCCGGTCAGCGTGGTAAACTGCATGGCCGTGGCCGACGACCTGGGATTGAAGGTTCAAAGCTACTCCACCACCGACGTGGTTCACAGCGACTACACCAACCTTGTGACCGTCGCTTCCGCCGACCACATGCTCTCCGCGACCCTCTTCGGTCAGACCCGGCAAGCCAGGGTGGTGTCCATCGACGGGCACACGGTGGACATACCGCCGGCGGACAACATGCTGATAGTCAAGAACGACGACAGGCCCGGGGCCATAGGAAAGGTAACCTCGGTACTCGGTAACGCCGGGATCAACATAGACAACATGGCGGTCAACAGCATAGCCGGGGGTAACGCGCTCATGTGCATAGTCACCTCGACCAAGGTGCCGCAACACATAGTCGCCTCCGTACGAGACCTCGACGGCATCAAGTACGCACTGGCGATCTAACGGTCAGATGTTCCTGCTCACGCGCAGCAGGTCGTACAGGGAGCCGCCCCACTCGGGGAGAAGCTTGGTGAAGTTCAAATATTCGTGGTAACTTTCCAGGGATTTTGCGCAGTGTTTCGCGACCCACATCCGCGTCGGTTCGCTCCACAGGTCGGGAATGTCGCTCTTTCTCTCCGGGAGGAATTCGTAGGGATCCATGCCCACCACCCTGCCGTGCCGCCCCATGGCCGCCAGGACCAGCACCGCGAAAGACTCCGGATACGTGGTGTAAGGGTCTTCGTCGATGGCCTTCAGCAGTTCCCTTTTCTGGTACGGTTGCAGGCCGAGTAGGTAGGCGTGGAGTTCCTCCTCGTCGCACGTCGCGATCCTGTCGGAGAACTCCTCGCAGATCGACGGGCAGAGCTCCGATCTCCGTCTCTCGTGCCTGAGGGGCATGTACTCGAGCGACGCGGAGGATGCGAGATTCTTGTATCTTTCCACGGTCACGGGGAACTTCGGCACCAGCCGCATAGCGGAGTTCGACAGCGCCACCCACTGGTAGTAGGTCATGCGCGAGGAGAAGTATTTGTGGCAGAGTTCGAACTCCCGTCCGTCCGCCAGGACGAGGTACCGCGCGATGGTGTACAGCAGGGCCCGGTTCCCGTCGTGCAGTCCGCCAACCTGGTAGGGTTCGCTGTAGTTGCGGGATACCGCGGCGCAGGTGAAATCACCCAGGATCCCGTAGCGATCGACCAGGCGCCCAAAGTCCTTGCGGGACCCTACAAGGGTTGTGAGGGTTTTCGTGCAGGAATGTTCGGCCGCCTTGCTGATCAGGGTTTCGAGTTGTTTCTCCGTGACGTTACGGTTGCAGGCCAGGAACCTCCAGTTTTCCGGGTCTTCCAGATAGTCGTCGACCAGGTTCTCGTCACTGGTCGCGGCCAGTAGCGTCGCCAACCCGCGGGGGCCCGTTTGTCTTAGCAGGGCTTCCGTCTCCTTGGTTAGACGTCCGCAGATCGTCCAGGGGTTGACCATGGTGGTCTGCACCACGCTCTGCAGCAGGGGGCCGTCACCGATGGATGACACGAGCATGTCTGCGAAGGACATGTACTGGTTTACCGGCATGGTGAAGTTCTGGGTCGGGTTCACGGTGCGTTCTCACCCTGCCGCATGCATGCAGGCGTCCAGCAGCACGGGCCCGAAGGTGCTGGGCGTGGTGTACACCGACAGGTGGTTGCCGTCCACACGGAACATTTTTTTGTCCCCTTTGAGCAGGGAGAACAGGCGCTCCTGGTCGTCGAGCGGGACCACCGTATCCCGGGCGGTCACCAGTACCGACGAACGGGTGGATAAGGCGGGCAGGAAGGCGGAGGAGTCGTAACGGCCGGTTTCCACCCCCGCCCACGCCACCGTGGTCCAGTCGTGTCCCAGCAGTTGCGGAATAACCCACGGATCGAGGTTGGCGGGCAGTTTGTCGCCGTAGAATTTCTCTACCAAAACCCTGGACAGCGTCTTGGGTGCGTAGGTGGACAGCCTAGCCAGGTTTTTCAAAACAAGGAATAGTCTACTACTGTAGCGGGAGTTGACGAACTTGTTGCTGGTCGCGGCCAGGACCATTCCCTGCACCCGTTCCGGGTGTCTGCGTGCCACCATCTGGGCGACGGCACCTCCAAGAGAGTACCCGACGGGGGTGAACTTGTCGATTTTCAAAGCGTCGGCTACGCGCACCACATCGTCGGCGACGTCCGCGATGGCGAACTTTTTTCTCAACCTCAGTCCGGATCCGTGCCCGTGGTGGTCGTAGGACACCACCCGGTAGCGTGTGGCGAGGAGTTCGTAGTGTTTGCACCAGTTCAAGTCCGCGGTGACCGCCAGGCCGTGGAGAAGTATGATGGTGGCCGCGTTAGCCGGTCCCGGGATGTCCCTGACCTGTATGATGCCCCGGCCCGGCAAAGCTACGAGTTTGGTGGGACCCATGTTCGCCGGTAGCATACATACGATGGTGCCGCGCGAGGAGTTCTAGACATAGTATTGTATGGCAGGTACCATGTTGCCCGCCTGGGTTCTCGGGGAACAGGTATAGTAGGTATGAAAAACAGGTCGACAGCCGCGGCTATGTGCCTTGCGTTTATCCTGGGCGCGTGCTCGTCCTCTTCTGGCGGGTCCTCCGGTACCATCCCTGACGGTTCCCAAACCCCGGACCTCACGATGCCGCCCCTCACCTCTCCGGCCAGCACGTCGGCACAGTCGTTCACGTATCAATCCAAGGTGTACACCCTCGGAGGTAAGGGGCCCGGCGGCGGGGTGGTTTACTATATATCAGAAACCCCCTTTGCGTGCGGACCGGAGTTGCTCGACGAGTGCAACGCCTTGGAGGCCGCGCCGACCGAAAGCGAGGTGAGGAGGGGTTGGGCTAAAACTGATTTGCTGGAGAAAGACGTGGACGGCGCGGACCGCACCGCAATAGGAACCGGGTACGCCAACACCCTGGATATCATGCGTCAAGGTAACACGGATCCCGCCGAATCGGGGGCGGCCTACGCCGAGTCGTACTCCCACGGCGGCAAGGACGACTGGTACCTGCCGTCCAAGGAAGAGTTCCTGGAGATGTTCAAACAAAAGGAACTGATCGGGGGGTTCTCCATAGCCGACTACTGGAGTTCGTCGGAAGTGGAGTCCGTTTATGCGTGGTCACAATTTTTCTTCGAAGGCCATCCACAGCTTCTCCACCCCAAAAACCACTACACTCACTACATCCGGCCGGTAAGATCCTTCTAGCGCTCCGCCGGGACCTCGTCGGTCGCGGAACCCGTCGCCGCGTTTAGGGCAGAGATGCTGTTTGAATGCGTAATTTTTGGGCCGGGTAACCGTATAGAATCGTAGATAGTGGCTCACGACGCATCCCCGCTCAAATAAGTCTCCGTGACGGTAGGGGTGCGCCAAGAACCATTAATTACGGAGAGGTGCGAGAGTGGCCGAATCGGCAGCACTGGAAATGCTGTGACCTTCACGGGTCCGTGGGTTCGAATCCCACCCTCTCCGCCAGAAGTTACGTCTTATCGTCGGGTCCGCGAACGGAACCAACCACGAGATATGTTACGCCCGCCTGACGTCAGAAACC
>Ga0194131_10007144_pt1 | contig 15133 bp, 12 predicted proteins | sample TA2KigO120mmetaG_FD_148631 | JGI IMG/M metagenome (GOLD analysis project Ga0194131, IMG submission 148631) | Freshwater microbial communities from Lake Tanganyika, Tanzania - TA2015053 Kigoma Offshore 120m | ecosystem: Environmental > Aquatic > Freshwater > Lake | place: Tanzania: Lake... | reverse complement strand
GCCGTCGAAAGTTCAATGGCAACAGCTGGCCTTCCCATCACGAGCCTCCGTCCGTTACAGAGGCTATAATCACACGAACTATTCGATCAGGACACTAGAGCGGAATCCGATCAGATTGGACCGCTCACGGTTCAATCCGATCGGATCCGCGCGCTCGGGCGATGCTTGTTGCACGGCCTGCCCTCCGTAGCTGCGCAGCAGCGAAGGAGGGTAGACTGCCGCGATGGCTGACCATCCTTCGCCCGTCCCGGGCATCACTTTGAAAACGACCACCGCCAACAACATCGACATGCGCTATGCCGAGATGGGCAGCGGCCCGCTGGTGCTGTTCTGCCATGGCTGGCCGGAAAGCTGGTACTCCTGGCGCCACCAGCTCACGGCCCTCGGCGCCGCGGGCTTCCGCGGCGTCGCACCCGATATGCGCGGCTACGGCGGCACCCAGGCGCCCGAGCTGATCGACCAGTACACACTCCATCACTTGGTCGGCGACATGGCCGAGCTGGTGAAGGCACTGGGCGAGAGCCGGGCCGTCATTGTCGGCCATGATTGGGGCGCGCCGGTCGCCTGGCATGCCGCGTTGTGGCGGCCCGACCTCTTCCATGCGGTGTGCGGCATGAGCGTGCCTTACGCGCCTCCGGGCTACGTCGACGTCCTCACCGCGCTGGAGAAGATCGGCATCAACGACTTCTACTTGCAATACTTCCAGAAGCCCGGCGTGCCCGAGGCCGAGCTGCAGCACGATATCCGTGGCGCGCTGCGGCGCATCTACTTCACGGCAAGCGGCGAGCTCGACGAGAAGGGCAAGGGCTTCGCGCGCCTCGCCGGTGGCACGCTGCTCGGCAACACCGTCGACCCGCCGGCCTTGCCTTCCTGGCTGAGCGAGGCCGACCTCGACTACTACACCCGGGAGTTCTCCCGCACCGGCTTTCGCGGCGGCCTGAATTGGTACCGCAACCTCAGGCGCAACTGGGAACTGGGCGGACCGTGGCGCGGCCAGCCGATCCGCCAACCCTCGTTGTTCATCGCCGGCAGCCGCGATGGCGTCCTACGCTTTCCCGCCGCCCAGGCGACGCTCGACGCCTACCCCAAGACCCTGCCTGGCTTGCGCGGCAGCCATATCCTCGAGGGCGCCGGCCACTGGGTACAGCAGGAGCGGGCAGCGGAGGTCAACCGGCTGCTGATTGAGTTCCTGAAGGGTCTATGAGTATGCGACCTAGTCCGGGCGCCCCGGTAGGGCATAATTGCCGGTGCTTTTCGGAGGCGCCGATGATCCGTGTTCTGAGCTTGGTCCTGGCCGTTTTGCTGGCTGCGGCCGCGCCGTCCTGGGCGCAGGACTGCAACGACGAGCCGCCGCCGCCGCCGCCGGCCAAGGAAAAGCCGACCACCTGATCGTGGTTCGCCGATCCACGCGTTTCTTTGCGGCGGCGCTGGCGTTCGCCTGCGTCGCCGCCTGTGCACCACCGCCGAGCAGCACGGCCATGGTGCCCGACGTGGCAGCCGCTGGCGCCGGGCGCGCGCCGGCCGCGACCTACCGCAACGCCATCACCGTCGGCTCGATCACCCTTGGACGCGACACCGCGACGCCATGGGCCTCGGCCGTGGCGCCCGACCAGGTGCGCGAGGCGCTGGTGCAGACGCTCGCCTCGGCGCAGCTCGGACAGGCGGCCGGCGGGCGCTTCCGGCTCGATGCCACCTTGCTCACCCTCGATCGGCCTTATGCCGGCTTCGCCATGACGGTGACGGCGGCGATCGCCTGGCGTCTGACCGAAGCGGCGACAGGCCGGGTGGTCTACGACAAGACGTTGACCGCGATCGGCACGGCGACGCTCGACGATGCCGTCGAGAACAACAATCGCCTGCGCATCGCCGATCAGCGCGCGGTGCGCGCCAACCTGCAGCAGCTCGTGCAGGACCTCTACGCGCTGCCGGCGCGCTGAGCTGCTATTTCTTCTCGTCGAACTTCAACGCTGCGCCGTTCATGCAGTAGCGCTGGCCGGTCGGCTGCGGACCGTCGGGAAAGACATGGCCGAGATGGCCGCCACAGCGCGAGCAATGGACCTCGGTTCGGGTCATGAAGAAGCTGCGGTCGGTCGAGGTGCCGACCGCATCGTCCATCGGTTGCCAGAACGACGGCCAGCCGGTGCCGCTTTCGTACTTGGCCGCCGAATCGAACAGTGGATGGCCGCAGCCGGCGCAAACAAAAGTGCCGGCGCGCTTCTCCGCATTCAACGGGCTGGTGAACGGCCGCTCGGTGCCGTGCTTGCGCAGCACATGGTGCTGCAGCGGATCGAGCGACTGCTGCCACTCCGTGTCGGTCTTCTGGATGGGAAAGGTAGCCTTGCTCTGCGCCATGAAACCTCCAATGACACGATGATCGGTCGCTAGACCAGCGTGCGCAACTCCGCGGTGGCGACCGACAGCATGGCAAGATCGAGCGTGCCGGCCGTCACCAGCTCTTCCCTCATCAGGCGATCGACCCGATCGAGGGCGAGCTTGCGCGGCTCGCTCCAGCGGGCGATGGCGGCTTCGGCATCGCCCGTCCCGCCACCGGCGACGGCGAGCGCCGAACCCAGGAGATCGGCCTGCAGGGTGGCGAGCTCGTCCTGGACGGCCAGGGCGGCTTGTGCCGGCCATTGGCCGTCCTTCGGCAGCTTGTGCGCCGCCGCCGTCAGGATCGCCAGCGACAGCCGCTCGCCCAGCCTGAAGTAGAGCCGCGCCGCCATGTCGATGCCGACGCCATGCGTGCGCGCTGCCAGCATGAGGTCGCCCGCCGCGGCCAAGGTGTCGAGTGCCGCCGCGCGCCGGGCGACGCTTGCCGGCGCGCCCAGCATCTCGAAGCTCGCCGCCCGTTCGGCCAAGGCCCTGCTCTCGGCCTCGCCGATCAACTCGGCCGGCAAGCTGCCCAGCGCCGCCACCGCAACGCCGAGCTGCTCGGTCGCCGCCACGGCGTCGATCGGCTGCGGCAGACGGCGCAGCGCCCACTGCACCGTGCGGACCAGGAAGCGCTGCGAGGCCACCAGCATGCGGATCTGCGCCTCGGCTTTCAGCGCGGGATCGAGCGCTTCGATCTCACCCCACAGGTCGCGCAGCTTCCAGGCGTCGCGCACCAGCGCGAACACGCGGGCGATGGCGGCGGCCGACGCGCCGGTCCGCGCCGCCACGCCGCGCACGAAGGTCGGTCCGCAGCGATTGATCAGCGAATTCACGACCTGCAGGGCCACGATCTCGCGCCGCAGCCGATGGGCGCGGATCGTGGGCTCGTGACGCTCGCGCAGCGCGGTCGGGAAGTAGCGCAGCAGCTCGCCGTCGAGCAGCGGGTCGTCGGGCAGATCGGAGTCGAGGATCTGCTCGTTGAGATCGATCTTGGCGTAGGCGAGCAGAACGCTGAGCTCGGGCCGTGTGAGGTATTGCTGATTCTGGCCGCGCGTACGCATGGCGACCGAATCGGGCAACAGCTCGACGGCGCGATCGAGGCGACCACCGCGTTCCAGCGCGCGCATGAAGCGCTCCAGCCGATCGTGCTCTTCGCCCGCCACGGCCTCGGCGACGCTGATCGCCTGGCTCTGCTGGTAGTTGTGGCGCAGCACCAATGCCGCCACCTCGTCGGTCATGGCGAACAGCAGGCCGTCGCGCTCCTCGCCGCGCAGCGCGCCTTGCGCAATCGCTGCGCCGGTCGCGATCTTGATGTTGACCTCGTGGTCCGACGTGTCGACGCCGGCCGAGTTGTCGAGCGCATCGGTGTTGATCTTGCGGCCGGCAAGCGCTGCTTCGACGCGGCCGCGCTGGGTGAGGCCGAGATTGGCGCCCTCACCGACGACGCGGGCGCGCAGTTGGCGGCCGTCGACGCGCAACGCATCGTTGGCGCGGTCGCCGGCGTCGGCCTGGCTTTCGCCCGATGCCTTCACGTAGGTGCCGATACCGCCGAGATAGAGCAGGTCGGCGGGTGCCGTCAGGATGGCGCGCATGAGATCGACCGGTGCCACGGCACCGGCCTCGATGCCGAGCGCCGTGCGCGCCTGCTCGGACAGGGCGATCGACTTGGCTGCTCGCTCATAGATGCCGCCGCCGGTCGACAGCAGCGACTTGTCGTAGTCCAGCCACGACGACCGCGGGAGGTCGAACAGGCGCTTGCGCTCGGCCCAGCTGATCGCCGGGTCGGGCGTGGGGTCGATGAAGATGTGACGATGGTCGAAGGCGGCGATCAGCCTGGTCTGCTGCGACAGCAGCATGCCGTTGCCGAACACGTCGCCCGACATGTCGCCGACGCCGACCGCGGTGAAGGGCGTCGTCTGGATATCCTGGCCCAGCTCGCGGAAGTGGCGCTTGACCGACTCCCAGGCGCCGCGCGCGGTGATGCCCATCTTCTTGTGGTCGTAGCCTGCCGAGCCACCCGAGGCGAACGCGTCGTCCAGCCAGAAGCCGTAGTCGCGGGCCAGCGCATTGGCGATGTCGGAGAAGGTCGCGGTGCCCTTGTCGGCGGCGACCACCAGGTAGGGATCGTCGGCATCGTGACGCACGACATCGGCCGGCGGCCGAATGCCGCCGCCGGCGAAATTGTCGGTGATGTCGAGCATGCCGCGGATCAGGGTCTGGTAGCAGGCGATGCCTTCCGCTTGGATTTGCTCGCGCGTGCCACCGGCCGGCGGCTGCTTGACATAGAATCCGCCTTTGGAGCCGACCGGCACGATCACCGCATTCTTGACCATCTGGGTCTTCATCAAGCCCAGGATCTCGGTGCGGAAGTCCTCGCGCCGGTCCGACCAGCGAATGCCGCCGCGCGCGACGCGGCCGCCGCGCAGATGGATGCCCTCCATGCGCGGGCTGTAGACGAAGATCTCGACTAGGGGCCGCGGCGCCGGCAGCTCGTCGATGGCGCGGCTGTCGATCTTGAAGGAGATCCAATCCTTCGGCTGCCCGTCGGCTCCGGCTTGCCAAAAATTGGTGCGCAAGGTGCAGCGCACGGCGTCGAGGAAACGTCGCAGGATGCGGTCCTCGTCGAGGGTCGACACGCTTTCCAGCGCGGCGTCGATGTCGGATTCGATCCGGGCGATCTGCTGCTGTCGCGCGTCGGATCGCGCATCGCCGAGCGCCGGGTCGAAGCGCGCCACGAACAAGTCGGCCACCAGACGGGCGATCGCCGGATAGGCCGAGAGCGCGCGTTCCATGTAGTCCTGGCTGAAGGCGATGCCGGCCTGGCGCAGATACTTGGCATAGGCACGCAGGATCGCGACTTCGCGCCAGGCGAAGCCGGCCTCGAGGACCAGACGGTTCAGCCCGTCATTCTCCAGCGCGCCCGCCCGCAAGCGCTGCAACGTCTCGGCGAAGCGCGGGCCGACGGCGGCGAGATCGACGGCCGACTTGTCGGCGGTCTCGACACGCAACACCTGCATGGCGACGCCGCCTGAGCCCGCCGACTGCAACAGGAACGGCACCTCGCTCAGCACTCGCAGTCCGAGATTCTCCGCCAGCGGCAGGATGTCGGACAGGTCGATCGGCTTGCGCGGATGGAACAGACGCACGGCGAAGCGATGGGGCGGCATCCCGGCGCGGCGGCCCAGCCGGACGGCGAAGCCCGCACCGTCGAGCAGCGCCCGCAGCGGCTCGATGTCGGCGGCGGCCTGGTCGGCGGCGAAGCTGTCGCGATAGGTCGAGGGGAACCAGTCGCGCCAACGGCGGGCGGCGGCACGTCCCTCGGCTTCGCCGAGCTTGGCCTGCAGGGCGGCGCGGAAGCGGTCGGCCCACGACGTCGCCGCCTCGACCAGAGCCTGCTCGAGGTCGGCGAGGTCGGGTGTCGGGGCGGCGAGCGTTTCGAGCTTCAGGGTGTAGAGCGACCGGGCAAGCGCGGAATCGCTGCCGACCGAGGAGGCGGCCGACGTCACCTTGCCGTTCCAGGCCTGTTCGAGGATCGCGGCGAAGCGGTCGCTCAGCGCCGCGTCGAACCGCTCGCGCGGCGCGAACACCAGGCAGGTCGCGAAGCGGCCGACGGCGTCGCGCCGGGCGAACAGCGCGACGCGCCGCCGCTCCTGAAGCTGCAGGATGCCCAGCACGTGCTCGTAGAGCGTCTCCTCCTCGATCTGGAACAGCTCGTCGCGCGGGTAGGTCTCGAGGATGGCGAGCAGCGCCTTGCCGTCGTGGCTGTTGGCATCGATGCCGCAGCGGCGCACGACGCCGTCGACGCGGCCGCGCAGCAGCGGCACGTCGTGCACCGAGGCGTGATAGGCGGCCGAGGTGAACAGGCCGACCAGACGGCGTTCGCCGGTGACACGGCCCTGGCCGTCGTAGGTCTTGACGATGATGCAATCCATCGCGCCGCTGCGATGGACCAGCGAGGGCCGGTCGGTCTTGACGATCAGGATGTTGTGCGGCCCGCGGGCGAAGCGCGCCATCGCCTCGCCGCCGCCCAGCCCGGCTTCGAACAGCCTGACCTCGTCGCGGCGCAGCACGCCGAGCGCCGAGCCCGGCACCAACTCGTAGCGCAGGCCGCCGGCTTGCGCCGCGTCGTCGGCGTACCGGTAGCGGCGATGACCGAGGAAGGTGAAGTGATTGGCCTCGAGCCAGCGCAGGAAGTCGTCGTACTCCGCGAGGTTGGGCGAGCGGCTGGGGCCGAGATCGGCGATGGCGTCGAGACAGGTCTGGCGCATCGCTCGCCAGTCCTCGACGGCCAGCCGCACCTCGGCCAACACACGCGAGATCTGCGCCGCCAGCTCGTCGAGTGCCGTCGGGTCGGCCTGGCGGTCGATCTCCAGATGCATCATCGATTCAGGCTTGGCGCGCTCGCCCGGTTCGAGGGCGAAGCCGATCAGGTCGCCGTCGAGATCGCGGCGCACCGCCAGCACCGGGTGGGCCAGGAGATGAACGGCGATCTCGCGGCGATTGAGCTCGTTGGCCAACGAGTCGACGAGAAACGGCATGTCGTCATTGACGATCTGCACGATGGTATGGCGGCTGTCGAAGCCATGGTCGGCCGTGATGGCATTGAACACCCGGACCTTGGCGATGCCGGGCAGGCGGCGCCGGGCAAAGGCCAGCAAGGCCGACGCTGCGCCGGCGCGCTGGTCGGAGGACGCCGCCGCCAGATCCTTGTCGGCGACGCGGCCGAACAGCCGGCGGGCGAACAACGCGGCCTCCTCGCCGCCGCCCTCCTGGGCCGCGGCGCAAATGGCATCGAGCCCGTAGACACGTGGCGCCAGTGCGCTAGCCATCGAAGCAGCAGCCCTCCCCGTCGGCGGCGTTTTTCTTCGACCGATGTTACGACCGACCATGACATTCTGACGACGATGTTCGGCGTGACCGAAAGTGCCTGTCGCAGCGCGCGTTTTGCCACCCGTCTCCTCGCCGCCCAGCCGATTCGCTGGCGTTTCTGTTTGCAGCCGTGGGAATCCGCGGCTAAGCGCGTTTTGTTCTCCTCTCTTGCTGCATCTGCGAAGGCGCTGCGACGGCCAAAATCAGAAACTTTCTAATGTGATTTTATCGGTGTATTTCAGATAGTTAACCGTACATTCCTGAGATTCACATGCGGGGTAAAATTTTGGCAATGACAGGGCGATCGAGTGACGTATCATCAAGGAATAGTGGGGCCGTGAGCAGCTCTCGCTAGATGTAGGTGTATTCCACAGGGTGTTTTTTCCACAGCTGTGGACAAAAAGAAAATGGGAGCCGCAAGTGTTTGATATCGTTCAAGTTCGAAGCGGTGCACGGGTTGTGACCGATCCCTCTCGGGACGCCCGCCTGACAGCCTTTGGCAAAGCCACCCTGTCCGATCGCTACCTGCTGCCCAACGAGAGCTATCAGGACATGTTCGCCCGCGTCGCCTCGGCCTATGCCGACGACGACGGCCACGCCCAGCGGCTCTACGACTACATCAGCAATCTCTGGTTCATGCCGGCGACGCCGGTGCTGAGCAACGGCGGCACGAGTCGCGGCCTGCCGATCTCGTGCTTCCTGAACGAGGCGAGCGATTCGCTCGAAGGCATCGTCGGTCTGTGGAACGAGAATGTCTGGCTGGCGGCGCGCGGCGGCGGCATCGGCTCCTACTGGGGCAACCTGCGCTCGATCGGCGAAAAGGTCGGCATGAACGGCAAGACCTCGGGCGTGGTGCCGTTCATCCGCGTCATGGACTCGCTCACGTTGGCGATCAGCCAGGGTTCGCTGCGCCGCGGCTCGGCCGCCGTCTACTTGCCGATCAACCATCCCGAGGTCGAGGAATTCATCGAAATCCGCCGGCCGACCGGCGGCGATCCCAACCGCAAGGCGTTGAACCTGCACCATGGCCTCCTGATCTCCGACGCCTTCATGCGCGCCGTCGACAACGACGAGGAATGGGCGCTGGTCAGCCCCAAGGACGGCGCGGTGCAGCGCAAGATCTCGGCGCGCCATCTCTGGATTCGCATCCTGACGGCGCGCATCGAGACCGGCGAGCCCTACCTGGTGTTCGTCGATCACGTGAACAAGGCGCGGCCCGAGCATCACAAGCTCGCCGGCCTCGAGGTCAAGACTTCCAACCTGTGCAGCGAGATCACGCTGCCGACCGGCGTCGACCATCACGGCAAGCAGCGCACCGCGGTGTGCTGCCTGTCCTCGCTCAGTCTGGAAACCTATCTCGAGTGGCACGAGCATCCGACCTTCATCGCGGACGTGATGCGCTTCCTCGACAACGTCCTGCAGGGCTTCATCGACAATGCCGGCACGGACTTCGCCCGCGCCACCTACGCCGCCATGCGCGAGCGCTCGGTCGGGCTCGGCGTCATGGGCTTCCACTCCTTCCTGCAGCAGAACAACATCCCGCTCGAATCGGTGATGGCCAAGGTGTGGAACAAGAAGATGTTCAAGCACATCCGCAGCCACTGCGACGAGGCCTCCAAGACGCTGGCGGGCGAACGCGGCGCCTGCCCCGATGCCGCCGATTTCGGCTTCGTGGAGCGCTTCTCCAACAAGCTGGCGATCGCGCCGACCGCCTCGATCTCGATCATCTGCGGCGGCGCCTCGCCCGGCATCGAGCCGTCGGCGGCCAACGTCTACAACCACAAGACGCTCTCCGGCTCGTTCGTGGTGCGCAATCCCTATCTCGAGAAGATGCTTGAGCAGAAGGGCAAGAACGACGACGACACCTGGACGTCGATCACTGTCAACCAGGGCTCGGTGCAGCATCTCGACTGCCTCGACGACCGCGAGAAGGCGGTGTTCAAGACGGCGTTCGAGATCGACCAGCGCTGGCTGGTCGAGCACGCCGCCGACCGCACGCCGTTCATCTGCCAGAGCCAGTCGCTCAACCTCTTCCTGCCGGCCGACGTGCACAAGCGCGACCTGCACCAGATCCACATGATGGCCTGGAAGCGCGGCGTGAAGAGCCTGTACTACTGCCGCTCGCTGTCCATCCAGCGCGCCGAGACGGTGGCGGGCGAAGCGCTCGCCCTGCCGATCGGCGACCAGGCGCTTGCCGCCCCCAAGATCGACGCGCCCGCGCCCGTGCCGCTCGGCATGCCGGCCGGGCCGGCGCAGTCGACCGACTACGAAGAGTGCCTTAGCTGCCAGTAGCCTCCAGCCGTCCTCGCCGCGCCACCGGTCCACACGGCAGCGCGACGGGGTTCCTTTCGCCCTACCGATCGTCCGGTCCGCCATGTCCCTGCTCGACGCCAAGCCGATCTACAAGCCGTTCTCCTACCCGTGGGCCTACGAGGCCTGGCTGACGCAGCAGCGCATCCATTGGCTGCCCGAGGAGGTGCCGCTGGCCGACGACGTCAAGGACTGGCGCAACAAGCTCACCGACAGCGAGCGCCACCTGCTGACGCAGATCTTCCGCTTCTTCACCCAGGCCGACGTCGAGGTGAACAACTGCTACATGCGGCACTACAGCCGGGTCTTCAAGCCGACCGAGGTGCAGATGATGCTGGCCGCCTTCTCCGCCATGGAGACGGTGCACGTCGCCGCCTACAGCCATCTGCTCGACACGATCGGCATGCCCGAGACCGAGTACTCGGCCTTCCTCCACGTCAAGGAGATGAAGGACAAGTACGACTACATGCAGGGCTTCAACGTCGATTCGAAAGCCGACATCGCCAAGACGCTGGCGGTGTTCGGCGCCTTCACCGAAGGCCTACAGCTCTTCGCCTCGTTCGCCATGCTGATGAACTTCCCGCGCTTCAACAAGATGAAGGGCATGGGCCAGATCGTCTCGTGGTCGGTGCGCGACGAGACCCTGCACTGCAACTCGATCGTCCGCCTGTTCCGCACCTTCGTTCAGGAGAATCCCGAGATCTGGACCGAGGCGCTGCAGCGCGAGATCTACATCGCCTGCTCGACCATCGTCGATCACGAGGATGCCTTCATCGATCTCGCTTTCGAGTTGGGCGGCATCGAGGGCATGACGGCGACCGACGTCAAACGTTACATCCGCTACATCGCCGACCGCCGGCTGACCCAGATCGGCCTGCAGCCGATCTACCGCAGCGACGCCAAGAACCCGCTGCCGTGGATGGACCAGATGCTCAACGCCATCGAGCACACCAACTTCTTCGAGAACCGCGCGACGGAGTACTCCAAAGCCTCGACGCGCGGCTCGTGGGAAGAGGCGTTCGGCTAGAGCCTGACCGTCCGCCTGTCGCTGCAAAGCTCGGTGCCGAACGGCCGCGAGAGGCCAGCGAAGCGCTCCAGAATCGCATTCGCCTCTTCCGTTGCAGCGAGGCGCGGACGGCCGCGACGATGGCGGGCCTCCTTCCAGCCGAGCGAGATCGGCGTCAGCTCGATCGAGCGCAAGGTCATTGCCCCCGCCGTGCCGCCTTCGTAGCGCAAGGTGGGCACGATCGATTCCCAGTAGCGGCGGTCGGCCGGGAAGCCCGCCTGGTCGCCTTGCGTGCGCTTTTGGTAAACTTGCCCCGGCGTCAGGTCGGGTTCGGCGCGGAAGCGGTCGTAGCCGTCGGCCGGGATCTTGGCGACCAGCTCGTTCTGGCCGATGAAGTTGCCCAGGCTGTAGAAGATCGGCTTGCCCTTGTACAGTTCCAGCCCACGCAGCAGATGCGGGCCATGGCCGACCACGAGATCGGCGCCGGCGTCGATCATCTCGCGCGCAAAGGTGCCGATGAATTCGGCCGGCACGTCCTTGGCTCCGAGCTGCTCATGGGCGTGCAGGCTCACCAGCACGAGGTCGGCAAGCCCGCGCGCCTCGGCGACCCATCGCTTGATCGCCGCCACGTCCTTGGCGTTGGCCGCCGTGCGCACCTGCGCCTGGTTGGCCGATTTGAATTTCAGCTCGCCGAGCGGGAACAACGCCGGATCGGCGAGCGGGAACGCAAAGCCGGATTTGATCTTCTGCTGGCGTTCGGCCTCGAGACCGAGCTGATCGGCGACCTCGCGCAACACGGCGAGCTGCTGCTCGGTGACTTCGTGCACCGTCTCGACATGCAGCGGGTTCAACCCCGGACGTCCCGGCAGGTCGGGCCGCTGGGCGCCGGCCTCGTTGCCCTTGGCGAAGGTCGAGCAGCAGGAGATCATCGCGACGGTGCCGGCGGGCGAGGTGTGATAGCAGGGCCGCCGCGCATCCTCGAGATTGCGGCCGATGCCGGCGAAGGAAAGTCCGCGCGTCTCCAGCGCCTCGATCGTGTGCACCAGGCCCGAGATCGAATAGTCGAGGGCATGGTTGGTCGCCGTCGCGAAGAGATCGAAACCGGCCGCCACCAACTCGTTCAGCACCCAGGCCGGCGCGCCGAAATGCGAGCCGCCGCTCTCCAGGGCGGGATCGCCGCGATAGTCGTTGGCCAACCCTTCGAGATTGGTGAAGGCGACATCGGCTGCGCGTATCCGGTCGAACAATGGCCGCAGCTCGGCGTCGTCACGGCTGTTCAACCGGCGCTGCAGGATCGAATCGCCGGAGAGGAGGAGGGAAAGGGCCATGCGAAGCAATGTGCCGAGGTGCATTCGACGAAGTCAAATGGCTACGGATCGCGGCCCAGCGCATGACGAGTCCTGCCGGAGCCAGCCGGGCTCGTCGTCACATCGGTGGCCGCATCAAGGGTACAGCGCGCGGGTCGTTGACCCTCGGACAGGGATGAGGGACAAGGGTGCATGACGATTGCAATTGCCGCCAAGCGCCGCCTGAACAGGGCGCGGCGGCTGCAACGCGTTGGGTGCGAGCTTGCCCTCGACAGTCGCAAGAAAGTGCTGGCCGCAGCCGCGCGATGATCGCCCTGCGTCGTCACGCGCTGGTGCGCCTGTCGCAGGCACCGCGGGCCGGCCGCGATGCCGATCGCATCCTGGCCGATCGTTGGCAGGCCGCCGGACGGCCGTTCGTGGTTGCGCGGCGCGGCGCCGAGCAGGACATCGTTGCTTTGGGATTCTGCAGCGTCGATCCACGGCATCCCGAGCTGCGACCGCGTCGCGTCGCCGCCGCAGCCGATCCGAAGCATGTGGTCGATGTCGCCCGCCCACCTCTACTCGCTGAAGTCGCGGAAAATCCGATGGCCGGCACCCGCGCCGCGACGTTCGCGCGACTGGCCGCCGCAGCCGAGCGCGAGGGCCTGGATGTCAGGGTCTATGGCAGCTGGATGTGGCAGATCCTCACCGGCGAGAACCACGTGCGGGAGACGTCCGATCTCGACGTTCTTGTCGAGGTCGCGGACGTGGCCGAGGCCGACCGCGCGGCCGCCTTCCTCGAACGCGAGGAAACGGCTCTCGCCTTCAAGCTCGACGGCGAGCTTTCCTTCCCCGGCCTGGGCGAGGTGCATTGGCGCGAGTATTGCCAGGGCAGGGCGGAGATCGCGATGAAGTCGCCGACTGGCCTGCGGCTGATGCCGCGATCGGTGCTGCCGCGGTGAGTTGCGAAGCGCTGGCGCGCACGGCCGTGCAGGCTCTGTACGACGAACTCGAGGCCTATCCCAAGCCTGGGCTGGTGAGTCCGGTCGACTCCGGTGCGCATGCCGACATGGACTTCGCTCTGATGTGCCGCTCGGCCGATTCCCTCTTGCAGCCGTTCACCGACCTCGCGGCGGCAGGGCGCGCCGGCCGGTCGTTCGAGGCCGCACTGATGCCGCTCGGCATGGCGGCGGAGCGCCGCATGCTGGAGGTCACGGGCGGCGTCAACACCCATCGCGGCGCGATCTTCTCGCTGGGCATGATGGTGGCCGCAATGGCGCGGACGCCGGCGTCGGACGGTGTTCGCTCGCCGCAAGCCGTCCAGTCGGTGCTGTTGCGCGAATGGGGCGAGGCTCTCGCCGTTCACGCAGCGCGCGGCATCTCCGCCTCCAGCCATGGCGCCGCCGTGCAGCGCCAAACCGGCCGCGACGGAGCGCGGCGCGAAGCGGCGCTGGGGTTTCCCGGCATCTTCGCGGTCGGCGTGCCGACCTACCGGGCGGCGCTCGCCACCGGACTCGACGGCAATGCGGCGTGCATTCAGACGCTGTTTGCCCTGATGGCGGCCGTCGACGACACGACGGCGCTCTATCGCGGCGGCGTGGCCGCCGGCGAGTTCGTCCGTCGGTCGGCGAGCGCGTTCCTCGCGCGCGGCGGCTGCCATCGCGACGACTGGTTCGCCGAGGCCGAGCGCCTGCATCGCGACTTTACGGCGCGCAACCTGTCCGCCGGCGGCTGCGCGGATCTGCTGGCTGCGACGCTGTTCGTCGTGCGGTGTTGCGGCGGCGAGTCGCCGATGGAAGAAGAACATGAGGCAGCGACTCGGTAGTCATCGCCTCTTGTGTCGTCGACAATGACGATGCGTCGCGATTCGTCAGCATTTGATTTGGTCAGGAGCCCGGAAGGCGAGCCGACTCCACCATACGGACGGGCCGCCCAACAGCGCGGGCCGTTCGCTGTCGTGGACGGTCGCGAGCCCGCGCCGTTCGGCCAGCGCGCGCGTCTCGGCCGACGTCACCTCGAACATGCGGCGGCCGGGCGGCACCGGCCCGTGGCGCAGCGACAACGCCATCAAGCCGCGCGGCCGCAGCAAGGCGACGACGCGCGCCATGGCGCGCTCGCGCTGCGTGCGGTCGAGATGCATCCAGACCGCGGTCAGCATGACGAGGTCGTAGCGCTCGCCCGACGCGTGGACGCGGTCGAGCTCCGGCAGCGAGTCGTCGATCCAGGTGATGGATGGCTGACGATGCAGCCGGCGGGCGTGGGCCAGCAGCTCCTGCGTCGGTTCGACCGCCGTCACCGTGTGGCCAAGCTCGGCGAATCCCGCTGCATCGCGGCCGGTGCCAGCGCCGATATCGATGATGCGGCTCGGTCGCGCCGGGAAGAGATGCAGCATGTCGCGATGGACATCGGCGAAGGCCAGGCTCTCGTATTGCTTGACGCGCTCGTCGGCGGTCTCGCCGTAGCCTTCGGTGCCGCTTACCCTTGCCGTCATGCCACGATGGTAGATCTGTCGCTTCGCAGGTTGCTAGAGCGGAATCCGATCGGATTCGCGCGCTCGGGCGCTGCTTGTTGCACCGGGCACAGTCCGCCCAGCTGATTCCAGCCGGGTGGACTGTGTTCTAGCGCAACACCTCGCGCGTCGTGACGAAGCATAGCCGCTTCAGCTATCTTCGGTTAGGATGGTGGCATGGTTCATGGTCGCATCACGATCGATCCCGCGGTCTGTACGGGGAAGCCCTGCATTCGTGGAATGAGGTTTCCGGTCGCGCGTCTGCTCGGCCTTTTGGCGGCCGGCGAGACACGAGAGTCCATCCTCGTGTCCTATCCTTACTTGGAAGCCGAGGATATCGAGGTTGCCCTGCACTTTGCGGCGGATTTGGCCGAGGATGAAACTCTGGACATAGCCAGTTGAGATTCCTCATCGACATGCCGTTGTCGCCGCTGCTGGCGACTTGGCTTGTCGATCGCGGACATGATGCAATTCACGCCGCTTCCGTCGGCCTCGCCACTTCCAGCGATGCTCGGATCATGGAGGTAGCGAGGCACGAACGGCGCACGATCGTCACGGCTGATCTCGATACCCTCGCCTGTTGGCAATTGCACGTTCGACAGAACCCAGCCTGATCCTGTTTCGCGGCGGCAGTTGGAGCGAGGCCGATGTGCGAGCCCGAATGAGTGCCCTGCTTGGTGCCTTCGATGCTACAGGGATCGAAGGCAGCATTCTGGTCGTCGAACGCGATCGCATCAGGCGTCGGCGTCTGCCGCTTCTTTGACGGTTATACGCCGGCCC
>Ga0194131_10007142_pt1 | contig 15135 bp, 10 predicted proteins | sample TA2KigO120mmetaG_FD_148631 | JGI IMG/M metagenome (GOLD analysis project Ga0194131, IMG submission 148631) | Freshwater microbial communities from Lake Tanganyika, Tanzania - TA2015053 Kigoma Offshore 120m | ecosystem: Environmental > Aquatic > Freshwater > Lake | place: Tanzania: Lake... | reverse complement strand
CGGCGGAGATGGCTGCGGAGATCGAGAGTCGCGTTGCCGAACTCCTGAGTGCTGCTGATCCGGAGGCAGACGCGGGGCTCACCGGCTGCGCGGAACGCGCACAGCAGGATCTGGACAACGCCCGGAGTTCATCGCAACTGATCGGCGCACAGGCGAGCGTCTCATTCCAGATTCAGGCAGCGATCGCGCGGTCCTTTCTCAGCAAGGGGCAGTCCGAGTTTCAGCATGCACTGCTTCTTCATGCGCTTGCTGAGAGTGCTGCACTGAGCAAGAACTCTGGGGAGTATGAAGCAAAGGCGAATGCCTGGCTTGCGAAGGCGCAGGCGTCGACCCAGTCTGCACTGGAGGCGTACACGGAACTGCAGACGATGCTGTCGTCGGGCGGCGAGTCTGATGCGAAGCGCGCTCTTGGAGAGACCGTGACGCGCGCCCTGCAGTCCATCACCAAACCGACCTTTGAAGTCTCCGCTGCCGCTGCAACGGTCAAGGTGGCGGAGGCGGATACATCGGACGAATCATCGGGAGATGCCGAGTCGCCGACTCTGGATACCGCTCCTTCATCCGGTCCACCCTTTGAGACCGCGGAGGCGTTGGCGGCGTTCCTGAGTGATCCGAACAAGGATCCAGCGGCGATGGCGGCGATCGATGAGTTCACGGTCGCAGAAACGAACGAAGGTCGGCAGATCGCGAACATCTTGATCGCCCCGATGCGCTCGATGGGAGCGCTGCAAGTCGCGATGCGCGACAAGTTCGGAAGCGCCGACCTTGGCGCCATGAAGGCAGCCCTCGGCGGTGGTGGGCAGGTGAGCGTGGTCGAGGCGACTGATGCTGCCGCGACACTCGAGATCCGCTCCCAAATGGGTGCGCTCGCGATGCAGGCAACTCGGACGGACAGCGGGTGGAAGTTGGACATGGACGCCACGAACTCGGCAATGCCTGATCAAGTCCGCATGCAGTTGACCGCTGCACAGGCGATCATCGGGCCCCTGCTCGGTGCGATGGACTCGGTACGGCAGAAGGTCGAGTCAGGAGAGATCACGACCGCCCCACAAGTGCAAGCTGCCCTGGGCATGGCCATGCAGCGGGCGATGGGTGGGATGCGTGGCGGACCGCCGCGCGGCGCGGGTGCTGATGACGCGCAGGAACCCTGACGCGCGTTCACCTGCCCAAGAGTCATCGAGTCATTTCGAGCACTGTTTTCGCGGCGTGCCTCACCTGCGGATCGTCTCCTTCGTCCGCCGCGATGGACTCCAAGTCGCGGCGAAGCGGGTGCTGCGGATTCTGCCGGAGCACGTCAAGTGCACACCACACGGCATTTCGCCTTGCCTGCGGGGCATGGACGCGCGTCAGGGCACTCGCACCCATCGCTGCGCGCCGCGAGATCTGATTCCACTGCAGGACATCCCGCAGCGAGAATGCGGCGGATCGACCATCCCACGCTTGATCCACCCCCATCCGCCGTGAATGCCTCGTCGGTTGGTTGTGGGGACACACCTCCTGACAGATGTCGCATCCGAACAGCCAATCTCCAACCTTCGAAGCGACTTCGGACTCTGGCAACGACCGCTGTTCGATGGTGACGGTCGTGATGCAGCGCGATGCATCCACACTCCAGGGTGAAATCGCCGCGGTTGGACACGCATCAATGCAGCGGGTGCAGGTTCCGCATGGATCCGTGGCATCCTCCCGAACCGTCGGTTGAAGCCGAGCCGTCGTGAAGTAGGAGGCAAGAACGGTCCACGAGCCAAGCCCATCGGTGATGAGCAGTGTGTTCTTTCCGATGCGTCCGATGCCAGCACGTTCAGCCAACTCACGCTCGGGGACTGGTTCGATATCGCAGCACACCTTTCCGCGCGTGCCAGGCAGCGCAGCCTCCAGTTCCCGCTGCAGCGTGCGCAGCCGCCGCTTCATCACGCGGTGGTAATCGGCGCCGCGGGCATAGCGCGCAACACGACCGAGAGCATGCGCGCTGCCAACATCCGCGCTCGCCGATCTCGCATCAGGTCGACCATCGTGGTACCTCGCCGCGGCGATGAGCACACTCTGCGTTCCAGGGACGATGCGCGCAGGATCGACGCGGACATCGATGTGCGCCTGCATCCAGTCCATCGGTCCGTGCCGCCCACCGTCCAGCCACGCGCGCAGTTCCCCGCTTCGCTTGCTCGGCGACGCGTCGCAGACTCCGGCAGCCGCAAAGCCAAGTTCGCGTGTCCGTGCCAAACACCACGCCGTGCACGCCGCTGGGTCTGCTGATGTCAGCACGGTGCCGTTCTCCTCCTCGCCTTCAGAGCCCGAGCCAGCGCGCAAGCGGCGCCGCAGGAACATCGGGGACGAGCGCATCATCGAACCGATCGCCTTCCCTGCCGCACACCGCCGCGGACGCGAGGTAGCCGCTGCGAACGGCCCCCTCCATGGTCGCTGGCCAACCCGTCGCGCACCAGTCACCGGCGAGGAACAGGTTCTCCACACCGCCGCGAACGCCGTCGCGGCGTGCCTTCGGTCGCAGCGCATCGATCCCCGGCACACCTGCAAAGGTTGCGCGCTTCTCCTTCACCGCCCGAAACGTGACGGGCTGCAGCCCGCGCGCGCGAGGAAGCGCCCAGTGCACATCCTGCATCACACGGTCGACGATCGCCTGCTCATCAAGATCCATCCACGAATCAGCGGCACTGATCACCGCATGCACACGGTGGCGTCCTTGGGCATCGGGATCCTTCCGAAACAGCCACTGCGTACCACGACCAGGCAAGACCAGATGCGGCGTCTCCATGATCGGCGCGTCAAACGCGAGATGCACACCGAGGATTGGGCTGAACGCGATCTCATCCAGACGCCCAAGCCGCGCATCAGAACGTACCAAGGTGCCAGAGCAGAGTTTCCCAAGGCGATCGGGAGGAACGGCGGCGATCACCGCCGACGCCTCGACCATGCCCTCATCGGTCACCACGCCGCTCACGCGAGTGCCATCGAATGAGATGGCGAGGGCGCTCACGCCAAGTCGCATCGCTCCCCCGCGCGACTCGATGAATTGCTGCGCCGGATCGTAAAGCTCCACCAGCGGTCGCACCGACAGCCCCATCACAGGGCTCCAGGAATCCTGCAGAAATCCCGCTTGAAACACATACATCGCAAGGGAGGCTTCCGTCCGGTCGCACGGCAGATTGCATGCACTGATGATGACGGGCTCCCAGAAGTGTGACCGAGCCCGTTCCGTCTGCCGTGTGTCGTCGAGAAATGCACCGAACGACTTCCCCTTCCAGCGTTCACGACCCTCCCGTCCAAGACGAATGAGACGCCACATCGCACGGGCAACCGCGCGCTTGTCATCGGGCCCGAGGAACCGCATGCGCAGGAAGCTGTTCGTGAAGTGCGCCGGTGCAGGGAACCGCCCGGGGGTCATCTCATCCGGATCGCCGGGTGGGTTCGCCCACCAGATGGTGCGGTGCCACTCAATCAGATCGAGCACACCGAGGCGACCGTACAGATCGAGCAGGTTCGTACAACTGCCCATCAGCACATGCTGACAGTTGTCCAGCATCTCGCCACTGCGGGGGTCGATGAAACTCGTGGCCCGCCCGCCAAGCTTTCGCTTCGACTCGAGCAGCACGATGTCGCGTCCCGCCTCAGTCAGACGCACGGCGGCAGCGAGTCCGGCAAGACCTCCACCCACGATGACGATCGGCGGTCCCATCAACGCCCGCCCGCAAGCCGCGCACGAAGGATGACCAGCGCCTTCTGCAGGGTCGGCACCGAGACGCGCTGCCGCACAACGCGCTCAGGATCCGCTGCCATTCGCTCGAGCAGCGCGCGGTACATGCCCGTCAGTCCACGCAGCGTTGGGCGACAGGTTGGTTCAATCATGGACTCAAGCGGCGCGCTCGCCTCGAATCGATCACGGGCGGATTCGATCATTCCCTCGAGCAGCGCAAGGCAACGCGGCGGATCCCGCCAGTGGAGCAGTCCATCGACATCGATGCCCGCACCATCGAAACGCTCCTGAGGGATGTACACGCGCCCCATCCGTGCATCCTCCGCGACATCACGGATCACATTCACCATCTGGAATGCGACCCCACGCTCGGATGCAAGAGCAAGTGCGTCGGGACTTTGGTATCCCCACACACGCACGCACACACGCCCGACGGAACTGGCGACCTGTTCACAGTAGTGGCGGAGTTCCACCTCATGCTGCAGCCGCTGCGGGCGGAGATCAGCGATCTGACCATCGATCATCGCCTCGAAGTCGGATGCGTCGAGCGGATACGCACGCGCCACCGCGGCCAGCGCACGCCACAGGGATGTCGGCTCCGCCACTTCACCGCGAAGTGCGAGACGCGTGTGTGCGCGGAATGTCTGAATGGAGCGTGCAACATCGCTCCCCGCCGATGCGCCATCGACAATGTCGTCTGCCTCACGCATCCACGCATAGATCGCGTACATCGCCGAGCGCTGCGGCTCGGGGGTGAGGCGGAGCCCCCAGTAGAAGTTCGCAGCGCGTGCACGCGTCACTTCGCGGCAGTACTGGACCGCATCTCGGAGGTCCTCGTGCAGGAGCAGTGTCCCCGCCGTCGCACTCATGCGGCGTACGTCTCCCTCCGCGCAGGTCGGCCCGCACGCGCGGCACTCCACCGCGCCTGCAGGAGGAGACGAACCTTCGTGAACGCCGTCAACTTCGGGCGCGCAAGACACGTCTCGAAGTTCCATGACTCGATCAGATGCAGCGTCCGCATCCCGCCCTCACGGAACAGCCAAATCAGAGGTCGATGCGCGGGCTGCATTCGTGCGAGCAGTTCGCCGCCTGACTCGAAGAGCGGCCATGTCCGCTCGGACAGCGACCGAATCGTTGCACGGTACTCACCGAGGAAGCTTCGATCGGGCGCGAACCCGCGCTGACACGTCAAGGAGAGTCGCTCCGCAAAGAGTTCCCCCTGCCAAGACTCAGACGGCAGATAGATGCGTCCTCGCTCAAGCAGGTCGCGCCGTACATCCTGCCAGTGATTCACCAGTTGAAGGCCCGTGCAGATGGAGTCGCTCGCCGCGAGCGCAGCCTCATCGCGCGACTCATCGAGCAACATGAGCACAATGCGTCCGACCGGATCCGCGCTGAGGCGGCAGTAGCCGATCAACTCATCCCATGTTGAGTACCGCGACACATGCTGGTCCATCTCGAAGGCTCGGATGAGATCGAGGAACGGCTTCCGTGGCATCGCATGCCTCGCCACAACCGGTGCGAGTGCCGTGAAGACGGGATGAAAGGAACGCCCGCTGCCCATCGCTTCCGTGCCCTCGCGCCACCACGCAAGAAGCGCGCTCGCCTGCTCGGGCGAGCCGCATTCGTCGCCAAGGTCATCGGCGCAGCGGCAGAACGCGTACACGGCGGCAAAGTCATCCTGCAATGCGCGTGGGACGAATCCGCTCAGGACAGTGAAGTTCTCGCCGTGCCCGCGTGCGAGCCGCATGCACCACGCCTGCGCCTCGGGCAGTGCGCACGCGCAGTCCAACCCAGGCCCATAGCGCCCAAGTTCGAGCGTGCGGTCAGCCTTTGTCGATCCCATGCCGATCCAAGCGTACCGCGGAGTTCAGTGAAGGCTTGGATATGATCTGGGTCTGATGAAGATCATTCTGGCGAATCCACGTGGCTTCTGTGCGGGCGTTTACATGGCGATCGACGTGGTCGATCAACTTCTGGAACTCTGCCCCGACGAGCCGATCTTCGTCTACCACGAGATCGTGCACAACCGCCATGTCGTGCAGCGATTCCAGCGGCGTGGTGTGCGCTTCGTGGAATCGGTCGATGAAGTGCCTGATGGCTCGATTGTGGTCTTCAGCGCGCATGGCGTGAGTCCCGCCGTTCGTCAATTGGCGCAGTCGAAGAGGCTGCTTTCGGTCGATGCGACGTGTCCACTCGTGACGAAGGTTCACGCGGAGGCGATTCGCTACGCGCGAAAGGGATTCCAGATCCTGCTCGTCGGTCACCGCCACCATCAGGAAGTCGTCGGCACGCTCGGCGAGGCTCCCGAAGTGATGCAGGTGGTTGAAAGTCCTGCCGACATTCCATCGCTGAAGGTGAGTGATCCGGAGAAGCTCATCTATCTGACGCAAACGACCCTGTCGCTTGATGATGCGGGCGTCATCATCGATGCGCTCAAGCGCGCGTTCCCTCAGATCAAGGAGCCGCCTGCGAGCGACATCTGCTACGCGACGACGAACCGCCAGACGGCGGTGCGCGCCATCGCCCCCCAGTGCGACTTGGTGCTCGTGGTTGGCAGTTCGAACTCATCGAATTCCGTCCGTCTCACGGAGATCGCGATGAACATGGGTACCCCTGCGCGGCTGATCGATGACCGCAGCGAGTTGAAGCGCGAGTGGTTTGACGGGGTTCAGACACTCCTCGTGACCGCGGGCGCCAGCGCGCCCGAAGATCTTGTGCACGATCTCATCGAGGAGCTCGTCCGCAGTTATGGTGCTGAGGTCGAACAGCATGATGTGCGCCACGAGGAAGTGGAGTTCGGTCTCCCCGGCAGCCTGAAGTCTCTCATGCGTGAGCGTGGCGTCGATCCCGAAGGACGGCGCATCGTCCGTGGCGACGAGGGAAATCGACTGCGTGAGTGGTTCGGCGCACACAACATCCCATTCCGCATCGTCGACCTCACGGTGCAGGGCGTGGCGGTCGCACCTTGACCGACCAAGCCGAGGGACCTGAGCAACGCTCGCCAGCGGCAGGCGATGCTGCGCATTCGGCGGCGGGCACCAACGGCGAGCCAACGTCTTCGGCCACGACCGACCGCGATGCGCCGCACTTCTTCGCCCTCCAACGCGATGCGCTTCGCGCGTGGTGCACCGAGCGTGGGATGCAGCGCCACACCTCCGATCAGATCTTGGACTGGGTCTACCGAAAGGCGTGCGCAGACCCGATGCAGATGACCAATCTGTCGAAGCGCAACCGCGAGCTGCTCGCACAGTCGATGCGATTCACGACGGCGCGGCGGATCGACCACCGCATCGCTTCCGATGGAACGCAGAAACTGTTGATGGCCTGGGAACGCGGGACAGCCGACGCGGTCCCAGCCGTACTGCCCGTGCTGAACGCGACGCCCGTTGCATCCGGTCGGCAGACGGAGTGCGTGATGATCCCCGCGGACCCTCGGCGTACTGCATGCATTTCAAGCCAACTCGGCTGCCCCGTGGGGTGCCGCTTCTGCGCGTCAGGGATCGGAGGTCTCGAGGGCAACCTCACCGCAGGCCAGATCGTCGAACAGGTGTTTCATCTCTCCACACTCGATGCGGTCGAACGCATTTCGCATGTGGTGTTCATGGGGATGGGCGAGCCGCTCGCGAATCTCGGCGCAGTGTCGGATGCCATCCGAACCCTGCATGCCGAGTGGGGATTCGGCATCAGCGCCCGCCGAATCACGGTTTCGACGGTCGGATTGCCGACCGCCATCCGCCGCTTCTGTGACTTCGAACTGCCGGTCACGCTCGCGCTCAGCCTGCATGCGCCGAACGATGAGATACGCCGCAACATCATCCCGTGGGCGGACTTCAGCACGATCGAAGAACTGCTCGACGCCTGCGATGAGTGGTTCCGCCGAACTGGGCGTGAAATCACGCTCGAGTACATCCTGCTCGGGGGGATCAATGACCGCGCCGAACACGCCGAAGAGTTGTCCGAGCATGCGCGGCGCATCCACGCGAATGTCAATCTGATCCGCTACAACGAAGTGAGGGGGATGCCCTTTCAGCGTCCCAACTCCGACTGCGTGCTTCGCTTCCAGGAGGTCCTTCGCGAGCGTGGCGTGAACACGCACATCCGTGCCAGCCGTGGACGAGACATCGCGGCTGCGTGCGGACAGCTCCGGCATGAGCACGCGACCGCTACCCCGCGCTGACCGGTGCGACGACTGCCCCGCTCTCGACCGCAAGCTGGCGAACATCGACATCCGTCATCGCACGCAAATTGCCCGCGAGGGCGCCGTCGTGCATGCGTCGAGCCCACGCAATCCAGAAGGCACTTCGATCAGGCTCTCGGGAAGCGCGCGTCAGCAACTCGGACATCGTCTCACGAAGTGCACGGCTCTGGACCGTGCCACGAACCTGCAGCGGCACGAAGCGCCGCGTGAACCGCAGGATTCGGTCGGGCCAGTCACTCGAACGGAACTCGACGACCCAGCGATGCTCGCGGACGCGTGCCTCGAACCGATGCAGATAGCGGCGCCGAATCTCATCGCCTCGCGCGAGCCTCACGCCAAGCGTCTCGCGGATCCTGTGGCTCTCATCCACGCTCGTGGTGAGCGTTCCGATGTACCACAGATCCCGAATCAGGAACGCCTCCGCGAGAGGCAGGATCGCAAGCCGAGGCAGTTCGAGCGTCGGATCGGCGCGGCAGAGATCCGTGATGATCTCGGCGTAGCGAAGCGCATAGTCAAGCCCCCCCCACATCTCGCATCGACGCATCGCAACGGCAAAGTCCTGCAGCGCCTCATGCCCATGACGCGTTGACAGCAGACCCGACAGCTGCTGCAGTGAAGCACCCACGCGCCGACGCATGCGCCGCGCCTGAGTGCGCTGCCGCCGACTGCCGATCTGCCGAGCTGCGGTCGCGACTCGCACAAGACGAAGCAAGGCACGCTGCCCCGACCCATCGGCATCGTCCACCACCGGGGCGAGCGTCGTCGAGGCGCGAGGCACGGTCCCCGTGGTCTGCAGACCCGCAGCGATGCGCCGACCAAGTTGGATGCCCTCACGAACCGCCGCAATGCCCGATGCCTCGACCTGCGCGATGCCATGTTCGAAGGCCTCGACGGAGAGCGGGATCCAGCCGCGTTGGAACGCAATCCCAAGCGCGATCACATCCACAGGACGATCCGTGAGGAATGTCGCGCGTGCCATCTCGGCGAGATCGAGCAACGCCGTGCGACTGGGATTGCATGTGGCCTCCACCGCCGACGCCAACCGCGCAGCAGCGCGTCGGCACTCGTCGGAGATCTGATCGTCGAGCGTTCCGCTGTTGGCAACCACGGCCGTGCGCAGCGGATCGGCAACTCGCAGACGCTGGTCGGTCGCGAGCGCGCGGATGGTCTCGAGCGGATCGATACCAATCACCAGATCCGCCTCGCCGTAGGGGATCTGCGTCGTGAACCGTTGCCCCCGTGTTCGCGGCGATGCATCCGACGCCTCCGAGACGGGCGCTTCCAATCTCGTGAACACCAACTGCGACCAGGCGCTCCTGCCCGGTCCAAGCGGCGTGCTGCGGTGCGTCCAGGACACGGCGAATCCCATGTGGCGTCCCGCTTCGGCGAGAAGATTGCCGATGACGCCGGGGGCGTCACCTCGGAATCCACCGAGGTGTACGCGCCACACTCCCTGATCACCGTGGATCGGCTGCGGGACAGGCAAACGATCGCCCGCGCGAAGTGCTTCAAGTCCTGGAGGCGGACGCGTCCGAATGATCTCCACCTGCTCAAGCAGTGACTCGAGCCGAAAGAAGACGCCGCGGGCACCCGGCACCAAGGACCGATCGACGAGCGGCTCGGGGCGCAGCGGATCGCTGCCGCGCAGGAGTCCACGCGCGATCTGTGCAGCCAGTCCCGGATCCCGCAGCTCGCAGGCATGGTCGGCGGGCAGGATGAACCGCTGAAAGCGCAGAAATCCATCGCGGTCGACTTCGCGCGCCGTCCGCTCAAGCGCGGCGACGTCGCGCCGCGGCGGCGGACCATCACGCGCAATCACCAGCGTCAGCGCATCAATCCCCGCTGCGGTCACAAGCGCGTCACGGAGCGTTTCACTGTCGTTCACATCGAGTGCCACGACTCGAAGGCGCGGCTCGCCCTCGGCACCCACTGCGGCGCGCGCAAGTCGTTCAACATCCACTCGCTCCGTGGCGCCGAAGTCGAGCACCACAAGCACACGGCGCAAGCGCTCGACTGATGCATGTCGGAGGGCAAGAACGCCCTCGCGCAGAAAACGCTGCATGTGCCAACTCTCGACGACGCACGCAGTGGCTCCCGCGCGGACACCCTGTCGCCCACTCACCAGCGCAAAGGATTCCTCCCCCTCCTGCATCCGCTCCTCGAGCAGTACGTCGGCATCATGGATCGCCGAGCGAAGCAGCCGCTCGGCCGACTCGACACCGATGTCCTCCCCGCGCCTTCGGACTTCAAGCGTCGCGATCGAAGCGGGGATGCGCGCGAGCTTGTCCTCCAGTTGGAGACCGGGGCGCATCTCATGAAGCAGACGGATCACACGGCGCGTCAGCAGGCTCGTGACGAGTGCATCATTGACGGCAAGCGGCTCCACATCGCCCGCTGCAGGTGGAAGCCGACTCCACCAGACGCGCGCGGCATTGCCGCCTGACGCCCGCAGCGACTCGGCAGCTGCCACGATCCGTGGCGCCATGGAACCAGGTCGCGCTTCAAACACCACCACGTGATGGCAGCGCTCCAGGATCCGACCCACTGCAGATTCATCCAGCGGCTCAGGCGCGCCAATGCCCAGCACAGGAACACGCCCCGTCATGCCAAGCTCATCGAGCATGTGGCGTACGGACACGAGCGCCGGACCAATCGCAATGAATCCGTACTGCTCGCGTTCGCCCGGACTCGGCAAGTGCTCGACGCTGTTCAACTCCAGCACACGGATGATGCGCAGAGGATCCGCAGACTCACCCGTACGCGCAAGACGTCGACGGCGCAGCCACGCATCATGGTCGACACGCGCCACATGGCGATTCGGCAGGATGTGCAGCGTTGCCGCCGAACGCAACACCGATATGTGCGCCACCAGCACAGCCGGACGCCGTGTCGCACGAGTCAAGCGAAGTGCGACATCGCAGCCGCTGCGGAGGCCATCCACATCCACCGCCTCGATCGCCGTCAGCCCTGCTCGGCGGCACACGCGCCGTGGGCAAGTGGTCGGCACGGCAGCGGGATGGTCTTCGAGCACAAGCACGATGCCGCCTCCCTCGCTCAGCGGGAGACGCCCAATCTCCTCCATCTGCCCCACCAGTCCATCGAGTTCTTCATTGGGAACGAGCACCACGCTGGTTCGCCCGCGCGCCGCCTCTTGCGCCGCGAGTTCGAGTGCGCGCAGACCACTCCCCACGCTTGTCCACTGCAGCGCATTGCGCTCAAGCACCTCCGAGGCGCCCGCATCCTCCGCCGCGGCAATGACCGCTTCAAAGGGCGGACGCCGCACGACGATGAGACGATGCACATCGAGTTCCGCTTCCAGAAGCCCCTTCAGCAGCGCTTGCGCAGCGGAGAACAGCGCATCGCCATCGACGCGATCGAGCGGAGACCGGGAACCGCGCGTGCGGTCCTGCGCAGTCGCCTCACTCGAAGCTCGCGCGTCTTCCACCGCATCCATGGGGAACGATGGTAATCCTCCCTGCAGCGATCAGGCGCCCCGCATCAGGCGATCGATCACCCACGCGATCGCATCCGCATCGTTGCTGGGCGCGTGCTCGGTCGCGTGCCATGCCACATCGGGCATGGCATTCGCCACGGCAAAGGAAAGTCGGGAGTTCCGCAGCATGCCGATGTCGTTGAGCCCATCACCAACGGTGACGACCGATCCCTCGTCGATGCCGAGCGTCGAGCAGAGCCGCTGCACCATCGTCCACTTGTCGACTGCGGCATCGAAGATCTCCAGCAGATGCGTGTCCCCGCCAGGCTTCCCCGCCGACACAAGGGCAGGCCAGTGCTTGATGGACAATTGTTCAGGCACCTCGCGGAGCAGCGCAGCCGTGACGCCGACGAGTTCCGCCTTGTGTGCCACCGTGCCCACACGCAGCACATGCTGCAAGTGGGTGTGACGTTCCCGTGGGTCGCTTGGCAGCACTGGGATCGACCGTGTTGTGACAGGATGAATCTTGAACCACCAGCGGCTTGCCGCGTCCAACTCGCGGTCCCCCACCAGCAGATAGTCGTAGCCGCTCAACGATGCATCCTTGAGCAGGTGCGCGAGATGCCCGTGCACCAGCAGACTCTCCGTGCAGTGCTGCACCAACTCGGTCGAAATCGTGATGCGATCCTCACAGCGCCCAGAAGCGATGTCATGCAGTGCCGCACCGCCCGCCGTGATGATTCGCCCCTCACCCAGCAGGGCTTGGGCGATCGATCGGCACTCAAGCCACGATCGACCTGTTGCAAAGACCACTTCCACTCCCGCATCACGCGCACGGACGATCGCTTGACGGTTGCGCTGCGAGACCCGCCCCTCACTGTCGAGCAGCGTGCCATCGAGATCACTCACCAACATTCGTGCAGGCATGGAAACCCCCAAAATGCTACACTTTGCCCCCTTATGGATCGAAAGCGGCTCGCCAATGTGCAACAGTCCGACCTCACGGAGAGTCGGATCAATGACGACTTCCTGTTCTGGCTGAAGAACAGTGGTCCGAACTGGCTGCTCGCGGTGCTCGTTGTGCTCTGCCTTGCCATGGGTTGGAACTGGTGGAAGAACAAGCAGGGTCAGGCGCGAGACGCGGCTTGGAGCGAACTCTCCGATGCCGATATTCCCGCCACCCTCCGTGATGTCGCGGCGAAGCATGCCGATGTGGATGGTGTCGCGTCCTTTGCGCTGCTGACCGCTGCAGACCGCTATCTGCAGAGTGTCATCAGCGGACAGCGGTTCGACCGTGAGGCAAGCGCGGCGGATGCCGCCGTCACGCCCGAACTGCGCAGAGAGTGGCTGCTGGAAGCGCGAACGCTGTACGACGAAGTGCTCGCGCGCGCCGAGTCATCGAGCGATCCGAATGCGGTCACCTTCGAGGTCGCAGCGCTGTTCGGACTTGCGGCGGTTGCGGAGTCGCGGGGCGAAGTCGATGCCGCGAAGTCCGCGCTTGAGCGCGTCCATGCAAAGACCGCCGAGAGCCTCCCGTGGATTTCCAAGCAGGCGAAGGCACGCATCGAGACGATCGCGTTGGTGTCGTCGCCGTACCAGATCCCCGATGCGCCGATGCCGCAGGCCGTGCTGCCCGATGGCACGCGCTTCAACCTGCCGACGGGCGTGTCGGTCACGGATCAGGACGCGGTGCGCGCGCTGATCGGCGGTCTTCAGGGTGCAGCGGCGATTCCGGCGCCCGATCAGCCGATCATGCCGGCAACGCCCACGGATCCTGCGGCACCCAGTGCACCCGCGTCGCCGAGCGGCGATGCCCCAAAGCCCTGAGATGCCGTGAACGCTCCTGAGGAAGCGCCGAAGGGGGACGCAGAGGAGCGCGCAGACAATGCCGATGAGATCCAACTCATCACCGCTGCGGGGACAGTTGACCGCGATGCCTTGCTCGCGGTGTATGAACGCTCCGCCGCGAGCGATGATGACCAGCCCGTCCGCCTCACGTTCTGCATCAATCACCATCTCTCGAAGCGCCTCGACCGCTACCTCGTTGACCGCGTGCCGTTCCTGAGTCGAACGGCATTGCAACGGCTCATCGATGAAGAGGCGGTGACGGTCAACGGGCGCATTCCAAAGTCGAGCACGCGGCTTCAGCACGGCGACATTGTTGTGGCGGCGCTCCCGCCACCACCAAGCAACGAGATCGCACCCGAGGAGATCCCGCTTGACATCCTCTTCGAGGATGACGAACTGATCGTCATCAACAAGCAGCCAGGCCTGATCGTGCATCCCGCACGCAGTCACAAGTCTGGAACGCTCATCAACGGTCTCGCATGGCACTTCCTGCACCGCTCCAGCGGCAAGCTTTCGGAAGTCGGTCGTGAACAGGCGCGCCCCGGCGTGGTGCACCGACTCGACAAGCACACGAGCGGCGTCATGGTCGCCGCCAAAACCGAGACTGCACATTGGCGGCTCGGCAAGCAGTTTGAGAAACGCACGACCCAGAAGCGGTACATCGCGCTCATCGAGGGTCACCCTGATCCGCTCGCCGATCTCATCGACCTTCCGCTGGGCAAGCATCCGTCGATCCGCGAGCGGTATGCGGTGCGATTCGACGACAGCGGCAAGCCCTCACAGACCTACTACCGAACGCTCGAACTTTTCGAGGGCTTCGCGCTCGTCGAGTTGGAACTGCGCACGGGGCGCACGCATCAGATTCGCGTTCACATGTCTCACCTTGGGCATCCGCTTGCAGGCGATGACATGTACGGTGGGAAGCACCTGCGCGAGTCTGATGTCGGAGGCGACACCGACGCGCCACTGCTGATGCGGCAAGGGCTCCATGCCGCGATGCTCGGCTTCCGTCATCCGATCACCAACGAGCCGATGCTGTTTGAGGCACCTCTGCGCAGCGATCTCAAACGGACCGTGGATCTGCTTCGGACCAACCGATTCATCCGATCCGTGAGTGCGGGGGGCAACAAGGTTTCTGTCCCGCGCGAGGGCGACGCCAAGACTTCCTGAAGCGGCGGCTGCACGCTCGTGCGATCAGAGCCGCTCTTCGCCGCTTGCGCGTCGCATCAGTTCCTGCAGCGCATGCTGCGGCGTGGCACCACCAAAGAGAACCGCGTACACCGCGGACGCGATCGGCACTTCGACGCCAAGACGCCGAGCCAGTTCCACGACTGCGCGGCAGGTATCGACCCCCTCCACCACCGCGTGCATGGACCGAAGCGCGGATGCGAAGTCCTCGCCGCGGCCGAGGCGTTCGCCGAGCGTTCGATTGCGTCCATCTGCGCTGAAGCAGGTCGTGGCAAGATCGCCGACTCCTGCGACGCCAAAGAATGTCTCGCGACTGCCGCCGAGCGCCATGCCAAGCCGCGCCATCTCCGCCGTCCCGCGCGCAAGGAGCGTTGCCTTCGCATTGATGCCCAGTTGCATTCCATCGACCATGCCCGCCGCGAGGGCGATCACATTCTTGAGCGCACCAGCCGCCTCCACGCCGATCTGATCTGCGGAGAGGTAGATGCGCCAAGCGGGCGTTGCGAGTGCCTGCTGCACCTGACGCGCTGCAGAGGCTTCGCCTGCCACCACCATCGCCGTCGGCAGACCCACCGCAACCTCGCTCGCCACGGAAGGTCCGGAAAGCGTGACGACTTCGCCGCCGACGGCAAGTTCCCGCAGTACTTCACTCGGGCGCTTCAGTGTCTCCACCTCGAACCCCTTCGCAAGACTCACGATCGTGACATCCTTTGGGCATGCCGACCGCAGAACCTTCCACACGCTCCGCGCGTACTG
>Ga0194131_10007140_pt1 | contig 15137 bp, 12 predicted proteins | sample TA2KigO120mmetaG_FD_148631 | JGI IMG/M metagenome (GOLD analysis project Ga0194131, IMG submission 148631) | Freshwater microbial communities from Lake Tanganyika, Tanzania - TA2015053 Kigoma Offshore 120m | ecosystem: Environmental > Aquatic > Freshwater > Lake | place: Tanzania: Lake... | reverse complement strand
CGCGTCTGTCGCAACGTGAAGCGGTGGCGAAATACCGATATGGCGCTGCGCTGGACCGCCGCCGGCATGATGGAAGCCGCCAAGGGCTTCCGACGCCTCAAGGCGCACAAGCACCTGCCGACGCTCAGAGCCGCCCTGGCTGCCCATCAGGCCAAGCAAACGATCCGAGACAGGCTTGAGGAACACCGGCAAGCAGCATAGCATCGCCAATCGGCAACGCCCGTCCCGCAAACTTCAACAATGCGCGGGACATCCCCTGCCCGGCCCGCCATAGATCGTGTCGGTCCCGGCATTGCTGGAAGCGGTCGCGCTGTCACCGTAGAGCGTATCGTCGCCGAGGTTGCCGTAGAGCACATCGTTGTCGTCGCCGCCGAAGACGAGATCCGCCCCCTGCCCGCCATAGACGGTGTCGTTGCCCGAGCCGCCGTAGAGCGTGTCGTTCTCCATGTTGCCGTAGACCTGGTCGCTGCCCGTCCCGCCCGCGATCTCGTCGGAGTCCCGACCGCCGAACAGCGTGTCCTGGCCGCTGCCGCCACGCAGCGTGTCGCTGCCCTGGTTGCCGTAGACGAGATCATTGCCGGCGCCGCCGTCGCAGAAATCGTTGCCAAGCATCATCCGGTAAGTGTCGTCTGAGCTGGACCCGGTCATGACGTCGTTGGCGTCGGTGCCGCTGGTGACGTAGAGGTCGTCATTGGCGGAAATCCAGCTGCGCACCGTGGAGTATTGGCTGCCGCCGAGGTTGTACGCCGCGGACCCGGTCGACACGATGCCGACCACATAGGGGCCGGACGGTCCCGAGTACCAGAGCGGCCCGCCGCTGTTGCCGGGATTGATGTCGAGGCTGTTCGTATCGAGGATGCCGTCCTGTGCAAACACCCGGCCATTGTCGTTCGTCATGTACACGCCGCCATAGACGCCGGGATAGCCGGTGACGTTGAGCTGGCCGGAGCTGAAGTTCGGGTCCATGCCCATCGTTCCGGTGGCCGTGCTGATGCGCGCGCGGAATCCGACAACGGCGACGTCGTAGGCCGACTCCGATCGCGACAGCAATCCATCGCCATCGGTGTCGACCTGGTTGTAGTTGATGCGCGCGCCGTAGAAACTCCCGAATGGCTCGCTCGAGCCGTCGAGCGCAGGCGTCGCCTCGATCTGCCGCGCGGCGCCGCCATTCTCCGCGGAATAGACGACATGGCTCGCCGTCAGAACGTCGTTGGGACCGACGATCACACCGCTGCCTGTCGCGCGTGCCCCGTTGGGATAGGTCGCAACGATGCGGACCACGGTTCGGTACGGATAGGTCGACGGAGAGGGAACGTAGATCGTGGCCATCGCGGCGCGTCCGGCGGAAGTGCAGCCACCATCAAGTACCGCCCGCTGACAGCGGAGCATTGAGCCAGATCAAGGGGGCCCGGTCCTGACCGGCCAGAGGGTTGTCCGAGCCTCAGTTGGCGCTGAGAAATCGCCTGACCAGCGCCATGGCTTGCCCGTCGCGCGCGACGTAGTGGCCGGCGCCAGCCTGTATTTCGACGCGTGCCAGGCTGTCCACGGCGCCGAGCATGGTGCGCGGACCGGCCGGGTTGAAGGCGTTGGGGTTCTCCTGCATCTGCTCAATCGCCCCGGTCGCCGAAATCACCAAGATGAGATTGCTGATGTTGCGCGCGGCTGGCGCCATGCCCGCCGTGGCAATGACGTGCGCCTGGAGCCGCGGCTCGGGAAAGCTGTACTCGACCATCAATCGCTCACCGCCGCCGCCGCGCGGCGGGTCGAGCGGTTTCGCGCTGGTCGGCGGACCAAGCGCGTCGATCGCCGGTGCCGCTCGATCGCCGAGCCGGATCACGAGACCGACCCCCCGATTGTCGTCGATCCGATCAAACGGTGATGCCGCCACCTCGGCCCTCCTCGGCTGCGTGCAGCCCGCCACGGCCAACCCGAGCAAGGCTGCGATGCAATACCAGGCCAGGCTTCGTCTCATTCTCCAGTCTCGACTCCGGGCCGGCTTCCCGTCAATCTGGCGCCCGCCTCGCTATCAGCTCCGGCCAAAACGCCCATGTCCCGTTCATTCGACGCGCTGTTGCGACCGAAGTCGATCGCGTTGGTCGGCGCCTCGGCCGACCTCGACAAGCTGGGCGGGCGGCCGCTGAAATTCCTCCTCGACAAGGGCTACAAGGGACGGATCTATCCGATCAATCCGAAGTACCCGGACATCGCCGGCCTGCGCTGCTATCCCGGCGTGGCCGAGCTGCCCGAAGCGGTCGACCTCGCGATCGTCGCGGTGCCGGCGCGCGACGTCGAGACGACGCTGGGCGAGCTCGGCGAGAAGGGCGTGCCGGCGGCCGTCGTGTTCAGCTCGGGCTTTGCCGAGATGGGCGATCAGGGCCGCGCCATGGAAGAGCGCATGGTCCAGGTCGCACGCCGCTACGGCATCCGCGTCGTCGGACCGAACACGCTGGGCTTGCTCAATTCCTTCGACGCGGTGATGGCGACCTTCAGCCAGTATCCGAGCGGCCCGGTGGCGCCGGGCCCGGTCGCGTTCATCACGCAGTCGGGCGCCTTCGGCACCGCGATCGCGGCGCTCTGTCGGCGGCGCGAGCTCAATCTCGGCTACTTCGTCAACACCGGCAACGAGGCCGAGCTGATCTTCCCGGAGGTCATGGGCGCCGTGCTGGCCGACGACCGCATCAAGGTCGGCTGCGGCTATATCGAGGGTCTGAAGGACGGCAAGGCGCTGGTCGCCATGGCCGACGAAGCGCTCGCCAAGGGCAAGGCGATCGTCGTGGTCAAGGTCGGCCGCACCGACGCCGGCGCACGCGCCGCCGCCTCGCACACCGGCTCGCTGGCCGGCGAGGATCGGGTGTTCGACGGCATCGCGCGCCAGAAAGGCATCGTGCGCGCGCCCGACGAGGAGCAGATGCTCGATTTCGTCGAGGCCTTCGCCTACTGCAAGCTGCCCGAGGGCGGCGGCATCGGCGTGGTCACGCAATCGGGCGGCGCCGGCGTGCTGATCGCCGACCGCGCCGAGGAGCTCGGCCTGACGATCCCGCGCCTGACCGACGAGACCCAGGCCAAGCTGCGCAAGGTGGTGCCCGCCTTCGGCTCGATCGCCAACCCGGTCGACGTCACCGCGCAGTTCCTGGCCCAGCCCTCGATCCTGCGCGACAGCATCGACGCGGTCATGGCCGATCCGCGCGTCCATGTCGGCATCGTGTGGATGCAGCTCATGGACGCCCATGTCGACATGCTGGTCGAGCTGTTCGCGGCAGCGCGCGACCGCACGACCAAGCCGCTGATCATCTGCTGGGTCGCGGCGTCGCAGAAGGCGTTGACCGAGCTGCACAAGCGCGGCGTCTGCGTCATGCGCGGCGCGGTGCCGGCGGTCGACGCGGCCCATGCCCTGGTGCGCTATGCCGAGACGCGCCGGCGCTCGCTCGCCGGTGCCCAATCTGAACGTTCGGGGGCCGAAGGATCCGGCACGCCGCTTCCGATCGATCTCCTGCCCGCTGGCGGTACCGTTTCGACCCTGGAGGCGCAGCGCCTGCTCCAGGCGGCCGGTGTCAAGCTGGCCGCAGCCGAGCTGGCGCGAACGCCCGAGGAGGCCGGCCGGATTGCCGCGAAATGGGGCGGGCCGATCGCACTCAAGATCGAATCCCCCGACATCGCGCACAAGACCGAGGTCGGCGGCGTACGGCTCGGCCTCACCGGGGCTGATGCGGCGAGTGCCGCGGCACGCGCGTTGATTGCCGACGTGTCGGCCAAGGCAGGGACGGCGCGCGTCGATGGCGTCATCGTGCAGGCCATGGCCAAGCCCGGCGTCGAGGTCGCGATCGGCCTCAAGCGCGACCCGCTGTTCGGCATGGTGGTCATGGTCGGCCTCGGCGGCATCTACATCGAGGTGCTCAAGGACGTCGCTTTCCGCCAGGCGCCGATCACGCCGGCCGAGGCGCGGACCATGATCGAGGAGCTCAAAGGCAAGGCCGTGCTGCGCGGCGCGCGCGGCAAGCCACCGGTCGACGAGGCCGCACTCGCCGACCTGGTGTGCGCCGTCGCGCGCTTCGGCGCGGCGGCAGGCCCGCGGCTGCGCGAGCTCGACCTCAATCCCGTGATCGCCGGTCCGGACGGTGCCGTCGCCGTCGACTGGCTGATGATGGTCGAGCCGGCGACCTAAGAGAAGAACGTGGCGCCGGTCGGCGCCACGCCAGCCAGAAACCGCGGCAGCTTGCGCCCGACGGAAACCAGATAGGACGCCATGGCGCCGACCACCTGGCGCACCGCCGGGCGCGCCGTCATCCGCTCGCGCCATTGGCGGAGCTGCACGGCCGAGTCAGGCATCGGCGCGCCCATGCGCTCGCCGAAGAGCTGGGCCATGTAGAAGGCGATGTCGGCATAGGTGTACGGCCCGGCGAGGAAGTCGCGACCGGCGATCTGCTTCTCCATCTCCGCGTAGAACTGCGCGGCCGACGCGCGTGCCGCGGCGGCTGCCGGGTCGTCCTGTGTCACCTGCAGCCCCATCAGCCGGATGATCGGCGGGAAATAGACCTCGTCGGATTTGAGCTCGAGCAGCCGCGCCCGCGCCCGCTCGCGCGCATCGCCGGGCCAGAGTGGCGGCACCGGACAGATCTCCTCCAGGTACTCGGAGATCTGCGTCGAATCGAAGATCTCGAGATCGCCATCGATCAGCACCGGCACCTGGCGCTTGGGATTGATGCGCAGCACATCCGGATGCTTCGGCTCGTAGAGCCTGGCCATGTCAAACGGCACCATGACCAGATCGACGTCGAGCCCCTTCTCCAGCACGGCGATCTGCGCCTTGGCGCCGAACATGCTGAGCGGGCCCGAATAAAGGCGCATGCGCCCAGCGCCGGCGTGTCGTTCACTTATGCTGACCTCCCGTGCAAAGCCAAATCAGAACATAACGTGAACATCGGTCATGGGCAACCTGGCCCGCGGCTACATCTGCTCCCAATATTCGGCCGGATCGATCTGGGCATCGATTAAAGTCGGGCGGCGGCTGGCGACTGCCGCCGCAAAGGCGCGATCGAAGGCCTCGATTGTTTCGACGCGCACGCCCGCAAAGCCGAACCCCTCGGCAACCTTGTCGAAGCGGGTCGTGCCGAAATCGACGGCGCGCGGCTCCATTTGCATCTTGCTCTGCTTGAGCTTGATCAGCGCGAGTGCGGAATCGTTGAGCACGACGACGACGATCGGCAGGCCGCGCTCGGCCGCCGTCGCCAGCTCGCCAGCTCGCCAGCCGTCATCATCATGCAGCCATCGCCCAGCATGGCGACGACGGTGCGCTCCGTCTCGACGAGCTGTGCGCCGATCGCGGCCGGCACCGCATAGCCCATGCAGCCGAGCCCGTTCGACTGCAGCAGCTGGCCCGGGCTGCGGCAGCGGATCACGTGGTTGGCCAGGATACGGTGGGCGCCGACATCGACGGTCATGATCCAGTCGGGCGTCGCGCGGTCGCTCACCGCCTTGAACAGCGCTGCCGGGCTGATGCCGCGCGAAGGTGCGCGCGGGCGCACGATGTGCGCGACCTTGGACGCAAGGGCCGCAAGTCGGTCCGGCGGCCAGTCCGAGCCGGGAGCGGCCTCCGCCGCGAGCTGGTCGAGGATGGACGGCACATCGCCGAGTGCCTGCGCGCCGACCGGAAAGATGCGGTGGGTCTGCGGGCCCCAGTCGATGGTGAGACAGGGCCGTCTCTCATCCCAGGCATCGAGCCAGGCATCGCGCAGCTCGATCGGGTCGAAGCCGATCAGCACGATGAGATCGGCCTCGCCGATCAGGCGCAGATTTTCGGCGTCGATCACCGGGCTGAGGCCGACGCTGCCGAGGCAGAGAGGATGGCCGTCATCGATGACGCCCTTCGCCTTGTAGGAGGCGAGGAAAGGCATGCGCCACGCCTCGACGAAACGTCGGACAGATTCGGCGACGCCTCGCGCCAGAGCGCCGCGGCCGAGCAGCGCCACGGGTCGCTTGGCTTCGCCGAGCATGGCGCGGGCCGCAGCCAGCGCCGGCGGGGCCAGCACCGTCGCCATCACCGCCGGCGGGCGGAAGTCCGGCAGGCGTGTCGCCTCGCCGTGGCCATGGTCGGCCGGCACGTTGAGCAGCACGGGGCCGGCCGGATGGGACAGCGCGATGTCGAGCGCGCGCGCCACATGCTGGCCGGCGCGCGCCGGGTTGAGCTGGGCGGCGTATTTGGTGACGGGTGTGGCCAGCGCCACGTGGTCGAAGACCTGGTGGTTGTAGATGCCCATCTGCGCCGTCGCCATCTCGCCGGACAGCACGATCATGGCCGTGCGTTCCATCAGCGCGCCGGCGATGCCGGCCGTGGCATTGGCGATGCCGGGGCCGAGTGCCGGGATCAGCGCCGCCGGCTTGCCGGTGCGCTGCCAGACCGCATCGGCCATGAAACAGGCTGCCGGCTCGGCGCGCGTGACGACGAACTCGATGCCGGCCTCGGCACAGGCGCGGATCGTCTCCAGCACGTCGTTACCGGGAATACCGAAGGCGAAGCGCACGCCATAGGAATGCAACGTCCGCGCAATCGCATCGGCGACCTTGGCGCGCGAAGCGGGCAGCGGCGCGATCTGCGCTGAAGACGTCATGCTCAATCATCCTGGTGCAAGGGGTAGCCGGGCTCAGTCGTTTCTAGCACGAAAACCCGCGCGAAAGCCTGGGGGCGATGGCCTGGTGCGCCACGCGCTAGGATTGGCGGCCGCGAATGGTCTAGAGTGCGCCCGACCACTGCTTCACCACGATGCATCCGGCCCCGACCAGGAGATTTCGCCCATGCTCGACGCTTACATCTATGACGGCGTGCGTACGCCTTTCGGCCGCTATGCCGGCAAGCTATCGGCCGTCCGCGTCGACGACATGATGGGCCACGCGATTCGCGCGCTGGTGGCGCGCACCAAGCTCGACCCGAGGCTGATCGACGACGTGATCGTCGGCTGCGCCAACCAGGCGGGCGAGGACAGCCGCTGTGTCGCGCGCCATGCCGTGCTGTCGGCCGACCTGCCGATCGACGTGCCGGGCCAGGTCATCCAGCGCAATTGCGGCAGCGGCATGAATGCCGTCGCAAGCGCCGCCCAGGCGATCACCTGCGGCGAGGGCAAGTTGATGATCGCCGGCGGCGTCGAGGGCATGAGCCGCGCGCCGCTCGTCATGCCCAAGGCCGAGACGGCGTTCAGCCGCGAGACCAAGCTCTACGACTCCACGATCGGCGCGCGCTTCCCCAACCCCAAGATCGTCGAGCAGTTCGGCAACGACACCATGCCCGAGACGGCCGACAATCTCGCGCGCGACTACCAGATCACGCGCGACGAAGCCGACCGCTTCGCGCTTGGCTCGCAGAAGAAGTACTTCGCCGCCAAGTCCGCCGGCTTCTTCGCGGACGAGATCGCGGCGATCGCGGTGCCGGGCGGCAAGGCGGGGCCGGTGTCGGTCGCCGAGGACGAGCATCCGCGCGCGGACACCGAGCTCGACAAGCTCGCCAAGCTCAAGCCGCTCAACCGCGACGGGGTGACGACGGCCGGCAATGCCTCGGGGATCAACGACGGCGCAGCGGCATTGCTGATCAGCGACCGCGCCTTCGGCGAGCGCACGGGGCTGGCGCCGATCGCGCGCGTCTGCGCCTCGGCGGTGGCCGGCGTGCCGCCGCGCATCATGGGCATCGGCCCGGCGCCGGCCGCGCGCAAGGCGCTCGAGCGCGCCGGCCTCAAGCTCGCTGACATGGACGTCATCGAGGTCAACGAGGCGTTTGCCGCCCAGGTGCTGGCCTGTCTCAAGGATCTCGGCGTCGGCTTCGACGACAGCCGCGTCAACCCCAATGGCGGCGCCATCGCCTTGGGGCACCCGCTCGGCGCATCCGGCGCGCGCATCGCGCTGACCGCCGCACGCGAGCTCAAGCGACGCAACGGCCGCTACGCGCTGATCAGCATGTGCATCGGCGTCGGCCAGGGTATCGCCATGGTGCTGGAGCGCGCGTAGCTAGATCGCCTTGACGATCAGGCTCGCAGCCAGCAGAAGCATGAATCCCAGGATCAGCCTGGCGAAGAGCGGTCCGCCCAGGCGCTCGCGCAGGCGCTGGCCGATCAGGATGCCGATGCCGACCGGAAGCACGGCTGCCGCCGAGAACAGCAGCTCCTCGCGGCCCATGATGCCGTGCATCAGCAGCGAAGCGACCAGCGGGAAACCGCCGCACAGATAGAGGAAGCCGACGGCCGAGACGAAGTCGTCCTTCCCGAGCTTCAGCCCGACGAGGAAGATGATGAGCGGCGGGCCGAACAGCGACGAGGCGCCGCCGAGCACGCCGGCGAGCAGGCCGACGAGCGGACCGAGCCAGCGCTCCAGCCGCGGCGAGATCACGACCTCGGGTCGGAACCAGGCGTTCAGCACGGAGAGCAGCACGGCGACGCCGGCCAGCGCGTAGAGGATGCGCACGTCGACCACGGTCAGCGCCCAGGCACCGCTCCAGATGCCAACCGCCATGGTCACGGCGATCAGCCAGAACCAGCAAATCCGGTCCATGCCCGACGCCAAGGCCCGCGTGCCGATCATCGCCATGACGGCCAGCGTGCTCGACGGCATCATTGAGCGCTGCCGGGAAGCGGGCATGAGCGACTACATTTCGAAACCGTTTGGCGTCGGCAACCTGCGCGAGATTCTCAGCCGTTGGTCCGAGCGCGGCGCGTCGCCGGTTAGCGCGCTGGCTGCCGAGCCCGACATGCGCGCGCACAGCGGCGACATGCCCGTGCTCGACCGGTCGCATCTCGACGAGATGCTCGATCACATCGGGATCGAGGGAGTGGCCGATATGGTGACCGACTTTGCCGCCAAGACTCCCGAACGCCTGAGCGCCCTGTTGTCCCTTGCCGCGCATGCCGACATGCAGGCACTCAGCGGCGCGGCTCACAGCTTCGCCGGCGCCGCCGCGGCCTTCGGATTGTCCGAGCTCGTGGCGATTGCTCGGGCGATCGAGGAGGCGAGCTTTGCAGGCGATGCGGCCAGGATCGGCGAGCTCGTTGGCCGACTGCCTGCCGCCGTCGACCGCGCGGTGACGACGCTCGCGCACGCGGCACGGCAAGCAGCCTGATCACCACTGCGGCTCCGCCATGACTGCGCCGCCCGATCCCACGCACAAGACCGTCGTCCTGGTTGTGGATGACAATGCACCGATGCGCATGGTCGCCATGGCGATGCTGCGCAGTCTTGGCTATACCCCGCTGGAAGCCGACGGGCCCCCTGCCGCCCTTGCTCTCTTGGAGTCGCGGCGCGACGTGGCGCTCGTCCTGATGGACATCGTCATGCCCGGCGGCATGTCCGGAATCGAACTCGCCGCGGAGCTGCGCCGGCGCAATCTGGCGCCTCAGATCCTGTTCACGTCGGGCTTTGCCAATGCGAACCAGGCAGGCGAGCTCGAATTGAGCGACGACGAATTGCTCTCCAAGCCTTACCGCAAGGCCGACCTCGCGCACCGGATCAAAGCCCTCCTCGCCGGCGCGCCGAAGAATTAGGGTTCAGCCGCGCATCCGCTCGCCGCGGGGATCGAAGAGCGGCTGGCGGGCGAGCTGTGCAGGCCGCCATTGGCCCATGATCTCGACCTCGAATTTTCCATCTGGCTCGGCGAGGCCGGCTGGTACGTAGCCGAGCGCCACCGACTTGCCGACATGGTGGGCATAGCCGCCCGAGGTGATCCACCCCACGACCTTGCCATCGCGCGCGACCGGCTCGTCGCCAATGACGTCGACCCCGGCATCGGCGACGACAAAGGTCACGAGCCGGCGCTCCGGCCCCTTGTCGCGCTCCGCCTGGGCGGCTTCCCGGCCGATGAAATCGTTCTTGCGCAGATCGACGAAGCGATCGAGTCCCGCCTCGAACGGACCGTAGATCGGCCGGTATTCGCGCGCCCACGATCCGAAGCTCTTTTCCAGTCGCAGCGAGCCGAGCGCGCGGCTGCCGATCAGCTTGAGCCCGAGATCGGCACCGTGCGCGCGCAGCAGGTCGTAGAGAGCCAGCTGGTACTCAGTGTTGACCCAGATCTCGTAGCCGAGATCGCCCGTGTAGGTCAGGCGACCGACCTGGGCCGGCACCATGCCGAGATCCATGGCGCGGAACGACATGAATGGAAAGGCCTCGTTCGAAACGTCGGCCACGGTGAGACGCGCGAGCAGCTTGCGCGATCTTGGGCCGGCGATCGAGAAGCCGACCATCTCGCTGCGCAGCGAGCGCATCGCGACGCCGCGCTCGAGATGGGCTTCAAACCAGCGCATGTGGTATTGCTCGGCGGGCCCGGAGCCGAAGATGTAGAAGCGTTCCGGGGCGGCCTTGGCAACCGTGAAGTCGCCGATCAGCTTGCCCTCGCGATTGAGCATCGGCGACAGGACGATGCGGCCTTCACGCGGCATGCGGTTGGCGAGCATGCGCGACAGCCACGCCTCGGCGCCGGGCCCGGTCACCTCGTATTTGGCGAAGTTGGAGGTCTCGAGCAGGCCGACGGCATGGCGTACCGCGCGGCACTCCTCGGCGACGGGCGCATGGGCGTTCGAGCGCTTGAACGTCACCTCCTCCACCGGCTCCATGCCCTTCGGCGCGAACCACAGCGGATATTCAAGGCCGTAGGAGACGCCGAAGACCGCGCCCTCCCTCTTGAGGCGGTCATAGACCGGCGTCGTGCGCAGCGGCCGCGCCGCCGGCAGCTCTTCGTTGGGAAAACGGATGCGGAAGCGGCGCGAATAGTTCTCACGCACCTTGGCATTGGTGTAGGCCATGCTCGCCCAGTCGCCGAATCGCGCGACGTCCATGCCCCAGACATCGGCGCCCGGATCGCCGTTGACCATCCAGTTGGCGAGCGACAGGCCGACGCCGCCGCCCTGGCTGAACCCGGCCATGACGCCGACCGCGACCCAATAGTTCCTCAGGCCCCGGATCGGGCCGATCAGCGGGTTGCCGTCGGGCGCAAAGGTGAAGGGGCCGTTGACCACCTTCTTGATGCCGGCCTTTTCGATCGCCGGATAGTGCTTGAAGCCGACCTCGAGGCTGGGCGCGATGCGATCGAGATCGGGCTGGAGCAGCGCATAGGTGAAGTTCCACGGCGTCTCGCGCTCCGACCAGGGCTGGCCGGCGCGCTCGTAGGTGCCCATCAGCATGCCCTTGCCTTCCTGGCGCATGTAGATTTCGCCTTCGAAGTCGATGATGTGCATCATCTCCTTCTTGGACGCGGCGACCTCGGGGATTTCCTCGGTGATCAGATACTGGTGCTCCATGGCGAGCACCGGCAGCTCGAGCCCGACCATGCGGCCGACCTCGCGCGCCCACAGCCCGCCGCAGTTGACGACGTGCTCGGCGTGGATGTTGCCCTTCTCGGTGATGACGTCCCAGGTGCCGTCGCCGCGCTGCTTGACGTCGGTGACCTTGGTGAAGCGATAGATCTCCGCACCCTGGATGCGCGCTGCCTTGGCATAGGCATTGGTCACGCCCGAGGGATCGACGTGGCCTTCGATTGGATCGTAAAGCGCGCCGACGAAATGCTTCTTGTCCATCAGCGGGAACAGCTTCTGGGCCTCGTCGACCGACATCATGTCGAGTTCCATGCCGAGATAGCGGCCGCGCGCCTGCACCATCTTGAGCCAGTCCATGCGCTCGGGCGTGCCGGCGAGCATCAGGCCACCGGTGATGTGCACGCCGCAGGACTGGCCTGAGATCCGCTCGATCTCCTCGTAGAGCTTGATGGTGTATTGCTGCAGCTTCGCGACGTTGGGATCGCCGTTGATCGTGTGCATGCCGCCCGCGGCGTGCCAGGTCGATCCCGAGGTCAGCTCATCGCGCTCGATCAGCACGACGTCTTTCCAGCCCGCCTTGGTCAAATGGTAGAGCACGCTGCAGCCGACGACACCGCCGCCGATGACGACGACCTGGGCCTGGGACTTCATGGATTTCCCCCCGACATGACGCACCACGGCCGCCGCATCCTTCGGAGCGGCCGGAGCCAAAGATCGGCGATGGTAGCACCGCCGACTTGGCAGGCGGCGTCGGATTCATGAGCCTCAGCGACCGGCTGTGCAGGGGTGGGGCGACGCGGGGTTGACAGCCCTTGCGGCGGCGGCCAGCCTCGGCGCCATGTGGGATTCGCTGTGGATCAACGCGCGTCTCGCCACGATGACCGCGGGCACGCCGTTCGGCCTGATCGATCGTGGCGCCGTCGGCCTGTCGGCCGGCCGCATCGTGTGGCTCGGCGACATGGTGGCGCTTCCGGCGGCGCCGGTCGCTCTCGCGCGCGTAGTCCATGACGCGCACAGCAAGGTCATGACGCCCGGATTGGTCGACTGCCACACGCACATCGTCTATGTCGGCGACGGTTTGAGCGATTTCGAGATCCTGACCCAGGGCGGCACCCGCGCCGACATGCTGGCGGCGGGCGGCGGCATCCTCGGTCTCGCCATGCGCACGCGGCGGGCCGAGCCGGAACGTATTGCCGCCGAAAGCCGCAAGCGGGTCGCACGCCTGGTTGCGGCGGGCGTCACCACCATGGAGAGCAAGTCGGGCGCCGGCCTCGACCTCGAGACGGAGCTCACGACCATGCGCATCTCGCGCCAGCTCGGCCGCGAGCTGCCGCTGACCGTGGTCTCGACCTATCTCGGCGCGCACGCGATCGCGCCGGAATACCGCGACCGGCTCGACGACTATGTCGAGTTCATGGCGCGCACCGTGCTGCCCGCAGCCATGCGCGAAGGTCTGGTCGACGCGGTCGACGGTTTCTGCGACGAGTGGGGCTACTCGCCGCAGCAGATGACGCGGCTCTTCGAGGCCGCCACCGCGCATGGACTGCCGGTCAAGCTCCACGCCGAGCAATACCGCGATTTCGGCGCGGCCGAAGTGGTCGCGCGCTTCCGCGGCCTGTCGGCCGACCACCTCGAATACATCGGCGAACCGGCAATCCGCGCCATGGCCGAGGCCGGCACGGTGGCGACCCTGCTGCCCGGCGCCAACTGGACGCTGGGCGAGACAAAGCGGCCACCGGTCGCGCTCTTGCGCCGCCACGGCGTGCCGATCGCGCTCGCCACCAATTGCAACCCGGTCAGCTCGCCGACCACGTCGCCCACCATGATGATGAACATGGGCTGCCGCATGTTCGGCCTGACCACCGAGGAGGCGCTCGCCGCCTTCACCCGTGTCGGCGCGCAGGCGCTGGGCCTGCAGTCGAGCCGCGGCACGATCGAGATCGGCAAGGTCGCCGATCTCGCCCTTTGGGACGTCGAAAAGCCGGGCGAGCTCGCCGCGCGCATCGCCGACAATCCATGCCTTGCCGTGATCAAGGGCGGCACCGTCATCTATCGCGCATCCGAGCCCAGCTTCGAGGCAGCGACACATGTCCAAGCCTGAGACGACCATCATCCGCCATGCCGCCTGGGTGGTCGCCTGGGACGAGGCGCGGCAGAGCCACGTCTATCGGCGCGACATCGACGTCGCGTTCGCCGGCGATACGATCGTGGCTGTGGGTTCGATCCCGGCCGGGCCCGACAAGATTCATGAGATCGACGGGCGCAGCATGCTGGTGACGCCGGGCTTCGTCGACGTCCATGCCCATCCGACCTCCGAGCCGATGATCAAGGGGCTGACCGACGAGATCGGCAGCACCAAGCTCTACCAGAGCTCGCTCTACGAATACCTTTTCCTCTTCCGGGCCGATGCCGCGGGCATGCGGGCGGCGGCCGAGGTGGCGCTCTGCGAGCTGCTGCAATCCGGCGTCACCACGCTCTGCGACCTGTCGATCGACCACGAGGGCTGGCTCGACGTGCTCGGCGAGAGCGGCATGCGCGTCTATGCCGCGCCGATGTTCCGTTCGGGCCGCTGGTTCACCAGCAACGGCCACGAGGTTCGCTACGAGTGGAACGAGAAGGCCGGGGAGCAGGCGATGGAAGCCGCGCTCGGCACCATCGAGCGGGCGCGCCAGCACCCGTCAGGCCGTCTCTCGGGCATGGTCTGCCCGGCCCAGATCGATACCTGCACGCCCCAGCTCATCCGCGACGCGGTCGCCGCCGCGCACGAACGCCGTCTCACCCTTCAGATCCATGCCGCGCAGAGCGTGGTCGAGTTCCAGGAGATCATGCGCCGGCATGGCAAGACGCCGATCGAATGGCTGCACGAGCTGGGCGCGCTGGGCCCGAACGCGCTCATCGGCCACGGCATCTTCCTCGATCATCACGACTGGCTGCATTGGCCGAGCCGAACAGACCTCAGTCTACTGGCAGAGACGGGCGCGACAGTCGCCCATTGCCCGACCGTCTTCTCGCGCCGAGGCATCACGCTGCAGGATTTCGGCAGCTATCGACAGGCCGGCATCAATCTCGGCATCGGGACGGACACGTTTCCGCACAATTTCATCGAGGAGATGCGCACGGCCGCAATTGCCGCGCGCATCACGCGCGGCGATGTCCACGCCGTGCGCACGACCGACATCTTCAATGCGGCGACGCTCGGCGGCGCCCGCGCGCTCGGCCGCGGCGACCTCGGCCGCATCGCGGTCGGCACCAAGGCCGACCTCGTCCTGACCGACGCGACCCATCCCGCCATGCGCCCGGTCTACGATCCCGTGCGCAGCCTGATCTACTCGGCCGGCGAGCGCGCGGTACGCCATGTCTTCGTCGCCGGACGCCAGGTCGTGCGCGACGGCAAGGCGCTCGCCTTCGATCATGCCGACGCCGCTGGGCGGCTCGAGGAGGCGCAGAAGCGCGCGATCGAGAAGGCTCCCGGTCTCGACTGGGCACGCCGTCCGATCGGGCAGATATCGCCGCCGACGTTTGAGCAAATCCCCTGACGAATTTCGGCGGTCCGCACGCACACTGACATCGGACGTTTGCGCCCCGACGTTTGAACCTTATATTGGGTCTTCAGGAAGTCGTGTGGGTGATTTGGTGGACTTTAGAGCGCCGGCAGCATGCATGTAAGCACCTTGAGACGGAGATATTCCTGGTCGCGCAGGCCGTATGCGCGGCGCTGGATGACGCGGATTTTGTTGTTGAGGCCCTCGACGAAGCCGAGCGAGACCTTGTTTTCGGGCTTGCAGTAGGCGGCGATGCCATGCCAATGGCGATCGATCATGTCGGCGAACCTCTCGTATGGCGCAAGGCGCTGCCACT
>Ga0194131_10007136_pt1 | contig 15146 bp, 4 predicted proteins | sample TA2KigO120mmetaG_FD_148631 | JGI IMG/M metagenome (GOLD analysis project Ga0194131, IMG submission 148631) | Freshwater microbial communities from Lake Tanganyika, Tanzania - TA2015053 Kigoma Offshore 120m | ecosystem: Environmental > Aquatic > Freshwater > Lake | place: Tanzania: Lake... | reverse complement strand
CTTGGCCTATATCGTACCTATCGTCGATCACGTTCTTCGGAAGGGTTCTGGCCGCGGCATCCAGGCGATCGTCGTCTATCCGATGAACGCGCTTGCCAATAGTCAGGACGAAGAGCTCGCGAAATTTCTCAAGGAAGGTTACCCGGAAGGGCAACCGCCGGTCCGCTTCGCCCGCTACACCGGTCAGGAAAAAGGCGACGTCCGCGAAGCTCTTAGACGCGATCCGCCGGACATTCTTCTTACCAATTACATGATGCTCGAGTTGCTGCTCACGCGCTCTGAGGATCGTGAGCTCGTTCGTGCGGCAAAAGGACTGCCATATCTAGTTTTCGATGAGTTGCACACCTACCGCGGCCGCCAGGGTGCCGATGTGGCCCTGCTCATTCGCCGTTGTCGTCAGGCATTTAGCAGTCCCGACAGCATCTGCGTCGGCACATCGGCCACGATGGCGAGCGGCGGGACTTCTGAAGACCAGAGGCGCGAAGTCGCCCGCGTCGCTAAGGCTCTGTTTGGTGTCCCATTCAAAGCTGAACAAGTGATTGGCGAAACGCTCGAACGCGCAACGCCTCAGATTTCTACAAACGACAAGGCAGCAATTGAGACGATAGGCGCCACGATCGCTACGGACCAAACTCCACCGACGGATTACGAAGCATTTCGCAATCACCCCCTGGCTTCCTGGATCGAGTCGACGTTCGGGGTTCGAGAAGAATCGCAGACTGGACGCCTGATCAGACAGGCCCCTCGGCGGTTACAGGGTGATCCGATCGAGAACCAGAAGAGCGCCGCGGCCGAGCTCGCTGAACTTTCTGGAGCAGCCGCTGAAAACTGCGCAACCGTGCTGCGCAGATTCCTATTGCAGGGTGCAACGCTACGCCGAAGTGCATCGAGCCGGTTTCCGATTTTTGCCTTCCGTCTGCATCAATTCTTTACGAGAGGTGACACCGTCTGGGCGACGATAGAACCCGAGGCTGATCGCTACCTGGATCTGGCGAAGAAGGCGGCAAAGCCGGGAGAGCCCGAAAAACGGCTATTCCCAATGGTCTTCTGCCGACATTGCGGAACCCCATATTACCGGGTCGCTGTCACACAAACCGACCAAGGGACTACCCTGCTGCCGCGGGAAGACCGCCGCGAGGCAGGGGATGACAACGGCGAAGATGCGTATCTATTTATTTCTGAGTCATCTCCATGGCCGCGCGGCGACAGCGCAACGTTACTTGCTCGCTTGCCGGATTTCTTGAAGGAGACGACAGCTCAGGGCGTCGAACGGGTCCGCGCAGACGCTCGGGGGGATGTCCCGATCGCCGTCTTTGCCGACGCCACCGGCCGAATCGTTTCGGAAGGGCTAGGCGGCATGCCTGCAGCCCTGATCAAGAAGAACTTTCTTTTCTGTTTGGAGCCGTCCTGCAGCGTCGCCTATGCGCGCAGCCAACGATCTGAACGCAACAAATTGTCCACCCTCGGTGTCGATAGCCGGAGCACCGCCACAACCATCCTCGCAGTGCGTGCACTTCTGGAGCTACAGCAAGACCGTGACCTAAAACCCGAAGCTCGTAAACTCCTGAGCTTCACCGACAATCGGCAAGATGCGTCCCTACAGGCCGGTCACTTCAACGATTTCGTTCAAGTCGCCCTTCTAAGGTCCGCGCTCCACAAAGCGACACAAAAGCGTGGCGCTGCCGGTCTTAACCATGGTGACCTCTCGCGCAGCATCTTCGAAGCGATGCAGCTTCGTTTCGAGGACTATGCTGCCGACCCGGGAGTGGTACACCGAGCACGCACCGCAACGAATGACGCATTGCGGCGGGTCATCGACTATTACCTCTATCGCGATCTCCAACGGGGATGGCGCGTTACCGCTCCAAATCTCGAGGACTGCGGCCTCCTGCGCTTCGAGTACGACGGCCTCGTGGGAGACGAGAGCTTACTCGCCGAAGCAGAGCTTTGGAGCACCGGTTTCACAGTCCGGCAGGGTCGTGGTGAAGAGCAGCTCGTCGCGGCGCCACCGTCATTACGGCAATGCCCCCCTGAGACTCGAGAAGAAGCACTTCGCACACTGCTTGATGTGTTGCGCCGCGCATTGGCGGTCAAAGTCGACGCCCTCGATCCACAGAAGCAGCTCGACCTTGTCGAACAGACGAAGCCGCGGTTGCTGGAGGGTACAGTATGGTACCTTGAGGACGCCCGTGAGCTGACCAAGGCCGAGGTTGCCTATCCAAGATCCCGGCGACAGGCAGATCGCTCTGGGCTCTTTTTGTCTTCCTACGGTGCATTCGGCCGCTATCTGAAGCGAACTCTTGCCCCATACGCTCAGCAGCTCACCCGAGACGATATCGATTCGCTAATTCGTTTCTTGTTATTGGCACTTAAGCGATACGGCATTGTCGAACAGGTCCGCAGTGGTCGCGATGGTGACGACCCCGGATATCAAATCAATTCTGACGCGCTCCGCTGGTTGCCGGCCGGTGGTGAAATCCGTCCCGTGGACCGCACGCGACTCATGGCTGCCGGTGAGATTCCGCCCGAGGTAAACAGATATTTCGTCGAGTGTTATCGAGGCTTCGTCGATCTCAAGAGCGTTCTTGAGGCCCGTGAGCATACCGCTCAGGTCGATGCCCATGATCGCGAGGAGCGTGAAGAGCGCTTCCGTAGTGGCGATCTACCTCTGTTGTTCTGCTCTCCAACAATGGAGCTCGGCGTCGATATTGCTCAGCTCAACCTTGTCAATCTACGAAACGTACCGCCTACCCCGGCGAACTATGCTCAACGCAGCGGTCGTGCCGGCCGCGGCGGCCAGCCCGCGATGGTCTATACTTACTGTGCGGGTCGGAGCCCGCACGATCAATATTTCTACCGGTCGCCAAGCCGAATGGTCGCCGGCGTGGTCGCCCCACCACGCATCGATCTGGGTAATCGCGACCTGATTCGGTCACATATCCACGCAGTATGGATGGAGTCGGCCACTCCCGACCTTGGCAAAACGCTCACGGCAGTTCTCGACCTCACACCTGCCGACGGCAAGTTGCCCCTGCCAATCCGAGAGGGCCTGACGCGCGAACTCCGAAGTCCGATACATCGCGCCGCAGCCACCACAAAAGCCAACGCGCTGGTGTCTGAGCTTAAGAAGGAATTATCCGGGGCCACATGGTTTCACGACAAATGGGTCAGCGAAATCCTGGATCAGGTAGAGCGTAGTTTTGATAGCGCATGCGAGCGGTGGCGCAGTCTATATCGATCCGCCGTTCGTCAGCGCGAGATGCACCATCAAATTATAGGTGATCACTCTCGACCTGAGGCGGAGCGCAACCACTCGCGGCGGCTGCGCGCTCAGGCCGAGAGCCAGATCAAACTCCTTACCGAAGCAGAGGGCGTCTTCGAAGGCGATTTCTACTCTTATCGCTATTTCGCCGCGGAAGGGTTTTTGCCTGGTTATAACTTCCCCCGACTTCCGCTCTCGGCCTACGTGCCCGGACGACGCCAGAGGCGCGGCCGGGACGAGTTTGTGTCGCGGCCAAGATTTCTCGCGATCTCCGAGTTTGGTCCGCGCGCTTTGATCTATCACGAAGGTGCACGCTATCGCGTTTATAAGGTCAACCTCGACTTTGGCACTGCAGACATAGAGGCCACGCACCAACTGTCCACTGCCACCCTGAAGCGCTGCCCAAAATGCGGTTACGCACATCTTGAGCAAGGCACGAGCATGGCCGAGATCTGTGATCGATGCGGTGCTGCACTGGATGGACCAGCGCGCATCGATAATCTCGTGCAGCTACAGAACGTGAGCCTCAAGCTGGCCCAGCGCATTACCTGCGACGAGGAGGAGCGCCAACGCTTCGGCTACAAGCTGGTTTCTTCCTACCGGTTTCCTGAGATTGGAGGTCGCCAGGACCGTCGAGACGCCGAGGTAGAAGCCGACGGCATCACAATATTGCGGCTCAGCTACGGTGACTCGACCGACCTTTTCCGTATCAACTTGGGTTGGGCCACTCAACGAGATACCCAGCCCCCTGGTTTCAACCTAGACCTCGAGCGGGGCTACTGGGCAAGAAACCAAGCTGACGAAGACGATCAGGACGACGCAGCGGCAGCCGGCCGCGTGCAGCGGGTGGTTCCCTACGTAAAAGATACGAAAAACGCTCTTGTGATGCGGTTTGAGCCTCCACGCTCTGGGCCCGAGATGGCCGGATTGCAGGCTGCCTTTAAGCAAGCCATCCAGCAGCACTTCCAGTTGGAGCCGCGCGAGCTCTCCTGCGAACCGATGCCGTCGCCGCGGGATCGACAGGAGATTCTTTTTTACGAGGCTGCGGAAGGCGGTGCGGGCGTGCTGCGCCAACTCGCCGAGGACCCTAAGATTCTGCCAGCACTTGCCCGTCGCGCACTCGAAATATGCCATTTTGACCCGGATACTCTCGAGGACCGTGGTAGCGAGACCTGCGGCAAGGCCTGTTACGAGTGTCTGCTGGACTACGGCAATCAACCCGACCACAAGGATCTGGACCGGGGGCTCATCCGAGATCATCTCGCTGCGTTGGCACGGTCAGAGTGTCGTCCCTCTGGGGGCACAGGCTCGCGCGCCGAGCGCGTGGCAGCGCTTCGAAAGCGCTGCGATACCAAGCTTGAGCAGCGCTGGCTCGATTTGATCGACAAGCAGATGTTGCGCCTGCCGGATGAAGCCCAGTTCCGAGTCCCTCACCTTTTCGCCCAGCCGGACTTTTTTTACAGGGAATCCAACACTGCAATCTTTGTCGATGGGCCACCGCATGATGAGGCAGATCAGATGCGCGAAGACCAGGAGATCAATCAGCGGTTGATGGAGGCGGGCTACATCGTAGTCCGCTTCCATTACAAGGAAGATTGGGCCGCGATTGTTCTAAAGCATCCCGACGTCTTCGGGGTTTCCAATCCATGACCGGGGGCTCTCTCTCTACGCCAGGTACTCTGGTTCATGCGCGCGGACGCGAATGGGTCGTGCTGCCTGAATCGTCTGACGAAATCCTGTTGCTGCGCCCAGCTGGCGGACTGGACGAAGAGATAACTGGGGTTATTCCGGCAGTTGAAGATGTTAAGTCGGCAAGCTTTTCCCTGCCGGGGCGCGAGGATCTGGGTGACTTCACGTCGGGTCAACTGCTGCGGGATGCGGCGAGGCTCTCGACCCGGGCGGCGGCGGGCCCCTTTCGCAGCTTCGGGCGCATCGCCGCGGAGCCGCGGCCCTATCAGCTCGTACCGCTGATGATGGCCCTCAAGCTGGATCCCATCCGCATGCTGATTGCGGACGACGTCGGTATCGGCAAGACGATCGAGGCATCACTGATTGCGCGCGAGCTGCTCGATCGCGGCGAGATCCGGCGCTTGGCCGTGCTCTGTCCGCCTCACCTGGCGGAGCAGTGGCAGCGCGAGCTGGCGGAGAAGTTTCACATCGAAGCGGAGCTGGTCCTTTCCAGCACCATCCAGCGTCTGGAACGCGATCTGCCGATCGGCGTATCCGTCTTTGACCGTCATCGCTTCACCGTTGTGTCGACCGATTTCATCAAGACGCCACGGCGCGCGGAGGACTTCGCGCTGCGCTGCCCCGAGTTCGTGATCGTCGACGAGGCCCACGGCTGCACGCTCGCTGGCGGTGTCGGGCGTGGCCGGCAGCAGCGCTTTGAACTCCTTCGCCGTGTCACCGAAGACCCGGCGAGGCACCTCGTTCTGGTGACGGCGACCCCGCACAGCGGCAACGAGGAAGCGTTCCGATCCCTTCTCAGCCTGCTGGACAGCGAGTTCGCCAACCTTCCCAACGATCTGGACCGCAGTGAGCGAGAAGGCGTCCGTCGCAGACTGGCTCGCCACCTGGTTCAGCGCCGGCGCGCCGACATCCGCCATTACCTCGAGACGGACACCGCGTTTCCGGAGCGCAAGGACAAAGAGGCTACCTACACCTTCAGCAAAGCCTATCGTGCATTGTTCGACGACATCTTGGACTTTGCGCGCGAGTATGTCGCCGAGGAAGACGGCGCCGATCGTCGCCGCCGGGTTCGCTACTGGTCGGCGCTGGCACTGCTTCGCTGCGTCTCGTCGAGTCCAGCTGCCGCCGCAGCCACATTGCGCAGCCGCGCCGCTGTCGATCAGGCCGAAGGCGAGGATGTCGATGAAGTTGGGCGTCGCACCGTGCTCGATCAGGGCGACGCCGACGACACCGTGGCGATCGACTTCAGCCCTGGGTCGGACACGGAAGGCAGTCGCGACCCCACACGGCGCCGGCTGCTCGAGTTCGCTCGCCGGGCGGAGGCCGTGGAGCCCGCAGACGATCTCAAGCTGCAAGGCGCCGCCCGCGAGATCAAGGCGCTGCTCAATGACGGGTTCCACCCCGTTGTCTTCTGCCGCTTCGTCGATACCGCGGATTACGTGGCCAAGCAGTTGCGGGCCATCCTGCCTGCCAAGGTGCGGATTGAGTCGGTAACGGGCCTGCTTCCGCCGACCGAGCGCGAGGGGCGGATCGCGGACCTGGTCTCGGAGCCGGGCCAGTTCGTGCTCGTATGCACCGACTGCCTGTCCGAGGGTATCAACTTGCAGCAGCACTTCGATGCGGTGCTGCATTACGACCTCGCCTGGAATCCGACCCGCCACGAGCAGCGTGAAGGGCGCGTTGACCGCTTTGGACAGCAGAAGCGGGAGGTGCGCGTCGTCACCTGGTACGGCACCGACAACCCCATCGATGGCGTGATCCTCGAAGTGCTGATCCGCAAGCACAAGGCGATCAAGAGCGACCTCGGTGTCACCGTGGCGGTTCCCGGTTCCAGCGAACAGATTGCCGAGGCGCTCTTCGAGGGCGCCCTGTTCCGCGAGCAGACGCGTGCGGGAAATCGGCAGCTCACCCTCGACTTCATCGACGACCTGGACAGCAAGAAGGCCCAGATTCACCGCGGATGGGACAGCGCCCGCGACCGCGAGAAGGCAAGCCGCTCGCGTTTTGCCCAGCACACCTTGAGTCCGGAGGCCGTTGCTGCCGAACTGCAGGGCGTGCGTCGCGCCATCGGCCGCGGTGAGGACGTGGCGCGCTTCTTCCGTGCCGTTCTCCAGGCGGCCGCGGTTCCGGTGCAAGAGTCTGGCGGCGCCGCGACGGTTCAGCTCAGCCCCGGAACTCCGCGCGCATTGCGACAGGCCCTGGGCCGCGACGATCCCTTCACCGGGCGCTTCGATCTTCCACTGCAGGACGGAGAGATCTATCTCGGCCGAACCAGCCCGGTCGTCGAAGGCTTGGCGAGCTGGACACTGGATCAGGCGCTCGACCCGATTGCCCGCGACGCCAGGCCCGTGGCGGCGCGCTGCGGGGTGATTTCGACCTCCGCCGTGACCTCCCGAACCACGCTGCTCGTTGCGCGGTTCCGCTATCACCTGCGCATCGGCGCCGCTGACAGCGAAACCCTGTTGGCCGAGGAGATCGTGCCATTGGCCTGCACCGGCGCCCCCGACGCGCCCACCTGGCTCGCCTCTGAAGTCGGCGAGCAGCTTCTCGCGGCGCGCCCGGAGCGCAACCTCGTGGCCACCGCCATCGACCAGCAGCTCGCACTGCTGCTCCCCGTGTTGCCAAAGTTGCAGATCGCGCTGGAGGCCGTGGCCTCCGAGCGTGCGTCGCTGCAGCTGGCAGCCCACGAGCGCGTCCGTGAGGCCGCGCGAGCGAAAGGGCGGGTTGCCATCGCCCCCGTGCTGCCGGTGGACATCCTCGGCGCCTATGTGCTGCTCCCGAGGCTCGGTTGACCATGGCCAGGCGTGTACAGGAATTCCAGACCATCCGCTCCGAGGGCGGTCTGCTGCCGCCGGACTTGCTGCGGCGGGTCATCGATCCGCGCGGGAGTCTGAAGGGCACGAGGCCTGAGGACTACGGCCTGCCTCAGGGCGAACGGCTGAGCGAGGTCATCACCCAGTCGTGGAACCGGCTCCGCCGCCACTGGGGCGAGTTCCGGGCCGCCGCGGCCAAGCTGCCGGAAGGAGAAGCAGGAACCGGCCTCTCCAACGACAAGTGGAGCCTACCCCTCCTGCGCGAGCTCGGCTTCGGGCTGCTGCCCACCAGCGCCAGCCCCGAGATCGCGGGCCGCACCTATGCCATCAGCCGCTTCTTCGGCTCGGTGCCGATCCACCTGGTCGGATGCGGCCTGAGCCTCGATCGCCGCGCCGCGGGGGTCCGTGGCGCCGCCGGCGGCAACCCGCACGGCCTGGTGCAGGAGGTCCTCAACCGCAGCCCGGACCATCTCTGGGGCATCGTCGGCAACGGCCTGCGGCTGCGCATCCTGCGCGACAACCAGGCACTGTCCCGCCAGTCGTTCCTGGAGTTCGACCTCGAAGCGATGTTCAGCGCCGAGGCGTATTCGGACTTCGTGCTGCTGTGGCTGGTCGCCCATGCCACCCGCTTCGCGCCGCGGGACGGCAACCGCATCGAGTCGTGCTGGCTCGAGGAGTGGACCAAGGAGGCGCAGGAGCAGGGCACGCGGGCCCTCACGGATCTGCGCGGCAGCGTCGAGCGCGCGCTACAGGTGCTGGGCGAGGGGTTCACCAGCCATCCGAAGAACACGGCCCTGTGCGAGGCGCTGCGATCCGGTTCGCTTCCGCTCGCGGACTTCCACGGACAGCTCCTGCGCGTGGTGTACCGGCTGATCTTCCTCTTCGTGGCCGAGGACCGCACCCTCGAGGGCCAGGCGCTGCTGCACCCGCGTGACGATTCCGAGGCCGCGCGCGTGGCGCGCGAACGCTACGCCGCCCACTACGGCACCTCGCGGCTGCGCGATCTGGCCGGCAAGATCAAGGGCAGCCGCCACGGCGACTTGTGGCGGCAGTTCCAGATCCTCGTGGGTGCGCTGTCCGGCGTGCCTTCGTTCGAAGGCACGCGGCGCACCTTGGCGCTTCCGGCCCTCGGCAGCTTCCTGTGGAGCCCGGGGTCGACCGCTGCCCTGAACGGTGCCGAACTGACCAACCACGACTTCCTGGAGGCGCTGCGCCACCTCGCTTTCACGCGCCAGGGCAAGGTGCTGCGGCCGGTGGATTACCGGAACCTCGGCGCCGAAGAACTGGGCGGCGTCTACGAGAGCCTGCTCGCGCTCACACCGCAGATCAGCGCCGACGGCGCGCATTTCACCTTCGCTGAGTTCGCCGGCAACGAGCGTAAGACCTCCGGCTCGTACTACACACCCGATTCGCTGGTGCAGTGCCTGCTCGACTCGGCGCTCGACCCGGTGGTCGAGGAGGCCATCAAGGGCAAGGCCGGCGCCGAGGCCGAGCAGGCCATTCTCGGTCTGAAGGTGTGCGACCCGGCGGTCGGCTCCGGGCACTTTCTCGTCGGTGCAGCGCACCGGCTGGCGCGGCACCTCGCGCGCGTGCGGGCGCAGACCCAGGGCGAGAGCGAGCCATCGCCGCTGCTCTACCAGCATGCGCTGCGCGACTTGATCGGCCGCTGCCTCTACGGCGTGGACCTGAACCCCATGGCGGCGGAGCTATGCCGGGTGAGTCTGTGGCTGGAGGCATTGGAACCGGGCAAGCCGCTCTCTTTTCTCGACCACCATATCCGTGTCGGCAATAGCCTCCTCGGTGCGACGCCAGAACTGATCGCCGCAGGCGTGCCCGACGACGCCTTTACCGCCATCGAAAGCGACGACAAGAAGGCGTGCGCGGTGCTGAAGAAGCGCAACAAAGCCGATCGCAAGGGGCTGGGACCGCTTTTTGCCCAACAGGATGCCGAGACCCAGGCTCTCCTTCAGCAAGCTGCGGCCGCACTCGAGGAACTCCCCGACGACCGGCCCGAAGACATCCGCGCCAAGGAATTAGCATTTCGTCGCCATGAGGAGACCGAAGAGTATCGTCGAAAAAAACGGCTCGCTGACACCTGGTGCGCGGCGTTCGTGATTAAAAAGCACTTCCTAGAGCCAGGCCGGGATGCGAGCGCCAGCGGGATCACCCAGGGTCACCTGGGCAATCTGGCTTCCGGCCAAGCGCTACCGGCAGATCTCGCAGCGGAAGCCGAGCACCTCGCCGATCTGTACCAGTTTTTCCATTGGCATCTGGCCTTTCCCGAAGTGTTTGCCAAAGGTGGCTTCGACTGCGTGCTAGGCAATCCGCCGTGGGAGAAGTTAAAATTAATGGAAGTTGAGTTCTTTGCTGTGCGTGCACCTGAAATCGCAAAGGCCACAACACAAGCTCAACGACGCAAGCTTTTATCATCGCTTAAAGCAAGTAGACCAGAACTTTTCGAAGAATGGCAAGAAGCAGTCATCAAGATCGACCGTAGCAATCTCTTCATTCGTTCGAGCTCAAGATTTTATCATACGGCCGTCGGTGAATTAAACACGTATGCGCTTTTCAGTGAGCTCGCGCTTAGCTCGTGTTGCGCCCACGGCAGAACCGGCATCATTGTGAAATCCAGCTTAATTACTGCCGACACATACGGTAGTTTTTTCCAGCACCTTGCCCATGAGCATCTTGTTTCAGCCTACGACTTTAAGAATTGGGCTCTTTACTTTGCTGACGTTGGATTTCACGAACGCTATACACTTTTAACATTGGAACGTAATAGAAAGAAAATTGAACACATTCGTATCGGAGTAGAAATTGTGCGGGTCGATGAATTGATGGACCCCGACAAGACTTTCACTTTAACGAGTGACGAGCTGAGCCTGTTCAGCCCAATTAGTGGGACTTGTCCTCTTTTTAGGAACCGCAAAGAAAAAGAAATTGCCCGATATGTTTATGATCGGTTCTCGGTGCTCGTGCCATCGGAGACTGACGATAACCCTTGGCGACTTAAATACGTTAGACTTTTCGATATGTCATCTTCGTCTAATCTTTTTGAGACAAAGGAAGAATTAAATAATAAAGGGGGAAAATTAGAGGCTGGCCGTTTTCATGATGGCACTGATGTATACGCCCCTCTTTATGAGGGAAAGTATATCCAGATTTTTAATCACAGGTTTTCGTCGTACGAGGGTATACTAGAGAGGGTACGGTTCACGCGCAAGGCGGCCACAACGACGCCAACGCTAAATCAACTTCAGGATCCATTTTATGAAATCGAGCCACGATATTGGATTCGGCATGGCACGCTAGTTGAGGCTCTGAAATCGCAAATCCAAGTGCGGGATTATTATGTTTTGGCACGATTGGTCACGAACGTAATATCAAATAATAGATCAACTATAGCCTGCGTTTCCCCCGCCGTAGCTTGTAACAATTTGGCATTGATACTTTATCTCGATGAGCCGAATCGTAAGCGTTATGGCAAGAGTTGTTTGATTTTCACAGGGCTGATCAGTTCATTTGTTTTCGATTTCATAACGCGTCTGAAGATGTCGGAGAACCTTCTTAAATCAACCCTCTTTGAAATAGCAACGCCGCGACCGGATATTTTAAAGGCGGCATTCCTCGGAAGCACGTTCGAAATATTTGTATTGTCACGGTCAGCGGAGCTGACATGCGTAACGTGGTCACTTGAGGCGCTTTTGTCCGACATTGGTGCAGATTGCCCACCGTTCCACTGGGACGAGGAGCGCCGTTTCCTTCTTCGGTGCGAGCTGGATGCCGCCTTCTTTCACTTGTACCTACCATCGACCGCCGATGGGCAATGGAAGCGCATTCTAGTTGCGGACGGTGCATCGCATGAGGGGTCGGTTGAAAACCTCGCCCAACTGAAAAGCAGCTTCCCTACCCCCCGCGCTGCCATAGCCTACATCATGAATTCCTTCCCCATCGTGCAAAGCAAGGAGGAGGAGAAGTATGGCGAGTACCGCACCAAGCGCGTCATCCTCGAGATGTACGACGCGATGCAAGAGGCCAACCGCGCCGGCCAGCCTTACCAAACCCGCCTCGACCCGCCGCCGGGGCCCCCGCAGGACGCCGACGGCAAGTTCATTCCCTACGCGCAGATCGCGGGCAACCCGCCACCGCACATCCACCTGCCGCGCGGCGCGGTCGCAGGTGGCGGCGTCACACTGCAGCTGTCGGATCTGGCCGCGCGGTTCCCGCCCGAGGCGTTCCTGCTTCGATTGAGCGCCCGCGGTGATGCCAAGCCGTTGCGCGTGCGGCCGATGCGTACGGCCGATATCCAGGCCCCGGATCGCGTCGTGCTCGCGAGTGCGAAGCTGCGCAATGCCGGTAAGCCGGTGCCGGCGGCCATTGGCAAGCTGCACGCCGACGCGCGCACCGATGCCAGCGACGGGTCGGCCTATGTGTTGGTTACCGTGCGCGGCGAAAACGGCACTGCGCAGGCTCGCTTCTCCGAAGACGAGTGGTGCAGCCTGACGACCATCGGTGTCGTCGAAGACGGCACCAGAGGCTGAGGCGCCGATGGCCCGGCTCTTCCCCGCGCTGGAGCCTTCGGACATCGACAACCCGGGCGAGCGCCTGGTGGCGAGGGCGCTGGTCGAGCAGCTGCCGAACAAGGTGGAGGTGTTCCACGGCTTCAACTGGCTGAGTCGCAGCCGGCAAGGCACGCTGATGGAAGGCGAGTGCGACTTCGTTCTGCTCGATCCGGAGCGCGGCTTGTTGTTCGTCGAGGTGAAGGGTGGCTCGCTGGTCTTCGACGGGCGGGATTGGATCCGCCAAGTCGGCGCCGAGCGCCGCAACCTCAACAAGGACCCGTTCTCGCAGGCGCAGCGTGCGATGCACGACCTCGTCGAGCTCGTGAAGCGACGCTTCCCGCGTGCCGGTGACGAGTTGCCGTGCACCTACGGGCTTGCCGTCGCCTTTCCGGACTGCCGCGTCAGCGGCAACCTGCCACCCAGTATTCAGCCGGAGCTGATTCTCGACGCGGCGCGGATGACGAACCTCGAGGACTCGGTCCGGCGTGTCTTCGCGGGCTTCAGTCGCAGTGGCCATCGCGCACTGACGGAGCGTGAGATGGAGTCGGTCCGCGAGGCGCTGTACCCCAAGTACCAGCTGCTGCCGGTGGTGTGGCGCAAGGTCGAGGACCAGGAGGAGCGGCTGCGCCGACTCACCGCCGAGCAGCAGCGGAGCCTCGACATCCTCGCCAACCAGCCCAAGGCGGCGATCCGCGGCGTGGCCGGATCCGGCAAGACGATCCTGGCGCTGGCGAAGGCGCAGTCGCTTGCCCGCGCGGGCGTGCGCACGCTACTCCTTTGCTACAACCGGCCGCTCAAGGACTGGCTGCTGGAGGCGGTGCCAGCGTCCTTCGGCGAAGGGCTCGTCATCGACACCTATCACGGGCTGGCGGACGACCTGTGCAAGGCGGCCGGCCTGCGCCTACAGGAGATGGGCAATCCCAAGGACCAGGCGTTCTGGACGGAGACCGCGCCCGAGGCCCTGATGCAGGCCTGCGAACAGCTGGGCCCGGAGCACAAGTTCGACGCCGTCGTCATCGACGAGGGCCAGGACTTCCACGATCTCTGGTGGACGAGCCTCGACTCGGTGTTCCGGGATCCCGGCAACAAGGGTTGCTACTACGTGTTCTACGACCCCAAGCAGAACCTGTACGTTGAGCATCCCTCGCTGCCTGGCGAGCTCGGCCGTCCCTACGAGCTGCAGGAGAACTGCCGGAACACGGTTCGCATCGCCGAGCACTGCGCCGCGCTGGTGGGCTACGAGAACCGCTACCGCGACGGTGCGCCGGTAGGCGATGTGCCCGAGACAGTTCGTGTGCGCACGCTGGCCGAAGCCTTCAAGGAAGCAGGCCGGCGCGTCCGGCTGCTGTGCATGCCCAATCAGGGCGGGCTCCAGATGTCGCAGGTCGCGGTGCTGGCGCCGGCGTTCAAGGTGGCTTCAGAACTGATCGCCGCGCGCACGCGCACCGGCATGAACCCGGCCCGTCCCCGGAAGCGCTCGCCAAGCTCACGCGGACCTCGCAGGCAGGACTGACGGGATCAACTCGTCACCCGGTAGACGAAACTGGACGGAGAATGTTGACGGTCAGCCGCCCATGATGTAGTTTTGCCGGTAATTCATTCTGGCCCTTCGCGTCCAGACGTCCGACCCAAGCCCCGCCAGGGAAACCCGGCGGGGCTTTTTCGTTTCCAGCCCCAGGAATCCCATCATGTCAGAACCCACCCCCGCGCCCGCCCCGGCGGAGCGTGAAAGCGCCGTCGTGCATGCGCAAGACAACACCCCCATTACGGCTCCACTGGCAGCCGCGCCTGCCGCTCAGTCGGTCGAGGCGTTCGCTGCCGACAATGGAATCTCAAGGTCGGCAGCGTGGACCGAGATTGCGGCCGGGAGGCTCACTGCTCGTCGAACCGGCCGCCGGACATTGATTCTCCGCGAGGACGCGGAGCGGTGGCGGGCCAGCTTGGTGCCGTGGGTGCCAGACCCTCGACGGACCGATCGCGCGAGACGCGCGGGTCAGGCTTCGCGGATTGCGCGCGTAGCCAGATGGGTGTCCGCATGACCTCGGCGGACTTCATGATCCGGCGCGGCGGGCTCGCGAATGTCTGACGCCATCGCCTGCTTCGTGCGCGCCATGCGGGCGCGCCACCTAACCATCCCGGCTGGCGGCATCGTCGCTGACGGGGAGCTACACCGGTGCGACGTTGACGGCCCACACGGCAAGAACGACGGCGCCTATGTCCTGCACCTGGACGGGCTGCCCGCTGGCGGCTTCGAGAACCATCGCGACGGCGGCGGCTGGCAGAAATGGAAGGCCGACATCGGACGGCCGCTGACTCGTGCCGAGAGGGATGCACACATGCGGCGTGTCGAGGACATGCGCCGGAAGCGTGAAGCCGAACAGGCACGGCGACACGCCGAGGCGGCGGCGCTTGCGACGGTGATCTGGCGCGAAGCCGGCGACGCAGCCGGGCATCAGTACCTCGCGCGCAAGGGCATAAAGCCGCACGGCGCGCGGGCGATTGACGCCGCGAAGCTGGCCGAGTTGGGCGGGCATGTCGCGCTATCCGGCCCGCTGCTGGTCGTGCCGATGCGCGGCGCTGATGGTGCAATGCGAGGGCTCCAATTCATCGACCGTGAGGGCGGCAAGCGGTTTTTGCCTGGTACAGCGAAGGCCGGCGCCTACTACGGCATCGGTGGCAAGCCCGTTGACATGCTCGGTATTGCCGAGGGCTTCGCGACTGGCGCTAGCGTGCACGAGGCGACGGGCTGGCCCGTGGCCGTTGCACTCGACGCGGGAAATTTGCGGGCGGTGGCCGAGGGGTTGCGCTTGAAATACCCCG
>Ga0194131_10007135_pt1 | contig 15153 bp, 13 predicted proteins | sample TA2KigO120mmetaG_FD_148631 | JGI IMG/M metagenome (GOLD analysis project Ga0194131, IMG submission 148631) | Freshwater microbial communities from Lake Tanganyika, Tanzania - TA2015053 Kigoma Offshore 120m | ecosystem: Environmental > Aquatic > Freshwater > Lake | place: Tanzania: Lake... | reverse complement strand
CTCTCTACCCACGAAAAAACATCGGCCGCAACATAGCGAAACTTTTTTTTGTCCAGGCTGTGAAATTGTTCAGAAAACTTTAATGCCCCTTTTGAAATATCTACATTCTTGCCATCGACGAAAAGCCAAGAGGGGGCGCTGTCATTGCCATTGTATAAAGCAACTCTGATTTGGAACTTCGCGCCGCTGGTTTCGATCCAAGAAAGATAGAGCCTTGAATTAGACACGGTTAATTGTGGCTGCTGGGCCGCGTTTGAAGTGTTTTTATTCATTCTTATTGATGCCAGTAACCGCATTGCCATCGACAAAGGACCAAATTGGGGAACTGTCGTTCCACTGCTGGGAGTGATAGTGGAAATAGTGGGAGCGGCGTTGCCTCCTCCTCCGCTTCCCGAACCACTGCCCGCACCGCTGCTCCCACCGGTACCTGAGTCTCCTGCGCCATTTCCTCCGCCGGTTCCCCCATTCAGTACGCCGTCCAAAGAAGCTTTCACGCAAGTAATCTCAAAAAAATGAGGAGCGAAAATACAATAAAATTTAGTTGTTTTTGGGGGGGCACCTGAAAGCAAATTATACCAGTGAACGAGAGCGATACCTAGGTGCGTCTAGCATAAACAGAGACGCAATGGATTGAGCTACGTTGCCAGACTTCTTTGTGACACAATATTTCCTGGTGTATAATAAAATGTCGGTTCCCACACATCCGTATTGTCAATGGAAGCTATCAACTCCAATACATTGCCTTTGAGAACGAACGAACCACGCCATCATAGGCTCATTTCCGATCGTTCCTTGAGCGCTTGGACCGGTAGTATTTGCCGTTTCGTCGAGTCAGTGGCGTTAACCCCACTTGTTTACATTAGGGGACGACAAACACACCTTCGGGGATTGAATTGGGATTTGAAAGATTATCTTGTTCTGGGTTTTCTTGGACTAGGGACGTGGCTTGTAGTCATGCTCATAAACGATCTGAGTGACGTCAAGTGCGATGAGATGAACCCTCACAAGGTTTTTCATAGATGGATTTTAAAGAAGTTTTCGACCAGAACATGGTGGTTTGTCGTAACTGCAGTTTCGATTCTAATGACCGTCTGCACCCTCATTTGGGTAGACATTGAAACTTGTGTGGTGATGCTTCTCATCATTCTCTTGGGGTTCTTGTATTCACGAGGAGCTCGGTTTAAAGAAAATGCCCCGTGGGACTCGGTGGTCGGTGGCGCAAGCCATGCCATCCCGTATGCGCTGGGACAATGGCATGCGATCGGAAGAGTTTACTGGGGATGGACTGTTTGGTGGGCCATCCGATTTTTTGCGTTGCACGTTTTAACAACGTTGGTAGATTACGAGGCAGACAAGCGGAGCAATGTAAATTCCTTTGCCGTCCGTTATGGCGCCGCCACAGCCGCGATGACGGTAGCAGGAGTCATCTTGTTCGACCTATGGTTTTTTACTTCGCACGCGTGGGGACTCATTTGGCTTCGACAAGTCTGTTACTTGGGAATCTTCGCCTGTCTTGGAAATATAGTTTGGAAGAGTATTGAGATGAACCGTCTTGAATGTTCCGAAAGCCGGCGAATCACGATCTACAAGCACATCCATCTCTCCGCACTCATAAGCTGTTGTTTGATTGTTGGCGCTGTCCTCAGTTGTTTCGGGCCGATGGCATTAATTAACGTAAAATAAAATTACGTTCCTACTTGGCCCTCAACTGCACTTTCGAGAAAAGTGTCCATTTCTTCTTCCGTCATGGAAGAGATCTGTGTGTGAAACTTTTTTAATGTCGCGCGCTCCTCAGTGCTCAAGTTAAAACCCCGCTTCTCAATCGTCTTATCCAGATCCTGCAATGCGTCGGCTCGGAACTGTGGATCACTGACTGCAAGTTCTGCTAAATGAAGCAATTGCTCTTCAAATTTAAGATTGTTTATGTCTTGCATGTCGTCACCCCTTTTTTAAGAACAGCTGTTTTTTCTATAGGCCTCATTACAGTATTCTCGTCCTTATCCCCCTTACGAGACAAGTGGAAAATTGCATCTGACAAAAGGTCGTGGCACGCTTGAGCGTCTAGGGCATGAGATATAGCATCCTGCGCTTTGGCAATAAGGAGTTGGGCGCAAAAGGCCGCATAACGTATTCCGCCGGAACGGATGATAACTCTTTTTAGCTCCGGAACTATCGATGATTGGTTACTTGCTTCCCTAAGCATTTCAATAAGCTTTTGTTTTTCCTCCGAATTCGCTGTCTTAAGTGCATAGCTCACCGGAAGGGTTTGTTTTCCATTTTTAAGATCATTTCCCAATTCGCCACGCATTATATCGCTGATATCGCTTTGAATTTGCCCAGCAGTTGATAAGTATCGACCGAAAGTGCCACATTTTTCAGCGACAGAATCGGACGCCCCAGCCCAGAGAGCGGCTATCGTGGCGTAGAGTTCCCCCTGAATGCCGCCCTTTTGGAGACTGACTTGCAGGCTTTGTAAGGGAGACCAAAGAATATCGGGCCGAGAAGATAGATCTGAAAATTGTCCCATCGAAATTCGGCAAACTGCTTCGGAAAATAGCAGACGAATTTTATTCGCATGGGGTGAACTTCCCAAATCTTCAAGTGCCATGTGAGTCATCGGGCTAAGTAAAGTCATCCCTGTAAGACTCACTTGCGGAGAGGAAAAAGGAAGCAAAGCATTGGGAATTTCTTCGTCAAAAACATTGTCAACGATGTCGATTCCCAGAAAAAAAAGAGTCGCGGCTCTACTCAGTGGCAGGGCATCTGTCATTTCTCGTTTTAAGCTTCCATAAATACCGAGACTCAATGTTATTGGCCAAAAAACGGGCGCATTTTTGGCGGTCGTTCGACCAAGTTGAAGCGCCAAATCGATGAGGGGATTTGTTTTTGAAATATTTTTTTGTTCCCACCAGAGGTCAATGGAATCAAAAACAGTTTCTGACCATGAGAAATCCAAAACGAGCCTTTCGCTTAACTTCCTTGCACTGTGGATAATATACTATTTTTTTACCGGATCATTGTACATAGGTTTCAATCTTCCTTTGGCGCTAAGCGGTATTGTCGGCCGTTATTTTGCGGCACAATGTCAAGTTCCCGAGGTCTGTCCCCACTCAATCAGTTAAGTTTAGAGCCTAAGAATACCGAAAAGTAATGGTGCTAGAGCACCTTTATATTTTGCTTTATTTCACCCCCAAGTGGAGATTCATCGCTTTACTGTTCGGGGGACTTGTTGCTTACTTCCTCATCGCAGGCGCTTGTTATGTTTGGCTCAATCGATTTAAAAAACGATCGTGGTCTCACCTAAAATTTTCAATTGAAGCGTGGTCTAGATCCCAAATAAAATTTGAACTTAAAGCTTCCACAGTTTCTCCGGAACAAGTTTATAATTTGAAAGTTTGACTTCATAACGCATAGAGTTGCACAAAGAGAGCCAATGGACAAAGACCTCCAGAGAAGATGTCTTGTGCCTAAATTTGCCCCCTTGAAGCCCCATGGGAAGCTTGTTCCTGAAATAATCACCAGGTTGGTGGCAGAATGACCCCGACTCTTGCTAACCGTTATTACCTTCATTTTTCGAGTGGGCTCTTAAAGAGGCTGGTCCGATATGTTTTTTCCTAAAGCCCAAAGACTTATAGAGAACTACGCTTGTCAGATTTGATAAATTTTTCTAAAAATTTAAACTCAATCGGTAAAAACTAATAACTTCAAATAATCTCCTTGTGGAAAGCCCACCGGATGGTCATCTTCGGGGGGTAAGGACTTCATTTTTCGAAGTGAAGTCGAAAAACTCTTTTTCGCCACTTCATTAAATTGCTGACGAGTAATTCTTGAAGTGCAACAGCAGACAATCATCATCCCTTTGGGCTTCAAATGAGGCAAAACTCTTTTATAGACTCTTGAATAGGCTTTAAGAGCTACCGAAATCTGTTTGGTTTCACTGGCCATGGAAGGCGGATCCACAATAATGACGTCAAACTTTTCCTGGGGAGGCAAGCTCTCTACCCACGAAAAAACATCGGCCGCAACATAGCGAAACTTTTTTTTGTCCAGGCTGTGAAATTGTTCAGAAAACTTTAACGCCCCTTTTGAAATATCTACATTCCAGATTTCTTGTGCTCCTGCAACTTCAGCCGCTAGCCCCAAAGTCCCCGTATAAGAAAAGAGATTTAAGACTCGTTTACCTTTTAAATTTTGTAACGAAAGAAACTTTCTTAAGCCTCTAAGATCCAAAAATGCACCACTCTTTTGTCCTTCACCGACATCTACTGCAATTTTTAACTTTCCCTCTCGAATCGATTCTGGCTTAGGCTGTTTTCCATAAAGCAGTCGGCTCACGATCTCCTTTTTTCGTCTTGAAGGAGCTTTCCATACCACCGACTCAAGTTGAAGCTCTTTTCTTAGAACCCACGCCAAGTACCTTCCTATCGGATCGACCGAAGGAGTATAGGTCTGAAGAACTCCGATTTTTCCATAAACATCAAAGACAACTCCAGGTATACCATCATTTTCCCCGTGTAAGGCTCGATACCCTTCAGTAAATTTTTTAATGTTTTCTCTTCGGCTAAGAATTTTTTTCAACTTACTCTTAAACCATTCCGCGCTAGGCGGAGTCTTTCCGGCTTTAAGTAAGCGAATAGCAATCAGAGCGTCTTTTTCAAAAAGACCGTAACCAAAGACTTCATTAGAGGCATTAACTAAAGCTAAGCAATCTCCAGTCTTAAAAATATTGGCAGCACTACTTAAATGGCTTTTAAAAACCCAGGGATGACCCTGTTGGATTACTTTCTCAACCTCTTTTTTAACTTGATATCTTCTAGATTTCATTAAATAGCGACATCCCAATCATGCAGCCTCTGATCATCAAGATAGTTTTGAACGTTAGAGAGATCCAACCCGTCAAAGACGGCTGTTAAACTAAAAAAACTTAACAACCCTTCCCAATTCTTTAACCATGCAGGAATAAAGTAAGGGGGTTGGATAATGCCATGGGTTCTAAGCCAAGCTATCGTGCTCACATCTTCTAAAGCCATTCGACCACAGACTAAACTTTCGACCAAAATTCGGTTCTGGTTTTTTACCGCAAGCTTAAGAAAGTTATAAACACCTAGAAGACCGGACAAGTACACCACATCTTTGGTAAAGGCCCCACCTCCGGTTAGTTTAGCACCTCGAAAAATTCTTTGCGTGTTAAAAAAAGCCTCCAATGGAGTGTCCGTCCGATCTTTGTACCATCGATAAACATCAAGAAAAGAGGCTCCACTCTCAGCTAAGCTCACTGCCTCAACCCGATGACAGAGCGAAAGGAAACGGTTTTGAGACATCGTATGGGCGTAGACTTCATAAAAAACAGCGAGCCCTTCTTGTGTCAGGGTGGTTCTAGGGCCCCCTGCCGATACAAAATCACAATAAGGTTGTCGATTTCCATTATGAGCCGTCAAACAGTGTGATTCCACTTCATGATTCCAAAGCGCTTCCAATTCAAGTTCCGAAAAACGGGCGTCTTTTCTTAATTTAACTTTATTCATGCCCGCCACAACCTTGGAAGTGATTGTATCGGTTAGTTCTACTTTCAAAGGAATATTGGGACTTCTAAGCTTTATCTTTTCCTCAAGAGAAGCGGCAAATTCAACTGCGCTTTTTTTAACAAAGTTTTCGCCAATATCGTTTAAGGAGCAAACAGAAATTCTTTGAGTGAGCGCTTTTGCCAGCTCCAAATTGGTCGTCTCTCCTTTAAATATTTTTGTACCGGAACTTCCATACATTTGAGTGGAGATATCAAAAAAACGATCGGTTTCAATAGCCGTTAAAAGGGACATTCCTTGCTGATAAGACTCCAACGTCCTACGCAACCAAGCCAATAGAGGATGCTCCCCTTGGAGTTTGGGCTCTAGAGCTTTTAATTGCTCCAAAAGAGATTTAATCTCTGCCTTGTCCACAAAATAGACAGGCTTTGGAAGCACCGACTCTTTTTTGCTAAAAAACTCGGTAACAACCTCGGGGCTCCACGACAACGCCGCTAAAATTTTACTCTTTTTAGCACACCCCTTAAAAACTTCATTGGCCTCTTTTAAAGTAAGCACTAACTTCGATTGAGAGAAGTTTTTAGTCATGCCCTATTATCACCTAAGGGGCCAATTTCTTAAAGTTCTAAAGCGATCTCTTTAACGCTTGGTCTAAATCGGCTTTCAAGTCATCCAAAGCCTCAATTCCCACAGAAAGCCGAATTAAGGTATCGGTGATTCCAAGACTCTTTCTCATCTCAGCCGGAATAGACGCATGAGTCATTATTGCCGGATGATCTACTAAAGACTCTACTCCACCTAAACTTTCAGCCAAAGCAAAGAGTCTAACCGACTCAAGAAACTTTCTGGCATTCTCTAAATTACCTTTGATAAAAAAGGTAATCATCCCACCATAACCCTTCATTTGTCTTTTTGCTACTGCGTGTTGTGGGTGAGATTCCAATCCAGGATAAAGAACCCTTTCCACTAAAGGATGATTCTCTAAAAACTTGGCAAGCTCAAAAGCGTTTTCTCCATGGCGTTGCATTCTCAACGCCAAAGTTTTGATCCCCCGCAAAACCAAAAAAGCATCAAAAGGCCCAGGAACGCCACCGATGGAATTTTGAACATGATGAAGCTTATCTAAAAGGCCTTTGTCGTTTGTGATCAGAGCGCCCCCGACAACATCGCTGTGGCCGTTGATATATTTCGTCGTCGAGTGCAATACGACATCGGCTCCAAGGTCTAAGGGGCTTTGAAAGTAGGGGCTAGCAAAAGTATTATCAACAACCACAATAGGTTTTTGAGGGAGTCTTTTGGCAGCTTGAACTACTTTTTCGATATCAATGATTTTTAAAAGGGGGTTGGTAGGAGTCTCAATCCAAACCATTTTAGTTTTAGGGGTCACAAAATCTTGAAGCGAGCGCTGGGTTAGGTCAGCGAAAGTCGTTTCCACCCCATGTCGGGCCCAGATCGTTCTAAACAGTCGACTCGTCCCACCATAAACGTCGTCAACCGAAACCACATGGTCTCCAACTTCTAACAAGTGCGTCAGCACATCGGTTCCCGTACAACCGCTCGAAAGTGCTAAAGCATGCTTTCCTCCTTCTAACGCGGCCAAAGAGGTCTCAAGTGCCGTCCTAGTGGGATTATGAGTTCTTGAATAGTCATATCCCTGATGTTTACCAGGGGAGACTTGAACATAGGTGCTTGTTGCAAAGATGGGCGTCATAATAGCGCCAGTAGAAGGATCTGGTTTAACCCCGGCGTGAACTGCTATCGTTTCAAAATGATCTTTTGTCTCTTTCATAATCTATTCTCCTTAAGTCTTTTATCGCCGAACAATTCTTCCAGGGAACGATGGCTTGCTATTACCAATAAATCGAGCCCTTAGCCGACTAATTTCAGCAATTCTCTTTTGGGCGACTCTATCTGCACACTGATATTCAGGAAGACCTTCCATCTGAGAGTGTTGAAGGATAGTTTTCATGACATAGTAGATGTTTCTCATCATTCGATTAGCCCGTCTTTCGTCATAACCTTCAAACTCAATTGACACGTTCATGAGTCCCCCGGCATTAATGGCATAATCAGGGGCATAGGTAATTTTTCTTCTAAAGAGTTCATCCCCGCACTCAGGAGTCGCTAACTGATTATTGGCACTCCCTGCTACGATTTTGCATCTTAGTTTAGAAATAGTCTTTTCATTGATGATGGCTCCAAGAGCTGAAGGACAAAAAATATCGGCATCCACTTCATAGATATCCTCGGTTCCCACAACAGTGACATTAGGACGATCGCTTAGAACTTTGGTTCGAGAGTGGTCTATGTCACAAATAAAAACGTGCATTCCCTCTTTCAAAAAGAGTTCAACTAGATGCTGTCCAACATGACCTGCTCCTTGGACTGCTACTTTCAATCCCGCTAGATTCGTTTTTTGAAGTTTGGACTCTACGCAAGCTCGAATCCCTTCTAAAACTCCTTTGGCAGTCCACGGTGAAGGATCTCCGGACCCTCCATGAGTCTCGGCCACACCGACAACATTCGATGTTTCCATGAAAATATACTCCATATCATTGACATCAGTGCCGACATCTTCGGCCGTAATGTAGCGACCATTTAAAGATTCCACAAAGGATCCATAGGAGCGAAATAGGGCTTCCGATTTGTCTTGTTTGGGATCTGCAATAATAACTGCTTTGCCTCCCCCTAGATTTAATCCGGCCACAGCCGCTTTGTACGTCATCCCCTTCGACAACCGTAAAACATCTTCCAAGGCCTGATCCACAGTCTCGTAATTCCACATTCGACAACCGCCCAAAGCAGGTCCCAATTGGGTATTATGGATGGCAATCAAACACTTTAAGCCGGTGGCCTTATCATTACAAAAAACGACCTCTTCATGCTCTCCGGCAAATATCGTCTCTAATTTGGTCATTGGAAGTGCCTCCTTTTTGGGACTTTAGACCCATTGGCAAAACGGTAATCTAACAATTGAAAAGGGGCCCTTCAACTGACTTTCTTAGGTCTAAATAGGGGCTGTGTTAAATTCCCCACAAGAAAAGATTTTGTCATCCTTCCCCTTTTTCCCTAAGATGACCTCTATGGAAAAAAAATCTCTTTTTAACGCTCAAGATAGAGCGGGCAAAACTCTCGAATCCCCAGGAGCCTACCCTTTCACCCGTGGGATTCACCCCACGATGTATACTAAAAAGGTCTGGACCATGCGCCAGTACGCAGGATTTGGAGACGCCAGAAGCTCAAATGAACGATACCAATATTTACTCTCCCAAGGGATCACTGGACTAAGTATAGCTTTCGATCTTCCAACTCAAATGGGGTACGACTCAGATCACCCGCTAGCGCAAGGAGAAGTAGGCCGAGTCGGAGTTGCCATTAGCTCTTTGGAAGATATGGAGATTGTTCTTAATCAAATCCCATTAGATCAAGTTTCAACCTCCATGACCATTAATTCCACAGCGGCTATTTTGCTCTGTCTTTATATCGCCGTAGCTGACAAAAATGGAGTCCCACGCAGCAAACTACGAGGGACTATTCAAAATGACGTCTTAAAAGAATATATCGCTCGAGGCACCTATATTTTCCCACCGTCTCCAAGTTTAAAAATAACGACCGACCTTTTTGAGTTCTGTAAAAATGAGGTTTCTGAATGGAATACGATTTCCATCAGTGGCTATCACATTCGTGAAGCGGGAAGTACGGCCGTTCAGGAGGTCGCTTTTACGTTATCAGACGGCCTGACCTATGTTCAAGCTGCTCTGGATCGCGGTTTAAAAATCGATGACTTTGCTCCAAGACTGTCTTTCTTCTTTAATGTTCATAACGACTTTTTGGAGGAGATCGCTAAATTTAGAGCAGCTCGAAGACTGTGGGCAAAATTAATCCAAGAAAGATATGAACCTAAAGATAAGAAATCTCTTCTTCTTAGATTCCACGCTCAAACCGCAGGAAGCACTTTGATTCCGGTTCAAGTCGATACCAACGTCATCAGAGTGACCTTACAATGTTTAGCTGCAGCCCTTGGGGGGGCGCAGTCGATCCATACCAATTCTCGAGATGAGGCATTAGGACTTCCTACCGAAGAGGCTGCACTTTTAGCGCTAAGAACTCAACAAGTCATTGCTTTTGAATCAGCAATGCCCTCGGTTGTAGATCCTCTGGGCGGCAGTTACGCTATTGAAGAGATGACCGATAAAATTGAAGCCGAAGCAAAGAAACTCATTGAGACCATCGAAACAAAAGGTGGAGTTGTCAAATGCATTGAGGAGGGTTGGCAACAAGGACTCATTCAAGAGGCGGCTTATAATTACCAGATGGATATAGAAAACAAAAAAAGAATTGTTGTTGGTTTAAACTCGTTTCAACAAAAAGAAAAACATCCCGCTAAAATTCTAGCCATTGATCCTAAAATTGAAAAAGAACAAGTGGAGCGTCTTAAAGCCTTTAGAGCTCGCCGAGACTCAAATAAGCACCAGCAGGTTCAAGCGGAATTACTCAAAGTAGCTTCAGAGGGCGGCAATGTAGTTCCCGTAATTTTAAAAGCTATTCATGGCCATAGCACTCTAGGGGAAATCACCTCGACTCTAGAAAAAGTTTTTGGGCGCTACAAAGGGTGAAAGGTGCCTATCGACTTCTCGGCCGTAAAAGTACCGTTAAAAACTATTAAAAACCTTTGGAAAACCTTTTTTTAAAATTCCCAGAGCTGCCCCCCCAACAACGAGACTTACCACTAAAAGATCCAAAAAAGCTGAAAACCTGGTCACTTGGTAGATTTCAAGCTTTTTGATAGCGAAAGCCAAAAGAGCAAGCAGAGCCACCACAAAACCCCATCTCAAGAAAAAATGATACGTTTGAGAAAAATCATAGTTCGGAGCCACTTGCTGGATATGCTTCTGTAACAACCAGCTGAGTAAAGCGCAGTAGCACGTAATCCCTATCGTTCCCGCAGCGGCTAGCCCTAAATAACTATATTTATGAGCCAGCCAGTGGTAACAGGGGATCATTAAGAGACTTAGAACGCTTCCTAAAACTGAAGGGAGCCAAGTCCGTTGAGCTGCGTAAAAACCTCTAGAAAGAAGAATTTGAGAGGACCAAAAGAAAATACCTAAACCCAAAATTTCTAAAACTTTCGCTGTTTCTTGCAAATCAAAAGGAGTTAGTTTCCCTCCACCATAGATGAAATGGGTGAGAGGGACCGAATGAGAGATCACAATGACCGCCGCCACTGGCCCCAAAGCCCAAAGCTTTGAAATTTCACCTAACAAAGTCTCGACATACTGACTGAAGTTCTTTTCAGACCATAATCGACTTAAATAAGGAAAACTGGCCATTCCGGCTGCTTGTCCAAGGACTGCGACGGGAATTCTCATTTCGGTTCTCGCATAAGAAAGATAACTGACCGCTTTTTGCTGAAGAAAACTGCCGAAATACTTTGATATCCATTCGTCTGTCACAACTAGAGAAAAACTTAACATTATGGGGAGCGTCACCCATAAATATTTTTTAAACCTCGCTTTGATGTCTGAAGAGAAATCAAGACTGGGCAGACAAGAGTAGCCCAATTTTTTTAATCCCCACCATTGTAAAACTCCATGCCCTAAAAAGCTTCCCACTAAAACTCCAACACTAAACCCCATCACACCTAAAGTTTGAAAAAATAAGAGCCCGCACACAATAATTCCAAAGTTATAAACAATGGGAGATAAGGCTGAAAAAAGAAATTTGCCATGAGTCTGCTGAACACTCATGGCTAAGCCCCCCCAATAAAAGAAGATCTGAGCGGGTAAAATAATTCTAAGTAACTGGGCTAAAAGTCTTTTTTGCTCGATTGAGTAGCCGGGGGCTACTAAATTTCCTAGGTCCATCGCAAACACTTCACCGACACTAACCAAAACAATTAAAATAAAACACATCACCGTTGAGATGGTACGAAAAACCTTTTCGCCTAATCTTCTATCTTCATGGTTTAAACACTCAGCCAAAATAGGAATAAGCGAAATACTCAACGCTCCTGCTGCCATCAAATAATTTAAAAAATCGGGAACGACGAATGAAGACAAATAAACATCGGTTGTTGCTGTGGCTCCAAGAGTTTGAGCAAAAACCCACTCGCGAACAAAACCAATGACCCTCGATAAAATAACACTCAACACCATGATTCCACTAGCGCGTCGAATGTTTTTTCTTGCCTCTTGCGTCACATTTTACCCCCAAAAAATCGGCCTTTTAACCTCAATCCCCGATATAACTTTTACTTTTTAAAAAAGGACGTTAGCTAACTCTTCGCTCCAAATGTAAATCTAGGTATAATAATAGTAATCCTTCAGATGTGACTCTTCTAGCGAGTTCTTCGAAATTTCAGCGAACTGAAAATCTAAGTCAAACATTATGACAAACAAACGTACTTCCCATCGAAATTTCGTTCATCTCTTTATTCAACCTAGTGAAGGCTCACCCCTTTCGCTTCGATTGGATCTACGAAAGACCTCATGGCTTATTGGGACTCTCGGTTTTTTTGTTCTCACCCTATTTTGGGGAACTCTTTTCTTTTTCCGAGAACTTGAAACAAACCGAAAACTTCAAGCTGAAATCTTAGAAGCTGAACTTAAACTCAAACTCACGCAACCCAATGAATCACAGACACTACAGCCGATGCGGCAATTAGGCTACTCAATTAAAATCGAAGCAGATTCGCCGTCACAAAAATCCAGTGACATCGGCTCGAATATTCCCCAAAACACTCCCAAAGACTCGTGGATGTCATTAACTACGACTACAGTAGCCGCCCGATTGGGAAGTCTAAGTTCCGAGTGCCAGACAGATAATTGTTCGGTAAAACTTGAATTACTCCCATCAAAAAATGGGATTTCTCAAGGAGAACTTCTCATCGTTCTTGAAACAGAAGTTCCACGAATTGGAGGCCGCACAGTCAGCGCTCAGCAGAGGAAACAATATAGTTTCTATCCAGGATATTTTTCCAAAGAGGAATTTAATTCCTCCGAGCTCTCCACTTATGAAAAACGCCCTTTCAAGTTTTCAAAAGCCTTAACTGCCTCTGTTAACTTCAAAGTGACTAAGTTGCTGAGACCTTTAGCTTTGAATGTCTATCTCTTTGATTCCAACAAAAACCTTATTCATCACGAACGCAAAGCTATCGACCTGGAAGAAAATTATGCTGACTGAAATCCCCTCTTTTACCGTCATTGCCGAAGGAAGTCGCTCTCAAGGGCCGATTTCATTCTGCTCACAGTGCATTATATTAGGAATTATTGAAGGGGATATTTATCAACAATCTCAAGAGTCCTTAGCTATTGGTAAAACCGGATGGGTCAGAGGAAATATCTCCTCTCAGGGCCCTATTCTAGTGAGTGGTCGCGTCGAAGGGAACTTATTCTGTCTCGACAAAATCACAGTGAGTCAAACTGCACACATTACCGGTGTCGTCATTTGTCCGAAGCTCGAAATAAAACCCGGCGCTATCATTGATTCCGATATTTTAATGCACTGGGCCCCCCCAAAAAAGTCTATTAACCCCATAGCCGCATAACCCCAACCTCTTTGTACTATCCCTCTAAGAGTTAGCTTATGATTTTATTCAAATTTACCGATAGTTAGTTGACATGCCTTCATCCCAAGAAAAGTCAGCCCGCCTCGTTATCATTGAAGGAAAAGATAACAGAGATAAAGGTAAAGTTATTCCGTTAAAGAAGAACTATATCATCATCGGCCGGGGCCAGGCCGACATCGTCTTAAATGATCTTCAAGTTTCTAGAGCTCACGTCTCTCTCGAATTCAACGAGCGCACAGGAGATTTAGTCTTTACTGATCTAGGAAGTACGAATGGAGTTTTAGTTAATGGCGAACTAAGAAAAAGTGGCATTTTAAAAGACAGAGACCGATTCAAAGTTGGAAACACTGTTTTTGATTGTCAACTTGCCTTCGAGCAACAAACCGAAATTGGGACGGGGGCTTATTTAAGAAGTGGATCTCTAGACGCTAAGTCAATATCCGAATCTTTACCTGGCCCCTCTCAATTTGCAGTTGAAGGTGCCATTAAAAAGAGCCAACCCTCTTCGCAAGCTATCTCAGAAACTAAAGCTAAAGCTTCACAATCCAGGTTGCAGGAAAAAACCAAAATCACTCAGTCCAATCCGGAAAAGCGAGTTGGGTTTTATCATAAAATCCCAAAAAGTGTTCGGTTCGGGGCTATTTCGTTAGTTTTGATCTTAGTAGTAATGAGTCAACTTCCTTCGGGCCCCAAAAGAAATATATCCAATCGTGGTTTGGAAAATTACGTAACAGAAGTTGGGAAATTAATTAATGAAAAAAAATTGGATCAAGCTAAAACTTTAGCCCTTGAATCGGCTAAAGCCTTTCCTGCCAATTCAGTTCCGTTAGTCTTATTGGGCAATGTCTATTTTGAGCAAAGAAAAATTGATCTTGCCGTTGAAACCTACCAAAAATCATTGAGTTTGAAACCCCTGCAGTTAGTCACTTACACACGACTCATCCGCTTAAATTTTATTTTGAATAAAAGGGATGAAGCCAAAAAATTGATTAATGAATATCTTCCGCTTCTCGAATCCGGTGAACCCAATAAAAAGCTTTACTTGCAAACTGGAGAGCTTTTTCTCGATTATCCGGAATTGGAAAAAGATAAGGAATCGGGTTTGCAAAGAGCGAGAAAATATCAAACCCAGTACAATCCAGAGGACCCTATTGGATATAAACTAGAATCTAACCTTATTTCATTGACTGAAAAATCACCCGAAAGTATCAAACGAAGCGAAGATCTTCTCATCAAAGGACTTGAACTAGATCCGAAGGATGAGTGGATCTATGACCGGTTGTTCTACCTCAAACTTTCTCAAAACAACTCCACAGCGGCCATCAACAATCTTGAGATCTGGATCAAGATGCAACCCAAATCGAGCAAACCCCTTTTGCTCTATTCCTATCTTAAGTTTAATGAAAAAAATTACCTCGGAGCGGTTCCTTATTTACAAAAAATAATGAATCTTCATTCCCAAAATCAAAACCATCCCCATTATGCTGAGGCTTTAAATTTGATGGGACAAATCAGTATTCAACAGAATCAATTAGCGGAAGCCGAAAACTTCTTTAGACAATCGTGTCAAGCAGGATACCAACCCAGCTGTGTTCACCCTATCATTACTGGGGTTAGACCCGAACCTAACAACCGTGAAACAACAAATGCTCCCAATCTTGAATCTAGGGAGCCCAACAGTTCTTCAAACAAACAAGACAAGCCCCCAAAAAAGAAGTAAGCTTATAAGCTTAAACTTTTCGCTTTGGGGAGCCCCTATGAAATCGGTCTTTAGTTTTTTCTTTTTTGTTACCTTTTGTATCTTAGGTTACGCAAATCCAAATAAATCGAATATTCTCTCAAGTTATTGGGTGAGCCCTTCTCGAGATCAAGTGATGCGAGAAATAGCGCGAAAATTCGAAGTCACTCGGAAGCTTAATGGAGGCTATGAAGTTATAGTTCCTTTGAACCAAACCCAAGATCTATTTTCATTGGTTCCCGAAGCTCAGCTGATTGAATTTGATATTTCTAGTTCGATTAGAAACAAAACCCGACAAGAGCTTCAGGGCTATCATGATTTCAATA
>Ga0194131_10007125_pt1 | contig 15167 bp, 12 predicted proteins | sample TA2KigO120mmetaG_FD_148631 | JGI IMG/M metagenome (GOLD analysis project Ga0194131, IMG submission 148631) | Freshwater microbial communities from Lake Tanganyika, Tanzania - TA2015053 Kigoma Offshore 120m | ecosystem: Environmental > Aquatic > Freshwater > Lake | place: Tanzania: Lake... | reverse complement strand
ACGAAGGCTTCTTGATGCTGAATTCAGAATATAAAAGGGGTGTTACGGAGTAGTCCAGCGCGCGCGGAGCCTCGCTTCAGCGCTTAGGCAACCTGGCCATGATTCGTGCGTCGCTGTCGTGCTCCATAAATGTGATGACTGAGTAGCCGAGCTTGCGGAGGTGGTAAGCCTTGCGGCGATCACGCCGACGATTGTTGGCGATCTTCTGCCGCCACCACTGGCGATTCCGCTTGGGTTCGACGTAGCAACGCGGGCAGCCGTGCCAGAAGCATCCATGCACGAAAACGGCGATTCCGTGATCGGGGAGTACGAGGTCGGGCTTGCCGGGGAGGTCAGCCGTCCGCGACGTATGCCGGATGCCCAACTGTCTTGCGATTGACCGCACACGTCGCTCGGGCTCGGTGTTCCTCGTTGCGACTCGACGCATGCGCTCCGACACCGCAGCGGTCGGCTTGAGCGGTTGTAATCGGCGGGACACCTCAGACACAGCCTTCTTCTGGTTCACAATCTCTGGAACGATCTCACGTGGGTGAGATGTCTCTCGCATGTTCCCGACATGGTGTGACTACAACTTCCGTTGGGCGAGGGACGAATTGTTGGGCAGTGTCATCGTTGTTATCGTCGTCTGTCCAGGTATCCGTCTGCTGGTCCGACGCCGCCGAAAGCGGCTGTCTGTGCCCACGAGCGTGATGTGTCGGTGGTGCGGTGGCAGCGGACGAAGCCTAATCCTTGAATCATGAGTCCTACCACAAAGCTGGGTAGGAGACATTTCGTATCACACCCGTGATATCTCGGACGGTGACGACTAGCGAACTCTGAACAACACCACCGCGTATCTCGGGTCAATCGATCTGGGCAGCGCTAATCCCTTTGGGGCTCGGACTACTTGAATCGCTGAGACCTCACTCGCAAACTTCGTGATCACCTTTAGGCGCCCCTTGATCATTGATTGGGGAGCGTTGGCCAGTGTGGGCTTGAATGTTTGCGCCACCTGTTTCGCATCGAGAATCACGACGTTGGATCCGCTCTTGAGCGCCCAATCTCGGGGGTTCACGTTTGCCGGCTTGACCGGAAGGTGCAGGGCCTTGGCGATCGCCGACATGAGGCGATCGGCATTCTTGTCAGTGGCCACAGGTTTGCTGCGTTTCTTGCGAAGCGCCTGATTGGCGTAGTCGCGTCGTGCCGTGAGTGACTCGAATGTATCCAGCCACGGTTCGGCAGAGCGTGAAGTTCCTCTTCGCTTCACTGAATCAACTCGTGACAGCCGAAAGTTCTGGAGAGTTCGATTGCTCGCTCCATGGAAGCACGCGTGGGCGTGAGCAACTTCGGCATGCAGTCTGGTGAAGATCTGATTCAGCTCGTCATCGGTGTGCTGATACTTGGGGTTTCCTGCCAGCTCGCCGAGCTTGCTGATCCGCTTCAAGGCCTCGTTGACGCGCTTACCTGATTCGTTGATGAAGGCAATTCGCTTCTTGTTCATAGACCATCCCTTTCGTGGCACTCTAGTAACGCACACACGGAGCACCTAGTGATCAATAAACATCTGGCTAATGAAGAAGGAAGTGAATAAAGATTTGTCAAATACAACGTGATGCGAACGAGGGTGACGCGTAACACCATTCGGCCATGGACCAGGTACGGAGATCCATTCCGCCTACATACGCCCACACAACACGAGGTAATCCCCATGCCACTCTTCAATTCCGACGACTACGCGAACCTCCACCCCGAGATCGGCCAGGTTCCTGTCGGGATGACCGACGAAACGTTCATGATCGACATGCAGCTTCGCTACGTCGACTGGTTTGAGAAGATCACTCGAAACTGGCCAGAAAGTTCCGACCAGGTGGCCCAGGCCTTCTGTGTTGAGCCACCGCTATGGGCGCAGGTTGCACCGCGACACGAAACGGACTTGCCGGAACTCACCTTTCTTACGGCGACTGGCTCGTGTCTGGCGGAGCTGCTGGGGTGCATTCACCCCGATACCTCGGAAGCAGTGATTGAGCACCTCAACTCGATTGCGGAGGTGCGCCGACTGGAGTTCAGCGAACCGGAAGGACGAGTCGAGGTCGACCAGACGTTCTCGGAGATCTACCGTTACATTCGCAACGATGCTGACGACGCAGCACTCGAGTATCTGATGCGTCTACTTGATCTCGCCCATGATGTGGATGGAACAGTCGATTCCGACAAGTCGATACGTATCGCAGCGACCGTGGTGATTGCGTCGGTTTCGGTGGTTGTAGGGACTCCGGATCTCGACATCCGCGCGACCTTCATTGATTTGCTGAAGGCATTTGTCGGCAGAGTGGCTGCCGACCCGATCCTTCCGTACTTTGAAACCGACGACGACTAATTGCCGACGAGTATTGATCTCGTACTTGAAGCGTGATTCAAGCAAACTGCCACATCGTTGGACTGCTCCGGGTGTTCAGAACGGGGTTTCACTTTGCAAGATGCACTGGGATCTTCTTCTTTTCGCTCCCGTCAGCGATATAGAGATCACCCGACGTGCCGTTGAGGTGGTTCTTGTACAGCATTAGTCCGTGCAGTCCAACTGCGCATTGACGTGAGTGTGGATTCAGATAGTTGCCGAGTAGCAAGCTGACGCCTTGTCCGTGGGATAATTTGGTGCGACCTGCGATTATCTTCTTGCCGTCCGACGACTGTTGCCTATAGGCGATCGGCTGTTTCACGACTAAAGCGTCCGTGAGGGGGCCGAGTCCCTTTCCAGCGTTTCGACGCGAATAGGCACAACAGAGGGACTCTTCAAGCGGTGAGCAACCATTCGGGTGTTGGCGGTAGGCCAGATGAAACTGTTGCCAGACGTTGTGTCCGAGAGGCCGGCCTGCGACCTGAAATGCCATCTCCAAGGTGGATACGGCTCGGTCGATGAGAAAGTGGTGAATCTGGTGATTCAGGATGAACCTCCACGCCGCCGCCCTGCAGTCAGCTTCGCTGCGGTCGGGATACTCGTCCCGCAACATGGCTACGTAACAGCTGTAGCCCTCGAGCGAAACCACGATCCCAAATGGACGGGTCCGATCAGGTGGGTGGATTCCGCTTCGGAATGAGTTGTACTGAGAGATCTCATCCACTGGTTTGAAGACGCAGAGTGCCGTCTTTTTGACCAATTGGTCTTTGCTCCTCTGGGATTGCGTTGCGGTCTGCGGTTGGGGATCGTAAATCGGCTCTGGTGGATCAGCCTCAGGAGTAAGCGGCTTCCTCGACGGATCAGGCTCTAACGGTCGACGCGTGGGATTGGGTCCAGGACAAATCTCAATTGGGCCTCGCTCTGGAATGATCGGTTCGCCCGGATCAATCGGTTCTGGATACTCAGCCATGTGCAACGCTCTGTGCGGATACTATACGGGTGAGCCCAGTGCTGTATCAGATGTGGGACGGAGCTAAAACTGTCGAGTTCGTGGCCGGGTGGCAGGATGATCTTCGCCTCACTCTTCGGCACTACGTAGATTCGCGGCGCGCTCTGGTTAGTCGCTAAGGTCCTCTAGGAGTGTGACCTGATAGCAACCGACGGGTGTCCCGCCATCGAATTCATTACCTTTCACCCAGTAACGAGCGGTCAAGCGCGGCCATGCTTCAAGGCTTGAAGCGAACTGGCGAGATTTCAGCTTTGCGGCAAACTGCTTTTCCTCAAGCGACTGACTGGTATCAGCGGACTTGTAGCCGGCCTTCACGATTGCGACACCAAACGAGAGCCCTGCCTGCTTGCCAACCTGGTCCAGTGTGGCGTCAACCTCAGAAATCACAAGACTTGGATCCTGGGGGTTCGATACGCAGACGCCGTCTAGAACTACAGGGTTGACGCTGACGCCCGGACGATTCGGGGTAAGGGTTGTCGTAACTGGCGGTTCCGTCGTCGAGGTCGGGGTTGTTGTGGGTCCAGATTCCTCCTCGTCGTCTGGTGGCATGACAACCTGTGAACCCAAAAATATGAGCGCAAGCACCAATGCGATGTCGGCAAAGAGCCAACCTGCCAACCCACCGTTGTTGTCTGCGGTTGATCGGCGTATTCGTCTCATACAAGTGCGATGGGTCCATTACTCCTGCGAGCGGTATTCGTCATTGACGCGCGCATAAATGTCGGCTGCTTCACGAAGATTATTGACGATTCTGCGTAGATCATCGTTGGCAGCGTGAAAGTCAGAAGCCCCTTCTTTCATCGCAACAGCAACCGGCGTTGTAAGCTCGAGTTGACGTGCAACTGCCTCGATACGGCGTGCGTATTCCGCGAGCACGTTAGGTATCCCTGTAAGGACCGGGACGGTCTTGCCGAAGTCCGCGACAAGATTTCCGATCTTGTCAGTCATCGTCGTAGCTGAGACTTTGATGTCAGCGACTTCTGCGCTCAGGTCCTTTGCAAGGTTGGCGAGCGACTCATTCACGCTGGCTGCGTTGCGCTGGGATTCACCGAGTTGGCGCGACAATTGCTGAAGCTGGGCTTGGGCCGCGTCTAAGGCGAGCAAGAGCGGTTCGACACGCTCGGGAAGATCGGCAAGCGGGGTGGTCGCTTCCGCGATGCTCGAAGCAGTTGTCCCCAAAGACATGGAAACCCCAGACAGCCCTGAGACGACGTTGCTCAATCGAGTCGAGATCGTGTCAAACCGTGGCAGTACGTCTGCAACACTCTTCAGTGCTCCTTCAAGCGCCCCGGCCGCCATAGTCAGCGAATCAGAAAGCTCTTCTGGGGTTACCGCACGACTCTTGGCAAGGAGAAGTTGAGCATCAAGCAGCAGATTGTCCAGCTCCAAGAAATGCTTGTTTCGAAGCCGATTCAGGAAAAAACTCAAGATCCCATTTGAGACATGTGCTATCACAATGAGCAAGACACAGATCGCGACGATGAGTGCGACTTGCTGAAAACCAAAACCGGAATGGTCTCCATTCGCGCCGGACCAGAGTGCAAGGAAGTCGAGAGTTTCGCCGGGTTCAAGTTTCTTCGCGGCATCTCGGTAATCTCCGATTACTCGGGAGAGATCAAACCACGTAACGAGAATTGGCGCGACGTAAAAGATCGGCAACCCGGCAGAAATGCAAGAAAGAGCAAACCTCAATTTGCTATGAGCTACTACCGCATCTGCATCTTCCGAGCGAGAATCAAACTCTGCTCGAAGATCGAGAAATGCCCACAGCTTTCTCTTCTCGGGATCGCCTAGATCATTCGCCAGCTGAGTCGCCAGTGTCGCCGTGGCATCGGTTCGCTCGCCAGCCCAAGCTCGCAATTGACCTCTTACTTCCGCGTCGGTCATTTCTGCCCCTCTATCGGATCTGTTGCAACTTCTACACTCTAAGTCGGAGCGATCAATGGCCAACAATATCGGGCACAACATCGATTTTGCAGAGCAACGTGTGCCGGTTGTGATTTTGGATGTGCTAAATCTGCGTGCGGATCGGCCGCCAGATCCAGATTCGACAGCGAAAGAGGAATTTAACCTACGGCATTTCCAGATGTACGAAGAATGCGTTGCAAGTACAGCTCCAGGTGCGGCGATAATCAAAATTGTCGACGGAAACATACTCAATAATCAGGACAAACTAAGCAAAGATCTCAAAAAACTCGTAAAGTACGGCGAGTTAAAGCGCAGTAATCCGAAGTATGTTCGCATACTGCCCGCGGGCTTCAAAAGCGACCGAAAGTATCTCTCGGCAGATCCCGTGATCGTGCAACTACTTCACGACTTCAAACCGAACTGCGCGGCGGTAACGTACGACGCAATTCGCAAACCGGAGGACCTCTTGTACTTTCCGGAAGATGACCCTATGAGGCGCAATATCTTCCGGCCACTGTGGAACGACAGCGCTAAAAAGAAGCATATTTGGGGCCTGCCCAGCAAGAACGAAATCCGATGTTTTGTGTCGTCTGAGGAATGGTGCAAAGCAGCTGATCGAATGCCCGAATTTTTTTCTCGGCTTGCCCAAAACGCAGTGCTGCTCCTTGAGGATCTCGTTGGGACTGGTGCCGCCTCGAGTTCTCAGATCGCGCAACAGCGTGTGGCGGCGTATCAGTACGTTGACGAATTCGTCGCCAGACACAGGGAAGTAGCCCCAAAATTTCCGGAGATTCGAAGGGAGCCACGTCCGACAACAACTGGCCCCAGTGGAGAGGGTGCGGATGACGATTCTCCGAAGAAGAAGCGAAGGCTGGTGAAGCCACGGGTGACGGTGAAGCCACGGGTGACGGTGAAGCCACGAACGACGGTAAAACCAAGGGTGACGGTGAAGCGGCGATCTCGGGCCAGCCTCTCCAGTTTAAAGAATCAACCCGAGACCGTGTACATAGGAATTTCTGCATATCTTGATCTCGGAAAATTCCGCGATTGTCAGGTTTCATTTGACGCAGTGTTGATGGAATTGAACGAATCGTTCTTCGCATTCTGGTTGTCAGTCGATGGAAAGATTCGCGTGCGTTGTGACAGCAACCTTGCCACAAAATGTAACCGACTAGTCAGAATCACGGGGCGAGTAGTCGAGATTGATGGTCAACTTGTGGTTGACATCAAGTCGGCAGAAGATGTTGTGGTTCTTAAGCCACACGAAGCGATTTCCGTTCGAGATGAGAAGATTCGAGTCGAGAAGAACCGACCGAGGCCGAGGCTCGACCGAATTCTCAGCTGGAGCTTCCCCGCTCTTCCTGGTTGGAAGCGCCGTCCTCGTCGATTGCCGCCACCTCCACCGGATACGTTGCCACGCCGCCCGGAAAGTCTTAGGGGCGAGCTGATCGGCACGAAGGTGAGGCTTACCTGGCAAGAGCCAAACTACAACGGAGTAGTGATTGAGGGTTATCGGATCGAACAATCAAAGGATAGCGGTGAGTGGTCGCCGATAGATGATGTTTCCGCACAGTCGTGCGAGAAAACGGTCTACCACCTTAAACCGGGAGTGAACTACACATTCTGTGTATCTGCGAAGGGCGCGGCCGGCTTTGGAAGTCAATCCGTGCCCTGGAATTGTCCAATCGTCGAAGTCGACACCGATGCGGGAGGCATATCGGGTAACAGCGATGGAGAGATCATCGTTGGTGGCTTCGGCGATGACGATGAGAAGGGTGCTGGAGGCGGAACTGTGGGTAGCAGTTCAAACTACGAGGACGATAAGAGAGCTCGAAATGGGGTTCTCGGAGGCCGTACCACCGAGCAGATACGGGGGTTAGGGTTTGTTGCGGTCTCAGGTGCAGTGATCGCGCTAGTCGCAATCGTCTACTGGTTAGTGCGTTGAAATGTGTAGTCGGTCTGATCTCTAAATCTGCACTTCAACCAGCAGTGGCGCGTGATCACTCATGGTGAAGGCCGTTGGGAGGTCAGTGATTCCGCTATAACTCGGATGGACTTTGCGTGACCCATCGGCGTGACACCCTCGCTCCGTCGTAAGGTCAGTGCCAGGTTTGCCGAACTTCCTCTTGCCTCGGCAAGTGAGGTCGGCCATCACGACCCGCTGATACCGTCCAAGGGGGGCAGGTGACAGTCGTGGCTCACGTCTATCGGGCAATCTGGCGAAATGACGACATCGATGTGCTGAGTGGCGCTATCGATTGTTTTCAAGCTTGGTTGAGGCTGCGGAATACACCGATTCCGATCCGCTTTGACGGGGCGAGCCGCAATGACTCTCGAACTGTCACTGCATCGAGAATCTCAACTCCGTCAAAGAGTGGAGCCCAAATCATGTTGCGAGAAGCGCTTTCTGACGGGCGAGGGCACTGGAGTACCTCAGTCACGGCCATGCAAGTGGGGGATGCCGGCTGTTTATGGGTCGACGTTGACGCCCAAGTTGACAACATCTGGCAGCGATCAATTGCGGCACCGCGAGTAGTTCGGGAGCTGCTACTCGCCGGAGGTCGACCATATGTCGGGGAGAACGTTCTGGAAGTGCAGCCGCAGGAGATTGATGATCGAAAGTCGCTCGACCGATTGGCCGAATCCATCTTGAGCCCTCGCAGGGAGTTGCCTCTGGTGGTGATTGGTGAGAGGGCGCATCAGGACCAGAGTCGCAGTCAGTTGATGCAGATTGCAACGAGGACGAGTGACATGCTCGCCGGTGTTGCGCAAGTCTCAGTAGTTGATGGCAGGCACCTCTCGAACCTCAATGCGTTGCTGCCCGAGAGCCTCTCCATTCAACCGTTCGCCGCAAGAATCTTCATCGCAGGGGTTAGCGCAGAGACCGAGAGTGAGAGGTACTCAACCACCTTCGACCTCAGTGCAATGACAAGTAACTACACGGACCTTGGTGCGCTGATTGCAAAGAGAATTGCCATCACGACATCATGGCCAACTATCGAGGCTCAGTTCATCGACTTTCGCGAATCGCTGAGCGCTCGTAGACGAGAGCACGCAAACGAATCGAGTCTCGGTAGTCGCGACCAAGTTGAGGTCAAGTCAACACCCGACCCGCTGGAACTGCCTCGTCCCAGGTCACCCGCTCCGCCGCCTGAGCCCAGGGAGCCAGCCGATTTGCGCGGCTCGGGTGGGGCGACTGACAAGGGTGCTCAGTCTGCGATTCGTGAACTTCGCGGTCAGGTCAAGTCGCTTCAAGACGAGTTGATTGACGTGACCGAACTTGCGAATGAGTGGTACGAAGAAGCTCAGTGGTACAAGGAACGGCTTGTTCGGATGCTCATTAATGAAGAGAATTCCATAGAGTTCAAAGGTCCAACTATGGCTTCAGTGATTGAGGACGTTAGGAGGCACTCGCTCTACATCACTATTCCCACAACAGCTCCACGTGAGATAGAAGCGCTCGACACGAATATGGCGGCGGTGGTATGGGCGAAGGACTTGACAAAGCTGTTCGCGTCGATGGAACGGTATGCAACCGCTCGTATCAGCGGAGAATTCGACGGCAGCTATCTGGAGTGGTGCTCAGAAATGGCCGATTACTCCGCAGCAAAGATCGCCATGCAAGAGTCAGAGCCGACGAAGAAGAATCCGCGGCTCAGGGCCTCGAGAACTTTTGAGGTCTCCCGCGACCTCGACCCGTCTGGCTGGAAGGTGATGTTTGCGCATGCCAAGATTCAGGCACGAGGCGGAAGCCTCATTCCTCGCTTATTCTTTCACGATGATGTTGTTGGAAAGACCAAGAAGATTCACATTGGCTTTATCGGGCCACACCATCTCGTTCCCACCTCGACGTTCTGAGCGGTGGATCAGCACCTTCTGTCGTTACTGAATTGCCTTAACTCGGCTATTTGACCGCAATTTGTAGACAATTCTTGTCTCGCAGCACCTCGTTGAGAGCGTCTGCTTCATCCTTATTGAGGCTGGGAGACCAGAATCCCGAAAAGTTGATTGAATCGTCACCGTGGTGCTTACTCTGGGTGAGGTCGACGGCACCCTTGCTCAGCACGAAGTTAGACCGTGAACTGACGATCAATCTGCGGGTCTGAAAGCATCTGGGACGGGGTCTAATCCGATCGGCTGGAACAATCTTGACGCTGATCCTGAGAGCTGACGTTGAGATGTTGGTGAGTATCTCGTTTAGCAGATCGCTCATCTCTTGGGCATCGATTCCGTCATCATCGTCCAGTTCTGCAGTGACTATGACGAAGATGAGTAGGCTCGATTGATTGGCGCTGATGCCATTGAGCTTCGACATCAGCCATACAAGACCACTTCTTCTGTCTGGGATTCCTGGATCAGATGAACCTCGAACCCTGACGTCTCGACGAAAGTCCTGAAACACGTACTGATCTACGAGATGGACAACGCGAGAGTTCGGATCGCAGCTGTCCAGTACTGGGTATAGCGCGTCGGTCCAGAACTCCTCACGGTCGGCATAAGGTCTGCGGTGTTCCTGTAGGTCTTTACGTTTCGCCACAATCGGGCAATCGACATAGCCGGGAATGTCTGTTCTAATAGGAGGTTGCCCGGAGCTGCTTAGAGGGGATTCGATTATCACCTCCGTCTGTGGTTCGGCAGGCATTCGCTCCGTGTGGCTTCTGATGATTCGCCGAGGGATGCGGCTCGTGAGAATGTACTGTTCGAGTCGCTTCCAGACCTGTGTGGGTAACTTCGTGCGCATTTCCTCGATATCTGATTCAGTGAGGAGAAGTATGGCACGATTCCGAAGCGTTTCAACGAACATGTGACCAAGCGACTCATTCGAAGCAAGGTTTAGAACAGTCGACTTGTCTAGGGCTGTTCGGGTATACACGTCAGACGCCCAGCTCCTCGAGTCGTTCGTCGAAGAAGCCGTGCGGCCAGGGCGATAGGAAATTTCCACGCTCGTCTATCGCCAGATCATGAATCACGGAAGAGCCGTCAGGTGCCTGATCCACGTAGATCACCTGGACCTCCTCCGTAGGGATCAGTCCCTCTCGAATCTTGCGAAGGATTCTCAACATCAAGCTTTCGCTGTGAGTCTCGATGAGGAACTGCGTTTGCGCTCCACCCGTAACTTCTGCAACGAAGAGCTCCCCGAGCCTCGCCTGCATGGCGGGATGAAGGTGCAACTCCGGCTGCTCAACACAGACGAGTTGGTTTTGGGCAAGAACTGATTGTGTGAGGAGCGGAAGAACTTGGCTGTAACCAACACCCACATCGCTCGGTGAGAGTTCGATACCAGTCTTTCTGTTTACAAGCACGAGGTACAAGAGCTGACCTACCGTCTCAACAGAACCGAGAGAGACAACCTTGATGTAGTAGGGCATGTCCATGAGGCTGAGGTAGCTATTGACCCGAGCGACCAAGTGAGGTTGCTCATGCAAGAGTGAAAGCATGTGCTCTCCGGCTGGCCCCACCCCGGTGCCATCGGTGGGTGAATATCTGTCGAATCGCTTTGGTTCTTGCCGTAGTGGACCGATGTGCACCAGTCGGCTGAGCTGAAATCGAGTGGGGCTCCAATACCTTGAGCACAAATCTTCCCACGCATGGACTAACGGATTGTCTTCCCGAGTTGGTCGGGTTTCATCACTGACCGGTTGAGAAGTTCTTCCGATGCCCTCTGGTGTCGCCCACTGTTTTCGAAGACTTGACAGTACGAGTTGAGACTGGAGTTTCGTGGGAAACCGCTCACCAGCAAAGGCTGGGAGGTACCCGAGGTTGCCTCTCAAATTGCTCAGCATGTCGGATTCAGAGCTGAACAAGTTGTGCTCCTTGGTAACCAATGTCAGAAATGCGGGAATCGATTCCCTCTTAAGGAGCCAACGGGCGCGCGTTGGATGCCGTTCGAAGTCCAGTACTTTCCCGTCAATCTCGACGCGAATTCCAATTGATCGAAGTTCCCCGGTTCCCTGCGTCGACCATGCGACGCCGCACGTTCCTCGCCACTCACTCTGAGAGTCGGTTGCTGTTACTTCCACACCAATACTCATTTTTCGAGAGGTCTCATGTGCCGACACGGCTGCCTCGAACGAACCGAGATCAACGGAATCGCCAGAGAAGGTAAGCAGCGAAGGGTCGTCACCGGAGCCTCGGCCTGTCGGAAGACTCTGCTGGAGCAGTAGGAGAGCTTTGATTATCGACGACTTGCCCGCCGAGTTCTGACCGTAGAGCAGTGTGATTGGTCGCATCGGAATGTTCGTGGCGTTCGAGAACGACCGGAAGTTGGATAACTGAACACCACTTATCACTGCAGCCATCGGGGCTCCTTCTTCTCCGATTATCATAAGGCGGGTCGTGTCTTGCGGCTCAGGAGGCGCTTTGTGGACAAAATAACCAGTGCGATTCTTGATGCGCTTCGGTGTCTGGGCGTGCACAGAGGAACTGCCGTTCGGGGAACCATCTATGTGACGGTGCCCATTACTTCGGGAATTCGACAGTTCAATTTGATGGCAAAACTGGGTTGCAAGAGTTCTGCGGAACTTCGCGAGAAACATCGGGACAGATGGCTCAAAGAAGTCAAAAAGCCGAATCAGGAAGAAGCCGCAGCGTACACGCTGATGGTTCAGATTCTGAATCCACACTTCCTCGTCCTTAACCCAGCAGAGATCGAAGTCGCTGAATGGTCCCAAGATCAATACAACGACATGTGGGATGAAGTCCTCTTGCGTTTCTGCCACACGCTCGTTGTGACTCCGGACTGGGTCTTCAGTCGAGGTGGTCGCCTAGAGGTTCAGAGAATGCTGTCGCTTGGGCGGCCAGTCACTGATGTTTTCGGGAATGCATTGACAGAGGGATCCTTTGAGCGAATCGATCAACAGGCTCGATTGCAACTTGCCGAAATGGGGTTCACTGAAGACCAGATTTCTCAGTACCTGCCGAAAATCGAATTCCCTAGGGGTGTTCACCAACCTCCGTTGCTCGGCGATACTGCATTTGACAACGTCATGAATTGGGTCATCACGGAGCGTTTTTGGCAGAACAAAGTTTCGGACTTTCCGGACTTGAGTCGCACGCGAGAGCATGGAACACATAATGAAGACGGAGTGTGGAAGCCCAAGCTTGACAAATACTTTCAAAGAGCAAAGTCAAGCGGACTATCCACGGACGCGGGAGGAACCAACCTTCTTGTGTATTTGACTCTCTCCGTCGCAATGTTGGAGAACGTGACCTCGCTGTACGGTCCTCTTCCCGAGCCCGGCGTACAGAGCAATGTCTCTCCGACCATTAATCAGCTCCATTCGCCGGACATGACGCCAAATCAGCAACTCGCCATGACCATGTCGTGGCTGAAGCGGGAACACGACTATGTCCGAGAGTGGTTTACGCGTGAAGAAGATGACAAGAACACCAGACAGGGACTTGGGAACAACTCATGGTGGTATCGACAGCTCCGCAAATATTGGCACCGAGCTCATCACTTTGGTCTCGATTCGCCCAATGGTCGTCGGCAGCTTGGCAAGTTCGTGAGCACTGTGTTTGGTTTGGCTATGAGTCGAATCAGCATCTGGGGGGTGCCGCCGTACCCCGAGCGCAAGTCAGCTGATGATCTTCACAAGCGTGGCTTCTTTGGGGTTGACCAAAGCGGCGACTAGTCGACGTCGTCGTGATAGCGGTCTTCGTTGTCGAAATAGAAGGTCTCGTAGTCGCCAAATCCTTCGCAGCAGTCAGCGATGAGGTTGTCAAAGTCGCTCAGATTGCACTTCCTTGAAGGTGGCTTTTGTTCCCAAACTTCAAAGTCCTCATCCCGCAATTGGCCAGATTCAGTTCGCTCTTCGCTCATATAAGGAAGCTTCCTCCGCTGCACGTAGCCGTCACGCATCTCAAGAGTGATCGGTCGGGGAGCAAAGAACAGCTTGAGCAGGCTGGGTATCGGGGTTGGCCGACCCTCCTTGTCCAATTTCATCGGTACAGCGGAGAACTCGCGGGCCAGTGCTCGAAGATCATCTTGGTGCAATGCGTCGATGAGCAGTTCCTCGAGTGAAGTGTCGCCGTAGCGGTCAGCCACCTCGTTGCCGAGCCTCAGTATCACAACGACCAAGCTGATAACTGCCCCAAACGGGTCTTCGCGACCGTCCTCGCTCGTGGTTACCGCGGCGAGAAGCCGTGCCGTGAATTCCGCGATGCCGTACTCAACATCGGAACGAAGTGCTCGACCATCATGCGTCAGAGGCAGGAGGCGCTTGATGAGACTCGAGCAGTCGATCAAACCGTCAGGGACCACGGGATGCTCAAGGCTGCTCCGGTCTTCATTAAGCGATTTGATGAAGTCATGCAAGTTGAAGTTCATTTCACTTCCCTCCACGGTGTTGTCTGATGCTTGAGCCAACGTGAGTCCAGCCACAGTCACGACAGAAGTACGCATGATGATTTGAGTTTTGGTGTCGTCGTAGATTGCGGGCAAAGTCCTCGGCGTGCGATCGGCTGAACATCATCTTGCCGGTCGCGACACAGATTTCGCCGCGCGAGCGAGGAAAGGTCACTCGGTACTTCGTGCGCCTTCGTGGTTTGTTGTTGTATGGCTTGCGGTGGTTGCGGGGTTTGTGTGAATGCATGCCATGATGATACAGGGGCAATCATGTCTCGCAGTGCGAAAACGTGTGGAATCAGAAAAATATCTTTTGCTTCACGACATCAAGCAATTCTCTAAGCAATTCTTCCGCATCAATGGGCAGAGCTAATACGGAAATAGTTTTGAAATTTTTTGCTCTGCGATTGTTTGTGTTAATACTCGTGTAGTTGCGCGAATCAAATCGTGTCGTGGATGCGCAGGCTCAGTTGTCGAAGTCCCCTCTCGCTCAGAGCGTTTGCCAACATGTGTGTTGCTTGCCTCGTACTAGTTGCTGTCTGCATCTAGTGCTGCGCCAAACATGACCTGTATCAGCAAGTGGATACGGAACAAGCTGGTTGGCAAGTTCGATCTGAATCGAAGGACAGACTCTGTCACGGACAATGGTTGGAAGCAGAGTTATAACTCAGCTGAGTGACACCCTCGCTCTATCGTGAAGTCAGTGCCAGGGTTGCTGAACCTCCTCCTGCGTCGGCAAGCGGTCGTCGCGTCGGTGCGTGCAGCCGAGCCGACCATCGGGCGTGCGCTGTGGCTGGTGAAGTCGGCCCAAGCCCGGGTCCTCGGAGCGCGAGATGCCTTCGTGCGCCAGCGTGGCACACGCGCGATGCCCGACCCTGATGGTGGGGTGGTCGATCGTGAGTTGATTGTCGCCCTGGACAACTACCGCCATGTGCGCGAACAACTCGAACTACCCGCCACCGAGGTCTTCGGTTTATGGAAGCAGAGTTCCGCCGATCGTCAACACGTGCTCTCGGTGACGAACACGCTGGCGATGATCTTCTCCCGCGAGGCGCGGGCCCGTTATGTCGAGCACCTCAACATCGTCGAGCGGTCGATGCGCGAAGTGCACGAGTCACTGCCCGAGGCGTTGCCCGCTGAGGCGTTGCAGAAGGCGGCACAGCCCGTCGCATCTGCGAACGAATCGCTGCAACGATTCCGTCAGAACAACGCGGCCTCGATGGCCGCACTCGAGTATCTCGGCAATCAGCGAGTGCCATCGTCGCCAGCTACGCCGGCCGGTGAGATGCCCGCGGTTGAAGTGGCGCCGCCGATTTATGGCGGTCTGCCGTTGGAGATTGCGGCACGTGTGGAGACCACGCCGCTGCAGCGCGGCCCGCTCACCGCCATCCTCCGTCGGTACCAGGAATTTGGTTCTCGTTATCTCGTTCTGCAGGAGCGCTCGTTGCTTGGCGACGACATGGGGCTCGGCAAGACGGTGCAGGTGCTCGCGGCAATGTGTCATGCGCATGCCGAAGGCGCCAAGTGTT
>Ga0194131_10007123_pt1 | contig 15169 bp, 6 predicted proteins | sample TA2KigO120mmetaG_FD_148631 | JGI IMG/M metagenome (GOLD analysis project Ga0194131, IMG submission 148631) | Freshwater microbial communities from Lake Tanganyika, Tanzania - TA2015053 Kigoma Offshore 120m | ecosystem: Environmental > Aquatic > Freshwater > Lake | place: Tanzania: Lake... | reverse complement strand
CGGTGCCGTGAGCGGATTGACTGCTTATTTCACATCCACCACCGTCACGCGCACTTCCGCGCCGTTGCAGCGGATTTCAGGGACATACATCGCGTGACCGAGGACGGGCAGGGCGTGGAATGCACCGGGCACTTCGGCGCGCAGGTCGTAGCGGATTTGCCAGACGCCCTCGGGAAGTTTGTCGAGGAAGAGGGCGACTTTGCGGTCGCGTAGTTCCTGATATATCCAGCGTGACCGGCCCGTGAAGTCCGGATCGCCGATGCCGATGGGACGCGGCGGCAAAATCGTAATCGGCGGACGCACGGCAGCCATCCGCGCGACTGGCGCACCGGGGGCAATCGCAATGGCCGGCTCGGCCACGGCCACGTCTGCAGCGATCGCCGGCACGGCCGCCCCGACTTTGGACTTCGGACCTTTGGACTTTGGCCCCTTTTCCGACACCGGCGCCGGCGCGGGCTTCCCGACTTCACCAAACTTCCGCTCCACCGCGCCGCTCTTAAGTTCGCGCGCGTAGAGGCTCTCGCCGCTGCGGATGGCCACGGCCTCGAAGCCGGCGGGCTTCAAGTCCTCGAAAAGCAGATACTCGTAGTTGTTCTTCGCCTCGAGGGTGAGGACGGTCTCGATACGCTCGCCGCTGGTGACGGACTCGCCGTCGAGCAGCGGCACCTTGTCATAGACCACGCCTTTGAGAAGCGTCGGGCGCGCGACCAGCTTGAAATATTCGCGCTTCACGAAGATTTCGTTGCCGCTCGCCGGGATGGGGTTCTCCAAGCTGAAGAATTTTGCCTCGGCCGCGAAATAGACCGGCCCCTCGCCCTTGCGCTTGATGCGAATGTCGTTCGCGCCGTCCTTGATGAGCTTCGCGTCCACGGCGAAGCGGCTGGGCGCGGCGAAGACCTCCGCGCCGCTGACTTTGCGCTTGGCGATGCTCGTGCCGTTCACGGTCACTTCGTATTCCAACTCGGGCGACAGTTCCTTGGTCACGCGGAGGTAATCGTTAAGCGCGAGCACGGTGATGGCGGTGTCGCGGGTGTTGCTCCACTGCGCGCCACGCCGGCCCTTGAGGAGCCAGTTAGTGACCGGCTCGATGAGCTTGTTCTGCGGGTCAATGGCCAGCAACGCGCGGAGGGCGAAGGCCGTGGCCTCCACGCCGCCGTCGGACCAGCGCCAGTAGATGCCGTCCTCGCCCCAATGCGCGGTGCCCATCACGCCGGCGTTCGCGGGCAGCGCGCCCCCGATGAGCACGCTGGCGTCGGGCCGGTCGTCCCGCTTCACGCCGTTCTCCAGGTTCGCGATGAGCGTCTTGGCCTCGACGCCTTTGCCCATGTGATGCGCGGCGAGTGCGAGCAACGAACGCGTGTAGGCATTGAGTCCCTCACGGTTTTTCCACAAGTTGTCCCACGCCTTGTTCTGCGCGGGGGAGAAGACGGCCTTCGCCAGCGGGTTCGCGCCCGCAACGGTGGCATGCAGCATGAAGGCCTGCATGTCGTGGTTCAGCTCTTCCTCAACGAGCGTCTTTTCGAGGAAGGCCGTGCCGCGTTCGAGGACGTTGGCTTTCAAGTCCACGCCAGCTTGCTTCGCGAGCGTGAGGCCCCAGACGACGTAGGCCGTCATCCAGCGGTCGCTCTGGCCTTCCTTCCACCAGCCCCAGCCGCCGTCGCCGTGCTGGAAGTCGTAGAGGCGCTTCAGGCCGGCCTCGGTCATTTCGTTCAGCTTCGCGAGGTCCTTTTTCGCACCAAGATTCGGCGGTGCGGCCGCGCCGGCGCGGGCTTCGATGCCGCCGAAGACGCGGCTCATCACGTCCTCAGGCTGGAGGCCGAGGTCCTTCAAGGTCTTCGCCGTCACGACCGACGGGAGGAAGCGGCTCATGGTCTGCTCGGTGCAGCCGTAGGGGTAATCAATCAGGTAGGGCAGCGCGTCGAGCATCGTGACCGCGAGGCTGGGCGCGACCTGCACGACGAGCGTGGTGGTGTCTTTCTTGCGCGCGGCGGGGATGTCGAGCCGCACGGTGATGTCTGAGCCGCGCACCTTGCCGGCTTTGGTGAGGAAGCGCTCGATCCCGTGCTCGTGAGACAAATACGACTTTTCCATCGCGTCGGAGAGCTTGCCGGAAACGCCGGTGGTCTTCAGACGAACTTCGCCGGGCGAGACGACGCGGGCCTTCCAGTCAGCGCGGGCTTCGGCGTTGGCAGGGACTTTTAACGTCGTCGTCGTGCCGGCACCGAGCGCCAAGTTGCCCGAGGCATCCAGCGAAACTTTCACCGACAACTCGGCCTCGGTATTATTGTTCACCACCGCGCTCAAGACGACCTCGTCGCCCACGACGAAGAAGCGCGGGGCTTGCAGGCGCACGATGAGCGGCTGTTTGGTGCGCGTGGTTGAGTTGGCGATGCCGAACTGCGCGCCGCTGCCGACGGCGCGGGCGGTGGCTTTCCAGCCCGTGAGGGAGTCCGGGAATTTCACGGGCACCTTGGCCGTGCCGTCGGGGCCGGTCTTCACGTCTGGTAGCCAGATAATGGTCGAGCGGAAGTCTGAGCGGACAACGACGTTTGGCTCCGCGCCGTCTTCGCCAGCGGCTTGCTTATCACCCTGGGCCTTCTCGTCGCGGAGCCTGGCCTTCGCGGCGGCCATCGGAGCTGGCGCGGCAGCGAGTGACACTCCATCCATGGCCATCATCGCACCCGCCGGCGCACTCATCGGTGCCACTGGCATCCCCAACCCGCGCATCCGGTTGGCCCCGCCTTCGAAGACTGCATATTCTTGCTCCCTCAGCGCGCCAGGCTTGCGCTCCAGCTTGTCGGCCTCGTCAGACTCCGCGTTCCTCCGCCGGTCCGCACGTTGGAGCACCTCGTTTTGCTCCAGCACCATCTTCACGCCGTCTTCCTCCCACTCGACGAGCTTTGCGTAAGACTTTTGGTTGAACGTGCTCTGCAACTGCGTCCGCTGCTGCCGCTTGGTGCCGAAGTAGAACTGCCGCGGATCGCCGGCGTAATCGCTCTGGATGTAATAGACCGACTCATCCACGAGCCCCACGGCCACCTCGGCGGCGACGGGCTTGCCATCGTGGTCGCGCGCGGTGACGAGCAGCGTGCCGTCTTCGCGCGGTTGATATTGGGTGCGGTCGGGCTTCACATCCACCGTGAGGAAATGCTTTGTGGGCGGCACGATGACCTGCTTCGTGTCCATGTGAATCTGCTTGTCCGCCACCATCGCGGCGCTGAGGAAGACGTTCGGCACGTGCGCATCGCTGAGTTCCAACTCGACGAGCTTTACCGTGCCGGTGAGGTGCACGACCTGATGACTGATGAGTTCCTCGGCCTCGACGGTGAACAGCACGTAACGGTCGTTGCTGTTCGCCACAAGCATCACCGCAGCCTTTTGCCCGGTGCGGAAGGTGTCGCGGTCCACAATGATTTCCACCCCGCCGTGCCGGTAGCCGAGTTCGGCGGTCGCATTGTTCGCGACCCACAGCGTCGTCTCCGCGCGGATGGGCTGCGGCGGGCGGTTGGGGAACGCGTCTTCCGTCAGCCACGTCACCTTGTAATAGCCCTCGCGCTCGGGCGTGAAGACCAAGTCCACCTTGCCCTCGGCATCGGTCTTGAGCGTGCGCGTGAGAATGTCATCGCTGTGGTAGCCCCGGAATTTCAACCGCCACGGGCGTTGCCCAACTTGCGGCGCGGGCGGGAACTTGCCGTCGCTTTGCAGCGCCTTGAGCTCCGGCCCCTTCACTTCCTTGCCCGCCGGGTTCACCCAGATTTCTTCCCAACGCTCGCGGGTGACCTTGACGATGCCTTCGATGACCGCGGGTTGCTGATTCGCATCCTGCGCGCGGAAGTTTACCGTCGCCTTGTCGCCGGGCTTGTGGAGGTTGTGCTCCGGCTTGGCGTGGACGTAGTAGCGCTGGCGCGTGACGCGCACGGTGCCGCTGCCGGTGATTTCGCGGCGGCTGGCGTCCACCACGCGCGCCTCGATACGGAACTCGAAGTCCTGCCCGTAATCCTTCGGCGACTCGAACTCCAACCGTGCCTTGCCCGTTGCGTCGGTCTTCAACGTCTCGCGCTTCAAAATCTGCCCATCGCCACCGCCACGCCACATCCGCCCGCGACCGAAGCGCCCCTCGTTCTCCTCGTAGAACCAGCCGAACTCACGCGGCTCCTTCCACGCGAAGTAATAGGGGTTCTGATGCACGACGACCTCGACCGTCGCGTTGGCCACCGGGCCGCCGAAGTAATAATCCGCCTGCACGTTCACCTCGACCTTGTCGCCGGTGCGGAAGGCCTTCTTCTTCCCGTCAACCTCCGGCGTCTGCACGGCGACCTTGAACTCGGGCAGTTTGTATTCCTCGAGCCGGAAGAGCGTCGCGTTGCCGATGTGCTGGTTGTTCGCCTTGCCGCGGAACTGCACGCGATACTCGCCGAGCCGCTGCTGTTCGGTGAGTTCGAGCGACGCCCAGCCGGTGCCGAACTCGTTCAACTTGAGGTCGCCCTCCTTCACCTTCGCGCCGTCCGGGCCGGTGATGGTGTAAGCAATCGTCGCGTTGGCGGGCGTGGAATAAACCGAGCCGTTGTAACGGCGCACGACGGCCTTCCACTCGACCTTCTCCTTCGGGCGATACGCCGGGCGGTCGGTGAAGGCGTAGATGCGCCACGACTCGTGTGGCTCGCGATACCAATAAGCGCTGCCAGGGCTGAACGCCTGCTTGTCGCCCGCGAGGGCAGCGGCGAACAGCTCGTTGTTCGAGTTGGGCGTGCGCGTCAGCTCGAAGACCGCGAGGCCGTCCTTGTCTGCAGCCTTGTCCAGCGCGCGGGTCTCCCACGAGTTGTTGGCGACGTGCCACCGTTCCCACAGCCGGACCTTCGCATTTGGCAACGGCTTGCCGGAAAGCGCATCGGTGACGAAGACGATGGCCTGCTTGCCGCTGGCCTTGAGCACGAGCGTCGCATCCGTCACGAGCACCAGTTCGCGCGCGGACTTTCCGCCGCCCTGCGCTTCGAGCACATACGCGCCGGGACGGAGCTTGCCGTCCACGCGCGGGTTCGCACTGCCGGGCCGGTAATCGCCCTTGTCCTTGGTGTCGTGCGTCCAGCTCTTCGCCTTCTCGCGGCCTGCAAGGTCAATACTCTGCAGCCAGTTCACGTGTGACTTGTCTTTCGCCAAGTTCACGTCGGTGGTGAGGTTTACCGGATACAACGCCAGCTCGATGGCCTTCACGTTGCGCCAGTTGAGGTGATACTGAATCTCCGAGTCCGGCAGGAAGACGTGGCTGACGGACACGCCGAGATTGACCTGCGTGATGTTGCGAATCTGCGCCTGTGCCTGTTCCCAGTAGCGCGTCTCGCCCTTCTGAAACTCCGCGACGAGCCGGCGGAACAGCGCGAGGGCCTTGACGTAATCCTGCTCCTGCGTCCAGTTGCCGTCCTTCAGCGGCACGGCGCGGCCCTGGTTCATCATCCACTCGGCGTAGTGATACAGGGCGTCGTCATACCAATCCGTGCCTTTGCCCGGCTTGAGCGCCGCCTCGAAGTGCTCCGGCACCCGGGCGCGCGCATCCCAGTCGCCACCATGATACTGGAAAGAAACCGCGAGGAGATAATGCGCATGCGCCTTGTCATTGTCCGTCGCGGCAATCTTCAGCGTGTTCTCGAGAATGTTCAGCGGCACCACGTTTCCGTAGTTCCCATAGCGGTAATAAGGCTCGGCCTGCGGCGGCTTTGCGGAACGCCAGACGATGCTCAGGTAACGGTCACGCGCCTCCGCCGACGCCCGCTGGCCGGCCCACCAGTCCAGCACCTGCGAGTAATGCTGCCACCCCGCGCCCCAGTTGCGCTGATTGCGGGGTGTCCAGTAAGAGTCCGCGAGCGACTCCTGAATCTCCACCCACACGCGGTCCTTCTCCTCCTCGCGCTGCACATCGCGGACGAGGACGTTCAGCTCCTGCCGCGCATTGTTGAACTTCGTGTTGTCCGCGCGCTGCGTGCTGGCCTCCGAGCGCCACAGCGTGTCCGCGCGACGGAACAGCACCCAGCGCTGCTCGGCCGGCGGGAGGTTCGTGACGTTCACCGCGCGGTAAATCTCGTTCGCCTTAGCGAAAGACTTCTCGGCGACCAACCGTTCCGCCTCCGCTTTCTGCGCGGCGTAGTTCGGAGGCGGTTCAGCGGCGAGGAGGGAAAAAACGGTGGAAAGAAAAGCAGCGGTCATCTGCAATGATTTCATGGCAGGAGGTTAGACGGGGTAACCGGGAAAAACACTCCTGAAATGGTGCCTGATGCATCCGGCAAGTGGAGCATTGGGGTTGTGACTTGCGCTAAAGTCAGGAAAAAAGCTATGTATTTGCTCGTCTTTATCGCAACTGAGGATTTGTTTTATGTCTGCTCCACGTCGCATGGCTCCTCATGTCCCCAACGTTCTTGCCGTCGTTATGGGCGGCGGGCAGGGCACCCGGCTTTGGCCGCTCACGCAGGACCGCTCCAAGCCGGCCGTACCACTCGCGGGCAAATACCGCATCGTGGACATCCCCATCTCAAATTGCATCAACTCCGGATACCGCCGCGTGTATCTGCTCACGCAGTTCAACACCGCTTCGCTGCACCGGCACATCAGCCAGAGTTACAAGTTCGACCACTTCAGCAGCGGATTTGTCGAGCTGCTCGCAGCGGAACAAACCATGCACAGCACGTCCTGGTATCAGGGCACGGCTGACGCCGTGCGCAAAAACCTGGTTCACCTGCTGAACCACGATTGGGAATATTGCCTCATCCTCAGCGGCGACCAGCTCTACCGGATGGACTTCCGCCGTATCATCGCGCAGCACGCGGAAACCAAGGCGGACCTCACCATCGCCACGATTCCCGTCACCCGCGACAGCGCGCAATCTCTGGGCATCCTGCAAATCAACAACGAGCGCCGCATCTCGCGATTCGTTGAGAAACCCAAGGATCCCGCCGTGCTGGACTCGCTCAAGATTCCCCGGGAGTCCTACGAAAGCCTCGACATCGAGGGGGACGAGGAGTTCTACCTCGCCTCGATGGGCATCTACGTCTTCAACCGCGCCGTCATGGTGAAGCTGCTCGACAACGATTTCACCGACTTCGGCAAGCACATCATCCCCGGAGCCATCACCACACACCGTGTCTTTAGCTATGTTTATCAGGGCTACTGGGAGGACATCGGAACTATCAAGAGCTTCTTCGAGGCGAACCTCGACGGCGCGGAGGAGCTGCCTAAGTTCAACTTTTTCGACATGAGCTCGCCGATCTACGCGCGCCCGCGCTTTCTGCCCGGCAGCAAAGTTAACGGTGCGAGCATTGACCACGCGCTGGTGTCAGACGGCTGCATTATCAGCCACGCCCACATCAGCCATTCGGTCATTGGCATCCGCAGCATCGTGGGCATTGGCACCAACCTTCACCGTGTCGTCATGATGGGCGCGGACTACTACGAGTCGCAGGCCAGCATGCGGGAGAACCTCGACGCCGGCCGACCCCGTATGGGCATCGGCCAGCACTGCCGTATCGAGAACACCATCTTGGACAAGAACTCCCGAATTGGTGACAACTGCGTGATCTCCCCGGCCGGTAAGCCCGAGAACTTCGACGGCAACGGCTACGTCATCCGCGACGGCATCGTCATCATACCCAAGAACGGCGTCATCGCGCATGGGACGGTGATCTGACCGCCGCGCCGCCACTGAATTGACGCCTTGGCTCTCCGGTCTAGACTCCCTACGTGAATCTAAAGACACGTTCGCTTTTGGTGCTGCTTGCCGGGAGTGTTTTGAACCATCTTCTTGCGGCCCTTGCCCACGACGGCCTGCCTTCCGGCCTTGACCGGCGCATCCCACTCACCACGTCACGCGTCATCGGCTCACCAGACCCGGCACTGCCGTTGCGTGCCAAGCGCGCCTGGCCACAGCTGGAATTCAAGCACCCGTTGTTCCTCGGACCGGACGCGGCCAGCAACCGTTACCTCGTGGTCGAGCAATCGGGACGCATCCTTGCCATTCCGCGCGACCAATCCCTAAGCCCGACGAACCTCTATTTGGAACTGGCTGACCACGACTTCTACGCATTTCACTTTCATCCCGGTTTCGCAACCAACCGGTTTCTTTTTGTCTTCGCCAACGGGCCGAATACCAAGCAGACCAATGCAGCGGGCGTGGTGCTGGGCGGCACGAACAAGTTTAACCGCATCCTTCGCTACACCGTTGCGCCCGAGGGCCGGCCGGACAAGTCGTCCGAGCGTGAGATCATCAAGTGGTGGTCCAATGGTCATAACGGCGGCGATCTGGTCTTTGGCCTCGACGGGATGCTTTACATCACCTCCGGCGACGGCACGAGCGACTCTGACGGTCTCAACACAGGCCAGAATCTCAGCGACCTGAACTCCGGCCTGCTACGCCTGGATCTTGAACGGCCCGACCCCGGCAAGTTGTATTCCATCCCGAAGGATAACCCGTTTTGGGACATTCCCGGCGCGCGGCCCGAGCTATGGGCCTACGGCTTTCGCAACCCATGGCGCATCGCTTTAGACCCGGTGGACGGCGGGCTGCTGGTAGGCGACATCGGTCAGGATCTTTATGAAATGGTCGAGTTGGTGACCCGCGGCGCGAACTTTGGTTGGAGCGTGCGGGAGGGAAACCATCCCTTTCACGCGCAGCGCAAGCTCGGCCCGCACCCGGTCACGCCGCCGCTTGTCGAGCATCACCATGCGGAGGCGCGGTCTATCACCGGCGGCATGGTCTACCAAGGCAGCAAGTTCGCCGATCTACGCGGAGCCTACATATACGGCGATTACGGCACGGGAAAAATATGGGCGTTGAAGCGCAAGGGCAACAAGGTGACCTGGCATCGCGAAATCGCCGATACTCCGCATGCGATCGTCGGCTTCAGCGAGGGCCGGGGAGGTGAAATCTTCTATGCCGATTACGCCGGACAACTCCAAGAACTGGAGCCGACTCCCCCGGAAATGACAAAGCGTGCGCCGTTCCCCAAGAAACTCAGCGATAGCGGGCTTTTTGCTCGAGTCAAGGGCCACGTCATGCAGCCCGCGGTTATTCCTTACTCGGTCAATTCGCCACTATGGTCCGACGGCGCACATAAAGAGCGGTGGATTGCATTGCCGGGCACGAACCAAATCGCTTACAGCGAGAACGGCAGCTGGAAGTTTCCCGAGGAGACAGTGCTGGTGAAGAGCTTCGCGCTTGATCTCGAAGCCGGAAATCCCAAATCGCGCAGGTGGATTGAAACGCGTTTCATGCTCTTTCAGCAAAACGAGTGGGTCGGCTACAGCTACCGCTGGAACGACTCACAGACCGACGCTGAACTCGTGGAAGCGAAGGGCGCGGACCGCGATTTCAAGATTCAGGACCGCAACGCGCCCGGCGGCACACGCAAGCAGACGTGGCACTACCCGAGCCGCGCCGAGTGCATGACCTGCCACAGCCGCGCTGCGCAGTTCGTGCTGGGCGTGAGCACGCTCCAATTGAACCGCGAGCACGATTACGCCGGCGGGCGGGCCAACCAGCTCCGCACTCTGGCGCACATAGGCGCGTTTAACCTCAAGCCCAACAAGGACGGCCTAGTGAAGTTGTCCAAAGCGCCCGAGAAGATGGCCGCGCTGCCCAACCCCTACGATGAATCCGCGCCCTTGGATCAGCGCGCGCGCGCTTACCTGCACGCCAACTGCGCGCACTGCCACGTCGAGGCCGGTGGGGGCAATTCTGCCATCACGTTGCGCTGGGACACTCCGTCGGAAAAGATGCTGCTCTTTGGGGTTGTCCCACAGCACGATCAGTTCGGCCTGACGAACGCCCTGCTGGTCGCCCCCGGCGCGCCGGAGCGCAGCATCCTAATGCAAAGAGTGCTGCGCGTTGGCCAGGGCGGCATGCCGCCACTGGCAAAATCAATCGTGGATGAACCCGCCGTGAAAATGCTTGGCGAGTGGATTCGCGGGCTGAAACAAGCGGGCGAGTCAAACAATTGACGTAACTGCGGCGCTATTCATGGCTCGACCAAGTATGTCGAGCCAAGTTTCAAACTAGCTCGCGCAGCGGCTCACAGCCCGGATCAACGAGATGTTGCGGTCGGCCTGTGAGGTCATTGACCATGTCACTATGCGGGTTGAGGCCGAGCCGCTGGTAAAGCGTGGCAAAGACATCACCAAATTTCACGGGGCGGTCCGCGCATTCGCCGGCGTCACGGGTGGTGGCCCCGATGACCTGACCGTGGCGCATGCCGCCGCCGGCAAGGAGGGCGAAGGAGACGTTCGGCCAATGGTCGCGGCCGGCGTCCTTGTTGATCTTCGGAGTGCGCCCAAACTCGCCCCAAACCACGACGCTCACGTCGCGGTCCATGCCGCGGGCGTGAAGATCCTCGATGAGCGCCGAGAGGCCCTTGTCGAGCAGCGGAAATTCCTCGCGCGCTTGGCCAAAGTTGTTCCCGTGCCAGTCCCACCGGCTGAATGCGATGGTCACGCAGCGCACACCAGCTTCAACCAGCCGCCGCGCCATGAGGAAGTCGTCAAGCAAGCGATGGGAGCCATCGTCCTTTAAGTTCGGGAAGCCGCGCCCGTAGCGGTCACGCAGCTTTTGGTCCTCCTTGCTCAGGTCCAGCGCCTCGGCAAGCCGGCTGGAGGTCAGCATCGCAAGGGCTTGCTGGTGGAAGGTGTCCAGACCCTCGACCGAGCCGCTGTTGTCCACGTCCCGACGGAAATGGTCGAAGGCGGTTAGCAAGGAACGGCGCTCATCCAAGCGGCTCGAGGAAATGCCGTTAAGCACCATGTCGTCCTTGCCTTCCTTGTTTGGCTTGAACGCGCTGTGCGCGGGGCCGAGGAAGCCGGCTTGGCCGGGGTCGCCCCATGGCCGATGCCCCGTGACTGGCGCCAGACCGACGAAAGCCGGCATGCCGGGAACGGTGTTGCCGTGGAGTTTGGAGAGCGTGGCACCCATCGAGGGCCAGCCGCCGGCAGGTTGGTTGCGCGGGGCACGGCCGGTGTGACACTGGAAGGCGTCGTGCCCGCCCGCTGCGCCGACCATCGAGCGGATGACGGAGTATTTATCCGCACATTTGGCAAGCTGTGGGAACAACTCGCAGATTTCGAGGCCGGGGACGTTGGTTTTGATGGGCCTGAATTCACCACGAACTTCCTTCGGCGCGTCTGGCTTTAGGTCGAACATGTCCTGATGCGGTGGGCCGCCGGCCAGAAAGATGTTGATAATGGCCTTGTGCGACTTGCCGGTGCCGGCGCGCGCCTCGGCTTCGAGCAGTTGCGGCAGCGTCAGCCCGCCCAGGCCGAGCGCGCCGAGTTGCAGGAAGTTGCGACGCGAGACGCCGTCGCAGAACCGGCCTTCTCTAGATCCAAGGATCGTGAGCATAAAGATCAGACGAGTTCGGAGATCGGGTGATGCTCGAGGTCCACGAGATACTGCGGGCGGCCACCGAGATCGGTGATAGTGGTCTGCTGGGTGTCGATGCCCATGCGCTGGTAGAGCGTGGCGAATACTTCCCCGATGTGGACCGGTCTTTCGCTGGCCTCACCCGCTTGGCGGTCAGTCTTGCCAATCATTTGCCCCGTCTTCATCCCGCCGCCCGCCAGGAGCGCGCAGGAAACGCGCGACCAGTGGTCGCGACCTGCGTCCATGTTGATCCGCGGGGTGCGGCCAAACTCACCCCAGGCGATCACCGTCACATCGCCGGCCATCCCACGCTCGTGCAAATCATGGACCAAAGCGCTCATACCGATGTCGAAATTAGGCAGCTGACGTTTGAGCGTGACGAAGTTTTTCCCGTGTGTGTCCCAGCCGCCGAAGTTTAGCGTCACACATCGCACGCCAGCTTCAACGAGCCGCCGCGCGAGCAGGAAGTCGCGTAAGAGATTGCCATCGGTGCCGCGATAACGGTCTGCCACCTTGCGGTCTTCCTTCTTGGTGTCGAGCGCCTCAACGAGCCGGCTCGAGGTAACGACCTCGAAGGCTTGGCGGTTGAAGGTATCGAGTCCGTCCATCAGGCCGCTGCGGTCGGCGTCGCGACGGAACCTGTCGAACTCGGCGAGCAAGCCCTTGCGCTCATCAAGCCGTGCGGAGGTGACGCCATTGAGCGTCATGTCACTCGCGCCGGGCCCGCTGGGCACAAACGGCCCGCACGCTGCCCCCAGAAAACCGGGGCGCGACTCTTTCCCGCTGCAGCCGACGCTGGGCGGCACCCCGGCGGCGGAGCCTTGTAACTTGGATACAACGGCTCCGAGCGAAGGCCAGCCGCCGGAAGGCTGCGGCTTCGATTGGCTGCGGCCGGTCATGCAATGAAAGGAACTGTGGTCGTCCGCTTTGCCGATCACGGTGCGGATGGCGGCGAACTTGTCCCAGTTGGCCGCAAGCATGGGCAGGTGCTCGCAAATGCGGTTGCCCGGCACCTTCGTCGCGATCGACTTGAACTCGCCGCGGATTCCTGATGGCGCGTCCTCCTTGAGGTCGAACATATCCTGATGCGACGGCCCGCCGGGCAGGTACACCATGATGATGGCTTTGTTCGATTTGCGGAGGCCGGACTGCGCTTCGGCTTGGAGCAATTGCGGGAGCGTGAGGCCGCCCGCAGCGAGGGCGCCAAGTTGGAGAAAGTTGCGACGCGAGACGCCGTCGCAGAAATGGCTTTGGCTGGGTCCGAGAATCTTAAGCATAAGTGTTTTTTGTTAAACCCGTTGTTTATTCGGAACTATTGAATCGACGGCAAAGCCATGGCTCTCATTCAACAAGTTCAGTCCGGATTTCGCAGTTAAAGTGCGCGCATCTCGGTCAGGCATCAGAAGGTAACGGATCAGGTGAAAGTCTTCCTCGTAGTGGCGGCGTGCCCATTGCCATGACGACACCCAAGTCGAGTGCTGGCAGGCGAACGCGTTGCCCGACTGGATTATCCGCCTAATTGTTGGGACTCAGTATCACGACTGTACAATCTGCAAGTCGCGCAACTTAGGTATCAGCCACGCTTTACCTTGGCCACGAAGCGAGCCATGCGATCGGTGGCTATCTGAATCTGGTCCATCGCCGTCGCAAAGCAGCAGCGCAGGTAACCTTCCCCGCTGGGGCCAAACGCGCCGCCAGGCACACACGCGACTTTCTCCTCTTGCAACAACCGAAACGCAAAATCCTTCGAATTAAGGCCGGTGCTCGCGATGTAAGGAAAAGCGTAGAAACTCCCCCGCGGCAGATGACACGGCAGGCCCATGTCGTTGAACGCCTTCACGATGAAGTTGCGCCTTAACTTGTATTGCTCACGCATCTCCTTGGTGTCGGCCTCACCGTGCTCGATGGCCTCGATGGCCGCTTCCTGGCTGATGATACTGGCGCAAAGCATCGAGTATTGGTGGATCTTCATCATCGCCTCGATGAGTTCTGCCGGGCCACACGCATAGCCGATGCGAAAGCCCGTCATCGCATACGCCTTCGAGAAGCCATGTAGGAAGATCGTCCGCTCAATCATGCCCGGCAGTGAAGCGATGGAGACGTGTTGCCCCTCGAAGGTGAGCTCGCTGTAAATCTCGTCGGTCAGCACCACCAAGTTATGGCGCTGCACGACGGCGGCGATCTTCTCCAACTCCGTGCGCGTCATCGTGCCGCCGGTCGGATTGGTCGGGAAGTTCAACATCAACGCCTTGGTCTTGGGCGAGATGGCCTTTTCAATCGCCTCCGCGCGCACCGCAAATTTATCCTCCGCTCGGCAACTCACGGCCACCGGCACGCCGTGGGCCATCGCGATGCTCGGCGAATAGCTGACGTAACACGGCTCATGATAGATCACCTCATCGCCGGGATTGAGGAGGGCGCGCAACGCGATGTCCAACGCCTCGCTCACGCCCACGGCGATAAGAATCTGCTTCTTCGGATCGTAGTGCACGCCGAAGCGCGGCGCGAGATGCGCGGCGATGGCCTCGCGCAGCTTGAGCAGGCCGAGGTTCGAGGTGTAGGTCGTCTTGCCGCGTTCGAGGGCGTAAATGGCGGCCTCTCGTATATGCCAAGGCGTGACGAAGTCCGGTTCACCCACGCCGAGGGAGATTACGTCCCGCTGGCTTTGAACAATGTCAAAAAATTCACGAATGCCCGAGCGTGGCAGGCTGGCCACGCAGCGGGCGATGCAGGCTTGCGGTTGAAACGGAGTCGCCATGACGTTCGCAAGCGCGAGACTCAAGCGGAAGGCGGCAGGTTTGGAAATAGCAAAAGGGCCCCACACCGAAATGGCCAAGGGTGGAGGCCTCTACCCTTTGGCCCTCCCAAACCCGCCCCTTCACCCATCCAGCGGGCTCCGCACCCCGATCCCCGGCTTCTGCATCACATGAGTATAAATCTGCGTCGTCGTCAGGCTTTGATGTCCCAACAGTTCCTGCACGGTGCGGATGTCCGTCCCGTTCTCCAACAAATGCGTGGCAAAACAATGCCGCAGCGTGTGCGTCGTCACCCGCTTGTTCAACCCCACCCGCTGCGCCGCCGCCCGGATCGCCCGCTGCAAATTATCCTCCACCAGATGATGCCGCCGCCGGACACGGGCCACCGGGTCCACCGACAGTTTGCCCGCTGGGAACAGCCAGAACCACGGCCACTCCACCCCCGCCTTGGGATACTTCCGCTCCACCGCTTCCGGCAACGAAACTCCCGGCAACCCCGCCGCCCGGTCCGCCGCCCACTGCTTCCGGTTCCGGGCCAACTGCTCGCGCAGCGCCCCCCGCAGCGCCTCCGGCACCATCGTCACCCGGTCCTTGAACCCCTTGGCGTTCCGCACCATCACCTGCCGCCGCTCCACATCCACATCCGCCACCCGCAGCCGCAGCCCCTCCAACAACCGCAACCCCGCCCCATACTGCAACTGCAAGGGCAACTGATACTCCTCCACCACCGCCCCCAGCACCGCCCGCACCTCCACCTGACTCAGCACCACGGGCAACCGCGCCGGCCGCGTGGACCGCTCAATCCCCGCCAGCAGCCCCAAAGGCTGGTCCAGCACCTCCGCATACAGAAACACCAGCGCGTTCAACGCCTGATTCTGCGTTGCCGCCGCCACCCCGCGCTCCGTCGCCAGATGACTGAGGAACGCCGCCACCTCCGCCTCCCGCAACTCATTCGGCTTGCGCCATTGCCCCGCCCGCTCCCGGTGGAACCGGAGAAACCGCTCAATCCAATGCCAATAAG
>Ga0194131_10007122_pt1 | contig 15171 bp, 14 predicted proteins | sample TA2KigO120mmetaG_FD_148631 | JGI IMG/M metagenome (GOLD analysis project Ga0194131, IMG submission 148631) | Freshwater microbial communities from Lake Tanganyika, Tanzania - TA2015053 Kigoma Offshore 120m | ecosystem: Environmental > Aquatic > Freshwater > Lake | place: Tanzania: Lake... | reverse complement strand
GGCGTCATCCGCCACGTAGTTGGAGGTCGTGAGCCACGTCCCCCGGAACGTCAGCCCTCGCGCGCCTTGCGGACCCGTCGCACCAGCGATGCCTTGCGGTCCGGTCGGGCCCGTGGGACCGGGATTACCACTGAGGGCAAAGAGCGCGAACGGCACCGGCGTCATCGCGGTGCGAGGTAGAATAGGCGTGAAAGATTCTGACGTGCCGCCGGTGCGGACTTCCACCTGCACCCATCGTCCGCCTCCGCCCTGATACGCCGCCAACCCAAAATCCAGCGAAGCGGTAAAATAGCCGTTCGTGACCCCGAGCCCCGTGACCGTCACCGCCGGGCCCGCCTCGGTGCCGGCGGTGGCGGCGTTGAACAACCGGAACACGAAATCATACACACCGGTGGCAGGCCGGCCCCCATCTGCCAACTGACCTTGAAACGCGATGGCGGCGGATTGGGCGCGCACCCAACCCGAAGCGAGCAAGGCGAGGAGCAGCAGGAACTTTTTCATAATGGGTCAGGGTTTGCGGAGCCGGAAGAAGCGCGGTCCCACGATGGTTGTGCCACCGGTCAGCACATAGCGCCGGCCCGTGGCGGTGAGTTCCACGGGCAAAGTTTCCCAGCCGCCCGTGACGGCGAGGGAACCTTCCAAAAGCAATCCGGCATTCACTCCGGCGTCATCCCAAGTCAACTCAACTCCCATCGGTCCAGGCTGGAACCGCAACTGCGGCAAACCCGGCTGCTGGATTGCCACCGCCGAGCCCGCAGTCGCCGTCAGCGCGAACCGTCCGGTGCTCACGGCTGGACCCGAAGCAACCGGCGTCGCAGTGGTCTGTTGAAGGGAAAACCGCCCGGCCACCGGTGCTGTCCCCGGAGCCGGCAAGCTGGAGACGGAAGTGGACAGCAGGGAGAAATCTGCTGCGGAAAGCCCGCCGGCCAATCCGATCCCCGACCATGCAAAGGTCAGCCAAAGCCGAGTCCATTTCGCGGGGCGAACCGGGAATGGAGGCTTCGTTGGGTCAGGGCACATGCGACTGGTGGCCATTTTATGGCAGATTTGAGGAGCGAAGCCAAGCCGGGAAAAAACCCTAGCACCGCGGCATTCGGCCTCAGGAAGCGAGTCGCGCCAGTTGGAAGACCCGCAAATACGGCTGCACAGGCAGAAGGCGATGCCATAGCCGAAAAGGAAGCGACAGGACACGGGGATACGGCAGGATGGCAAAAACCGTTTCCTGGTCAAAGAAGTGGGTTTGCTCGTGGCGCAGGGTGGGCACCGCGCTGAGTTCAGCGGCCAAGTCGGGGATTTTCTCCTCAGGTGGATAATGCCATTTCCCCAGGGCACGGCGCAGGAGGTAGGCAAAACGATAGGGCGGGGAACAATGGTTTGGGACACCGACGATCACCTTGCCGCCGGGGCGAGTGATGCGAGCGCACTCGCGCAGCGCCTCGGTGCGTTGGGAGACGTCGTAGTGTTCCAACACGCCATTACTGAAGACGACATCAAATTCCCCATCCGGCCAGCCGGTGTGAAACATGTCTCGCGGATGCACCTGCACGGTTTGTCCTAATTGCCGGGCGGCTTCTTCCAGCAGGGCCAGCGGTTGCGGGTTCAAGTCCAAGGCGTGGCGCTCGAAACACCGGTCCGACAGCAACAAAGTCGTCACCCCAAATTCACTGCCCAGCTCGCAAATTCGCCAACGAGCCGTCCCGGACCTGACAGTCGCGAGAGATTGCAGGAAGGCGACGAATTCCGTTTGGAAGGTGCAAGGCGACCGATACCCGTCCAGCACAGTGGCAACAGAGGCCTTAGCTGTGCGCTGTGTCCAAATGGCCTGTTGGTCCGAAGCGTTCAAAGTTAGTATGACTCCTTCTTAGCGATGAAATGGCAGACCTCAGGTTCACCGGGCTCCACCACAGTGACCTTGTAGCCTAACTCGCCTAAAAAAATGCGGCATTCCCGGGCCAATTCGCGCGAGTGGATTTCCATGAACAGTTTCGGGCCGTGCGCCGCCAGAACTTGCCGTGCGCCGCGCAAGACGAGTAGCTCAGCCCCTTCCACATCCACCTTGATTACCGCCGGCACGCCCAGCCGCCCAGCCGCCACCAGGGAGTCAATGGCCACGGTGCGCACCTTGATGCGGCGGCCGCTGGTCGTGCCGGCCTGAAAGGAGCTCTCCGCCATCTTACCCATGCTGGTTTCTGGCATCAGGCAGAACTCGATCTCCCCCCCCGAATTGCTCACGGCCGCCTCCATCAACTCCACCGGCAATCCGGGGTTTAACTCGATCATTTTCCGGATTTGCTCGGCGTTAGCTGGCAGCGGCTCAAATATCACCACCCGCGCCGCCCCAGCCAAAGCCATCACGCCCCCGAAGAAGCCCCGCCATCCACCGATGTCCAAGCACACCGAACCGCGTGGCACCGCTGCCGCCATCGCCTGCGCCAGCTCCAGCTCGTAAGCCCCTGTCCAGATGCCCTTGTCCGCTGGCAGGGTGATGGGATAGCGCAGCCCGCAGGCCGGGCCGGCATCCACAGTGTGCACGAACGTCCTCCCCTCCATGAACCGCGCCAGCAGCCAACGCTGGAACGGAGCCAGCAGGGGAATGCGCTTGATGGCCCCGCGCCACCGCCACGGCACCAAGCCAATGCTTTTTCGCAACAGAGTTTGCATGTCCAGAATGACTTACCCGCCGTGCCACTTACCCGGCGACACCCCGCACGGCCGCTTGAAAGGCCGCGCCGAACTTCTCCATCTCCCGCTCCCGGTTCCCCTCGCGCAACGCAAACGCCCGCGCCTGCTCCGCCAGCCGGGCTTGCAGCGCCCGATCCTCGTAAAGCAACCGCAGCTTGGCCGTGAGTTCGTCCACCGACCCCGGCTCGAACCACACCCCGCCGCCGGAACGCTCCACCACGCCCCGCAGCCCCGGCAGATCGCTCACCACCACGGACAACCCCGCCATGTGATAATCAAAGAGCTTGTTTGAGACCGTCAGGTCGTGGTTGCGCACCCCCCGCCGCTCCAAACACAATCCCACCGTGTGGCGGGCCGCCTCCTGCACGGCCGCTTCCGGCGCATACGGCGGGTGCACCACCACGCGTTCGCCCACGCCCAGCTCCCCAATGCGCGCTCGCAAGGCCCGCCCCCCGTCCTCCGGCAGCCGGCCCTGCACGTGCAGCCGGACCTCCGCCGGCAGCCTGGTCAGCGCCAGCAAGGCATCTTCCAGCCCGCGCTGGCCCAAGCCCACCACCGCATTGCGCCAGTAGAGCGCAAATCTTTCCTCCGCCCGCCGAGGCAGTTCGGCCAGCCGGGGCGGCATATTGTAGAGCGCAAGCGGCCTTCGGATGCCATACTCCGCAGCCAACGCCTCGGCGACTTGATCACTGCTGGCCAACACCAATGCAGCCTGCGGCAACCATTCATGCTCGACCGCCCGGACGAGCGCTCGTTCCACCGCCGTCTGCCCGTCGCCCATGTCTGAATGAAACTCCATCGAGTCGAACATCAACCGGGCTCCAAGCCGCCGGGCTACCCGCGCCGCCGGCAGCAAAGTCTCAATGTTGTGCGCCAAGTAAACATCCGCTGCCGCCCAATCCAGCACTCGCTCCATGCCATACATCCGTGTCGCCAGCGCCCCGGTACTCACCCGGCCAGTTACTTGAAACCAGCGCCGCTCCAACGATTGTCGAAGGCGCTGGGCCAACAGTTGGCCCGGGGCCGCCACCCGGGTGGCATAGCGGTGCGTCTCCCACGTCAGATTCTCAAACCCTGCCAGTGCCTGCACCGGCCGCCGCTCCCCCCCCACCGGCTCGCAGTCCACAAACACCACTGAACTCACCCCCGCCGTCCGGGCCAGCGTCGCCGCATGACGCGGTGCCCGCGGCTCCGCCGCTGCCGCCAGTGAAGAGCAGACGCAAACCCGCAATGGCCGACCATTCAGAGCCGTGCTCATGCGCGACCCAGCTCCCGCTCCAAGATAGCCAGAATCCGCTCGGTGGCGCGGCCGTCACCGTAAGGATTGCGGCGGGGCCGGCGCGGCTTTCCACCCGCTGCGGCCATCAGCCGTTCCACCACCGCCTCCAGCCCGCGACCTGTGTTCCCTGCTAGCGTGACTGTGCGCGCCCGCACTGCTTCCTGCCGCTCCGTCGCCTCGCGCATCACCACCACCGGTTTGCCCAGCGAGGGGGCTTCCTCTTGAATCCCGCCGGAATCCGTCAAAATCAGCGAGGCCCGGTCCATTAAGAAAACAAACGGCTCATACGGCAAGGGCTCGACCAAATGCAGGTTCGACTGCCCGGCCAGAAGCTCCGCCGCCGCGTCCCGAACATTCGGATTCAGATGCACCGGATAAACAAACGCCCAATCCCGATGCCGCCGGGCCAGCCGCGCAATGGCTTGGAACATGCCGCGCATCTTGGCCCCAAAGCTCTCGCGCCGGTGCGCCGTGATGAGCACCAACGGCCGCGTCCGGTCATGCACCACCGGCCCGGCCCCCGCCCACAGCGTATCCCACGCCCCGGCCCCCCGTTGACGACCGCGCTCGCGCACGAGCAGCAGTGCATCAATGCCCGTGTTGCCAGTGACGAAGACCTGCCCCGCCGGCACCCCCTCGCGCCGTAGTTGGCGCTGGTTATCGCCCGTGGGGGCAAAGCAAAACCGCGCAAACCGGTCAATCAAAGCACGATTCAACTCCTCCGGAAAGGGATTGGCCAAATCCCCCGTCCGCAGCCCCGCCTCGACATGTGCCACCGGCACCCGTTGGTAAAAAGCCGCGAGCCCGGCCGCCAGCGCACTCGTCGTGTCACCCTGCACCAGCACCACATCGGGCCGCTCCCGCTCGATCACGGCGTTGACCCCCTCCAAAATGCGGGCGCTCAGGCCTGCCAGCGTCTGGTTCGGCTGCATCACCGCCAGATCATGGTCCGCCTCCAGTCCAAACGTCCCCATCACCTGGCCCAGCATCTCCCGGTGCTGCCCGGTCACGCAGGTGATGGGCTTGAACCGCTTGGGACGAGCCAGCATCCCCAACACCAGCGGGCACATCTTGATGGCCTCCGGCCGGGTGCCAAAAACGGACAGGACGCGAATGAGTTTCATGCGGCGTGTGGGCGGAAACTAGCGTGTCAGGCAGGCTGCTGGCGGCTAAAACTACGCCGCAAAGCCTGGGCTTCCGGCCAAAACGCTGACCGAGTCCAAAACAAGCCAGCCACATAGGAAAGCACACCGGCAACAACGCAGGCTCCCAGGACCATCCCCGATGCAACCCCCCCAACCGCAAGGAGGCTCGCCTTTATCAACGCAACAACTAGGCCCATGACTGCGGTCAACGACGCTGGCAATGCCAGCGCACCTAAAAAGTCTCCCAGCGGCACGCCGACTTTTCGGAACAATCTAGGTATCACCATCAGGGCGAGCAGTAGCTGGCTAACCAGATACGAAACGGCCACCCCCATCAGCCCCCACCTCAAACCGAAGGCAAACGCCGCCACCGTCGTCGCCGTGCAAAACACTCCGACAAGGAAGAACCACCGGGTGAACCCGCGCGCTAGCACCAAGGTGCCTGACAGGGAATCCAACGGTTGGAAGACTCCCACCCAAGCGAGCACCGAAAGCACCCGGCCCGCGTTCGCCCACTTCTCGCCATAGACCGCCACCACCGCCTGCTCCGCGACCAAGGCCAGCCCGACCATGGCCGGGAAGAGCACAAACGCAGTGTATCGACATACCTTGATATAGCCTCGAGCCATCCGATCCGGGTCATCCTGCATCGTCGCCATCGTCGGCAGGAGCACGCTCTGAAGGATGCCTGTCACGTTGTTGATGGGGAAAACCATCAGCGCGTAGGCCAAGGTGTAGGCTCCTACTTGATCCGCTCCCAAAAAGGTGCCCAGCAGCAACTTGTCCGCATTGCGGCCAAAAAAATTCACCAGTTGGAACCCCAGCATATCCACGCTGAAATCCCATACCCGGCGCAAATGCTCCAGAGCAAATCCACGTGCGGGCAGCCACTGGGTCAGCCATGCCTGTCCAATCAGATTCAACCCCACCACACTCGCCTGCTGGATGACTAACGCCCAGTCTCCCCACCCCGCCCAGGCAGCCGCCAGCGCGGCGAGTCCACCACACAACGACGAAACCATCGCGAGTTTGGTGGCATCGGCAAACCGCAGGGCCTTCTGCATTAGTGCGCTGTAAATGGCACAACAGGCGTTGAGGGGCATCAGCAAGGCAACCGCGCAAAGCAAGGGCTGCACGGCTGGCGTGCCGTAAGCCGCCCCCACCCAAGGACTCAACCCGCTCAGCAGCAGGGCGAGCCCCGTCGTAAAGGACAAGTTGAACCAGAAAATTGAATTGATCTCCTGTGAGGTCAGATTTTGGCGCTGGACGATGGCTGTCGCCATTCCCATGTCCGCCGCCAAGGTGAAGAAGCTCGTGACCACTGTCACCATGGCCAGTAAGCCGTAGTCCGCAGGCGCCAACAGCCGCGCCAAGAGCACTCCAATTGTCAATTGGAGGAACTGACTCCAAACCCGCGCACCAAAGAGCCATGCTGCCCCGCGCGTGACCTGACTGGTCAGTCCGGTGCTCAACTCGACTTGCCTCCTGTCCGCTCGGAATCCGTAGTCGTGGCGGCAGGGAGCCACTCCCCAGACAGCAGCAGAAAAGCGCACGGATTGGGGAAACACGCGCTGATTTCGGTCAGATACTGCGGGTTGGCCACCACCACTAGATCCGGCTCATAGGCCACCGCCTCTGTAGGAGTCAGGATCCGTTGCCCAGTCACAGGCACATAGCGATGCTGCTTGCTGGGATCCAGATCGGCCCCAAACGCCACCGTCGACTCATCCCATCCCAGCTGTGTCATGACACTCACCGCACGCGCGCCGATTCCCCACACAACCACACGTTGATGGCGCCGGACCACGGCATCCAACCGCGCCAAAGTCTCGTCCATTGCCGGAGCCGGAGAAAGCGGGCGGGCCAGCACTCCAGTATACTCTCCGGACGCGACACGAAAAGCTTCCTCTACCACCATGCCATGCCGGGCCAGCAGACGCGCCATCGCCGTTACGGAGTAATAGTTGGCCCGTTCATGCGAGAACTGACAGATGTCGCCCCCCCGCATTGCGCCAGCTAAGTTTAGGAATTCCACGTAGAAGAGCCCACTCGGAGCGAGGGCGGCACGAATGTCCCGCAGAACCTGGTCGGCCTGAATGAGTTGGTCCAAGGCATGTCGCAACACGATCAAATCATACTGAACACCTTGCGCTCCATTGAACAGCGCTCGGATAACGTGGGCATCCAAGCCATACTCCCCGCGATACTGCGGATCGAAGCCTGCCACTTCCGCCCCCCTGCTGTGCCGACGCAGCGAGCTAAGGAAAAAGCCGTTGCCGCATGCCACTTCCAATATCCGGCTGGTAGGGCGCAGTTGAGCCCGCCTTACCAGCCCTTCGGCCAGTTCCTCAATGAAGCGACAGTAAGCGGCCGACGCATACTGGTTACTGTTGTAGGTGTGGTCGTGGTAGTCCACCGCTGCCTCCCGGTAGTCGGGATTGAAGGCAAAGCAGCACGCCACACAGTGCCGGAGTTGGAAATCCACCCTCGGAGCCACCAAAGCGGCTTCGGCCGATGGGTAGTGGCAGTTGAGTAGAATCGGCGAATTGCGCACTACCAGCCAAGGCATGGTCGGGCTTGCGCACAACGGACAAGTTACCGACAGGATTGGTTCCATGGCAGAAGGAAGGCTTCAGTGTTGGAAAAAGCCACGCACCGCACCGGCCACCTGATCTACGGTTTCCATGGCCATCTTGGAATGCAGGGGCAGGGTCAGAATTTCCCATCCCACCCGTTCGGTAACAGACAGATCACCGCGTCGAGCTTGCTTGAAGAGGGAGAACCAATGTCCGGGCTGCCAGTGGATGCCAGTGCCGATGCCGTTCTCATCCAGATACATCCGCAACCGGTCCCGTTGTGCGGCCGGCACTCGGATATAGTATCCAAACGGTGCGGAGTGGGCGAAGTCTGTCGCTGGCACCCGGACTTCGGCCAAGCCAGCCAGCTGTTCATTGTAGCGCCGGCAGGCGGCCTGACGAGAGGCGGTAATGTCGTCTCGCTTAGCAAGCTGGCTTAGGCCGAGTGCAGCATGAAGATTCGCCATGTGGTAACGAAAGCCCAACTGTGTTACATCGTAGGTCCACGACCGGTCGTTGGCGTAAAGAGTTGCAGAACGCTGGCCCATGCCCACCAGCCGCGTTTCTTGCAGATTTCGAGCCTCCTCTGCCGAGCGCACCACTACAGCCCCGCCATCAATGCAAGTGAAGGTCTTCACAGGATCAAAGCTAAACACGCTAAGATCAGAAAAGGACCCGACGGGCCGCCCTCGGTGGCAAGACCCCAAGGAATGCGCGGCATCGTGTATCACTCGCAAACCGTGCCGCTGCGCAATGGATTGCACGCGCTCGTGATCGCTCAGATGGCAAAAGTAGTCCGTCGCTATCAGCACCTTGGTCCGGGGCGAGATCAACTGCTCCACCTGATCCAGATTCAAACACAGCGTGTCGTCGTTAATGTCGCAAAACACGATGTCCGCTCCTGTGGCTTGAATAGCCTGGAAGTCGCAAATGTTGTTGAAAGAAGGTGTGATTACTTCGTCACCCGGGCCCACATCCGCGAGCATCAGGCTCAGATGGATCGCTGCATGGCCCGTGCTCACCGCCACGACTTGGCGATCAGTCGGCGCACCGAGCATTTGGTGCAGTGCCGCCTCGAACTCCCCCACGTAGCTGCCCATCCCCAGCCAACCCATTTCCAAGGCACTTCGGGTGGCGGCGAATTCTTCAGCCTCAAGGAGCGGTTTAAATACGGGTATTTTGTTTTTCATGTTGAACTGGAGGATACACGGAACGGGCGGACACTGTAAGACGGATAGGATTGGTCGCGCTCGGAGATGACGCTCACGGGCAGGGGCAGCCGTATTTGAAATGCGGGATCATGCCAGGCTACACCAGTAGCCACCTCAGGACAGAATGGTTCCGAAATGCAATAGAGGAGTTCGGTGTCGTCTGCCAGAGTTTGGAATCCATGCGCGCACCCGGGTGGGATGTAGAGAGCACGACCGTTTTCCGGAGTTAGCTCCTCGGCGACCCACTGGCAATGGGTAGGGGAGTCTGGGCGTAAATCCAGGGCGATGTCCCACACCCGGCCGCGGATGCACCGGACCAGCTTGGCCTCGCCGTGCGGAGCGATCTGGTAATGCATTCCGCGGAAGGTTCCACTGCGTAGGTTGTAGGAAAGGCTGCATTGGGCTAGCTCTGGTTCCAACCCGTGCGCGGACAGCTCATCGCGACACCAAGCACGCATGAACCAGCCCCGCCCATCTGCTTGCGCCTCAGCCGTCACCATCCAGACCCCAGCCAGCATAGTGGGTGAGAACGTCACATCACCCTAACCTCAGGAATAGGCAGGATGAACCGCCCGCCCGCCGCCCGATACTCCGCCTGTTGCGCTAGAATCTCCTCCGCGAAATTCCACGTCAGCAACAGCGTGTAGTCCGGTTGCCGTGCCTGGAGCTCTTCGGTGGCAACGATCGGGAGATGTTGACCAGGCGTAAGCCGCCCCTGTTTGTAGGGGCTGCGGTCAACCACAAACTCCACCACTTCGCGTCCTAGCCCACAGTAATTCAGCAAGGTGCTGCCTTTCGCTGACGCACCATAGGCCGCCACGCGCCGCCCTGCCGTCCGCAGAGAGTTCAGCGTGGCCACGAGGGTTTCTCTCAGAGTGCTCACCCGCCACGCGAACTGCTGGTATGCCTCAAGGCCATCTAAGCCCCGCTCCTGCTCTTCCGCCAAAAGCCCGGCTACACTCGCTTCCACTGGATGCGCGCCTACCAAGCCCGCGAACAATCGTAGTGAGCCGCCATGGATGGGCAGGCGCTCCACATTGAATACCTCAAGTCCATGACGACGGAATAACGGGAGCAGAGGGGTGAGCGTGAAATAGAACACATGTTCGTGGTAAATGGTGTCGAACTCCGTATTCTCCACCAGATCGCCCCCATAAGGGAATTCGAGCACCACGCGACCAGCGGGTTTGACCAACACCGCTAGGCCAGCCACGAAATCGTTGATGCTGGGAGCATGGGCGAAGACATTGTTTCCCAGCACTAAGTCCGCCGAGCCCCGTTCAGCCACAATACGGCGGGCCAACGCCTCACCAAAGAATTCCGTCCACGTCTCTACACCTTGTTGGCGAGCTACCCGGGCGATGTTTGCGGCAGGCTCGATCCCGAGACAGGGCACACCAGCGGCCCGGAAGTTCTTGAGCAAGTAGCCATCATTGCTGGCCACCTCCACTACAAAGCTTGCCACGCCAAGACCGCCGGCAGAACGATGCAAGTCCGCCGCCGCACGTGCGTGTCGCAGCATCGTCTCGGAGTAGGACGAGAAGTAGAGGTAGTCTCCGAACAGTTGGACGGGTGCGACCAGATCCGTGATCTGGAGTAGCCAGCAATCCTGGCAGATAAAAACGCGCAGTGGGCAACGCGGCTCTGGCTTGTCCAAATCCTCGGGCCTCAACAGGTTGTTCGCCAAGGGCTGATGCCCCAGATCCAGCACCATCGCACCGTGCGGCGAACCGCAGGCACGGCAAGTCAGAGGTGTTCCACACATGGCTGCTAGAGTTGTTTAGCTCACTCGCTGCAAATAGGCTTTCGGCCAGTAGGTGACCTCCTGCCGAGTCAGCAAACTCTCGTTGAACGGGAATGGCGGTGCTGCGAGGCGAAATTCGGGATGGGCGCGCGCAAAATCCTCCACCGCCGCCTGCGGATGGTCCCAGTTCCACTCCGGGCCAGTTCGCACCCGACCAGCCACCCATTCCTTGATGCCGTCCATGGCGATGATATAGGAGCCAGGGGTGACAAGCGGAGCGTAGGCCTCCAGTTCCACCAGCACATGCGCCTTAGTATGGTTGGAGTCCAACACTACCAGCACCCGTTCGCCTGGCTGGACGAGTTGGCGCACTTGTTTCACCGTTTCAGTTGCGATGGAGCTGCCTTCAATGAGAGTGATGGCTGCACTAAGAGGGTGTGCCTCAATGGCCGCGCGGTTATGCGGCCGAATTTCCACATCCACCCCGATAATCCGCCCTCGGCCCAGAATCTTGCAAAGCCCGGCATAGAACACCAGCGAGCCGCCATGCGCCACGCCGCATTCCACAATCACGTCCGGTTGCACCGCCATGATCAACTCCTGTAGCCGAACCAGGTCCTCTGGCTCCTGTATAATGGGGCGCCCGTGCCAGGAAAAGGAATAGGGATGCTTCATGTCCCAGCCAGACCAGAGCCACAGCCGCGATAAAACGGCAAAGCCCTCTGGACTGCCTATCGGCATGACACGGGGCGATTGATCTGGGTCTGTGACGGTGATTTGGTCCCGTTCAATGACGATGCGGCTTTTCGCCGTGCAGGGGGGAGGGTTGGTTTGCATAGATTGGTCCTAGCAGTGATAAGTCGGAAAGGAGCAGTCAGACCAAGCACGAACAAGATCCATGACGGCAGCGGCGCCACATCTTGTAAACGAATTTGGGCACAATCCGCGTCATAATCCCTCGCCAGTCCTGATGCTGAATGTAGTAGATTCGGGGGAAAAACCACCAAGCCGGCAGTCGGCAGCCAGTCAGGCGGGTGGCGAGTGCCGCCGCACAGCAGCTAGCCCAGCACATTCGTTCAGGGAAGAACCACCGCGGCGAAGCGTAATTGTTCATCACAGTCCGTGCGGCCAGATCTTTAGCTTTGGTCGGTATGAACCGATAATAGCAAGCCCCCGGTGCATATACCATCTCAGCCCGCAGCGAGAGGTAATAGCCCATTGGCACGTCGAATGAACTGTTGTCGAGCTCGAACCACTCATACTGTTCCAGCACATCGCGCCGCAGAAGACCGTAGCATAAGTGAGTGCAGCTGCCCTGCGGCATCTGGTCTAATCGCTGCCGGCGAGAAAGCCCAGCCGTAACAAAGGGACGCCGAACCTCCCACCCCTCTTGGTAATTTGCGTGGTTGGAAAACTCGCGCTGATCGGAAAATGCCAATGCAGCCTCTGGATACCGCTCCAGTGCCTCCACCAGCACGGCGAGATGGTTGGGCGTGCGAAAGTCGTCATCCGCTGCCCAAGTAAAATACTTCCCGCGCGCAGCGTGGAACAAGTAAATGAAGTTTGCCTGCGCGGTCAATGGCGGATCATGCCTGACAACACGCACCCGGCGATCCACTCTGGCCCACGCCTCACAGACCTCCGTGGTTTTGTCGGTTGATCCATTGTCGCCCACGAGAATTTCTAGATGGGGGTAGCTCTGATCCCTTATTGAGGCGATCGCCAGCTCCAGCACGGCCAGCCCATAGCGGGACTCGCTGTTGCGGAGGGCAAAGCCCACACTAACCAGTAGCGGTTCGCTCATTTGACCGGCATCCAACTCAACCCTCGCCTCTGGGCTGCCTCACAAAACGCCTCCGTTTGCTGGACCGTGTAAGCCAGAATGTCCGGATTGGCAGCAACATGACGGCTCACATACCAAGAAGCCGTATGGGCGATTGCCTCGGCAAACGACCATACCGGTTGCCAGCCTAGCCGCACGCATGCCCGGTCAATGGCCAAGTTTAGCCGGCCAGCCTCGTGGGGTGCGGGCTGACCTGGAGCCTCTCGCTCCCAAGTGCCGGGCCAGTGGCGGAGGAACTCTTCCACCACCAGCCGCACAGGCAAGCTGGTTTGCGGACCGGGACCAAAGTTGAATGCAGTGGCATGCGGAGAGGCACGTCCCTCGCGCAGTAGGTGGGCACCCAGCAGGAGATAGCCGGAGAGACAGTCCAGCACATGCTGCCAGGGGCGTGTGGCCTCAGGATTGCGGAGGCGGATGGCCCGTCCAGCAAGGAGCGCCCGGACACAATCCGGCACGATGCGATCCGCGGCATAGTCACCCCCACCAATAACATTGCCCGCCCGAACACTGGCCACTGGCCCCAATGCCTCATCTATGCGGAAAAACGACTTGCGCCAGCCAGCGACCACTAACTCGGCAGCCGCCTTGCTGGTCGAGTAGATGTCGTGCCCACCAAGCGCATCCGTTTCTCGATAGCCGTGCTCACACTCTTGGTTTTCGTAGCACTTGTCAGAGGTAACGACGACCACCGCCGTCGGCAGCCGCAGTTGCCGCACGGCTTCGAGCAGGTTCACCGTGCCCATCACATTGGTAGCAAAAGTATCTACCGGCTCGGTGTAGGACAAGCGCACTAGTGGTTGCGCCGCGAGATGGAAAATGATGTCCGGCTGGCAGGCGGCCAAATGTGCCCGCACCGCACGCAGGTCGCGCACGTCCGCCTCGGCCGCGCTGGCAAACACGGTCGCAGGAAGTATCTCATGCAAACTCGGTTCCGTAGCCGCTGGCAGGCCCAATCCATGCACCTGAGCACCCAAACGCCACAGCCAGACACTCAACCACGCCCCTTTGAAGCCTGTGTGTCCAGTGACAAGAACACGCCGACAGCAATAGGTGCCAGCAAATGGCTGCGGTTCTACCATACTTTCCAGGGGGCTTTCCCGGTTTGCCACATATTTTCCAGCAATTGCTGTTCGCGGTAGGTGTCCATGCACTGCCAGAAGCCATTGTGGCAACAGGCTTTAAGCTGGCCTTTCCTAGCCAAGCGTTCTAGCGGCTGTCGCTCGAACACACAACTATCCTCTGGATCAAGATATTCTGCCACCCGCCGATCCAGCACAAAGAAACCGCCGTTGATGTAACCGCTCTCTACCTCCGGTTTCTCCCGGAATGCCGTGACCCCATCCCCTGCGAGGGCTAGCTCGCCAAATCGACCAGCCGGACGCACTGCAGTCAACGTGGCCACCGCGCCATGCTTCACATGGAATTGCAGGGTCGAATTGATATCGCAGTCAGCCAAACCGTCTCCATAAGTCAGCAGGAACCGCTCTTCAGAAATGTGCTCCAGAGCCCGGCGCAGCCGTCCGCCAGTCTGAGTCTCCAGCCCGGTTTCCAACATGGTCACGGTCCAGTCCTCCTCCGGGTGCGTGGAGTGGTATCGCGTCTCCGGATTTCGTCCCAAACGCATTGTCACATCACTGGTGTTCCAGTGATAGTTGCGGAAGAAGTCCTTGATTACCTCTCCTTTGTAACCCAAGCATAAAATGAACTCACGATGCCCAAAGTGCGCGTAGTGCTTCATAATATGCCAGAGGATCGGCCGACCGCCGACCGGCACCATGGGTTTGGGCCGATACTCCGTCTCCTCACGCAAACGTGTGCCCAGCCCACCACATAAGATGACTACTTTCATGTCCTCAGAACTGTCTCCATTTGTTGGCCTAAAGTTGCAAGTCTGATGATGCGCCCGATCGCCTAGAACAACCGACGCCTGAAGCCACAGCCTCAGGTTCGTGCCTGCGCGAGATCAAGCAATTGTTTTCACCATGTCCCGGCAGGCCACCGTAACCGCAGCGTGCCCGATCCGCTCCAAGCATTCGTTACCTTGCTCCAGACATTCTATCAGGGCGCAACCTTCGCACTCGATTTGCTTGCGCAGCACGGTCTGCGGGACGCCGTAGGGGAACCACATGCCCGGCCATTCGCGGGCGGAGAAGAGGGCCACGCACGGAGTGCCCGCTGCTGCCGCGAGGTGCATCGTGCCCGTGTCGTTGCCCACGTAGAGGGCGCACCGACGCAACGCCGCGACCGAACCGCGCAAGCTGAGCCGGCCCGCCGCGTTGTGCCCGCGCCCTGCCGCTGCCAGGAGCCGGTCTCCCACGGCACGGTCTTCCGGGCCACCAAAGACCACGGGCCAGACATCGTGCGATTTCACCAGCTCGCGGGTCACTTGCTGAAATCGCTCTTCCGGCCAGCGCTTCGCCGGCATCTTGCTGCCGGGACCCACGCCGAGCCAACGGCGGTTGCCGTCGCCCGGTAATGCGCCCAACCACGCCGCCACTTCCGCTTCCTCGGCCGGCCCGATTCCGAGATCCAGCGAACCTGTTCCGGGCGGCGGCACTGCGAGTCCGTCCGCAGCGAGCCGTGCCAACAGGAGATCTGCCTCCGCCGCCGTGGAGCTCAACGGCTGGCCTGGCTGCTTGACCGGCAGAGGCGTGAAGCCGGTCATCCCGAGGAACCGTCGGATGCCCGCCG
>Ga0194131_10007120_pt1 | contig 15171 bp, 11 predicted proteins | sample TA2KigO120mmetaG_FD_148631 | JGI IMG/M metagenome (GOLD analysis project Ga0194131, IMG submission 148631) | Freshwater microbial communities from Lake Tanganyika, Tanzania - TA2015053 Kigoma Offshore 120m | ecosystem: Environmental > Aquatic > Freshwater > Lake | place: Tanzania: Lake... | reverse complement strand
CGACACACCGACCCCGAACCGCTCAGCAGCCTGGCGCCGAGACAATCCGTCCTCGACCGCCCGCACCACACGAACACGAAGATCCTCTGATAGGGGAACTCCCATGCCCGCTGGCCTCCTCCTCCAGCACGCATCTTGAATCACATCGCGACAGGATTGGGAATCCCTGACGATTCAGACAGATCGGAAAATGCTCTAGCCGGCCTGGGCGAGCTCGGCGCGGACCTGTTGGCGGAAGAGATCGATGGGAACCAGGTCGCCCTTCCGCTCGATATGCCAGAAGGTCCAGCCGTTGCACGCGGGCGCCCCTTGAACGGCGGCGCCGACGGCGTGGATGGAGCCCTTGGCATCGGATGCGATCAGAGACCCGTCGGCGCGCACCTTCGCCGTCCAGCGGCGGCGCGGATCGGTGAGCACGGTGCCGGCGGGAACCAGGCCGCGCTCGACCACGGCACCGAAGGGCACGCGCGGTTCCTCGCGCCTGGCCTGGATCGCGATCGTCTCCATGTCGGAAGGCGGCTTCACCTTGGCGAGGCGTTCCTTGGCGACGGCGGCGTAGTCGGCATCGCGCTCGATGCCGATGTAGCGCCGGCCGAGCCTCTTCGCGACCGCGCCGGTGGTGCCGGTGCCGAAGAAGGGATCGAGGACGGTGTCGCCCGGCTTGGTCGCCGCCAGGATCACGCGATGGAGCAGCGATTCCGGCTTCTGCGTCGGATGCGCCTTCTTGCCGTCCTTCTGCAGGCGCTCGCCGCCGTTGCAGATCGGCAGCGTCCAATCGCTGCGCATCTGCAGGCCTTCGTTCAGCGACTTCATGGCGTCGTAGTTGAAGGTATAGCGCTTCTGCTTCTTGTCCTTGAGGCACCAGATCAGCGTCTCATGCGCGTTGGTGAAGCGTCGGCCGCGGAAGTTCGGCATCGGGTTCGACTTCCGCCACACAATGTCGTTGAGCATCCAATAGCCGAGATCCTGGAGTGCCGAGCCGACGCGAAAGATGTTGTGGTAGCTGCCGATGACCCAGAGCGTGCCGTCATCCTTGAGCACGCGGCGAGCCGAGGCGAGCCAGCTGCGCGTGAATCTGTCGTAGGCGCCGAAATCGTCGAAGCGGTCCCAGGCATCGTCGACGCCGTCGACCACGCTCTGGTCGGGCCGGGTCAGGTTGCCGCCAAGCTGCATGTTGTAGGGCGGGTCGGCGAAAACCATGTCGACCGACTTCTCGGGCAGGCGGTCCATGAGGGCGGCGCAGTCGCCGACGAGAATATTCGAGATCTGGGAGCCGCCGTCCATGCGCGGACGATGGCCTAACCCCTTGATTCCAGTCAATAGTAAATAAAATCAACACCTTATCCCTGGGAACATACCCGGGTTATCGGTGATTTATAGACCCGACAGACGGAGCTGTAGAGGCCTGAAACTCATACGATGGTGACGAGTTACCCCGACGCGGTCGATGGCAGCGCGGTGTTCTTCGGTGCCGTAGCCCGCATTGGTGGTCCAGCCATAGGCCGGATGGCGAATCGCCAGCCGCTGCATCAGACGGTCGCGCACGAGCTTGGCCGCGATCGAGGCGGCGGCGATCGAGAGCGAACGGCCGTCGCCGCCGACCACGGTGACGGCGCGGCAACCGGCAGGAAGGAAATGCGCCGGCGGCGCGCGGTTGCCGTCGATCAGCACGACGGCGTCGCCGAGGCCGAGACGGAGGAGCGCGCGGCTCATCGCCATGTGCGTGGCGACCAGGATGTTGCAGCGGTCGATCTCGGCGACCGAGGCGGCGCCGAGCGCAAGGCGCGCATGCGGACGGAACGCCTCGAAGGCGGCTTCGCGCTGCAGAGCGGAGAGCCGCTTTGAATCGTCGATCAGGCGCGCGACGTTGCGCGGCAGCTTGCCATCCGGGAAGACGCATGCCGCCGCCAGCACCGGCCCGGCGAGCGGACCGCGGCCGACCTCGTCGACCCCGATCACGACGCCGCCCAGCTCGCGCTCCAGCGAAAAGTCGGCCACGCGTCAGGATGAGATGAGTCCGCCGGGCGAGGCAAGCCTGCGGAAGACCGCAGATACGCGATTTCCGCCGCCGGCACATTCTCCGATCGTCAACTCATCGGCGGCGGAAATCGCGTACCGAAGCGTCTTCGCTTCGGCTTGATCGATTTCCTGGGGAGCGACTTTGTCGTTCCCTCGATCGCCGATTCCGTGGTCGTAAGCACTACAGAAACGCCAGCTGATCTCCCGCGCGCGCCGGCTTCGCAAACTTCGTGCAATCGAGGGGGGCGAGATCGCGGTCGAGGCCGAGGCGTTTGACCGCCAAGCGGAAGCGCAAGCCGAGCGCCTCCGCATAGGCGCCCTCGCCGCGCATGCGGCTGCCGAAATTCGGATCGTTGAGCTTGTCGCCGCGCATCTCGCGCACCAGCGAGAGCACATGCTTCGCCTTAAGCGGCGCATGCGCTTCCAGCCACTCGCGCATCAGATCCTTGATCTCGTAAGGCAGCCTCAGGATCGTATGCCCGGCCCAGCGTGCGCCTGCCGCGGCCGCGGCCTCGAGGATCTTCTCCAATTCCATGTCGTTGAGCGCGGGGATCATCGGGGCTGCCATCACGCCGGCCTCGACGCCGGCCTCGGCTAAGAGCCGGATCGCCTCGATCCGCCTCGATGGAGTCGAGGCGCGCGGCTCCATCTTGCGCGCGAGATCGCGGTCCAGCGTCGTGACCGAGAGGCCGACCCGGCAGAGATTCTCCTTCGCCATCGGCCCCAGGATGTCGAGGTCGCGCGTCACCAGGTGGCTCTTGGTGATGATGGTGAAGGGGTGCCTGTAGTCCCGGAGCACTTCGAGGATGCCGCGCGTGATGCGGTGCTCGCGCTCGAGCGGCTGGTAGGGGTCGGTGTTGGTCCCCATGGCGATGGGGGCGACGTCGTAGCCCTTGCGACGCAGCTCCTGGTCGAGCAGGCGCGGCGCCTCGGGCTTGATGAAGATCTTGGTCTCGAAATCCAGCCCGGAGGAAAGTCCGAAGTAAGCATGCGTCGGCCGGGCGAAGCAGTAGACGCAGCCATGCTCGCACCCTCGATAGGCGTTGATCGAGCGGTCGAAGCCGATATCCGGGGAGTCGTTGCGGGCGAGAATGGTCCGGGTCGCGTCGACGCGGACCTGGGTTTGCGGCGGCGGCAGCTCGTCGTCATCCCGCCTCTCCCAGCCATCGTCGATGCGCTGGCGGCTGGCGGGCTCGTAGCGTCCGACGGGATTGGACACCGCACCGCGCCCCTTTTGGGGCTTGTCGGGGATAATGGGGTCGGACATGAGCAAAGTCTACGCGCGACTTGGAACATATCAAGAACAAAATATCCTGCGCGGCCTTCTGATCGTATAATTTTGCCCACGATATATCGGTTCGGCACATAATCAGCACACCGGCCGGCTCCGAGGAAACGCGATCTCGGGCGGCCACGCGCCTCGTCTCCGGTTCCCGAAAAGGCGGCGGAATCCGCGAGAATTTTGAGCCTCGGGCCGGTGACGCACCGGCGGGCTCGCGTCGCCGGATCGTCCCGGCTCCGGAACTGTGGAAAACTCAGGAAATGCGCCTCTATCTTGGGGTGGAATACCCAGTCACTGACGGATTTCGCGTATCGAACCGATATCGGTATGACTTTATCCACATGCCGCACATGCGAACGGGCGATCTCATGCAACTGCAATCGAGCGATGAACCGCAGCCTCGCGGCTTCAAAGTCACGGGTCGACGGGAAAAATGACAAAAATCGATATGTCGTATTTTAGGCCGTTATATCGGTAGGGATATAACAGTAATTTCAATAGCTCAGTGAAAAAATCCTAATCTATATATTGGGGGACCGATTCAGCCGCGCCGAGCAGCGGAAACCTTCGCCGTACGGGCGCTGGGAGCCAGGTGCTCCTGCAGGCGAGGCATGAGTTCGACGAAATTGCAGGGCTTCCAGCGGTAGTCCAGCTGATGGAGGAGGATGTCGTCCCAGGCATCGCGACAGGCACCCGGCGAGCCCGGCAAGGCGAAGAGATAGGTGCCGCCGGCGACCCCAGCGACGGCGCGCGACTGGATGGTCGAGCTGCCGATCTTCTGGAAGGAGAGAAAGCGGAACAGCTCACCGAAGCCGGGGATCTCCTTCTCGAAGACGGACTGGAAGGCTTCCGGCGTGATGTCGCGGCCGGTGACGCCGGTGCCGCCGGTCGAGATCACAACATCGACCCCGGGATCGGCGATCCAGGCTCGGAGCCTGGCGGCGATGAGGTCGTTCTCGTCGCGGACGATGTCCCGCACCGCCACCGTGTGACCCGCCTTCTCGATGCGCTCGACCAGCGTGTTGCCGGACTTGTCGTCAGCCAGGCTCCGGGTGTCGGAGACGGTCAGAACCGCAATGTTGACGGCAAGGAAAGGCCGGGTCTGGTCGAGGGCCATGGCTGGGCTCCGGGCTGGTGGCACGGAGTATAGAGGGTGCCTTGTCGGCCGGCGACGGGCGAGAGGCTCAGCCCTTGTCGCCGGGATTGTAGACCGGCCAGTCGCCGGCGGCGACGGCGTCCAGCGTCGGCGTCGGCTGGCCCATGCGGAGCTGATAGATCCAGTAATTGGCAACCACGCGCTGCACATAGGCGCGGGTCTCGCCATAGGGGATCGCCTCGGCGAAGAGCAGCGGGTCGTCCTTGTAGTCGCCCTTGCGCTGCCATTTGAGCGCAACCGTCGGCCCGGCGTTGTAGGCCGCGACCGCCAGCAGCAGGTTGCCCTGGATCTGCTCGTGCTCGAGCAGATGCTGGACGTAGCGCTGGCCGAGCGTGAGGTTGCGTTCGGGCTCCATCAGCTGCTGCTTGGCGTCGGTGCGCTTGACCTCGCCCTCGCCGACGAAGACCGCGGTCTTCGGCATGATCTGCATCAGCCCGCGCGCGCCGGCGCCGGAGGCCGCCTTGACGTGGAAGCCCGATTCCTGGCGCGTGATGGCGAAGAGCAGCGCCGGGTCGACCGAGAAGCCGCCTTCCGGCTTCCAGCCTGGGATCGGGTAGAGCGCGCCGTCGTAGCGCTGATTCTCCTGCGCGAGCTTGCCGGCAAGGCGCATCGAGAGCGCCGGCATGTTGGCGCGCGAGGCGAGCGCGAGAAAGGCCGGCGCGAGATCGGCATTGCCCTGGGCGGCGATCTTGCGAAGCTCCGCCTCGGCCCGCACGGTCTCGCCGACCTGGATCAGCGCGAGCGCGCGCCAGCCGCCGGGCATCTCCTCGATCTGGCGCATGTCGTCGACGGAAAGCTGCGGCTCCGCCCAGTTGAAGGGCGTGTCGACGCCGAGCGCGCGGCGCGCGAGCAGGCCGTAGAACGAGGTCCGCTGGAGAGCCGCCCGCACGAGATGGCGCGAGACCTTGGTGTGCTGGCCTGCGACCAGATGCGCGCGCGCGGCCCAGAAGGCCGCGGCAGAGACCTGGTTGGGCGTGAGGCCCCTGAGCTCGAGCATAGCCTCGAAATGCCTGGCGGCGTCGGCCGCCCGGTTGAGGCGGAATGCCGAAAGCCCGGCGATCCACGGCGCCAGCGGCTGCCAGCCTCGGGCCTCGCGCGTCGCTTCCGAGGCAAGCCGGAAGGCGGGCACGTCGTTGCCGTTGAAGAAGTGACTTTGGGCGATCTCGGCCTTGAGGATCGCGATCTCGACGCCGTCGAGGATCTTCCTCGCGACAAGCTGACCCAGCACGCGCTCGGCACCGTCGGGATCGCCTTTCTTCAGACGCGCGCGAAGATCGGAGGCGCCGTGGATGATGTCGCGGATCTCGTCCGAGCCTCGCTGCCTCTGCGAGGCATAGCCCGACTCGGACCCGGTCGACTCCTCGCCATAGCCGCCGAGGAAGCCTACCTGCGGGCGCTCGGGCGCCGCCGCTGCGGGCGGCTTGCGGTCGATCGCCAGGCGATAGAGGCGGCCCGCTTCCGGGTGGTCGCCATAGTGCTTCAGCCAGCTCGCAAGCTCATCGTATCTCGAGCGGTACTTGGGGTGGGTGTAGCGCTGGGATAGCACGGCGCCGAGCAGGCGCTTATCCCTGAGCTGGCGGATTTCCCTGTCCGCCTGGGCCCAGGCCGCGTCGCTCTGCAGGCGGAAGATCTCGGCATAGCGCTCCGCCTGGCCGGCATCGAGCACCTGCGGCAGGCTCAGGGTCGGATCGACCTTGGAGGCGTCGATCATGCCCTTCGGCAACGACGCCTGCTCGGTCGCGGATTTGAGCACCTCGCCCTTTGCCGGGTCCAGCCTCTGCGCCTCGGACGCCATCGCCGCGCCGCCGGCCAAAGCCAGGACGGCGGCAACGAGCATCAGCGCGCGCGCCCGGCGACGGACGCGGATGGGTCCCTCCTCCCTCATGGGTCGACTCACCTAGCGGACGGAGGAGTTCGAGGCAAGCCTAGGATTAGCGTCAGAAACTTGTCGACCTTCTCAGGATACCGTTGTCTATTTGAAATAATGTTTGAGTTCAGTTCGTTATAGCGCGTTGCTCAGGCGCAGTTTCAATGCAAGAAAATCTCGCCAGGCCTCGCGCTTTTGTCCGGGCGACCTCAACAAATACGCAGGATGATATGTCGCGAGCGCTGGAATAATAGGCAAGGACTCATCAATCTTATACTCGAACCAGCGGCCTCGAAGCCGCATGATGCCGTCCGTTTGATTGAGCATGGTCTTGGCCGAGGTGCCGCCCAGAAGAACCAGGACGGCCGGGTTAACCAATTCGACGTGCCGAAGGACGAAGGGCAGGCATTGCTGGATTTCCTGCGGCGTGGGCTGGCGGTTCCCGGGCGGCCGCCAGAAAAGAATATTGGTGATATAGGCCGAGCCGCGGTCGTAGCCGATCGCCGCGAGCATCCGGTCGAGCAGCTTGCCCGAAAGCCCGACGAAGGGCTTCCCCTGCCGGTCCTCATCCGCACCGGGCGCCTCGCCGACCAGCATCAGCCGCGCTTGCGGGTTGCCGTCGGCGAAAACCGTATTGGTCGCGGTCTTCTTAAGGCCGCAGCCCTCGTACAGCCGGACCGCCTGTTCGAGCTCGGCAACCGTCTTGCAGGCTGCCGCCAGGGCTTTCGCATCCTGGGCGATCAGGGTCGGCGGAGCCGCCTTCTGCGGCATCGCCGGAGCTCGCACCGACGACGGCGAAGGGGACGGCGCCTCGGCCAAACTACGCGGCCGCGTCGGGGCCGGCGCGACCGCCGGCTGAGGTGCGGGCGCCGGCAGCGGCCGCGTGCGGTCGACCGGCTCCGCGAGAATAGCCTCGTCGGCCCCAGCGGCGACCTGCCAGGCGAGCAGTGCGGCGGCGGCGGTGTCGGAGAGGTCGGTCAGCTGCACCATGTCCCTGATAGAGCCTATCCCCGCGGCTAAGCCTTGGACAGTATCCCGAGGAGTGAGATAAGTCTGTCGGCGCCCCCAAGCATGATGCGAGACTGATGACGCGCGAGCGCATGGAGTACGACGTGGTCGTGGTCGGAGCCGGGCCTTCGGGCCTCGCTGCCGCGATCCGGCTGAAGCAGCTTTCTGCCGAGTCCGGCCGCGAGGTCTCGGTCTGCGTCATCGAGAAGGGCTCCGAAGTCGGCGCGCATATCCTCTCGGGCGCGGTGATGGAGCCGCGTGCGCTCGACGAGCTGATCCCCGACTGGAAGGAGAAGGGCGCCCCGCTCAACACGCCGGCGCTCGAGGACAAGTTCTTGTTGCTGACGAAGAAGCGCGCCTGGCGCCTGCCGACGCCGCCGCAGATGAACAATCACGGCAACTTCATCGTCTCGCTCGGCAATGTCGTGCGCTGGCTCGGCCAGCAGGCGGAGGGGCTCGGCGTCGAGATCTATCCGGGCTTCGCCGCGGCCGAGGTGCTTTACGAAGAGGGCCGCGTCGTCGGCGTCGCTACCGGCGACCAGGGCATCGGCAAGAACGGCGAGAAGACCGGCAGCTACACGCAAGGCGTCGAGCTGCGCGCGCGCTTCACGCTCTTCGCCGAGGGTTGCCGCGGCTCGCTGACCAAGACGCTGGTCGCGCGCTACGGGCTGCGCGACGGCGTCGAGCCGCAGACCTACGGCATCGGCATCAAGGAGCTCTGGGAAGTCGATCCGGCGCGGCATCGCTCGGGCTCGGTCGTGCACACGATCGGCTGGCCGCTCGGTGCTGCCACCTATGGCGGCTCGTTCCTCTATCACCTCGAGAACAATCAGGTCGCGGTCGGCTTCGTCATCGGCCTCGACTACGAGAACCCGTGGCTTTCGCCCTTCGAGGAGTTCCAGCGTTTCAAGACTCATGCCGAGATCCGGCCGATCTTCGAAGGCGGGCGACGCATCGCCTATGGCGCGCGCGCGATCAACGAGGGCGGCTTCCAGTCGATCCCGAAGCTCACCTTTCCAGGCGGCGCCTTGATCGGCTGCACCGCGGGCTTTCTCAACGTGCCGAAGATCAAAGGCAGCCACACGGCGATGAAGTCGGGCATGCTCGCCGCCGAGGCGGTCTTCGCCAGCCTGGCCGATGCCGGCGTCGCCGAGGTCCGGGGCTACCGCGAGTCGCTCGAGAAGAGCTGGGTGTGGGAAGAGCTCAAGGCCGTTCGCAACATCCGTCCCGGCTTCGGCGGCGGCCTGTGGCTCGGCCTCGCGCACGCGGCGATCGACACCTATCTCCTTCGCGGCAAGGCGCCGTGGACGCTGCACCACCATGCCGATCACGAGACTTTGAAGCCGGCGGCGCAGTGCCTGCCGATCGACTATCCGAAGCCCGACGGCAAGGTCAGCTTCGACCGGCTCTCCTCGGTGTTCATCTCGAACACCAATCACGAGGAGAACCAGCCGGCGCATCTGAAGCTCGCCGATCCGGGCCGCGCGATTGGGGTCAATCTGGCGATGTACGAGGCTCCCGAGCAGCGCTACTGCCCGGCCGGGGTCTATGAGATCGTCGGCCGCGACGAGGGGACGCCGAGGCTGCAGATCAACGCGCAGAACTGCGTCCACTGCAAAACCTGCGACATCAAGGACCCGACCCAGAACATCAACTGGGTCGTGCCGGAGGGTGGCGGCGGGCCCAACTATCCCAATATGTAGACCTCTCTCGTCGATGGAACCGATGCCGGCTTCTCGCACCACACCGATCGTCCTCCTCCTCGCCGCGTCCCTCTCGGCCTGCGCTGCCGGCGGCACCACCGCCGACAAGCTGCCGCTCGCGAGCACGCCGTCCGGCAACTTCCTCTCGGGCCTTGCGGCTCAGCGCGGCAACGACCCCGGAGCGGCCGCCGAGTTCTTCGGCGCCGCGCTCAAATCCGATCCCAACGAGCAGCAGCTCCTGCTGCGTGGGCTTGCCGTGGCCCTCCAGGACGGGCGCAACGAAGTCGCCGCGGATCTCGCTCAGCGTATGGCCGCGCGTGACCCGCAGAACGGCTTTGCCAATCTTGCGCTCGCGATCGTCGAGGCGCGGGCCGAACGCTACGCGGAGTCTGAGCAGCGTCTCATGCGGCTCCGCCGCCAGGGACCGAATGCGATCCTGTCGCCGCTCCTGGTCGCCTGGACGAAAGCCGGTCAGCAGAAGTACGACGAGGCGATAGACCTGCTCGAGACCGGCGGCAATCCGCAGGCCGATCTCTCCGGCATGTTCCATCTCCATGCCGGCCTGATCAACGAGTTCGCAGGGCGGAGGGACGCAGCGGAAAAGAGCTTTCAAGCCGCGCTCAGGGGTGAGGCGCCGTCGCTTCGCGTCGTGCTCTCCGCCGGCCGCTTCCTCGAGCGCAACGGCAAGAGCGCCGAGGCCGAGGAGATCTATCGCAAGTTCAGCGACCGCGCCGGCGACCCGATCTATCTCCAGCGCGACCTCGCCCGCGCCCGCGCCAGGAGTGCGCCGCCGGCGGCCTTCTCCAGGCCGACCGAGGGCATGGCCGAGGCGCTGTTCGACCTCGCCTCCGCGCTGCAATCGGACCGCTCCGGCGATCTCGCGCAGATCTACGCGCAGATGTCGCTGTGGCTGAAGCCTGAGTTTCCGGCAGCACGCCTGTTGCTCGGCAGCCTGCTCGAGAACGAGCAGCGCTATGCCGATGCCAACACCTTCTATCGGGCCGCGAGCGCCGATGAGACCTATGGCTGGTCGGCGAAGCTGCATATCGCGAGCAATCTCGACCAGATGGGCAAGAGCGACGAGGCGGTCGCCGTGCTCGAAGCGATGGCGACCGAGCAGCCCGACCGCATCGATGCCCTGGTGCGGCTCGGCGATCTCTGGCGCTCGAAGATCAAGCTGCCGGGCAACTTCCCCGAATACGACAAGGCGCTTGCGGCCTATGACCGCGCGGTTGCGCGCGTGCCGAGCCCGCAGCAGCAGCATTGGTCGCTTTTCTTTTCGCGCGCCGTCGCGTTCGAACGTTCGGGGCGCTGGGCCCGCGCCGAGTCCGATCTCCTGAAGGCGCTCGAGCTTCAGCCGGAGCAGCCGAGCGTGCTCAACTATCTCGGATACTCCTGGGCCGATCAGCGCATCCATCTCGACAAGGCGCTACCGATGATCGAGCGCGCGGTCGAGCTGCGCCCGCGCGACGGCTACATCATCGATTCGCTCGGCTGGGTGCATTTCCGCCTCGGCAATCTTGATAAGGCGCTCATCTACATGGAGCAGGCGGTCGAGATCCGTCCGCACGATCCGACGATCAACGACCATCTCGGCGACGTCTATTGGCGTGCCGGCCGCCGCGCCGAGGCGCGCTATCAGTGGGAACGCGCGCTCAGGCTCGAGCCCGAGCCGGAGCTCGTGCCGCAGATCCAGAAGAAGCTGGCGGAAGGCCTGCCGCCGCCGTGAGCGGCCGGGTCCGCGTCGCCGCGCACGCCAAGATCAATCTCTACCTTCACGTCATCGGCAAGCGCGCCGACGGCTATCACCTGCTCGACAGCCTCGCCGTCTTCGCCGATCTGCATGACGAGGTCGCGGTCGAGGCTGCCGACGAGTTGTCGCTGACGATCGATGGTCCGTTCGCGAGCGCGCTCGCGAGCGAGACCGACAACCTGGTGCTCCGCGCCGCGCGCGGGCTCGCCGAGGCGACGAGGCGCGAGCCCAAGGTGCGGATCCGCCTGACCAAGCGAATTCCGGTCGCCGCCGGCATCGGCGGCGGCTCGGCCGATGCGGCGGCCGCCTTGCGCGCACTCGCGGCGCTGTGGTCGGTCGAGATCGATCCGTCCGTCGCGCTCAAGCTCGGCGCCGATGTGACTGTCTGTCTTGCGAGCGAGACCCGGTTCATGTCCGGCATCGGCGAGACGTTGGAACCGGCGCCGGATCTCCCGCCGCTTCATCTGCTGCTGGTCAATCCCGGTATCGCGGTCGCGACCAAGGACGTGTTCCGCGCCCGCTCCGGCCCGTTCAGCCAGCCGGCACGTTTCAGCGAGGCACCGCAAGACGCCGCGCAACTCGCGCGCTTGCTCTTGCCGCGGCGGAACGACCTGACCGCGGCGGCGGAGCTGAACGCGCCCGCAATCCGCATCGTGCGCGAGGCGATCGGCGGGACCGAGGGTTGCCTGCTCGCGCGCATGTCGGGAAGCGGCGCCACCGTCTTCGGCCTCTACGCGGCGGCGGAAGAAGCCGGGCGGGCGCATGAGACGATCGCGCGCAACCAGCCCGGCTGGTGGTGCTGGAACGGCGGCGTGCGCAAGGGCGACAGCGTCGCCATGCCAGCAAAGTAAGCATTGATAGCAATGTTGTTAATGCTTACGAGAGCCGCTGACGATCACGACCTCAAGCACCGCTAAGGCGTTCGAGTGCGTGGCGCGGCGACGGACAGCGCCGGCCCGAGTTTCGCGGTCAGGACTTCGAGCAGCTCTTCCGTGGCGATGCCGGTCTGCGGCAGGCCGCTGTCGCCCTGGAACTTGCGGATCGCCTGGCGCGTCTTGTCGCCGAGCAGGCCGTCGGCGCGGCCGGCGTCGTAACCCAGCTCACCCAGCATGTGCTGGACAGCGCCGATCACCTCGCTCGACGGCCGCGCCTCGCCCTTGGCCGGATCAGGCCGGGGCACCGGACGCTTCGCCAGCGCCTCGCGCGCTTCGGGATCGCCGAGCAGCGCTGCGCGGCTCATGAAAGAGCGCGCTGCCGTCGCATTCACCGGCCCGCCGAGGCCCGCCTCGGCGAGGACGGCAAGATTGTAGAAGGCCTTCGCGACGCCCTGATCGGCCGACTTCTTGAACCAGCGCTGCGCCTCGCCATAGTCGGTCGGAATGCCGCGGCCTTGCGCGTAGAAGACGCCGAGATTGTACTGCGCGCGTGCGTGCCCCTGCTCCGCCGCCGAGTGATACCAGAGCAGAGCGCGCACGTCGTCCTGGCCGACGCCGAACCCGTGCTCGTAGAGGACACCGAGATTGTACTGCGCGCTCTGATTGCCTTGGACCGCGGCTTCGCGGAACCAGTAGGCGGCCTTGCCGTAGTCGGGCTGCCCGGTATCCGGCTGCACCGCGAGCACGCCGAGCTCGTATTGCGCCTTCACGTCGCCCTGGCGCGCGACTCTCTCGAGCTCATCCGCCGCACGCGCCGGCGGCGCCTGCTCCTTCGGCTGCTCCAGGGTCGGAAAGGACTGCGCGGGCTCGCGCGGGGGCGCAGGTGAAGGCGGCGGTTGCGCGATCGTCGGCGGCAGCGCGCCGATCTGCGGCGGTGGCGGAGGCGGCACGGGCATCGGTGTCGGCGCGGCCGCCCCCGCCGTGCCGTTAACGGTCTGCAGCGTCGACGACGAGGGTGTGGCTGAGGCCGACGCCGTTACCGCCGGCGTCTCGCTGCCCGGCCGCGATGCGGAGGCGGATAAGGACGGCGATGGCGATGGAACGGCAGAGGCGGGCGGAGCCACGACGGCCGCCACCGGCGGTGACGGTGGAGGCTCCGGCGGCGGCGTGGCGCCGTCCTTCGGCGGCTCGACCGGCGACACCATGCCGGACTCGGCCGGCAGCTCCTCGAAGAGGCTGCGAATGTCGCGGATCAAGTCGACGGCCACCTCCTCGCCGGCCTGCGCCAGTCGGCGCCCCTCTGCGACGACGCGATCGACGCCGTCGGCTACTTGGTCGGCCAGCCTCGGCGGCAGCCCGATCAGCTCACCATGGTCGAGGAAGAGAACGGCAGAGCCGGCGCCGAGCACCAGCGCGACCACCGCGCCAAGGATGCCGACGAAGATGCGGCGGAACCGGCTCTTGCGCTTTGGTCGGACCGCCCTCGGCCTGGCCCAGGCGCGGCGATGCGGCCGCTCCTCGGGGATCTCCGTGGCGGCGTTGAAACCCAGCGGCTCGGGCTGGCGAAAGCGCTCGAAGTTCTCCTCCGGCGGCATCGGCGTCGGGAAGTCCTCGCCTGGCGCAGGCGGCCGTGCGGCGTCGGGCTCCGGCTCGGGCTGGAGGAATCGCTCGAAGTCGTCCTCGGGCGGCGCAGGCGATGCCTCGGCCTCAGCCAAGGGCTCTGGCGTCGGCGACGCGGCGCGGGTCCTACCGGCGACCCGGGCCTGCTCGATCTCGACCAGCCGGTGCGCCAGCTCCTGGACCTTGAGAGCGACCGGTATGACCATGTCGCCGGCCCGCGACTCGGCGCTCTCGACCCCGGCCTCGAGCGAACGCACCTCAGCGCGTTGGGCGGCGGCCAGAACCCCGGCTGCCGGTTCCGCTTCCGGCGCAGCAGCCGCCAGCAGAGTTTCATGACTGCGGATCGCCTGCTCGATCCAGGCGCCCACGGTCATTCCCGCGGCCTGGGCCGCCTGACGCGCCGTTTCGCGCGTCGGCCGCTCGACGCCCTTCACGCTCCAGGGGGCCGCGCCGCTCTTGCCGGTCATATCTGGTGCACTACCGGACTCCAGACTCAATATCTAGCGCGGCCACGGGGCCGGTTCGGCTCCGGGGGCGGTAGCGCCGGCGCCTCGAGGGCCTCGAGCCGGCGACCGATCTGGGCCAGCGCCTGATCGAGCGGTTGCAGGGATTCGAGCATCCGCCGCTCGGCTCTTGCCAGACGCTGGGTCAAAGCCTCGATGTCCACGCGCAATTCCGCCGGCGCCGGGACCGGGGCCTCCTGCCTGACCGCTACCTGGGTTGCCTGGCCCAGCCTTGCGGCGCTGGCGGCGTTGATCACGCGGGAGAGCCAGACCCCCATCGGCTCGCCGGCGACCATTGCCGCCGACTTGGCGATCTTACGGGCCTCAGCCGATACGCCCTTGATGCTCCAGGGCATATTGCCCGCATCGGCCATCCGGTCCTCCCTGTCATACTGAGTAAGACCCCATCCCTGCGGACACGATAGCAGAGGTCGGACCGGAGGGTAACGGGGAAGTCTCGGGAAGTGCGGGAAGCCGCGTTGCTGGGGCTCCCGTTTGCGGTTATGGTGCCGCGCGTTTTCGCGTTGGGGCGTGGCCAAGCGGTAAGGCAGCGGTTTTTGGTACCGCGATCCCAGGTTCGAATCCTGGCGCCCCAGCCATCTCCCTGCCTGGAAGATCGACCGGCTAGGGCGAAAGCGTCATGCCTTCCCGGGCAACCAGGGTTCCGGGGCGGCGTTTCTCCGCGGCCGCCGCGATGCGATCCATAGCGACATCGTCATGGCTGGGATCATGGTGGAAAATCACCAGGCGCTTAGCGCCGGCGGCCTCGCAGACCCGGACGCCTTCCTCCCAGGTCGAGTGGCCCCAGCCTTTGAATTGCGGATATTCCTCATCAGTATAGCTGGAGTCGTAGATCACGAGGTCGGCGCCGGCGATCAACCCGGTGATCTCAGGATCGGGGCCGCGGCCGTCATGCTCGGTGTCGGTGACATAGCAGATCGACTTGCCGCCATACTCGATGCGATAGCCGGTGGCGCCGTTGGGGTGGTTCAGCGGCGCGGTCCTGAGGACGACCCCTGGCCGAGGCATAAGTGTCTGGCCCGCCTGGAAATCCTTGTACGCTATGTCGGCCTTGAAGACCTCGATCGGCACCGGGAAGAGCGGCGGCATCATGAGTTCGCAAAGCGCGTCGCAGAGCTCCAGACCCTGGCTCTCCAGATGCCCGGCCCAGAAGCGGAAGCGGTTGTGCGGCACGAAGACCGGGCCGAAGAAGGGCAGGCCGCTGACATGGTCGTAATGGGTGTGGGAAAGGAACAGATCGGCGTCGATCGTCCCCTCCAGGGCGAGCTTGCGCCCAAGCGGCCTCAGGCCTGTGCCGGCATCGAAGATCAGCAGCGCCTTGCCGCAGCGGACCTCGAGGCAGGAGGTGTTGCCGCCATAGCGAA
>Ga0194131_10007119_pt1 | contig 15175 bp, 7 predicted proteins | sample TA2KigO120mmetaG_FD_148631 | JGI IMG/M metagenome (GOLD analysis project Ga0194131, IMG submission 148631) | Freshwater microbial communities from Lake Tanganyika, Tanzania - TA2015053 Kigoma Offshore 120m | ecosystem: Environmental > Aquatic > Freshwater > Lake | place: Tanzania: Lake... | reverse complement strand
TCGTGTTCTCCGGACACGCGTACTGAAAACACGGCGCTTGTCTTGACTGAAACCTCGAAAATCGCTGAAATCGATGGTCCAGTGACGAACTTGGGTTAATCGGCGCAGTGAACGGGCCGACATCCATGCCACCCGGACCATTGAACTCGAACGTGCCGCCAGAATCGGGCAGGAACCCTGGGCGGATGGGAGGCGCGGACGAATACACATAGGTGGGGATCGGCGACTGCTTGGTAAGCCGCACTTCCGCCCCGCCCTGGACCCGCATGCCGATGCTGGTTCCCGCGTCCAGGTAGCGGATCGAGGGGACCGCCGTGACAGCCGTTCCGAGCGCTTGCGTCACAATGCAACTTCCAAACGCGGGATCCGAACGCCCGCCGTAGTTCGTGTAGTCAAAGGTGTCGTAGCGGACAAAGGAGGCGTTCGCGGAATCTGTGACGCTGGTCCCGATCGGAGGCGGAGCGGTGGAGAGGAACTTTCCAACCGAGAGCCAGCCCGCGCTCACACCCTCCTTGTTCAGCAGCGCTTCGGTGTCCGACAGCGAGAATCCCTGCCCGGAGCACACACCTCCGTCCGGCGCGACGGAAATCGTCGCGAAGTTGCTCACGAAATCTCCGATGCGGGCCCAGACGGAGGTGTAGCAGCCGGCGACGCCCTCCGGGATCACGACGTCCAGCCGGTCGCGGCCTGGACCACCGGCGCGTCCCCGGAACACGATTTCCGCGGTCTTGTTGCCGATGAAGACTTCCACCGGCAGGTCCGGGAGCGGCACGGGTCCGGGGAGGGTCTTGGTCTCGTCACCGGAGACCGGTCCGAGGCCTGTCCCGGACAACCGGACGGTTTGGCCGGGCTTCGCGGTGGCAGTGAAAGTGACCGGGTTCGAATCGGCGTCAAGGGCTGCCACCACGCCGCCGCCCGAGCCGTCCACGGTGGTGAATCCGAATGCACCCCGCACAACGCGGACCGGCGCTGGCGGGCTGGTTTGGCCTCCTAGCGTCACGGTGACGGCGGCGTCGCCAACCGGTGTCGCTGATGGCAGGATCGCCACGATCAGGTCCGCGGCAACCGAATAGGAATGGCTTCGGTGGTGGATCCGCCGCCGGTGATGCGGACCGAGACGCCGCCGAGGTTGCGGTCCAGGTCCGGCTCCTGCGTGAGAGCCTCTGCCGGGCCAAGCCCTGTGCCCCGGATGGCCATGATCGAGCCCTGCGCGATGGCGTAGTTCGGCATTCCCGCGACAATGTTCGCCGCGTGGTTCTGAATCGAGGTGATCCGCGGTTGCGCGCAGAGCGCGGCCGCAAACACTGCAGTGAGCGTAAATCGTTGAATCATGAACTCCTCCGGGATGTCCTATTGTAGACTGGACGCTGATGCGACTTCTTGCCTCACTTGTTGCCGCTACGTCCCTCGCTGCCGGACCCGTAGATGATCAGGCGAACCTTGCGCTCCAGCGGGTTACAGCGCCGGGCTACATTCGGACCGCGATCGGGGTGACGCGGACCGGCGCGTCCATTCCGGCGCTCATCACCAGGGACGATCTGGACTTCCAAACGCCAAAGCGGCGGATCCTGCTGGTTGGCGGGCTGGATGGCTCGCAAGTCTCTGTGAACGCGGCGCTTCAAGCGCTGCAGGAGCACCGGTCGAATACGGTCGTGTTATCGGCTGTCCCGATTGCGAATCCGGAGGGATACGCGCATGGGAACCGGCTGAATGGGGTTGGCGGGGATCCATCAATGGGATACCCACCCCAGGGGGAGCACTACGGAAGCCCGGCGAATCCGGAGGCCCAATATCTGTGGCGCTGGATTCACATGCATGCACCGGATGTTGTTGTCGTCATTGGGAAAAGCGAGCTGGACGATGCCCTCAACCAAGAAGGGGCGATTGCCTCTATAGAGGTGTCCCCGTTCGGGCGGATCCGGTTCCCGGAAGTGACTGCCGTTTCGCCCGCCAGGAAGGAGATGCAGCGGCGCGTGGCGCGGACGCCGCTCGAGGTCGCGCGGCAGCTTTCGCAGGTGTACGGCAAGGAGCTGCCCGAAGCGGTCTACATCCCGGGGATGGCGCTGGTTGCCCGGCTCCGTCTGGGCGACATCACAAAGGATCCGGCGCAGTTGGCGATGGTCGAAAAGATCGTCGAGCCGTATTTCAGCGGACGCAGGGATTCAATGGCCAAGGCCACGGGGAGCCACTTGTCCGGCCACTTGATTTTCGGGGAGTTGTACGCGCGGACGAAGAAGCCGCGGTACCTTGAATTGGTCCGTGCGGCCGCGGACACCGGCTTCGATAGCGCCGGCAACCCCAAGGAATCCATGCCGATGCACAGCGAGATGAGCGATTCCGTGTTCATGGGATGCCCAATCGTGGCGCAGGCGGGCCGGCTCACCGGAGAGAGCAAGTACGCCAGCATGGCACTGCGGCACATGAACTTTATGCTCAAGCTGAACGTCCGGCCCGATGGGCTCCACCGGCACTCGCCGCTTGACGAGTCGGCCTGGGGCCGTGGCAACGGGTTTCCGGCTCTCGGACTGGCGCTGGCTCTGTCGGAGGCCAGTCCATCGGAGATGCTCCAGGCATTCCGGGACCACATGGAAGCCATGCTTCCGCACCAGGATCCGACCGGCGCCTGGCATCAGGTGGTGGAGAGCTACCGGGAGCTGACAGTGACGAGCATGATGGCGTTTGCGATGCAGCGGGGAATCTCGCGGGGATGGCTCAGCCGCGCGAAATTCGGTCCGGCGTTGGACCGCGCCTGGTACGCGATCAAGTCGCGCGTGGGAGCCGATGGGTCGCTGGTGGACGTGTGCACCGGCACGGGCAAACAGAAGAGCCTGCGGGACTACTACGACCGTGGCGCGATTTTTGGGCCCGATCCGCGCGGGGGCGCCATGGCCTTCCTTGCGTCGGCCGAACTTGCCGACGCAACTCGCCCGAAGTGACCAGGGTTAAAATAGTGGCAACAATGCGGTTCTTGTGTTCTTATGTAGGTTCGCTCCTAGCGGTAGCGGGAGCTTTCGGCGCGACGATCGGGACCGTGGTTCCGATTACCGGAGGCGCCTCGGATTTGGTGATCGATGAGCCCCGGGGACGGGTCTACCTGCCGAACACCAACACAAACCGCCTGGAAGTGTATTCGATTCCGCAGCGGCGGTTCCTGAATTCGATCGCGGTGGAGCAGCAGCCCCTGGCGGCGGCGATGTCGCGCAACGGCGCCAGTTTGTACGTCACCTGCAACGCGGCATCGTCCCTGGTCGAGATTGATCTGGACACGCTGGCCGTCAAGAACCGGGTGAGCCTGCCCGCGCGCCCGGAAGGTGTCGCGGTGGGAGGAGACGGGCGGGTGCTGATCTCGACGGTCGGCACGGGGCAGAACAACCTGCTGAACGTACTTCTGATCTACGACCCGTTTGCCGAAACCGGCTCGCAATCGATCTCCGCGGTGCCGGTCTCGCCGCCGCCGCCGGCGAATCCGCTGCTTCCGCCGAATAACTTCGGCCGGGGCGGATTGATCAACCGGAGCTTTCTCGAGACGAGCCGGGACGGGCGTTTCATCATCGGGATGAACGTGCCGAACGCGCTGTCGCGGGCTGTGTTCGTCTACGAGGTGGAGAGCGGAACTGTATTGCGCAGCCGCACCGTTCAAGGCGTGTCGTCGGTGCTGTCGGTGTCGCCCGAAGGGTCAAAATTCATGGCTGGGCTAACGTTATTCGACACTGCGACGCTCACCGTGCTCGCGCAGCAGAACGCCGCCAACGCACCTTATCCGTTCCCGCCGGGGAGCAACTTCAACCTTCAGCAGAACCAGGGCGGGAGCGCATTCACCACGGACGGGGCCAGGATCTACGGGGCGTTCAACTTCATTCCCGTCACCAATCCGCCGTCCCGGCCCAACGTGAGCCAGTTGATGATCAGCGATCCGGAAAACCTTCTGATTGAGGGCGCACTCCAACTTCCCGAGCATATCGCGGGGAAGATGGACCTTACCGAGGACAACGGCACGCTTTTCGCGCTGTCGGAGTCCGGTCTGATGATCGTGCCGCTGAGTCAACTGAACGACAATCCGGTTGCGGCGCTGGACGCACCGGTGCGGTTGATCAACAACGATCAGTGCGGCGTCACCGGCGATTCACGGCTGGCGAACGTCGCGATCCGGAACATCGGGCGGGGGCGTATCACGGCTAACGCGCAGGTTTTGCAGCAGGCTCCGGTGGGTCCGGGCGGGTTGGGAGGCGCGGCCGGTCCGGGAGGCGGAATCCCGGGCGGCGTGATCATCATTATTCCCCCGGTGCCGGCTCCGGGAGGAGGAGGCGCGGGTGGCCAAGGCGGAGGCGGGGGCGGAGGCGCCGGCCAGCCGCCGAACCCCGGCGGAGCCGTGCTGCCCGGAGGCGCCGCGACCAACGCCAACAACAACGTGTTCCTGACCGCGCCCCGGATGCGCACGCAGAACATGCCGGACGGGGTGAACTTCGAGTTCAGCTACAACCCGATCAACCGGTCGCTCGGAACGGTCTCGCCCACGCACCAGTACGTAGTTTCGTCGCCGGAAGCTGTCAACATTCCACCGCTGGTGCGCGTGTTCCAGAACAACCGGAACGCTGAGTCCCGGGGTGACATCATGCCCGTGGAAGTCGGGACTTCCGCCAACGAAGGCCTGTTTGACATGCTGCTCGACCAGCCGCGGCAACGGCTCTACATCGCCAACTCCGGCAAGAACCGGATCGAGGTCTTCGATACCCGGAACCGGGTCTTCCAGGAGCCGATCAAGGTCGGACAACTGCCGCACTCGATGGCTTTCTCGGTCGACGGGCTGTACATGTATGTGGCCAACAATGGCAGCGAGAGCATCTCGATTGTGGACCTCGACACGCGCCAGACCGTGGGCCGGGTCCGCTTCCCCGCGACTCCGTTCAACAACAACACCGCATTGATCCGGCCCGAGTTGGTGGCAACCACCACACGCGGTCCGCTGGTGCTGATGAGCGACGGAACGTTGTGGCGCGTGGTTGGCGACGAAGCGGTCCCGAGACTGTTCAACACAAACGTGATTCCGACCACCAACGGCAGGCAGGTGATCGCCGGTCCCGTGCGCTCGATGACCTCGGCGCCCGGCGGCGAGGTGGTGCTACTGCTGGCGGGCAACGGATTCGCATACCTGTACGACGCCAATGCCGATGACTTCGTCGCGACGCGGCAGGTGGTGACGCCTCCAATCAACGGCTACTATGGGCCGGTCTCGGTGGGTCCGCGCGGACAATATTTCCTGGTGAACGGATTTGTCCTGAACCAGTCGCTCACCCAGATTGGGACCGCTGGTACAGCCCCGGCGCCCCAGCAGCGTCCGGGCCAGCCACCCCTGACGGTGAACCGTCCGGTGGCGGCGGTGGCCGCTGTTTCGAACACGTCATTCGCGCGTTTCGTCCAGCCCGTGATCGCCACCCCCAACGTGCTGCTGCAGGGCCTGAGCGACACCGCCAACATCGAGATCGTCGAGGTGACGACAGGCCGCATACTGGGGGCGGCGGCAACCCTCGAACGTCCGTTGTCGACGCCCACTGGCAATCAACGGGCGAACGTAGCTGGCCGCACACTCGTGGCGGATATGGCGAACAACACGGGTTATGTACTCACCACCAGCGGCCTGAGCCTGGTGCCACTCGACCAGGTGCCGCCGCAGAACAGGCCGCTTGTGAACCCTCAGGGAGGCGTCACCAACAGCGGCACCGGAACCGCGGCGATCGCCCAGGGCGGCCTGATCCACATTAACGGGCGGGCTCTGGCTGCTACGGCCGAAGCTCCACGGACCGGTCCCGCGGCGACTGTGCTGGGTGGATCCTGTGTGACCATCAACAACGTGCCGCTGCCCCTTCTGGCCTCGTCAAACGGCCGGATCAGCGCACAGATTCCGCCGGAGCTCGCGGCCGGCCGCTACACTCTCACTGTCCGTTCGCTCGATGGTAAGGCAGCCTCGAATCCGGCGCCATTGACCGTTTCCAAGTACGCGCCGGCCGTAATGTTTGACGCCGAGTCCAACCGCGCCCAAGTTTTCCATGGGTCAGACGGCAAGCCGGTCACGAAGGCCAACCCCGCCAAACGGGACCGTCCCCTGTACATGTTCGCCGTAGGACTTGGGCCAACCAAAGGAGGCCGCGTCGTTGCAGGCCAGCCGGCTCCGGCCGAGCCGCTCGCGGTGACCGACGACGTCGACGTCTTCTTCGGCGACGCACGCCTGTCTTACAGTCCCGTCATTGTGGACTGGAGCGGGCTGGAGCCCGGATTCATCGGTCTGTACCGGCTGAATCTGCGGGTCCCGGGGGTCCATGGACGGGGTGACGCGTTGCCGGTCACATTACGGATCGGAGGCGTGAGCAGTCCGTCGACAAACGCGCCGGTTGTCGCGGTAGACTAGTGCGTTGCTTTCGCATCGCCACGCTGCGGCGATCCTGGTTGGTTTTCTCGCCGTCTTCTTTTGGCAACCACTGACCTCAGGCGGCGTATACGCTCCCGCTGACATCCTGGGGCAATTTCCGGTTCTGCGCCACTCCGCCGCGCCATTGCAGCCGCACAATGCGCTCGCATCGGACGTCGTGTTCCAGATGGTGCCGTTCGCCGAATGGAATCTCTCCGAGCTCCGCCAAGGCCGGATCCCGCTGTGGAATCCGTATTCAGGCGCAGGTGCGCCGCACCTGGCCAATTTCCAGTCAGCGGTGTTCTCGCCATTCAGCGTGCCGCCGTACGTGCTGGGTCCGGGCGTGGGACTCCTGCTGGCAGCCTTTCTCAAGCTGTTCGCATGCGGGTTCTTGACCTACCTGTTCCTGCGGCGCATCGGGCTGGACTTCTGGCCCGCAATGTCGGGCGGCGTCCTCTACATGTTCAGCGGCTACATCATGGTATGGCTGCCGTGGCACAATTCGGGCGCATCAGCAGTATTGCCCGCCGGAGCGTATTTCACGGAACGGCTGATCGCACAAGGTGGACGCTCAACCGACTGCGCCTGGCTCGCCGCGGTGCTCGCGCTGGGTCTGCTATGCGGCCATCCCGAGACACTCTTCTTCGCGGTACTCGCCTTGTGCGCCTACTGGACCTTCCGCGTCTTCGCCTATCCCGAGGCGCGGACCGCCTGGATCCGCCTGGGGCTCATGTTCGCGGGAGCGGGCGCGGTTGCGGCGGCGGTGTGCGCCGTTCAGTTGCTGCCGTTCTTCGAATACCTGTCGCACTCGGCCGAGATCGGACGCGAGGCCCGCCGCAGTTATCCAAACCTGCATTGGACCACGCTGGTTCTCCAGTTGTGTCCGGATCTGCTGGGCAATCCGGCCACCGCGTTCAAGCACAGCCCGGTGTTCAACTTTTGCGAACAGAACGGAGCCTATCTGGGCGCGGCCGCCTGCTACCTGATCTCGGTCGGCGTGCTGGGATGGTATTGGAACCGGCAGCGCCAGCTCTCGTTCTTCCTCGGTCTGCTCGCCGCTTGGGCCGTCTACGCCTACGATCCGCTGGGCATCCAGTCCACGGTGATCCGCCATCTTCCGCTGATCGGATTAGGGATTCCGCGCCGGAGCTGCATGGTGGGAACCTTCGCCGGATCCGCCGTGGTTGCCCTAACCGCGCAGTGGCTGCTCCAGGGAGGAGCCGCAAAAGCGGCGCGGATCCTTCCGGTATGGGCCGCTGCGTTTCTCTTGCTCCCAGTCCCCGCGCTGCTGTCGATCCTTCACTTGGTTCCTCTCGGTTCACCGGAGGCCGGGGCCACGATCCCCTGGCGCATGGCGGCTGTCCTGACGGCGCTGCTCGCGGTGGTTGCGGGAACTTTGCTGCAAAACGCCCGTATCCTCGGAGCCGGGCTCCCGGTGATTCTGTTCGTCCAGAGCGGGCTGCTGTTCCGCGGAAATTACGCCTCCGTGCCCGCCGAGATCTTCTATCCGCACCAAGTTCCGGCAACGGAGATTGCCCAACGGACCGGCATGGACCTGCTGGCCACACAAGATAGCGCCTGGCTCCCGCCGAACGTGAGCACAACCTACCGGATTCGAATCCCGGGGAACTACGACGTGATGGAGGTCCGTTGGCACACGGCGCTCAGGGAAAAGATGGGAGGCCTGCCGCATGTCCGTGCGCTCCAATTGCTCGGAGTCCGGTACTTGGCGAGCACCGACGCGCAAGCAGGCATGGTGCGCGCGGACAGCCTGCCCGTCTCCAACGGCGAATTCGTGCCGTTGGGCGGGCGGAGGATCGAGGAGACGTTCACCGCGTCGCAGCCCGGTCTGAATGCGATCCGGATCGCAGCGGCGGGGGGCGAGTGCCAGGCGCGGGCCGAACTGCATGAGGGCAGCCGTCTGGTGGCGTCGCAGGCGCTCGACTGCCGGGATCCGTGGCTGCGGTTCGCTGTCCAGCCGGATTCGCGGGGAAAAGCCTATCGGGTTTCGGTGGAAGGCAACGCGGCCGTACGGAACCCTCCGGGGATGATCGCCAGCACGTCGGCGGGAGTCTCAGGCTGGCTGCGGCCTGTCTGGCGCGGCAACAGCGTTCACCTGTTGCAACTGGACTCCGCAATGCCCCGCTTCTCGACCGTGGGCCAGGCGGAAGTGATCGGCGACGACATCGCGGCGCAGGACCGGATGCTGCGCCCGGACTTTGATCCGCTGTCGAAAATCGTGCTTGCCTCGGGGGTTGCCGAGGGGAACGGTGAGACCGGAACGGTGACGGTGGCCGAGGAGACTCCCGTGCGCATCCGGCTTCAGATGGACCGCAAGAGTCCCGGATGGCTGATGGCCACCCACACCTGGTATCCGGGCTGGAGGGCCGTGGTGAACGGCGCCGGGGCGGAAGTGATGCGGGCCAACACCGCGTTCACGGCGGTCCGCGTGGGAGCCGGCCGGTCGGAGGTTCTGCTGTACTATGATCCCTGGACCTTCCGTGTGGGACTGTGGATTTCAATCGGAGGCCTGGCCGCGCTAGCCGCACTATACGCCGCTGGCAGGCGCGTGTAGTATCCTCTCCGCTATGGGGAAGAAGCTGTTGTGGATCCCGGTCGCTCTCCTCGGCATCGGATGCGCGGAGGTCGCCTACCTGTCAGTGAAGGCGCCGAACATCGCCCGTCCGTCCGATATCAAGGTGGCCGGAACGCCCGAACAAGTAGCGCGTGGGAAGTACCTCGCCGAGGCCATCTCGGGATGCGCCGACTGCCACTCCGACACCGACGGCACCCGGTTCGCTTCTCCCATCAAGCCCGGCGGTCATTTCAAAGGCAAGAAGTTTCCGAAAGAGGCAGGACTGCCCGGTGAGTTCTCCGCGCCCAACCTGACCAGCGACGCGGAGACCGGCATCGGCAGAATCAGCGATGGCGCACTGATCCGGGCGATCCGCGAGGGCATCGGCCACGACGGGCGGGTGCTGTTTCCGATCATGCCGTATCCGGAATACAAGTCGATGAGTGACGGCGATGTCCAGGCGATCGTGGCGTACCTGCGGACGCTGCGCGCGGTCTCGAACCCGCTCCCACCGTCGAAGATCATGTTCCCGGTGAACCTGTTCATCAAATGGGTTCCACAGCCGGCGGGCAAAGTGGCTGAGCCGGACCGCAACAATCCCGTCGAGTATGGCCGGTACCTGGCGGCGATCGCGGGCTGCAAGTTCTGCCACACGCCCACATCGGGCAACGAACTCGACACGGCCAGGCTGTTCGGCGGCGGGCACGAGTTCGCGAGCGGCGAGTACAAGGCCGTGTCGGCGAACCTGACGCCGGATCCCGAGACTGGCATTGGACGCTGGAGTGAAGAAGAGTTTCTCAAGAAGTTCTACGACTACAAGGATTACGCCGCGAACGGCCCGCCTCAGTTGAAGCCCGAGAGTTTCACGGTGATGCCATGGCTCGGACTGAGCGCGGCCGAGCCTGCCGACCTGAAGGCGATCTTCGCGTTTTTGAAGACTGTCCCCGCGGTGAAGAACGCGGTGGAGACCCACCCGATCAAGAAGGAAAAATCATGAAGCTGATTGTTATGACGATGTTGGCCTGCTGCGCCCTGGCAGCGCAGATCAAGGTGGTGGTGCCGGCTATCGGCCCCAAGCCCGTGGGACCGTACAGCCCTGGCCTGGACACGGGAAAGTACCTGTACGTTTCCGGGCAGGGGGCGCGGAGCCCGGAGGGCAAGTTCGCGGACTCGGCGGAAGACCGGGTGCGGCAGTGTCTCAAGAATGTCCAGTACATTGTCGAAGCCGCGGGACTGACGATGGAGCACATCGTCTACACGCAGGTCTACCTGCACAGGGACATCAGCTATGAAGTGATGAACAAGGTGTGGGCGGAGGTGTTCCCGAAGAATCCACCGGCGCGGGCGACGCTGGGAGTCCACCGCATGCCGACCGAGACTACGGTGGAGGTGAGCGCGGTGGCGGTGAGGGATCTGTCCATGAAGCGCGCCGTAACCCCGGCGGGCTGGCCCAAGATGAACCTCGCGCCCGGAATCCTGACACCGGAGAGGCTGTACATTTCCGGTTTCCTCGGGCGGGATCCGGTAACCGGAAAGATTCCGGACACTCCGGCGGCGCAAGTCCAGCTTGCGCTGGACCGGATGAAGGCTGTGCTCAACGCGGCCGGACTGGGTTTCGAGCATGTTGCGTTCGTCAATCCGTACCACACGGCGGCGATTCCCCGGCGCGTCCTCGACGAAGTCTATGCCAAGCACTTCCAGTTCGGAAACACGCCGGCGCGCGCGACCATCCAGGTGGCGTTCCTGCCGCACGAAGCCGGGATCGAGTTCACCGGGGTGGCGGTGCGGAACCTGTCCGACCGCAAGGCCGTGCGGCCGAAGAACATGCCGCCGAGCGCAACGGCGAGCCCGTGTGTGTGGGCCGCGGAGGTGTTCTATTGCTCGGCCAAGTCGGGCTTCATTCCGGGGGCGAATGGAGGGATCTATGCCGATACGGTCGAGGATCAGGTCCGGCAGACGATGCGGAATCTGCTCGACGGGCTGGAAGAAACCGGGATCGATTTCTCGCGCGTGGTGGCGAGCAATGTTTATGTCGACAATCTGGATGAGTTCGGCCGGATGAACGGCGTGTACGGCAAGTACTTCCCGGCGGCTTCGTACCCGACGCGGACCACAGTTGCGCCGCTTCCGCCGCTTGCTCCGGAAGACAAGAAAAAGAACGCCAACGGACAGTTCCCGAAACTCGAGGAAGTGTCGATCGTGGCGGTGAAGCCGTGATCACGCGGCGGGCGTGGATCGCTGGCGCGGCGGCTGTCCGCGCGCTGGCCGCGCCACTGCCAAGACCGGTGGGCCGGGGTCCGGTGCCGGGCAGCTCGCAAGCGGTGGTGGTGGAATCGGTCCCGCTGGCGCACACGGCGCAGTTTTTCGCGGGAAGCGTCAAGGATGCGCTCAACGACGTGAACCGGGCGCTCAAGGCCGGCGGATCGTCACTCGAGCGGGCCGTGAAGCTGAACTTCGCGTTGGCCTCCGATGACGTGGCGAAGGACATCCGGCTGGGCAGCCGCCACCTGCCCCCAGCGGTGAGTCTGGTCACCGGGACGCTCCCCCGTGCCGGATACGTGGTGGGCGTGGATGCCATCGGCGTCTCGACGAAAGGCGCGATGCGGACCACTGACGTCAGCGTGCTCGCGCCGGGAGGACGGACCTACGTTTCGGGACAGTCGGCCAACGGCTCGATTCCGGATGCGACGCGGGCGACGATGGAAAAGCTCCACAACGCACTGAAGCACCAAGGGTTGAGCTGGAACCACGTGGTGCAGGTGAAATCGTTCCTTGACCCGATTCAGTCGGCCGATGAGGTTCGCGCGATCATTGCCGGCTACTTTGGGAAAAACGCGCCGCCACAGGTGTTCGTGGAGTGGACCTCAAGGGGCAAGATCGAGATCGAATTGATCGCGGAGGCGTCAACCGCGCAAGTTCCGATCGAGTACCTGACGCCGGCGGGGGAGACGGCGTCGCCGGTTTTCAGCCGCATTGCGCGGGTGGCGCATCCGGCGACGATCTACATCTCCGGGTTGTACGGCGCGGGGACGGACGGCGCGGCGGAGATCCACGGGATATTCGCGGAGTTGAAGAGGGTGCTCGAGGAGACGAACTCCGATTTGCTGCACATGGCCAAAGCCACCTACTACGTTGCCAACGACACGGTGAGCAAGCAGTTGAACGAGATCCGGCCGTCGTATTATGACCCGAAACGGCCGCCGGCGGCGTCGAAGGCTCCGGTCAGTAGGGTTGGGCAGGCGGGGCGGACGGTGACGTTGGACATGATCGCGGTTCCGCGCGGATAGGCGCGAGCCTCGATCCGCCCCGCTTGACACCGCCCGCTGGGGGCGGCAGAATAGACCCATGTCTCGAAATTTGGGTTGGGGTATCTTCTCAATTCTGTTTTTGGCCGGGATGGCCATGGGACAGGAAATCACTGGGTCAATCACCGGAACCGTGACCGACAACACGGGAGCCGTGGTGCCCGAGGCGAGCGTGGTCGCGGCGAATCTCGATACCGCGGCCGAGTTTCGCGCGACATCAAACGAAGCGGGCGACTTTCTTTTGCCCCTGCTGCGCGCAGGGCGCTACCGGATGAGCGTATCGAAGAATGGATTTCAGCGATCCGTGATCGATGACATCCGCGTGAGCACGTCAGAGCGGCTGAGGCTGGATGTTCAACTCACGGTCGGCGCGGTGAGCGAGACCGTGTCGGTGACCGCCGCCGCTCCGCTGCTGCAGGGCGAACAGGCGACGATCGGCCACGTGGTTGAAGGCCGGACGATCACCTCGATTCCGCTGGCGACCCGAAACTTCACGCAGATTCTGGGAACGTCAGCCGGCGTCGTGGGCGCGATCATGAACGCCGACAATCGCGGAACCGGAAGCGACAGCGTGAGCGTGAACGGGGCGCGGCGCGGCAGCAACAACCTGTTGGTCGACGGCGTGCCAACGACCAACCAACTGAACAACGCGCCGGACGGAGACGGCACTCCGAGCATCGAGTTCCTCAGTGAGTTCAAGGTGCTCACCAGCCTGTACAGCGCCGAGTTCGGCCGCAATTCGGGATCGGTGATCAACGTGACGACGCGGAGCGGGACGAACGAGTTGCATGGGTCGGCATACGAGTTCCTGCGCAACACGCACATGAACGCTAGGCCGTTCTTTTTCCCGGTGCGCCGGCCGAACAAGCAGAATCAGTTCGGCGCAAACGTGGGCGGGCGGATCCTCAAGGACCGCACGTTCTTCTTCGGCGGGTGGGAGAGCTCGCGCCAGCGCAATGGCAACGGAGGCGGAGCGCGCCTTCGCGTCCGGACGCCAACCGCCGCGCAGCGGACCGGCGTGTTCCCGGTGCCTCTTTTCGATCCACAGGCCGGCGCCCTGTTCCCGAATAACACGATCCCGGCGTCGCGGATCAACGCGACTTCGAGGCGGATCTCCGAGACGTTCTTCCCGCAGCCGAATTTGTCCGATGGCTCGGCGAGCAATTTCGAGGCTTTCCAGAGTGAGCCGACCGACTTGAATCAGTACACGGTCCGGATTGACCACCGGTTCAGCGACCGCGACACCCTCAACGGCCGGTGGTTTGAGAGCTTCCAGAAGGATCTTGCGCCGTTCGGAAAGGGGCTGCCGGGCTTCGGGAATTTCGCCAATCGCCAGAAGCACACCTGGGGTATCGCGCACACGCACATGTTTTCGCCCTCCCTGATCATGGAGACCCGGTTCAGCGGTGACTACACGGATCAGTTCACGTTTGGCGAAAACCGCACCGATCCCGCGAGCCTTGGACTGAATCCGATCCAGGGCGTGACGAATGCGAGCACGGCTTCGGGCATGCCGCGGATCGAGATCGCCAACTACATCAACTTCGGCAACGACCAGCACTGGTCCGACTACATTGACCGGTACACGGGCGGGGCGACGTTCACCTGGACCAAGTCGAAGCATAACTTCCGGTTCGGCGGCGAGACGCAAGCGGCGCTGCTGAATCCTCAAAACAACCTGCAGAGCCGGGGGCGCTGGCAGTTCCAGAACATCGGGACCGGCCAGGGCGGAGCCCGGGGCGACGAGTACGCGGACTTCCTGCTGACGCTGCCGTTCACCAAGACGTTTGGCGCGGCGGATGTTGTCGAGCTTGGCGGCCAGTTGAAGCTGCGGAGCCACTTGCACAGCTTCTTCATCAATGACGACTGGAAGTTGAACAAGGACGTCACGGTGACTTGGGGCGTCCGCTACGAGGCCGATTTCCAGGCCGCGGCCTACAACCTGAACATGCTCAACTTCTGGCCTGACCGCTACCGCGGGATTGACGGCACGATGGCGAGCACGGGGCTCGTCCAGGGTGGGATTGACGGCGTTCCGAACAATACGCTGAACGGCGACTTTAACAACTTCATGCCGCGGCTGGGAATCGCCTGGCGTCTGGGAGACAAGTGGGTGGTCCGCAGCGGAGCCGGTCTGTACTTCGACCTGCGCACCGGGCAGATCGCGCAACAGGCGTTCCAGAATCCGCCGACCTACACCGAGGTCACCGGAATTTGCTCAAGGGCGGTCTTGTGCACGCCCAACGTTGCCGACAACTGGACGTACCTGAATCCGGGACACAAGCCGGGTTTGGTGCCGTTCCCGGTGAGCGTTACCGAAGAGCGGTCAGTCCGCGGGACAGAGCGGCAGGTGAAAACCGACAACGCATGGCAGTACAACTTCTCGATCCAACGGGGACTGCCGGGCAACACGCTGATCGAAACGGCGTACGTGGGCACGAAGGGTACGCACCTGATGGCGCAGCGGAACTTCAATCCGCTCGTTCCGGTAGGAGGCGCTCCGCTGGCATCCGGAGTCCGGCTGCAGCGTCAATACTTGGGATTCGGCGACTTGCTGGTGACCGCGCAGAACGGGGATTCCAATTACCACTCGTTCCAGGCGACGCTGAAGAAGCGGGTCAACAAGACCAACTTCCAGCTCGCCTACACAATCTCCAAGACGATCGGGAACGGCAATGAAGGCTCCCGGTTCTTCACCGCCTTGTGGCCAGCGCCGTGGAATGACTGGTCGCGCGCCAGGGGACCGGCGACGTTCGACCGGCCGCAGCGGCTGAGCTTCGTGTTCAACCACGACTTGCCGAACCACTTCCAGAACGCGGCTGGGAAGATGCTCCTCAACGGCTGGTCGATTAACGGATTCCTGGTGGCTCAGTCGGGGACTCCGCTGACGGT
>Ga0194131_10007116_pt1 | contig 15180 bp, 12 predicted proteins | sample TA2KigO120mmetaG_FD_148631 | JGI IMG/M metagenome (GOLD analysis project Ga0194131, IMG submission 148631) | Freshwater microbial communities from Lake Tanganyika, Tanzania - TA2015053 Kigoma Offshore 120m | ecosystem: Environmental > Aquatic > Freshwater > Lake | place: Tanzania: Lake... | reverse complement strand
TCCTCCCGCTTCCGCTGACGGATAGCCGCGATGCGTTCCTTGAGCGGTACCTCGAGCTGCGCGGCCTGCGCCCTGTAATTGAAATCCGGCAGCGTCACCCGCGGCAGGCTCCTGCCCACCGCGCGCTCGATGGCACGCAGGTCCGGTTCCTCCTCCGGCGACACGAACGTGAACGCCTCGCCGGTCATCTCCGCCCGCCCGGTGCGGCCGACCCGGTGGATGTAGTCCTCGGCCGCCGCGGGCACGTCGAAGTTGATGACGTGGCTCAGCGCCTCGACGTCGATGCCGCGGGCGGCGATGTCGGTGGCCACCAGCACGGGATAGCGTCCGTTCTTGAACCCGGCCAGCGCCTGCGTCCGCTGCGCCTGCGACCGGTTGCCGTGAATGCGCTCGGCGTCGATGCCGCTGCGCACGAGGCTGTCGGCCAGCCGGTTGGCGCGGTGCTTCGTGCGCGTGAAGACGAGCGCCTGCGTCATGATGCCGCGCTTGATCAGCTCGACGAGCAGCATCGGCTTCAGCCCCTGCGGCACCGGATACGCCGCCTGCGTGATGCCCACGGCCGGCGCCGCCTGCCGCTGCAGCGCGATCGTCACCGGGTTCTTGAGCATCTCCGACGCCAGCGCCGCAATCTCCTTCGGCATGGTCGCGCTGAAGAACAGCGTCTGCCGCCTGCTCGGGATGTGCCGGAGGATGCGCTTGATGTCGGGCAGGAACCCCATGTCGAGCATGCGGTCCGCCTCGTCGAGCACGAGATGCTCGAGGCCGCTCAGCGTCGCATACGGGCGCGTGGCGTGATCGAGCAGCCGCCCGGGCGTGGCGACGATGACGTCCACGCCGCTCCGGAACGCGTGCTCCTGCGGTCCCATGCCGACGCCGCCGAAGACAGCCGCTCCGGTCAGCGGCGTGTGCACGGCGAGCGCGTTGAACTCCTCGAGGATCTGCGCCGCCAGCTCGCGCGTCGGCGTCAGGATGAGCGCGCGTGTCGTGCGCCGCGGCTTCTGCATCAGCCGGTGCAGGATCGGCAGCACGAACGCCATCGTCTTGCCGCTGCCGGTCTGCGCACAGGCCAGCAGGTCCCGGCCGTCGAGGGCCGGTGGAATCGCTTCGGCTTGAATGGGGGTCGGGCGGGTGAAGCCAAGCTCCCGGATCCCCCTGAGGAGATCCGGGTGCACGTGAAGGTTCGTGAAGGGCAACGGGTGCGCTGCGCTTACCAGCGCGACTCGCGGCGCTGGCGGCCGCCCCCGAACCCGCCGCCGCCGTTGCCGCGCGGCGTCATCGGCCGCGCTTCGTTCACGGTCAGGTTGCGGCCGCCGAAGGCGTGCCGATCGAGGTCGTTGATCGCCTGCTGCGCCGCCGCGGCGTCCTTCATCTCGACGAAGGCGAAGCCGCGCGCCTGCCCGGTGGCGCGGTCGCGGACGATGTTCACCGACGAGACCGGACCGGACGTCTCGAACAGCGTCTGCAGATCGGACTCGGTGGTCTCGTACGGAAGGTTTCCGACGTAAAGCTTGGTGCTCATGGATCGCTCCTGCGTCCCTGTGGACGCACTATCTCTGATGGCAGGCTCGAGCGGAATGCTCGGCGGAACGCAGGAGAGGCGAGAAGACTCGAATCTGATGCGGAAGGCCTGAAGCGCAGCTGTCAGAAAGGCACTCTCAGTGTAGCACGCCGCCGCCTACCGCGGCGGGCGCGCGGACGAGGTCGTCGGGATCTGGCGCGCGGCGGACGGCTCGATGCGCAAAACCCCGCCATTCTCGTGATCCACGAGCACGTACAGGAGCTCATCGGGGCCCTGCCGGACGTCGCGGATGCGCATCTGCAGCGACCCCAGCAGCGTTTCACGCCGGAGCTCCTCGAGCTTGTCGTTGACGAGGATCCGCTCGAGGCGGCCCGTGCCGGGGATCTCGCCGGTGCGCTGGCCGCCGACGAAGATGTCGCCCGTCCACTTCGCCAGCCTGGTGCCCGTGTAGAACGTCATCCCCGAGAGCGAGATCGACGGCATCCAGTAGACCAGCGGCGACTCGATGCCGTCCTTCGAGAACACCTGCGACTGCCACGGGCCCGTGTAGGTGCGCCCGAGGCTCACGAGCGGCCAGCCGTAATTGGCGCCGGGCTTCAGGATGTTGATCTCGTCGCCGCCGTTCGGCCCCATCTCGTGCTGCCACATCGCACCGGTCGCCGGATGCACGGCCAGCCCGAGCGAGTTGCGATGGCCGAGCGTGAAGACCTCCGGCTTGTGATCGTCCCGGCCGACGAACGGGTTGTCCGCCGGCACGCTGCCGTCGTCGTTCAGGCGCAGCACCTTGCCCGAGTACGTATTCGGATCCTGCGACGAGCTCCCGTTGCCGCCGCTCGGCGTCGTCACATAGAGCTTGCCGTCGCGTCCCCAGGCGAGCCGCGACGGCCCGGCGACCCCGGCGCCGCACGTGAAGATGTCGGTGAGATCGGTGACGGCGGACCCGTCGAAGCGGCCGCGGGCCACCGTCAGCGCGGCCTGCCGCTCGGGGCCGATCGGTTTCAGATACGTGAAGTACACGAAGCGGTTGGACGCGAACTGAGGATGGAGCACGACGTCCATCAGCCCCGAACGTCCCTGAACGCGAACCGCCGGCGTACCGGGAATCGGCTTCGGATCGAGCACGTCCTTGCGGACGATGCGCAGGCGTCCTTCCTTCTCGGTGACCAGCATCGACCCGTCAGGCAGGAACGCCAGGCTCCACGGGTTCACGAGCCCCCGCGCAACGGGGACCACGCGGATGCGCATCACTTCGGCGGTGTCGAACTCGATCGCGTGCGCCGGAATGGGCTGCGGCTCGAATCCGGCGGGCGCCACCGGGATCCCGCCGTCGAACGGAACTGTCTGCTGGGCCGCGGCGGTCCACGGGAGGGCCAGGGACGCGCAGACGACGCCGGCGGCGATCGTCAGGGCATACGCGGGGCGTTCTGAGCGCTGCGTCACTCGAGTCACCTCTGAGGAAAGCTCCAGTATACGAATGCCCGGCTGGTGTGTGTTACTGCCGCACGACGTCGCGCGCGGCGCTCAGCGTGTCGCCGACCTTGCGCGGCGCCGTCTCGCGCAGCATGAGGCCGAGGATCACGCCGACAACCTGTCCGCCGATGGCGAAGAACAGTGTGTACTGGATCCCCGACGACTGCGCGATGCGGCCGGCGATGGCCGGCGCCACGCCGCCGCCGAAGATCTCGCCCGCGCCGATGACGAGGCCCGCCACGGACGCCACCATGCCGATCGGCGCGGACTCGGCGGCGACCGGGCCGGCGAGAATCGCGAGCGCGGCGAAATTGAAGAGCGCCGCGCCGAACAGCAGCGCGAAGAGGAGCCCGAGGCTCTCCGGGCCGGTCTGCGAGAAGAGATACAGGAAGATCGCCGAGACGACGAACGAGAGCAGCGTCGCGGGCTTGCGGCCGATGATGTCCGAGATGGCGGGCAGCGCGAACTGGCCGATGCACCCGCCGAAGCCGATGGCGGAGGTCACGTAGCCCATGTCGGCGATGGAGAGCTTCAGGTAGTCGATGAGGTAGTTCGGCATCATCGCCGCCTGGACGAAGATGCCCGTCATCGCGCACATCAGCGTCAGCATCGCCAGCGGCACGTTGCGGTTGGCGAAGAGGTCCCGGACCGACGGCCGCGGCGCCGGCGTGCCGCTCGTCGTCATCACCCTCGCGGGCTCGCGGATGACGAAGAACATCACGGCGGCGATCACCAGACCGGGGACGCCCACGATCATGAAGACGTTGCGCCACGACGTGACCTGCAGGAGCTGCGTGGCGATGAGCGGACCGAGCGCGAGGCCGAAGAGCGAGATCATGCACTGGAAGACGCCGTTGTTGAGGCCGCGGCGCGTCGGGTGCGAGGCTTCGACCGCGACGGCGACGCCCGTGGACGCGACGGGACCCTCCGCCAGTCCCATGATCGCCCGGATGACCAGCAGGCTGAGGAGCCCGGTCGCCACGCCGCTCAGCGCCGACATCAGCGAGAAGGCGACCACCGCCGGGACGAGCACCTTGCGGCGCCCGAGGCGATCGGACAGGTAGCCCATGCCGAAGGCGGCGATGCCCCAGGCGATGGCGAGGATGCCGACGAGGTTGCCGAGGTCCTCGTAGGTGAGCTGCAGCTCGCCCATCATGCTCGGGAAGAGCACCGGCAGGATGAACCGATCCAGACCCACGAGCCCGAACGCGAGGCTGAGGATCAGGATGATCCGCACCTCGTACGCGGTATCCCACGACGAACCGGTCTTCATGCCGGCCGCCTGTTCAAGGGTTCGACTGGCCCCGGCCCCTCGATTCGGGCGGGACGGCGCCGCGCAGCAGCTCCGGTGAGTTGCCGCCGCGTCCCGAGCCGGGAATGATCTTCCCGTCCGCCCGCGCGACGCTCGCGCTGCTGATGCCGTAGGTGCCCGGCGCCCGCGACGGGTGCCCGCTCACCGTGACGACCTCGCCGGGCGTGAACGTCTTCGCGCTCCAGCCCACCTTGGCCAGGCGGACGGCGCCGACGAACTCGATCGTCCACTCGCGCTTCACGCCCTTCTCGTCGGCCACCTCGACGAAGAGGAACGGGTGCGGGTTGCGGAACTGCCACTTCGTCACCACGCCCTTGATCGACACGTTCCTGTTCATGTCGTAGAACGGCGCCTCGGCGTGGTGGGCGAGGACAGGAGCGGTGAAGACGGCCGTCACGAGCAGGATGAGTGTGCGCATGAGACGACTCCTCAGCGGATCCCGTATTTCAGCTGGTTGACCGGCAGGTACTGAAGCGGCGCGCGCGACTGCTCGGGGTCGCACTCGGGCCAGTCCGCGATCGGATCCGGCGTCGGCTTGAACTGGAACGAGAATGTCACCGGCTCCGTCATCATCAGCTTGTCCTCCATGACGGCTTCGACCGTCAGCGTGTCGCCGGCGCGCGTGTAGCGTTCCGTCACCCGTTTCGAGGTTGACGACGGCACCATCGGCGGCTTGTCCTCGAGCCCGCCCGGATCGAACGTGAACTTCGAGCTCTCCACGACGAGCGTGTTCCCCTCCCAGCGGCCCATCGAGTAGCCCTGCACGCCGTAGTCGCTGGCGGTCGCCTGCCGGTGCCCGTGCCCCTCGAGCCAGATGGTGCGCGTCACCGCGTCCTTCTCGAACCGCTGGATGAGGCGGTCCGGCTGCTGCTCGAAGGAGAAGTTGTAGGGGTCGCCGAGGATGTGCGGGACCGTGGCGGGCACGCAGTCGTACATCGGCGCGAGCGACTCGTCGATGGCCTCACGCAGCGCCAGGCCGCGCTTGTTGAGCGGCAGCTCGCCCGGCGTGGTCGTGCGGCCGTCGCGCGTCCAGACGCCTGCCAGGTTCACGGGCGGAGGCGCGGCGGCCGGCGCCGCCGCGGCGGGGGCTGCCTCGTCGCTGCCCGCGGGGGCGCATCCGACCGCTGCCAGCAGGACGGTCGCGACCACGGTTGCCCGAACCACTCGCCTCATGCTCTGCCTCCACGCGGATTATGCAACAGGCCGGCGACGCGCCGGACGTCCGGCGCCGCGTCGAGCGCCAGCACGGCGTCGATCAGCTGCCGCGCCTGCGGCGCGCCGAGGACCGGCGCCATCAGGTCGCGCGCCTTGTCCACGATCTCCTCGCGCGTCATCGGGTTGCGCACCGTGCCGCGCACCGCCTCGACGCGGTCGCTCAGCGTGGTGCCGTCGGTCAGCGTGACCTCGACGACCGCGACGCGCACGGGCAGCAGGCGCGCGAGATCCGGATCGGGCACGTACTGGATCTTCGCGCGCTCGCGGCGGACGGCGGCGTCGTTCATTCGCGCCGTGTCGTGCGCCGCGGCGAACGACGCGGTGCCGTCGAGCAGCATTACCGCCACCATGTACTGCAGCGAGATGTCCGGGATGTCGCGATTGTTCACGACCGCGCCGACCGTGGGCGCCAGCCGCACGACGACGTTCGTCACCTGCTCGGCCGTGAACGGGCGGCGGGCCCGCAGGTTGGCAATCGCGTCGAGGGGCGCCTGGATCGGCGTGCCGACGCTCCACTTCTTGATGTCGGTGCGCACGACCTCGTAGCGCTCGCCGAGCGCCTCGACCAGCTTCTCCGGCGATCCCGTCGGCGCGTTCACCTGGAAATAGTTGTCCGGCCCCGAGAACACATCGTCCACGCCGGTGAACCCGGAGCGCACGAACATCGCCGCGGTCACGCCGTTGCGCGCCGGCCCGCCTGCGAAGACGAACCCCTTCTCGATGTGATCGGTGTCGCGCTCCCACACGGCGTATCCGGACGCGGATTGCGAGGCGTAGTCGAGCAGCCAACGCATCTGCGTGTCGTTGAGCGAGGCGACGCATCCGGCCGCCGCCGCCGCGCCGAAGGTGCCCGCGATGCTGTGCGTGCTGCGGCGCGTCTCGTTCCTGAACGTCACCGCGCCCAGCGCCATCGTCAGCCGCGGGCCGACGTCGTAGCCGAGCGCGACCGCGCGCAGGAAGTGCCGGCCGCTGATGCCGAGCGCCTCGGCCATCGCCAGCGCCGCGGGGACGACCGCCGCGCCGGGATGCGACTGCGACTCGCCGTGCGAGTCGTCCGTCTCGTCGGAGTGGGCGAGGATGCCGTTCAGGAGCGCGGCATCCATCGCCGACGTCTTGAGGTTCGAGGCGGCAATCGTGGCCACCGCGGGGCCGGGGTTCTCGCGCGCGAACTTCAGCACGGCGCGGCCCGGCACGAGCTCCGCGCCCGACACCATGGCGGCGAGCGTGTCGAGCGTGTGGTGGATGGTTTCGGCCAGCGCCGCAGCCGGCAGCGCGCGGTCCTTTGCCGCCGCCATGTAGGCGCTGAGGCGCGCCATCACCGGCCCCACCTCCGCGCGCAGCCGCGCCGGAAGAAGGAGCGTGCCGAGTGCCAGGCTGCCGCGGGTCAGGAGCGTGCGTCGGTTCATCGGCGGAGCGTGCCCGTGACACCTTCTGGTGAGCAGTTGAACGGCTCCAGCGTGAGGTCGGTCGGCAGGTATTCGTACCTCACGCGCTGGAACGGCTGCGTGAAGAACTCGGGATCGGTCATGTCGATCTCGACGACGAGGCGCTGGCGCGCGGCATCGAAGCGCACGCGCTCGATCGTGTGCAGCGCGGCGGAGTGGAGCAGGCCGCGCGTCGGCTGGCCGGGCTGCTCGACGTACTGATTCAGCACGCCGGCCGGGTAGTTCGCGGTGTCGATCACCAGCGTGTCGCCGTCCATGCGGCCGATCGAGTGGCCGAGTGAGCTGCGCGCGCCGCCGCGCGGGTGCTCCGTCATGTTCATGTGCACCACGCGCCGGGCGTCCATCCACTCCGCCCGCACGACGATGTCGCGGCCCTCGCGCACGATCTCGAGCGGCGTGCCGGGCGCGCCCCAGACGCGGCGGATGCCGACCGGGTCGCAGCGGAAGGTCGGGTCGTCCTTGAACGGGTCGTAACCCGCGACGGCCTTCTGTCCGGCGGGCGTCAGCAGCGCCATCATCGGCTGCGGGCCGCTCGTGCTGCGGTTCGGGATCGGCGCCAGCAGCCACGTGCCGAACATGTCCCTGCGCGCCGCGGCCGTCGGCGCGGGCCGCGCGCCGCGCGGGCCGTTGACGCTCAGGCTCCGGCCGTCGGCCAGATCCACGGTGTCGAAGAAGCACATGTACGGGCTGTGCCGCGACAGCGAACCGGCCACGCGCAGCTTCGTGCCTGCCTTCAACATGTCGGGCCGGATGCCGTTGCGCGTGAGCTGCGTGACGCCGTGCGACTCGCACACGTACTCGCGCGTGCGGCCGTTCTCGTCCAGCGCCGCAATGTGCAGGTAGCTGTGCGGATTCCGCGCCTCGTACTCGGTGACGGTCCCCTCGATGCTGACGCGCTTGCCGGCGTCGAAATGCGGCGCGAAGCTGTGGTGGGCCGAAGCCTGCGCCACGCAGAGCAACGCAAGAAGAAGGGCGGCCCGGGCGGCCATGGTGGGCGTGAGTATACGGCGATCCGCCAGGAGAAGAACGGGAAAGCTATACGCCGACGTCGCCGAGGCTAAAGGGTGTCGTTCGAGCGGGCTCGATCCGGTTGATTGACGCTGGCTTGAGAGGATGGCATCGTCGTCTGATGTTGCCTCGCGTACTTGGCGCAGAGCTATCACCAGCAGACGTACATCTTCCTGCCGCTGCTCAACGAAACCGATCAGTCCCGCGAGGAATTTCTGAAGTTCGCGCCCGTCGTGGCAGGGGGCGAAGCGGAGGTTCTCCACGAGTGTGAGAAACAGATGCGGGGGCGTATCGTCAATGCAGCCGACACGAACACGCAGACGAATGACGAGCGCAGTGCGCTCTTGCACCGCGCGCGGCTGGCGCTCTTCGCCGTCCTGCTGTTCGCGACCATTGCGGGACTCTCATACGTGATCGATCAGGTGCAGTTCTAATGACCAGACCGACGCAGACAACCCCGGCGCCGCAGCCGGCCGCACCCGCGAGTCAAACGCCGACGCTCCCGACCGTTCCGCCCAATCGCGAGATCCGCGAGGGCGACATCCCGACGAGGCGCTAGCGCGGTTTCGACTTCTTCGTAGTGTCCGGCTTTAGCCGGACCACACACGGCGGTGCCGATCAACTTGGTCCGGCTAAAGCCGGACACTACGACGTTTCAGAAACCGCTCTAGCGTGGGCGAGAAGGACGAACCGAAGCCTGCGCCACGCAGAGCAACGCAAAAAGAAGGGCGGCCCGGGCGGCCATGGTGGGCGTGAGTATACGGCGATCCTGGTATATAAGGTGTCCGGTGACCGATCGCCCCGGACTCACACGGCGGCAGGTGCTTCAGGCCGGCATGGGCCTCGTCGCGGCGCCCGCGCTGGCGCAGACGGCCGCGCCCGGCATCCTCACGCTCAGCGACGACCTGTTCGTCGTCAGCCTCCCCGGTGAAGCGAACGTCGTGGCGCACACGAGCGCCGCCGGCGTGCTGCTGGTCGATGGCGCGTCCGCACGAGGCGCGGATGCGCTGATGAAGGCGGTCGCGAGCCTGCCGGGCGGCGGTCAGGTGCACACGCTCTTCAACACGCACTGGCACCCGGAGCAGACCGGCTCGAACGAGCGGCTCGGCAAGGCGGGCCGCACGATCATCGCGCACGAGAACACGCGGCTGTGGCTGACGACCGAGGTGCGGTGGCCGTGGAACGGGCAGCGGTTCGCGCCGCTGCCGAAGGTGGCCCAGCCGAACAGGACCTTCCACTCGACCGGCATGCTCGACTCGGGCATTCGGTACGGGTACATCCCAGACGCCGCGCATACCGACGGCGATCTCTATGTGTACTTCCCGACCCGGAACGTGCTCGCCGTTGGCGACGCGGTCACGGGCGAGGGCTGGCCGGCGGTGGACTGGGTGACCGGCGGCTGGATTGGCGGGATGGTCGGCGGCCTCGAGCGCGTGATGTCGCTGGCGAACGCAGAGACGCGGATCGTGCCCGCCCGCGGGCCGATTCTCGGCCTGGCCGACCTGAAGACACAGTTCGAGATGTATGGCATCCTCTACGAGCGGCTGACCAAGCTGCTCAACAGCGGCCGCAGCCCGGCCGAGGCCGTCGCCGCGCAGCCGGCGAAGGAGTTCGCGGCCCGGTTGGGGAACCCCGACGAGTTCGTCCGCCGCGCGTTCGAAAGTCTCTGGGCGTACCTGTCGCCCGACGCCTGATCGCATGAGAAGTATTGCCCTTGCCGGCGCCCTCTTGACCGCGTCGCTGATCGGTGTCTCTACTGCGCCGGAGGCGCAGCAAGCGAGCCCTGCGCCGCAGAATGCGCCTGCGCCCGCCTCGGACGCTCAGGTTCACCTCGCCACCATGAAGCAGTACTGCGTGGCGTGCCACAACGACCGCATGAAGACCGCCGGCCTCAGCCTCGAAGGGATCACCGCGGACTCCATCGCGCAGCGCGCCGACGTGTTCGAGAAGGCGGTACGCAAGCTGCGCGGGCGCGTGATGCCGCCGCCCGGCGCGCGCCAGCCCGACGGCGCCGCCGTGGACGGGCTCGTCGCCTGGCTCGAGACCTCGCTCGATCGCGCCGCCGGCCAGGCGCACATCTCCGACCGCGTCGTCCTGCATCGCCTCAACCGGAAGGAATACGGGAACGCCGTGCGGGATCTCCTCGGCGTGGAGTTCGACGCCACCGAGGCGCTGCCCGCCGACGACGTCGCGGCGGGGTTCGACAACATCGCGGACGCCCTGCAGGTGTCGCCGTCGTTCATCGAGCAGTACGTGATCGCCGCGCGCGCGGCGGCCGTGAAGGCCGTCGGCCGCCCCGATGCGCGTCCCGGCGGCTGGACGTTCCGCGCCGGGTCCGGCAACCAGCTCACGCACGTGCCCGGCCTGCCGCTCGGCACGCGCGGCGGCATCCTCGCGCGCGTCGATCTCCCCTCCGACGGCGACTACATCGTCGACATCGCGGACATGGCGACCCACATCTGGGGCAACGGGATGGAGTTCGAGAACCCGCTCGTGGTGCTCCTGGACAACAAGGTCGTCTACGAGACGGTGATCGGCGGCGAAGAGGACATGCGGCTCTACGACCAGGTGCAGAACGGCGCGCTCGACCGCGTCAACGAGCGCCTGAAGAACATCCGCTTCTTCGCGACGGCCGGACCGCACCGCATCGGCGTGACGTTCAGGCGCCGCACGTTCGCCGAGTCCGACGACATTCAGCAGATGTTTGCGCCCGGCGGCGGACAGGATCGGCTCTACCGCGTGAACTCCTTCCAGGTGCGGGGGCCCTTCGACCCGAAGGGGCTCAGCCTGACGCCGAGCCGCGAACGGATCTTCACGTGTTACCCGGGTACCGACGCCACGGCCGACGAACAGGCGCGCTGCGCGCGGACGATCATCGCCTCGCTCGCGAAGCGCGCGTATCGGCGGCCGGTCACCGCGGAGGACGTCACCGAGCTGTTCGCGTACTACCAGGACGGCGTCACGCCGGGCGGCTTCGAGGCCGGCGTGCGCAGCGCCGTCACGGGCGTGCTGGCAAGCCCGTTCTTCCTCTATCGCAGCGAGCGCGTGCCGGCGGGCCTGCGCGCCGGCCAGACGTACCCGATCACCGACCTGGAGCTCGCGTCGAAGCTGTCGTTCTTCCTCTGGAACACGATTCCCGACGACGAGCTGCTCCAGGCGGCGATCGACGGCACGCTGAGCGACCGCGGGACGCTCGAGCGCCAGGTGCGCCGCATGCTCGCGGACGGACGGGCGACGACGCTGGCCGGCAACTTCGTGCACCAGTGGCTGGACATGAAGCGGCTCGAGGAGATCGTGCCGGACTCGGCGGTGTTCCCGTATGCCTCGGGCCGGTCGGATCCGCGCGACGACTTCCGCACGGAGCTGACGCTCTTCGCCGACAGCATCTTCAAGGAAGACCGCAGCGTCGTGGACCTGCTGCGCGCGAACCATACGTTCATCAACGAGCGCCTGGCGCTGCACTACGGCATCCCCGACGTGAAGGGCGGCCGCTTCCGCCGCGTCGAGCTCGCGCGGAGCGAGCGGTGGGGGCTGCTCGGCAAGGGCGCGGTGCTGATGGCGGCCGCCTATCCAAACCGCACGTCGCCGGTGCTGCGCGGCGCGTTCGTGCTGAAGCACATCGTCGGCGTGCCGCCGGCCAACCCGCCGGCCGACGTCCCGACGCTCGACGAGAAGGACATCGGCACGACCAAGGCGCTGACCGTGCGCGAGATGATCGCGAAGCACCGGGCGAGCCCGACGTGCGCCGCGTGCCACGCGGTCATGGATCCGCTCGGCCTGGCGCTCGAGAATTTCGACGCCACCGGCATGTGGCGCGACCGCGACCGCTACGCCGGGGCCGCGATCGACGCCTCCGGCGTGCTGCCGGACGGGACGCCGATTAACGGGCCCGACGACCTGCGGGCGGCCCTGCTGCGCCGGCCCGGGCAGTTCGTGCAGACGTTCACGGAGGGGTTGCTCACCTACGCGAGCGGGCGCAAACTTGAGGCCTACGACATGCCCACGGTCCGCCGCATCGTCCGCGGCGCGGCGGCCAGCGACTACAAGTTCTCCAGCCTGGTGCTGGCCGTTGTCGGCAGCGAGCAGTTCCGGATGCGGCGGGTGCCTCAGGCTGCAGCCACGAACTGACGGAGAGAAGCGCGATGTACCTGACGAAGAAGCACGTGTCCCGGCGAACCATCCTGAAGGGCGTCGGCGCCAGCATCGCGCTGCCGCTGCTCGACGCCATGCAGCCGGCGGCCACCGCGTGGGCGCAGACGCCGGCCGGCGCGCCGCCGAAGCGCCTGGCGTTTGTCGGCTTCCCGCACGGCGCCATCATGGACAAGTGGTCGCCGGCGCAGACGGGCGCCAGCTACGAGATGTCGCCGATTCTCGAGCCGCTCGCGCCGTACCGCCAGCACATGACCGTCGTGTCCGGGCTGCGCAACAAGCCGGGTGAGACGCCCGAGCCGCACGGCTACATCGAGATGACGTGGCTGACCTGCGTCAAGCCGTGGGACTTCGGCGTCGCGGGACCCGAGTCGGGCGTGAGCGCGGACCAGATCGCCGCGCGGCACATCGGGCAGGACACGCGACTGCCGTCGCTCGAGCTCGCCACGGCCCCCGGCGCCCGCATCGCCTGGCGCACGCCGACGCAGCCGCTGCCGGATGAACGGAACCCGCGCGCGGTCTTCCAGAAGCTGTTCGGCCAGGGCGACACGCAGGAGGAGCGGGCGGCGATTCTTGCCGAGACCGGCAGCATCCTCGATCGCGTGAAGGCGCAGGCGGCGCGCCTGCAGGCGAGCCTCGGCGTCCGCGACCGGGTGGTGGTGACCGACTACCTGGACTCGGTGCGCGAGATCGAGCGGCGCGTGCAGATGGCCGCCGCGCAGAGCAGCACGTCGCTCGACGTGCCGGACGCGCCGGTGGGCACGCCCAACGACATCACCGAGCACTTCGCGCTGATGTTCGACCTGATGGCGCTGGCGTTCCAGGCCGACATCACGCGCGTCATCACGTTCTCGATGGACCGCGAAGCGAGCATGCGGACCTACACCAACCTCGGCATCGCCGAGGCGTTCCACCCGCTGTCGCACCACGGCAACAACGCGCAGAAGATGGAGCGGCTGGTCCAGATCCAGAAGTACCACACGCAGGTGTTCGCGAAGTTCGTGGATCGGCTGTCGAAGGCGAAGGAAGGCGCCGGCACCGTGCTGGATCACGCGACGATCCTCTACGGCAGCAACATGAGCAACAGCGACAAGCACAACAACGATCCGCTGCCGGCGGCGATCCTCGGGCACGCCAACGGCCGCATCAAGGGCGGCCAGCACGTGAAGTACCCACAGGACTCGCGCTTCGCGGATCTGCTCGTCACGCTGTTCGACCGCAACAACATCCCCGTCAGCAAGATCGGCGACAGCGGCGGCGTCCTGTCCGAGGTGTAGATGCGCGCGTTCCTGGCAGCGGCACTGATCGCCGTCGCCGTGTGCGCGACGGTGGTGGCGGCGGAACCGACCCTGCTCGAGGCCGTGGAGCAGGGCGACCGCGCCACCGCGCTGCGCCTGCTCGCCAGGGGCGCCAACCCGAACACGCCCGGCCCCGACGGCACCACGCCGGTGATGTGGGCCGCCGCCAACGGCGACGCCGAGCTCGTGCGCGCGCTGATCACGTCCGGCGCCGACGTCACGCGCAAGAACCACTTCGGCACCAACGCAATCACCGAAGCCGCCATCATCGGCTCGGCGCCCGTCATCGACGCGCTGCTCAGGGCCGGCGCGGACCCCAACACGAGGAACCTGGAGGGCGAGACCCCGCTCATGGCGGTCGCGCGCAGCGGCAACGTCGAGGCCGGCAAGCGCCTGCTCGACGCGCGCGCCGACGTCAACGCGAAGGAAGGCTTCGGGCAGCAGACGGCCATCATGTGGGCGGCGGCGCGCGGGCAGGCCGAGATGGTCAAGCTCCTCGCCTCGCGGGGCGCCGACGTCAACGCCCGCGGCATCGTCCGCCAGTGGGAGCGCAAGGTCATCACCGAGCCGCGGCCGAAGGACCTGAACAAGGGCGGCTTCACGCCGCTGCTCTATGCCGCGCGCGAAGGCTGCGTCGAGTGCGGGCGGCATCTGGTCGCCGCCGGCGCGGACCTGAACCTCGAGGACCCCGAGCGCCTCACGCCGCTGAACATGGCGCTGCTCAACCTCCACTTCGAGTTCGCCGCGCTGATCGTCACGTCGGGCGCCGACGTGAACAAGTGGGATCTCTTCGGCCGCTCGCCGCTCTACATGGCCGCCGACGTGAGCACGCTGCCGGTGAAGGGCAACGGCGCGATGGCGGTGCTGCCGAGCGAGGACTCGGTCACGGCGCTCGACGTGGCGCGGCTGCTGCTCCAGGCGGGCGCCAATCCCGATATCCAGCTCAAACGCCGCCCGCCGTACCGTGACGTGCCGCAGGACCGCGGCGGCGACACGATCCTCGCCCAGGGCGCCACCCCGCTCCTGCGTGCCGCACGCGCCGGCGACGCGCCCTTCGTGAAGCTGCTCCTCGAGCACGAGGCGCTCGTGGATCTGCCGAGCAAGGAAGGCGTCACGCCGCTGATGGCGGCGGCGGGCGTCGAGTTCGGCACGCGCGTCACGCGCGGACGCAACCGGACCGACGACGGGGTCCTGGCGACGATGCAGCTGCTGCTCGATGCGGGGGCGGACATCAACGCGCGCATGGTGACCGAGCGCCGGCCGATCATCCCCGAGGGCACCTCGGCGGCGGCTGCGTTCGCGATCAGCCTGCGCGGACGCCCGAGCCAGGTGCCGAGTCCGAACGCCGTGCCGCACCAGACGGCGCTCCACGGCGCGGCCGAGCGGGGCTACAACGCGTTCGTGAAGTTCCTCGTCGAGCGCGGCGCGGACCTGCAGGCGAAGGACGCGCTCGGCCGCACGCCTCTGGATCTCGCCAAGGGTATCGGCGTCGCCGGCGTCCGTCAGGCTGCCGGCGAGCCGTTCCCGGAAACCGTCGCCCTGATCGAATCGCTGCTCGCCCGATAATGCGCGTCACCCTCCTGGTCGCGATGGCCCTGTGCGCGGCTGTTGCATCAGCCGGCGCGCAATGGATCGTCCATCCAACCGCCGGCGTGCCGCGCCTGCCGGACGGCTCTCCGAACCTCAGCGCCCCGCCGCCGCGCACGGCCGACGGCACGGTGGACTTCTCGGGGATGTGGCAGGCGGCGCGCCTGCTGCCCTGTG